>Ga0160428_1000456_pt1 | contig 46000 bp, 50 predicted proteins | sample SolpanmetagenomM_FD_108198 | JGI IMG/M metagenome (GOLD analysis project Ga0160428, IMG submission 108198) | Solar panel surface microbial communities from Lawrence Berkeley National Laboratory, California, USA - M | ecosystem: Engineered > Built environment > Solar panel > Unclassified ... | reverse complement strand
CCCGCTCCGGTTCGCGCTCGGCGACGCGGGCGATCAGCTCCAGCCCGCTGGCGACGGCGATCAGCGAGCCCTGCACACCGTCGTGGACGTCGAGGGCGAGGCGGTTGCGATCCTCCGCGAGCCGCGCCTCGGCGCGGTACTCGGCGGCGATCCGGGCCTGGTAGGTCATCAGGCTCGCGAGGACGATCATAAACCAGACGCGGAACGCGACGTTGAGCGGGTCGGTATGCGCCAGCTCCCAGACCCCTTGGGTCGAGGGATCGATCATGCCGGCGGGAAGCACGCGCGGCGGGCGGAAGGTCGAGGCGCCCGTGCCCACGATGACCAGCCCCGCGACGAAGGCGGCCCAGCCGACGTTGAGCGAGCCCGCCGCCTGGATGATAGGGAAGAAGTAGAGCAGGGTGAGGGTGCTCAGGGGACCCCGCTGGCTGACGACGAGCAGGGCGGAGATCACGATCACGTCGAGCGGCGGGAACACGTAGTGCCAGCGAAGCCAGCTCGGGTCTTTCCAGGCGAGCCACGTCCGGACGATCAGGTAGGCGAGGATGGCGGCGACGAAAGGCCGGAGGTGGGCGATGGCGTCGTCCCCCAGCTTCTCGTGGACGGTCCGGTCGCTCGTCCAGGGGATCATAAACGGCGCGCAGGCCCAGACGTGGGCCAGGAACGCGAGGTGCTGGCTTCGGGCGGAGGGAACGCCGTGGTGGGCCATAGGGGATTGTGGACCATCGAAAGCGCCACAATAAGGGTTAGAGATGTCGCAAATCGAGACGTTCCCGAACCCCGCGTCGCACCGGAACTACACGATCCTCCACACCTGCCCCGAGTTCACGAGCGTGTGCCCGAAGACGGGGCAGCCGGACTTCGCCACGATCGACCTGGAGTACATTCCCGACGAGACGTGCATCGAGCTCAAGTCGCTCAAGCTGTACTACTACTCGTTCCGCAACCAGGGCATCTTCTACGAGGGCGTGGTCAACCGCCTGCTGGACGAACTGGCCGCTTCCTGCTCGCCGCGCTGGATGCGGATCACAGGACGTTTCGCGGTGCGCGGCGGCATCGCGTCGGTGATCGTCGTCGAGACCGGCCGCAAGCCGGAGTAACTCGCTCCGACTGCGAACGCTTCGCGTTATTTCTCCTGAAACACGGAAGTGGGCGAGGAGAGGCTGAATTCCCGCCCGTCGACCTTGTAGCGGGCTTCGACGAACACGGCGGCGTTCTTGCCCTCTGGCAGAGCGGCCCGAAGTCGGACGTCGTCGCCGTTCTTCGGACCGTCGGAATCACCGGAGGAAGCCACGTTCGCTAGGACGTGATACGCCGAAGGACGAAAATCCAGAGTGTCCGAGGCGGCTCCCCATACGTTCAGCCGCATGAAGGCGCGACCTTTCGAAGTCATGTGGACCTTCGCGAACGCGCCTTCCCGTTCCAGGTTCCACGTCACCTTCGGGAGCTTCGGTCCGCCCGCGAGGGAGCGGGCGAAGGCGCCGATGCTCTCGGCGGCCATGAAGCCGCCGTTGAGGTCGTGGCCTGCGTTGGGCACGTCGAGCAGCCAGTGGGGCATCTTGAGTCCCTTCTCGTACTGGCCGAGCGCGTCGACCGTCCAGTAGGGATCGTTCGAGCCGCGGATGATCAGAGCGGGCATCGTGATCCGGTCGCGGTAGCTGTAGGGGTCGATCATCGCCCCGAGCTTCTGGCCCCGGGGGGTGGCGAGCGCGGCCTGAAGGCCGCGCCGGGTGTAATCCTGGATCTGAGGGGAGTACTCACCCCAGGTCTCGATCTGGTGGGGCATCTGGGCGGCGAGATTAAGGTTGTCGATCACCATCGGGGCGATGCCGATCACGCGCTTGTCGCCCGACGCGCCGACCATCCACGTCGTCCAGCCGCGCTTGCTCGCGCCGCATACGACGAACCGCTCGATCGGGTTGTCCGTGTTCTTGGTCGCCTCCTGCACCGCGTCCATCGCGCGTAGGGCGGCCTTGGTCATAGGGAAGAGAAGGGGCCACGAGGCGTCGCCGGTCTCCAGGTACTTCTGGAAGGTGTGGGCGATCAGGTCGTCTTCGCGCAGGTCGCCAAAGAGCGGTTGGTTCGGAACCTTGAAGAGCATGGCGACGGGCATTCCGGTGCCCTCGGCGACGAGCGATAGAGTCGTCAGGTCGCCCGCCGTCGGACCGTCGCCGGTGATGTAGAGGATGCCGGTGCCCTTCGCCGCGAGCTTCTTCGGGTTGCGGTAGAGGATTTTGTGACGCCAGACGACGCCTTGCCAAGTTCCGCTCGTCAGGTCGATCTCGGTGGCGCCGTTGGCCGCGTCGTGGACGGTGGATCGGTACGAGGGATCGGGCTTTCTCAGATAGGCGTCCAGTTCGTTGGGCATGGCGGCGAGGGCGAGCGAGAGGAAGGGCAGCATGGCGAGGCTTACGGGATTATGGACGCCAAACCTGCCACCATCGTCGTATGAGTTCTGCGACGCCGCTCGAGTCCCCCAAGGTCCATTGGGACCTGTCCGCCCTCTTCTCCGGCCTCGACGACCCGAGGATCGAGGCGGCCTGGACGGAGGCGGAAGGGGCGGTCGAAGGGTTCGCGACGGACTACCGGGACCGAGTGGCCGGGCTGAGCCCCGGCGCGCTGCAGGAGGCGATCGGGCGGCTGGAGGCGATCTACCAGACGATCGCCAAGCCCATCGGCTACGCGAGCCTTCGCCATGCCACCGATTCGGGCAACGCGGAGGTGGGCGCGTTCTACCAGGCGCAGATCGAACGCTCCACCGCGATCAGCGTCGGCCTGATGTTCTTCGAGCTGGAGCTTCAGAAGGCCCCGGACGTGGACGCCGACGCGGCGGGACCTTACGCCCACTACGTCCGTACCGCTCGGGCCCTCTCCCCCTTCCGCCTGAGCGAGAAGGAGGAGATCGTGATGGAGGAGTTCGCCAACACGGGCTCGCGCGCCTGGGACCGCCTGTTCGAGGAGCTGACCTCCAACCACGTCTACCGTCTCGACGACAAGGACGTGACCCAGGAGGAGGTTCTGACCCTTCTGCGCGACCCCGACCGCGCGGTGCGCCAGAAGGCCGCCGACGCGTTCACCGCCGGACTCAAGGAGATGGAGCGGACCCTCGTCTTCCTCTACAACACCCTCCTCCAAGACAAGGCCATCGAGGACCGTCTGCGCGGGATGGAGTACCCCGAGCAGAGCCGCCACCTCTCGAACGAGCTGGACCGCTCGACGGTCGACCTCGTGATCGAACTGTGCGTCGAGAATTACCCGCTCGTCGCCCGCTACTACGAGGTGAAGAAGCGAATCCTTGGGCTGGAGGAGCTGACCCACATCGACCGCTACGCGCCTCTCTTCGACGCCGAGGCGCCGGTCGACTGGGAGGAGGCCAAGGGGATCGTCCTCTCGTCGTTCGGCGCGTTCAGTCCGGAGATGGAGTCCCGCGCCCAGGAGTTCTTCGACCGCAACTGGATCGACGCGGAGGCGCGCAAGGGCAAGCGCGGCGGCGCGTTCTGCGCCTACAACACGCCCGATACCCATCCGGTGATCCTCCAGAGCTTCCAGAACCGGATGGACGACGTGATGACCCTGGCCCACGAGCTGGGGCACGGCGTTCACGCTTCTCTATCGCGCGAGCAGTCGTACCTGAACTTCCACGGCACCCTACCGCTGGCCGAGCTCGCCAGCACCTTCGGCGAGATGCTCGTGTTCGAGAGGCTGGTGGCGAGCGCGTCGCCTAAGGACAAGATCGCCCTCTACGCCGACAAGTGCGAGGGGACGTTCGCCACGATCTTCCGCCAGGCGACCATGTTCCGCTTCGAGCAGAAGGTCCATAACCAGCGCCGCACCGAGGGCGAGTTGACAGCCGAGCAGTTCGGCGAAGCGTGGCAAGAGGCGATCGGCGCGATGTTCGGCGACAGCCTGACTCTGGGCGAGGGGCACCGGATGTGGTGGAGCTACATCGGCCACTTTATCGGCTCGCCGTTCTACGTCTACGCCTACTCGTTCGGCGAACTGCTCGCCCTCGCGCTCTACCAACGCGCGAAAGACGAGGGGGACGCTTTCGTGGACCGGTATCTGAGCGTCCTGCGGCTCGGGGGCCGCGAGACACCCCAACAGCTTATGGGGCATCTCGGCATCGATCTCGACGACCGCGCCTTCTGGCAGGGCGGCTTCCGGGTGGTCGAAGGGCTCGTGTCGGAGTTCGAGCGGCTCTGGGCCGAGTACGAGCGGACTTAAGGCCTACGCGCCGGGGCCGCCGCCGGCGGCAGCGTCCCCGGCGTCGATCAGCCGTTGGGCCCAACGGAGCTTGGAACAGAGCACGCGCGCGAGGTTGAGGCCGACCCGGGCCGCGATCTCGGCCTGATCGCCGCTTAGCCGGTCGAGAAGATCCTCCGGGAAGACGGCGATCAGGGAATCGGCCGTAGCGACGACGTCGGCGGTTCGGGGTCCGCGATCGAGGAACGCGATCTCGCCGATCAGGGCGCCCGGCTTCACTTGGCCCACGCCTTGGGCGAACATCCCGCGCACCTCAGCCTCGCCTTCCAGGACCGCCAGCAGGGGGAAGCTCGTGTCCTCCCGGCGAAGGATCGGGGCGCCCGCCGCGTAGCGCCGGAACTCGGCGTGCTCGGCGAGAACCCCAAGCTGGTCAGGGCGCAGGTCGGTCGCGAGCGTCGATTGGGCGAGCATCTCCAAGGAGGTCACGGTAGGGCAGTATAGCCGTTGCGACCCCCTTCGTAACGGGAGACAGGCCGTCCGCTAGGCCGCCTTGAGCTCTTCGTACACGACCGCGCGATTGTGCGCCGCCGGGCCGTGGCTGGGACGCAGACCCAGGCAACGGTCGTAGGCGCGCAGGGCGGCGTCGGGATGGCCCGCGTGGGCATAGGCGTTACCGAGGGTGAACCAAGCCTGCTCGTTGTTCGGGACGAGCCGCACGGCGGTCTCGTAGAGGTGGGCGGCCTCGAACCACTCGCCCCGACGACCGAGGGCGTCCGCGAGGTTGAGACAGGCGTTGGCGTCGTCCGGAGCCCGGCGCACGGCCTCCTCGAAAAGCTCCAGGGCGCGCTCCGACTCGCCGGACGACTCCAGCGCGCGTCCCCAGTTCACGAGGAGGCCAGGCGAGGGCTCCTGGATGCGCGCGAGCGCGGCGTAGGCGTCGATCAGTCCTCCCGCGTCGCCCTCCGCCTCGCAGGCTTGGCTCCAGGCGGCCCAGAGTCCCATCTCCTCGGGGGCGTCCTGCCAAGCGAGACGGAGGTCTTCCGCGTAGGGAAGACCGGCTCGGCGCCGGGCCTCCGCCCTCAGGCGCCGCATATAGCCGAGGCCTGGATCGTGCGGCAGGGCGGCTTCGATCTCCGCGAGAGCCTCGGCGTCGCGTTCCAGACGCAGGAGGGCCTGGGCGCGCACGAGCCGCGCCTTGTGGGTCGCGATGCCGGGGTCGCCCGCCGAGCCTTCGGGCCAGGGAAGCCAGACCGCCCGGTCGGCGGCGCGCAGGGCGGCCTCGGCGTCGCCTCGGCGCAAGAGGCCTTGAGCGCGTTCGAACTCGACGAACTTGCCGCCCCAGCCCGCCGCGTCGGCGAGATCGGCGTCCTTCAGCGCGTCCGGCGCGCATTGTAGCCGGACGTGCCAGGCGTAGGCTCCGAAAGCGTCGCCTGTCTGCAAGCCCTCGGTCGCCCGCACCGCGTGGGGATACGCCTCCTCGGGACGACCCGCCACGAGGAGCACCGTCGCGAGGTTCGAGCTCTGGAAAGCGTCGCCGGGACGTTCCGCAAGGTCCTTCTCCAGCAGGGAGACCGTGCGCGCGATCTTGCCCTTGGCCTCGATCACCGAAGGCTTGTAGCCGTGGTGCCGCAGGAACGGTCCCTCGGCGCGAAGCCGCGGGCCCACGAGGCCGACGACCTGCTCGTGAACGCGTCCTTCCCAGCGCGTCTCCGGCCCGCGCCGGAAAAGCCGCAGGCCAGGATGGATGAATCGGTCGCCCTGTGGGCGGTCGTCCGCGAGGTTCTCGATCTCGATCTCATAGGCGTCGTGGCCCGCATCGATCAGAGCGTTGATCGTCTCCGCCGTCGCGACCAGCTCCTCGTCCGCGTCGATCCACAGGATCCACTCGCCCCGCGCGCATTCCAGCGCGGCGTTGCGGGCGGCGGCGAAGTCGTCCGTCCACTCGCCGCGGAACACCGACGCCCCGCGCTCCCAGGCGAGGACGGGCGTGTTGTCGCTAGATCCGGTGTCGAGCACGATCACCTCGTCGGCGATCCCCTTGAGGGATGCCAGGCAACGGGCGAGGACCGCCGCCTCGTCCTTGACGATCATCACCGCAGAGAGTCGCGGTCTCAATTGCGCTCCTCCATCAGGCGGCGCCGGGCGCCGGGGATGGTCAGCATCTCGCCCCGCAGGAGGTTCTTGATGCGGCGCAGGACCGCCAGGTGCTCGTCGGTGTAGCGGCGCTGGCCGCCTTCCGTGCGGATGGGCTCGATCACGCCGGGAAACTCTTCTTCCCAGTAGCGGATCGTGTGAACCTCCACGTCGGTCAGGCGGGCGGCGGTACCGATCCCGACCGCGTCAGGGCGGCGGCGAGGCGTCATATAACCCTTGATATCGGCGCCCGGGATCGGGTCCTGTAGGTTTTACGGGGCTCAATTCGTGGCTCGGGGATGGCGCGGCGGCAGGTCTACAGCCCGAGGCCTTCCGCCGACGTCTGCAGAGACTCAAGACAGTTCGCGACGTGCTGCTCGATCGGGACACCGATCAGTTCCGCCCCTTGGGCCACGTCGTCGCGATTCACGCCTGCGGCGAAGGACGGCGTCCTAAGCTTCTTCAGGGCGCTCTTGAGGGCGACGTCACCGATCCGTTTCGAGGGCTGGACGTAGGCGCAGGCCACAAGAAGGCCGCTCAGCTCGTCGCAGGCGAAAAGGTGTCGCTCAAGGGAAGACTCCGGCTCGACGTCCGTCTTGGCGGGGTAGTGGGCGGCGATCGCCCGCACCAACTCCTCCGGCCAACCCTGCTCCCGTAGGAGCGCCATGCCCCAGAGCGGATGCTCATCCGGGTGCGCCTCGTAGTCGAAGTCGTGGAGCAATCCCGCGTTCCCCCAAAGCTCCGCGTCCTCTCCGAGCCGTTCGGCGTAGCCACGAAGGCAGGCCTCGACGGCGAGGGCATGGCGGCGGAGGCTCTCGCCCGGCGTGTGAGCGTGGAGAAGGGCGAGGGCGGCGTCGCGTGTCAAGAGGCCGCCTTTCCCTGAGCGGCGGCGCGTACCTCGCCTTCCCAGGCGGCGCCCTTCGCCGCCTCAAACCCGAACCAGAGCTTTAGGACCTTGCCATCGGCTCCGACGAGGTAGAACATCGGCGCGCCGGGAGGCGAGAGGCGCCTTAGCCGCGTCCCCGAAGGATCGGTGATCCCGCCCGGCCCGATGACGAACACGGGTAGGTTCTTGCCTAGGTCTTTTAGGAAGGGCTCCGCCGCTCGGCTAGGCGGGCTGTCGTCGCCGAGCACCGCCAGGAGGCGCGGCTTGCCACGCTGGATCGCGCCGAGATCCACCGCCTTCCCGTCCTGCCGCCATCCGGTCAGAGGGACGGTCTCGCCGATGGCGAGGGGAGTCGGAAGGTCCGGCAGGGCGTACGGCACGTAACCGGCGGTCGGGACGACCTGGAAGGGCGCGAGGGTCGGGGCGACGTCGGCGAACGACGTCAGCCGCCACGCCGTCGAACCGCCCACGCCGACTCTGGAAAACCGGACCGGCTTGCCTTGAGGATCGACGACGAGACGAAGCTCCAAAGGGCCGTTCTGCGTCGTGACCGTCGAGTGCAACTCGTCGCCGCCCGCCACCGCCGTTACCTTTGGTTTACCGATACCGAGGACGGCGGTCGTTTTGGCGCTCAGCAGGAAACCCGGCATGAGTCCGGGCGCGGACGAGAAGCGCGACTCGTAGACGCGGAAACCGCCGATGGAAGGCCGCTGGTCATACTTTCGGCTTACCCGGTCCAGTTCGACGTAGCCGGTCTCGACCGAACTGACGGAGTAGTCCAGGCTATCCGCCTTTGCGTCGAAACGCAACCGCCGGGCTGCCCGCGCCACGCGCAAGGTCGTCTTCGCGACCGTTCCGCCTGAGGTGACATCCAGCGTCGCCACGAACGTCGGGTGCGCCTTCATAAACGCGTCGTAACGCGCCGCAGGATCGGGGCCGGTATGTCCGTGGCCAAGAAGCGGCAGAAGGATGACCATCGTGCGTCCATTATGTACACTAGCCGCTATCGTGACGCCGGAGCCGAACGCCAAGCTGGAGATCCCACGCCTTCCCCTGATCGTGTGGACCCTCCTCGGGCTCAACGTCCTGATCTACCTCTGGGACCGCAATTGGAACCCCCTGGGGACGAGCGCGACCTTCTCGGACCTGACCATGCATCCCAACGAGGTGGTGGGAGCGATGCGCCACCAGGGCTTTCCGCTGGTGACCGTGTTCACCGCGATGTTCCTCCACGCGAACCTCACGCACCTGCTCGGCAATCTGGTGTTCCTCTACGTGTTCGGTCCAGGCGTGGAGGAGGCGATCGGTGGAGCGCGCCTCGCCTTGTACTACCTAGCCTGGGGCGTGGTCGCCGCCGCCGCGCAGATCTGGGTCGATCCCTACACCTCCGCCCCCGTGCTCGGGGCTTCCGGCGCGATCGGCGGCGTACTAGGCGCCTACTTCCTGCTCTTCCCGACGAGCCGCCTGGAGATCCTCATCCCCTTCCTGGAGTTCGAGACGCCCGCGTGGCTCCTGCTCGGTGGGTGGTTCGTGTTCCAGGTCGCCTTCCGTCAGGAGGGCGTCGCCAACTGGGCCCACGCGGGCGGCTTCCTCGCCGGCATGGCGACCGTTCTCGTTCTCGGCGGTCGCATGGCGGTCTTACAGGGCCGCGAAGAGCTGCTGGAGTACTGAGGACGTCCGCTGACGAGCCTGGGGCTCGCTCCGTAAATCAAACCATGCCCACGCACCACGTCGTTCGAACCTCTGCCGAGGAAGACCGGGTCAACGCCGTCATCAAGGAACAGGAAAAGGACGGCGCGGGGCTGATCCAGGTCCTGCCGATCGCGGTGGACGGCAACGTGAACGAGGTCATGCTCGTCTTCCGGGTGCCCGACGCCGACGCGCCCCGGGCGGCGGGCTTCCGGGGCCACGCCGCCGAGTCGTAGAGTTCGTCAGCCGACGATCGTCTTGACCATCTCGACGCTCGCCTCCGCGAGCTTCGCCTGCTCCTCACGCTTGCGCTCAAGGATACGGACGTTCTGTTCGCGGTGCTTGAGGAACTCCATGAATGAGTTCAACAGGCGCGGCGCGGTGAGCCCTTCCAGGGGAAGGGCCGGGCCGAGATCGAGGCCCTTGGCGAAGGCGGTCACCTTCGGGTCGTAGCTCACCATCAGGGGCGGGATGCCCACCGTGGCGGCGAGGATGCCCGCATGGAGCCGCATCGCGAGTACCGCGTCCATACGGGCGAGCCGCTGCTGAACCTCCATCGGCGTCGTGACCTTGCGCAGGTCGGGGACCCGTCCGCCCTGCGCCTTGGAGATCGCGTCGACGAGAGCGATGTCCTCGTTGCGGTCCATCGGCAGAAGGGTCGGCATGAGCCCCGCCCCGTAGAGCAACTTGCACAACTCGCCGAACAGGCCGGCGATGTCGCGCCCTTTGTCCTTGACCGGCCTAGGAGCAACCGCGACCGCCCGCATACCCTGGATTCCGTAGCCGGCCTCCTCCGAGAGTCGCGGCACCGGCAGGAGGAACGCGGAATCGGCCGCCATGCGGACGGGGCGCGTCACACCCAGGTCTTTGAGGGCCTGAAGCGCCATGGGGTCGCGCACGGTGATGCCGTCGGCGAGATTCAGGGCTTTCTTCGACGCGCCCTTGCCGATAAAGCCGTTCAGCGGACCGATGCCCTGGCCGACGAGGACCACCTTTTTGCCGTGCTTCTTCGCCGTCTCGATGAGGCCGGCGTAATAGGTCGGGCTCATCATCGAGCTGGCGTCTTGGAACACGGAGCCGCCGGGGAAGACGAGCGCGTCGCACTTGATGATCGCCGCCTCCACGAGCTTGTTGTCGCGTCGGGCCACGGAAGGGAAGCCGTACAGGCGGTGGGTCTCCTCGGGTGCGCCGCTGAGAACGGTGACGGTGTAGCCCGCGCCGCCTAGGCCATGGACGAGGCCTAGCATCACGGCGTCGTCGCCGAGGTTGCCGGCTCCGAGGTAGCCGGCCAAAAGCAAGTTTTTCATCGTGGACGGTCCAGACGGACCTTAGGAGGATACTCCCTTGGGGCGAAGGCAGGGGAACAACGCGCCGAATTCCGCCGTCTAAGGGGTCTTGTCCTGATAGATGGCAAGACGATGGTCAGACCACTTCCCCCTCGTGGATCTCACCTGCCGCCGAAGTCCGGTCCAACCGTCCGACGATCGCCCAGGCGACGAACCCGAAGCTCGCGCCCAGGAACAGGCCGATCCCGATCCGCGCGAGGCTCAAGGCGACGGGGATGTGGAGATGGCACAGGGTATTGACCACGCTCGTCTGCCCCACCGCCCCAAGGAGGAGCCCCAGTGCGATCCAGCCGCCGCGCACGGGGTTCGGCATGGCCGCCCGGCGCTGGCGAAGGTAGAGGCCGAGGGCGACGACCAGAAGCGGGTGGCCGACGAGGAACTCCTTGGTTCGGGGACGCACGTAGGCGTAGCGGTCGAGGGCCGAGCGCAGGAGCATCTCCGGGCCGCTCGCCCCGACGCCGCTGTCGTTGCCGGTGCGCGCCAGCATGAACGCCATCGCCCCCGCGAGGAAGGTCGCCAGGACCACCGCGCCCCAAGTGATGGGCGAGCGCAGGTTGCCGCGCCAGTCGGTCAGCCGAGTGAAGGCGTACCAACCGATGCCCAGCACGGGCAGGAACACCGCGACCTTGATCCCTTTGAACTCGTCCGCCTTCACGTAGTACGGCAGACCGTTCAGCATGCCCGCGACGATCAGCCCGCCCACGAGCGAGACCGCCGAGACGAGCAGGAACGCCTGAAGGATCCGCGCCCACTCGGGGCCTTTGAACCGCAGGGCCACCTCGTCCAGCAGGACGAACGCCGCCACGGGGGCGGCGGCGGCCGCGAGAAGGGCCATCAGCTGGCCCCCGGACTTCGTGAGGCACCCGACCGCGAGAACCCCTAGGAGAACCGCCCCCAACGTCCGTACGCGTCGGTCCGTGACGAACGCCGCCGCCGCGAACCACACGAACGGAGCGGCGCAGATCCCGATGAGCACGGAGATCAAGGGGGGGAGGTTGGGTCCGACGAACGGGTGGGGCGTCCCGATCTCCAGCCCGTCGTCTTCGACCGCCTTACGAACGTTCTTGACGAAGCCACCGAACGACTCGATCGGATTCTCCGCCGCGTTCGTGAGAGGACGGAGGAGCAGGACGCGCATCTGGCGTTCGCGCGCCGCCTTCTCGTATCGGTCGACCGCGTCCAGGGGCGAAAGCCGGTCGAGCTCCGCCGCCTGCGCGGAATGGAGCCGGACGACGTTTCCCGGGACCTTCTCGATCATGTCCTGGTCGCCACCGAGCTTCGCGAACTCCGGCGTCAGGTAGCGCATCCCCGTCGTCGCCAAGGCCTCTTGGGTGGCGGTCAGAGCCTCACGTCGCCCGAGCACCTGGTCTCCCGAGGGCAGGAACATCGTCGCTCCCATCTCGTGCATCCAGCCCAAGGCTCCTCGCACGTACTTGCCGCTCACCCCCGCCGGGTTGCCCGCGCGGGCCACGATCTGCATCCCTGCGGTCTGGGCCGCCGCCGTCTGGTCTGGGTCGAGCCCGACCGAGGTCCCTCGCACCAGCGTCGAACCGGCGGGTACCGCGAGACCCGGACGTCCGTCCGCTCCGCCCTCGGTCCTCTGGGTTTTGAATCCTCGGAGGGCGAGGCCGCGCTCGACCCGTCCGTACACCGTCGGATCGATCGCTTCGAGAAGCGTCTGCCCCCCCGACTCGCGTACGATCAGCCGCCTTCCTCCCGCCAACTCGCCGATCGACTGTTCGCCCAAGACCACCGCGTTGAGTCCGTCCTTCTTCAGCGCCGCCAGGGCCTCGGCGGGCGAGAGGCCTGCCGAGGCTCCGAGCGACTCGACGGTGTCGATCTCCGTTGCCAAGGCGAGGGCGCGATTCTGACTCTCGGCCTGGTAGCGCCGGTAGATGGAGAAAAGCGAAAGGAGCGCCGCGAGGAGGAGCGAGGCGACGAGCAGGGGATGGGGGCGACGTTCGGCCACGGGTTGTTCTAGAGTATGGAGCCCGAACCCCCGCATAATGGGAGACGAACGATGATGATCTCCGCTCTCGTAGCCACCCTGGCGACCTCCCAAGTCGGCTGGGCCCCCAAGCACGCCGCCATCGAGACCCGCTGGGCCAAGGACGTGTCGCCGACGAACGCTCTCCCCGACTATCCGCGACCGCAACTGACGCGACCTCGGTGGCAGAGCCTCAACGGCCTCTGGCAGTTCGGCGCCGGCGAGAGCCGGAGGTTCGACCGCAAGATTCTCGTGCCCTACGCCGTCGAAACCGCCGCATCCGGGGTCATGGAGCACCACGACCGGCTTTGGTATCGGCGCTCGTTCACCGTGCCCGCCGCTTGGAAGGGCGACCGTGTGATGCTGCGATTCGACGCGGTGGACTACGAGGCCGAGGTCATCGTCAACGGCCACAGCTTCGGCGTCCATCGGGGCGGCTACGAGCCGTTCGCCTACGACGTCGCCCCCTTCCTGAAGCCCGGCGGCGCGCAGGACGTGGTGGTCCGCGTCTTCGACCCCACCGAGGCGGGCGGCCAGCCGCGTGGCAAGCAGACCACGAAGCCCGGGGGCATCATGTACACCCCGACGAGCGGCATCTGGCAGACCGTGTGGCTGGAGGCGGTGCCCCAGGCCGCCGTCGACACGCTGAAGATCGTGCCCGACGTGGACCGCAAGGCGGTCCGGCTCACCGTGAACGCGACGCCCGGTACGACGGCCCTCGTCGCCCTCAAGGACGGCGCGCGGACGGTCAAGACAGTCTCCCTGGCCGTGAATCGCGAGACGTCGATTCCCGTCCCGAACCCCAAACTCTGGTCCCCCACGAGCCCGTTTCTGTACGACCTGGACGTGCGGCTCACGAAGGGTGGCAAGACCGTGGATCGCGTCGGCAGCTACTTCGGGATGCGAAAGATCGCCCTCGGGAAGGTGAACGGCGTCACGAAGATGCTGCTCAACAACCGCTTCACGTTCCAGATCGGTCCGCTGGACCAGGGCTACTGGCCCGAGAGCGGCCTCACGCCCCCGACCGAGGCGGCGATGAAGGGCGACATCCAGACCATGAAGCAACTCGGCTTCAACATGGTCCGCAAGCACATCAAGATCGAGCCCGCGCGGTGGTATTACTGGACCGACCGGCTCGGCCTCCTGGTGTGGCAGGATATGCCCTCCCCCAACTCCTACATCGGCAACCCGCCGCCCATCGACAAGCCCGCCTTCGAGAAGCAGGTGCGCAACGTCGTCGCGACCCACGGGAACGCTCCCTCCATCGTGATGTGGGTCGTCTTCAACGAGGAACAGGCGCGGCACGACACCTCGAAGCTCGTCGGCCTCGTGAAGTCGCTGGATCCCTCGCGGCTCGTGAACCGCGACAGCGGAGGCGGCTACGACGCGGACGACCGGGACGGCAAGGTCGGCGACGTCGACGACGTTCATTCCTACCCGCCACCCGCGACGCCCCGCCCCAGCCCGAACCAGGCCCTCGCCTGCGGCGAGTACGGCGGCCTCGGGTTTATCGTCCAAGGTCACACCTGGCAGAAGCGGGACAACTGGGGCTACGCGGTCATGCCGACGCGGCAGGACCTCGTGGACACCTACGCGGAGTTCATGGCGAAGCTCAAGGGATTCCGAGACCGGGACGGCATGAGCGCCGCCGTCTACACCCAGATCACGGACGTCGAGATCGAGTCGAACGGCCTGATGACCTACGACCGGATCCTCAAGGTCGATCCGGCGAAGATCGCCCTCGCCAACCGCTTCGCCTACCCGCTGCCGACGATCGTCGAGGTCGTTCCCACCTCGGAGCGGACGAAGCAGACTTGGAACTACACCTTCGACAAGCCGGTCGACGGTTGGAGCGCGAAGGCGTTCGACGCCTCCGGCTGGAAGAGCGGCCCCGGTGGCTTCGGCCGTTCCGTCGCGCCGGGCAACCCGCTTGGGACGGAGTGGAGCACGAGCGACATCTGGATGAGGCGCACCTTCACACTGCCGAGGCTGACCCCCGCCGCCCTGGCTCAGCTTTCGATCCGCGACTGCCACGATGAGGATATCGAGGTCTGGATCAACGGCGTCAAGGCCTATGAGGCGAGCGGCTACATCTCGGACTACGAGACCAAGCCTCTGAGCGTGGCCGCTCGAAGGGCTCTCATTCCCGGCGGCGCGAACACGCTCGCCATTCACTGCAAGCAGACGACGGGCGGCCAGTTCGTCGATGCGGGCCTCTCACGCAAGATCCCCGCGAAGCGGTAATCCTGCCCCTTCCTCCTCTCGCAGGTGAGAGGAGGAAAAGTCCCCGCGAAAATAACGGTTTCGGGGGGTGCGAAACTCCGGCGGTCTCGTCCGCACAGGAGACATGTTCCTCCGCATCGACAAACTTCAGATCGACGTTCCTAAGCCGACCGAACCGGACGGCTCCGCCGCCGCGGCGGTCCAAGAGCTACTGGGCGGACGCTTCGGCGAGATGTCCACCCTGAACAACTACATGTTTCAGTCGTTCAACATGCGCGGACGCGAGAGCGTCCGTCCGTTCTACGACCTGATCGCCAACATCGCGACCGAGGAGATGGGGCACGTGGAACTCGTCTCAACCTCGATCAACCTCCTGATGAGCGGCTCTAAGGTAGGCCTCGTCCCAGCGGACTACACCACCGCTCCTCTGAGCGACTACGCCTACAAGCCCGGCCTGCGCGCCCACGCGATCGACACCGGCCAAGGAGCCAAGCCCTTCAACTCGGCGGGCGTCGGCTGGAACGGGGCCGACTTCGTGTTCTCCTCGGGCAACCTTACCCTCGACCTTCTGCACAACTTTTTCCTGGAGTGTGGCGCCCGCGCGCAGAAGCTTCGGGTGTACGAGATGACCGAGCATCCTTGCGCCCGTGAGATCATCGGCTATCTGCTCGTGCGAGGCACTCTCCATGCCGTCGCCTACGGCAAGGCCCTGGAGAAGCTCACCGGCGTCAACATGAACGGGATGCTTCCTATCCCGAAGATCGAGAACGCCGACCTTCCGGAGAGCGCGAAATACATCGAACAGGGCCTCGCCCAGAAGCTCTACCGATGGTCGCCGGACGACTACAAGGACCTGGGTCTTATCTGGAACGGCACGACTCCCGACGGCGGCGGCGAGGTGTTCGTGGCCGACGACATTCCGGCGGGTGGCGATCTCGCCGACCTCGACCCCAAGAACGAGTCGGCGGCGCCCGAGTACGACCCCGAGCAGGTGTGGGACTGGGCCAAGTTCATCACCGACAAGGCGGGTATGGCCGCCCCCGACAAAGACCACAAGCCGATGGACGCGTGATCCTTCGTCCCTCCTCTCGCCCGCGAGAGGAGGGACGGCCTAACCGCCGCCCACTCGAACTTCCTTTGCCCGTTCGTAGGCTTCTTGGTAGTCTGTTCGTCTCTGGAACGTCCGACCTTCGATGCTCCTCGTCCTTCAGGCTCCGCTCGCGAAGCCGTACGTGATCCTTCCGCCCTCGTTGACGGTTTCAGAGCCCTCGAGAGCGCGAACGCGGGTGACGCTGGAAGGCGGTGTGCTCACATTCCTCTGCCGCAGCCCCGCGCAGAAGGTCTGGGTGGAGGGTGGGATCAACGAGCCGATGTCGCGGGTCGGTCCCGATCTCTGGGAACTCCGTCTCCGGATGGAGGGCTGGAACCGAGCCTTCTTCGGATACGGCTTTACGACCAACCCCGACTGGGCTTTCCGGGACCATACGTGGCGGGGTGAGCGCGCTCCCGCCCTTCCCCGCAAGGACGACACACTTAAGGGGAGGATCATCGAGAAGAGCCTGCGCAGCGCCGCCCTCGGGGAGAGCCGGAAGCTGTTCGTCTACCTCCCTCCGAACCCGCCGAAGCGAAACCTTCCCGCGTTCTTCATGACCGACGGCGGCGAGTGCGAACGGTTCGCCCGCGTTCTAGAGCCTCTGATTCTCGCCCGCCGGATGCGGCCCTGCGCCCTTGTCGGGGTGGACCACGGGGGCTACCGAGGGGCGATCGTCAAGGGCTACGACTCCGCGAAGGACTACCGGACGAAGGAGTACGTGCCCGGCGCCGACTCTGTACGCTTCCGGAAGCACCTGCGTTTTTTCGCGGAGGAGGTTCCCGTCTACGTTGCCCGCGTCTTCGGAGTCTCGATCCGGCGTACCGATCGTGCGGGGCTCGGCGTCTCAGACGGGGCGCGGTTCCTCCTCGCCCTAACGGGGGAGCGGCCCCGCATCTTCGGGACGCTCCTGCCGCTCTCCCCCTTCGCGCCGTACACGGGATCCGTCTCCTCTGACTGGCCCCGTGTCCTGATCGCCGCCGGTCGGCTCGAGTCCCCCGTCGATCGGTACGCGGCCTCCCTGCACCGCCGCCTCCCGAACTCCTCGCTCGATCTCTACGTCGCGGGCCACGATGCCCAGCTCTGGGAGCTCGCCTTCGCGCGACTGGCCCCCAGGACTTTTCCCGTGATAAGATAAAGGACGGCGTTTCGGAGCGCCGCCCTACCGCGGGAAGGACCGTGTCCATCCATCGAAGCCTTGCCCACGGTCGTCTCGAGCGACCTCCTTTGCGACCTGCGCGGTAGCGGTCGAAAGCAACGGAGGTTCGTATGTCCGAAAACACCCCTGATTCTGCTGTCGACGTTCGGCAGCTTCGCACCCAGGCGAAGGAGCTTCTCGAAACGCTCCGCGCCGAAGACCCCGCCGCTAAGCTGGCCACCGCCCAGCGCGAGATCGCGCGCCGCAACGGCTATTCGAGTTGGCCTAAGCTCGTCGACGCCCTGGAGACGCCCGTCCTCCTAGAGCGCATGAAAGAACTGATCCAGGGCGGCGACGCCGATGGGCTCGACCGGCTCCTCCACCGCCGTGCGTCGCTTCGCAGGCGGCTCAACGATCCGATGTTCGGTTTCGACGTCCCGCCCGTCGTCCAGGCGGCCCACCATCCCCAGGCGCGGCGGCTCTTGCCCGTACTCGTCCGCCACGGGGCGGATCCGAACGGACGTTCCCGATGGTGGGCGGGCGGGTTTTCCGCCCTCGACTCCGCCCAGGATGAGACGGTCGATCTGCTCCTTTCCCTCGGCGCGCGGTGGGACGTTTGGTCCGCCGCCGGGCACGGGCGGGTGGACGTGCTCCGAGGATTGCTCGACGCCGCCCCGAACCTCGTGAGCGCCCCTGGCGGCGACGGCGAGACGCCGCTCCACTTCGCCAAGGACGTCGCCACCGTCGAGCTCTTGATCGAGCGAGGGGCCGACCTAGAACGCAAGGACGTGGACCACGAGAGCACGCCGATCCAGTATCAGATTCAGAACCTCGACGTGGTTCGGCTCCTCCTGCGTCGCGGCGCGCGGGGCGATGTGTTCACGGCGGTGGTCCTCGACGACATCGATCTGCTGCGGAAAGTGCTCGAGGCCGATCCCGAGGCGTCTTCTGCCCGGATCGGGAAGGCTCCCTTCGCCACCGTCGCTTCCGAGGGCGGCCACATCTACGACTACAAGCTTGGGCGGGGCAAGACGCCTCAGCAGGTGGCGGCTCGGTCGCGCGCCTTCAATGTCCGACGCGCCTTGGAAGGGATGAGTCCCAGCCGCGATCTCGTCGCCGCCGCTTGGCTGGAGGATGCGGCAACGGTCGCCCGCCTGAAGGGAACCGCGATCGACCCCGAGGATTCCCGCGCCATCGCCCACGCCGCCCAAGAGGGCCGTATGGAGACGGCTCGCCTGCTCCTTGAAGCCGGCTTCGATCCGCGCGCGACGGGCATGGATTCCGGCACGAGCCTCCACGTCGCAGCTTGGTTCGGACACTTACCCCTCGTGCGCCTTCTCGCGCCGCGCGTCCCGCTCGATCTACCCGACGCGCACCACGGTAGCCCGCCCCTGGGCTGGGCCTGTCACGGCGCGATGTGGAGCCGAAATCCCAAGGGCGACTATCCCGGCGTCGTCGAGGCCCTGATCCTTGCGGGAGCCGATCCGAAGGCCACCGCGAACCGAGGCGGCACGTCGATGCTCGACCAAGCGGGCGAACGTGAGGATGTCAAGGCCGTTCTAAGGGAGCACGGCGCGAAGTAGCGACGCGGAAAAGAAGGCTCTCGTTGGGACCTCCGAAGAGTCAGGTCCCGACGAGAGCCTAAGATCCTTTCACTGCTTGGACGAACGCCCGAACCATACCCTCGTCCTTCACCCCTGGCTTGTACTCCACGCCGCTGCTCACGTCCACCCCGAACGGCTTCACCCGTGCGACCGCCTCCGCGACGTTGTCGGGGGTGAGGCCGCCCGCCAGCATGATCGGGGTGCGCGAGAGGCGGACGACCTCCGCCGCGAGATCCCAGTCGACCCGCTCGCCCGTGCCACCCCACTGGCCCGAGGCGGAGAAGGCGTCGAGGACGACGAGGTTGGCGTTCACAAGGGTGTCCACCACGTCTTGCGGCTTCTGGCCGGGACGCAGGCGGATCGCATGGATGCGCTTGGGGGCGGGCTCGGGGAACACCTCCCATTCGACGCCCTGCACGACGTCGAACAGGCCCTTGGGAACGGGGCGGTCGACTCGTCCGAACACCGCGACCTTGATGGGAATCGGCGGCAGCACGGAGAGCCATGCCAACTCCCCTTCACCGACGAATCGGGGGCTATTGCGCTCGAACACGAAGCCTAGGGCGTCGGCCCCGGCGTCGATCGCGACCTCCGAGTCGTGCGCGTTCGTGAGACCACAGATCTTGACCCGAGTCACCACGTTCCTCCCGTGAGCATGCGCTTGATGAGAACCGTCTGCCCGCCGTGATACGCCTCGTGCTGCACAAGGTGGCTTACGATCCACCGAACGGTGAGGGCCGGGCGCTCGGGATCGGGCTTGATCTCGCGACCGGGCCGCTCGCTCCGGAGAACCTCGCGCGTCCGCTCGCGAACTTCGTCCAGAAACCGGTAATAGGCCGCGAGGGGCATCGCCGGGGCATCGCCCCAACGTCCGACGCTCGGGTCCGTCTCCTCGCAGAGGGCCTGCTTGCGGAACGCCTCGGGCAGCTTCTTTCCGCCGACGGTCTCCTGGATCCACCAGGCCTCGGACTCGGCCATGTGCAGAAGCACGGCGCCCACCGAGGGGCCGTCCGGGAAGGGACGCCCGACAAGGCCCGCCTCGTCCAGGTCGCCCAGTTCTTCCCGAACCTCGTTCGTCGCGTCGTCCAGCGCGGCGAGGAGCAGGCCCAACTCGGGATCGTAGCCCACGACGGGCGCGACGTCGTGCCGTTCTACCATGCCATCACCTCGCGCACCTTCGCTTCTACGTCGGGAGCGGCGCAGAAGCTCGTCCCGATCAGCGCCGCTCGCGCCCCCGCCGCCTCGATCCGCCTTATATCGGCTTGGGTTTCCAGGGCCGACTCGCTCACCTTGACCACGGAGGCGGGGAAGTGTGGAAGGAGCCGTTCGGTCGCGGAAAGATCGGTGGTGAAATCGACGAGATTGCGGTTGTTCACTCCGACCAGGGTCGCCTCGATCGCCAGGGCGCGCTCGACGTCCGCTTCGTCGTGAACTTCGACGAGGGCGTCCATCCCAAGGCCTTCCGCGAGGCCTTTGAGGTCGCGGATCTGGGCGATGTCGAGGGAAGCGGCGATCAAAAGGATCGCATCGGCCCCCCAGGCGCGGGCTTCCCAGACCTGATACTCGTCGTACATGAAATCTTTGCGCAGAGCGGGCAGGGCGGTCGCGGTGCGGGCTCGCCGGAGGTTCTCCCCCGATCCCCCAAAGCCGGGGCCGTCGGTGAGCACGCTCATCGCGTGGGCCCCGGCGCGTTCGTAGGCCTCCGCGATAGCGACCGGGTCGAAATCCTCGCGGATCACGCCCTTTGAAGGGGAGGCCTTCTTCACCTCGGCGATCAGGGCGACGGGTGTGCTCGCCGTCGCCAGTGCGAGGGCGAAGCCCCGGGGTCGCTCGACGTCCACCGCCTGGGCCTTAAGGTCGGCGAGGGGAACGCGGACCTTGGCCGCCGCGACCTCCTCGCGTTTGTAGGCGAAGATACGATCGAGGACGCTCACAGGCCGTTCTCCTCCACGAGCCGGTCGAGCTTCTCGCGGGCGGCGCCCGAGGCGATGGCGGCCTGGGCTCGTTCGGCCGCTTCAGGGAGCGTGTCGGACAAGCCGGAAAGATGGATCGCCGCCGCGGCGCTGGGAAGAATAGCGCGGGCGCGGGGCGACTGGGGGTCGGTGACCGCCTCGCGCAGGATCGCCGCCGCGTCCTCAAGGGTCTCGCCCGGCGCGAGAGCCGAGGCGTGGACGGGCTCCAAGCCGAAGTCCTTCGGTTCGAACGTCTCGCCGGAGACGCGGCCGTGCCACACCCGTACGACTTCGGTCGGGCCGCTAGGGGAGATCTCGTCGAGGCCTTCGAGGCCGTGAACGAGGTAGGCGCGCTCCGTCCCTAGGTGGTTCAGGGCCTCACCCATGCTGCGCATGAGGGCGGGATCGTAGACGCCGATAAGCTGGCGCCGTGCCCCGGCGGGGTTCAGGAGAGGACCCAACTGGTTGAACACGGTGCGCTGGCCCAGCTCGCGACGGGCGCGGGCGACATGGCGCATGGCGGGGTGGTGGCTCTGGGCGAACATAAAGACGAGTCCGATGGAGTCGAGGACGTGGGCGAGATGTTCGGCCTCCCCGCCGATGGAGACGCCGAGGGCCTCCAGCACGTCGGCGCTGCCGCACCGGCTCGTCATGGCGCGGTTGCCGTGCTTGGCGATGCGGGCGCCCGCCCCCGCCGCGACGAAGGCGGCGGCGGTGGAGACGTTGAAGCTGGGGACGCCGCCGCCGGTGCCGCAGGTGTCGACGAGGCCGTCGGGATCGGTCGCCAGGAGGGCGGCGTGGGCACGCAGCTCGGTGGCGAAGGCGGCCAGCTCGCGGGTGGTACAGCCCTTGACGCGCAGGGCGAGAAGGACGCCGCCGATCTGCGCGTCGGTCGCCTCGCCGCCGAGAAGAAAGCGCATGAGGGCTCCCGCGCGCTCGGGGTCCAGGTCGCGCCGCTCCACGAGAGGGAGCACGAGCTCGGCGAAGGTCATTGGATAAGAGTGTACTGGCGAGGGCGGGGCGCCGCTCGGATCGTCGTCAACGGGTACCCTTCCCCCGTGCAGGAGCAGTACCTGGGGGTCATGGCGGCGATCGGGCTGGCGGCTGTGGTGAGCGGCGTTTTCGTTACGGGGACGTACTTCCTCGGACCGAAGAAGCATACGCCTTACAAGGATGCCACCTACGAGTGCGGCGTGACGCCCGTGGGCGACGCGCACGAGCGGTTCCCGATCAAGTTCTACTTGGTCGCGATGCTGTTCATCCTGTTCGACATCGAGGTCGTGTTCCTCTGGAGCTGGATGACGGTGTTCCGTTCGAGCGACACCCAGTTCATGGTGTTCTCGTTCTTCGAGTTCCTGACCTACATGGCGACCTGGCTCGTGGGCTACGTCTACGCGGTGAAGGTCGGTGCGACCGACTGGGACGAGACGACGAGCCTCGCTCCCGAGAAGCTGATGGACTCGCCCAAGCCGATCCTCGTTACGTCCGAACCCCCTGTGCTCGCGGAGGTCCGCTAAGATGGCGGATGCGATCGAAACCCCCGTGGAGGCTCCGGTCGTCGCGGAACCCCGCGAGGTCGAACTGGTTCGGGACTCCGGCGCCCTCGTCAAATCGAAGGTGGAGCGAGGCCAACTCTACCTGTGCGTGCGCCGAGAGGCGATCCGCGAGGCCCTGACACTCCTGCGCGACCACGAGGAGCTGCAATACCGCCTGTGGAGCGAATGTACGGCGGTCGACTACTCCGCTTGGAGCCATGCCCGCGACTTTGAGGAGCGGTTCGAGGTGGTCTACAACATCTACAGCCCTAAGTTCGGGACGCGACTCTTCGTGAAGGTCGGCGTGGACGACGGTCAGGCCGTGCCCTCGGCGATTCCCGTGTTCGCGGGCGCGGAGTATCCCGAGCGGGAGATCAACGACCTGTTCGGCGTCGTCTTCGAAGGCAACGCCGCCCGGCCCGGCCAGCGCTTCCTCCTTCCCGACGATTGGCAGGGCCACCCCTTGCGCAAGGAGTACCCCCTTGGTGGCGAGGACGTGAACTTCGACCAGGGCACCCGCGGACCGGCGGTCGAGGACGTGATGATGCCCCACGCCGGCGAGAGCTTCGAGGGCAAGACGGGCAGCGAAGACGTTTCCGGGCGTTAAGCCTGATGCCGCCCGTGGGTTTTCCTTCGGGCGCACGTCCTTTTTGAATCGGGCTTCTGGGATCGCTCGGAAGTCCCTAGGATTTTGGGTCGCCGTCTAGTGTGAATCGAACTATCGCCTTCTTGCGAAAAGTTCGACTCGCAAAAAAAATCTTTGAAAAGGGCCAAAAGTCCTATATGATGAGAAGCGTCGGTGCGAGATCGCATCGCGCGTCCCTTCGCATATAGGAATCTATTTCATGAATCGCAGAGCCTTCACCCTTATCGAGCTTCTCGTCGTTATCGCCATCATCGCGATCCTCGCCGCCATCCTCTTCCCCGTCTTCGCCCAGGCCAAGGAGGCTGCGAAGAAGACGGCCGACCTGAGCAACAACAAGCAGCTCGGCACGGGAATGGCGATGTACCTTGCGGACAGTGACGACCTGTTCCCGCTGCAGTGCGGCCAGAACGCCAGCGGAGTCTGGGGCACGAACTTCAACAAGTACGTCCCTGCCGATTGGTCCGCCAACCCGAGCAATCCGGATCGCCCGGCTTACTCCCAGGGGTTCGCTCTGAACACGATCCAGCCTTACGTGAAGAGCGCGGATCTTACGATGAGCCCGGGCATGACCGCTTCGGACTACATGCCCAACGAGACCGTCGCGGCGGGTAAGCGGAAGCAGTCCACCAGCTACGCCTACAACGGAATCCTTCAGAGCTACTCGGCGACCGGGATCGCCCAGCCCGCCCAGCTGGCCCTCCTGACGGAGCAAATGGGCAACATCGGTGGCAAAGGCTGGGGCATCGCGAACCCTCTCCTCAGTTGCGACACCGCCGGACAGGCCTGCGTCTACGTGCCGCGTGGCGCGTCCTCGTGCGCTACGGGCAACGGGTCGACGGGCGGCATGTTCGGGCCGCGCGACGGCGGTTCGATGTGGCTCTACTCACGAGGCCAGAACTGGGCCTACGCGGATGGCCACGCCAAGTTCCGCGCCGTCGGTCGGGGAGCGGCTGGCGATTACCGCACGGATCCGTGGACGAGCTACGATAACGCGGGTCACCCGGGTGGTTTCCTCTGGACGAACGGCTGCCACCCGTGGCTGTTCCGCCCGGACTACGAATTCAACGAGTAGGAATCGCCCGACGAACACGGCGCGCGGCTATGCCACAGCATTGCCGCGCGCCTCTATGCTTACCAGGCCCAAAGTACAAGATGCGTAAAACGATTTCCCTAACCCTTCTTCTCGCCCTCGCGGCCATGATCGTCGGATGCGGCTCCAGCAGCGACGCCGACGCCGACGCCCCCAAAGGGGCGCCGAAGTTGCAGGCCGATCCGAAGCAGGCCGGGGCGAACGACCAGCCAGGCGGCGCTGGCGTTGCGACTCCCCAGTAGTAGGCGCGTAAGGATGATCCCTCGACGCGTATTGCCTCTCATGGCCCTTCCCGCCGCTCTGGCGATCGGCGCCTGCGGCGAGGATACATCGAAAGGCGAGGCTGCCCTCGCCCGGCTCCAGGCGACTCGTTCGCCTGGGTTCCTGCGCGTCGTGAATCTCACCGACGACGTCGCGAAGGTCACTCGCAAGGATGGAGCCCCGCTGTTCCAGTCGATTCCGGCGGGCGAATTCAGCGTTCTCGTGCCTCTGGGTACGAAGGAGCAGCGTTTCGCCTTGAACGGGCGTCCGGAAACGGCCGTTCTGCGCTCGGGCGAGGGAGTCGCGATGATCGCGCTTCCCGGCGGCAAGACCGAGAGCGTCTCCGGACTAGTGAGACGTCCGACCGACAAGGCGAACGTTTGGGTCGTGTTCGCTAAGGGAGACGGCTCTTTGGCCTCTCCGAAGGCGATCATGGCGGAGAACGGTGGCACGAAAACGTCTCTGGGCGCGGCCAACGGGACTTTTACCTTGCCCCAAGGCGAGTACAAGGTTCTCGGAGAGTCGGTTCAGGTCGCTCCGAAGATGGCGTATACCTTTCTCTTCGTACCCCTGAAGGGCAAGTTGCGACCCTTCCTGATGAGGAACACTCCAGACGACAAGCCGGTCGGTGCCGGTTCGAGCGGCTAAAAGGTTTGACGCTTTACTTTCTGAATAGAATGTCTCGCTAGGCTCGAACCACTATATGAAAAGGGCGCGGACACAATGTGTCCGCGCCCTTTTTCGTATACTAGAGGCGATGGCGGCAACCAGCTCCTTCATGCCTTCGACCTCCACCGTCTTCGAGAAGACGGGCGAGAACACGATGGTCGTCAACATGGGGCCGCAGCACCCCTCGACTCACGGGGTGCTGCGTGTCGTGTGCGAGCTGGAGGGCGAGACGATCGTCCAGTGCAAGTGCGTGATCGGCTATCTCCACACGGGCATGGAGAAAGAGGCCGAGTACCAGCAGTACCAGAAGTGCGTCACGATGACGGACCGCATGGACTACCTCAATACGTACGGCAACAACCTTGCCCACGCATTGGCGGTCGAGAAGCTGCTCGAGTGCGAGATCCCGCGCCGAGGCCAGTACCTGCGGGTGATCCTCGCGGAGCTGAGCCGCATCGCGAGCCACATGGTGTGGCTTGGCACTCACGCCCTCGACTTAGGCGCGATGACGCCGATGTTCTACTCGTTCCAGCAGCGCGAGTACATCCTCGACCTTTTCGAGATGATGAGCGGAGCGCGCATGATGGGCTCGTGGATCGTGCCGGGGGGCCTGCGAGGCGACATGCCGGAGGGATGGGACCGGCGATTGCGGACCTTCCTCGACGGCGTGCTGCCGGAGATCGAGACGATGGAGAACATGCTCATCGAAAACCCGATCTTCAAGGAACGCACCTACGAGATCGGGACGCTGAGCGTCGACCAGTGCCTCTCGTACGGGCTCTCGGGACCGATCCTGCGGGCGAGCGGCATGGCCCTCGACCTGCGCAAGAGCAATCCGTACTCGTCGTACGAAGACTTCGACTTCCTCGTGCCGGTCGGCAAGCAAGGCGACGTCTACGATCGCTTCCTCGTTCGCGTCGCGGAGATGAAGGAGAGCGTGAAGATCGTCCGCCAAGCGATCGACGGACTTCCTGAGGGGCCGATCAACACGAACGATCGCAAGATCGTGCCGCCCCCACGAGCGGAACTGGATACATCGATGGAGTCCCTGATCCACCACTTCAAGCTGTACACCGAGGGCTACCACCCGCCGGTGGGAGAGGCGTATGGCTGCGTTGAGGGCTCGAAGGGCGAGCTGGGCTTCTACGTCGTGAGCGATGGCTCCAACCGGCCCTATCGCTGGCACGAGCGGGGCAGCTCGTTCATCAATCTCAAGTCTCTCGAGGTGATGGCGGTAGGTCGTCTGATCGCCGACGTGGTGGCGATTATCGGCTCGATCGATATCGTCTTGGGTGAAATCGACCGCTAAACGACCCGTTTTGGCGATGTAGGGAAGTAGCGAACTTTTGAACTGTTTAAGGACGTCAATAGGTTCTTAGCCCTGAATCAGACTTTAGTATGGAGTGACGTACAGTTCTCCATTTCCTCTAGAAGACAGTCTGAGGAAAGGCGAAAGGGCTCGGATCATCGAGCCGCGCTATCCCATAATCGTCATGAAGAAAGCCTTCACTCTCATCGAGCTCCTCGTCGTCATCGCCATCATCGCGATCCTGGCCGCCATCCTCTTCCCCGTCTTCGCCCAGGCGAAGCTCGCGGCGAAAAAGTCGGTCGCCCTATCGCAAGCCAAGCAACTCGGTACCGCCGTCAACATCTATCTCGCTGATAGCGACGATATGATGCCTCTCGGCTACTGCATGCGTGAGAACGGTTCGTACTTTTGGGGAGCCACCCCGTTTCCTGCTGACTCGGTGACTACGGCTCCGTGGGATACCGCGTTCCGCCGAAGCCAAGCGCAGACGATGTGGGCGAATTCCGTCCAGCCTTACACCAAGAGCTATGATATCTTCGCGAACCAAGCGGCGAAGACCGTTCAGCTCTCTCCTGCAGACACTTTCACGCCCGGCGCTCAGAAGACGGCTCCGAACCTGACGCTTAACGGACTGGTATCCGGCATCAGCGCCACCGAGGTGGTTGCGCCTTCGAGCGCGATTCTGCTCTGGTCGGGCCGTGGCAACCACGCGACCCAGAATAGGGCCTACTCGATCCCGTATCTCCTCTGCGCAGCGACGGGAACGGCTGGCCAGCCCGCTCCGGCATGTCGCTTCAACGCTTCCGGTCCTCCCCAGACGGGTACCTCTGGAACGCTAGACGGACTTCAGGGTACGGCTGGAATGAGCGCGTGGACGTTCGAGAAGCAGGCGGTCTACATCCGTTGCGACTCGTCGGCGAAGGTCCAACGCACGGCGAATCGAACCTCAAGCCCGCTGACCGCTCCGACCGAGCCCGCGACCATCGCCGCTGCCCTGACCGACCCGTACTTTATGACGGGACCTAATGGTAACGTCGACAGCTTCTACCGCATCCGGTGCAACACCGATGGCGTGAACAACTACTGGTGCTTCTTCCGCCCCGACCGTGATCAGTAAGAAACCATGAAACGAACCCTCTCTCTCTTCGCTCTTCTGTGCTGCCTCGTGATCGCGGGTTGCGGATCTAAGGAGGAGTCGGATACCCCTGTCATCAGCGAATCGAAGTCGTCTCAGTTCAACACCTCAGTTAGTGGCGGTGGAGCTTCTGGAGCCGCGGTGGAGAAATCCGCTGGCACTTCTTCGGCTACTCAGTAGAAGCCGGAAGAAGCGGACATCGATCTGATACCCCAGAGAAGCCATGGCCTTCGAGCCGAGGCTTCTCTTCCTTTATTCGGAGACGGTTAGGGCTACGGTAGACTTGAGTTCGCGATGAGTGAACCGATTCAGATCGGCGGTCCCCGGCCGCGACCACCCCAGGCCGACGAGCTGACCCTACGGTTCAGTCCCGAGGGCGTCCACGAGATGGAGGCCCTGAAGTCGCACTATCCGACCCTCAAGGCGTGCATCCTGCCCGGCCTGTGGCTCGCTCAGCGCGAGTACGGCGGTTTCCTCTCCGGCGAGGCGATCGCCGAGGTCGCGTTCCGGCTGAACCGCTCGATCGCGGAGGTCGAGGGCGTGGCGACGTTCTACTCGATGTACAACGTGGCCCACGAGCCCGGCCGTCACAAGTTGGAGCTGTGCACCTGCCTCTCCTGCAGCGTGAACGAGGCGTACTCGCTTCGGGACTACATCGTCGAGAAGCTCGGCGTTCGGCACGGCGAGACGACGGCGGACGGGATGTTCACCTTCGAGGAGGTCGAGTGCCTCAACGCCTGCGACCGTGCGCCCGTGATGCAGGTCGGCGATCGCTATTACGGGCCGGTCGACGGCTCGTTCTTCGATTCGCTCGTGGAACGGCTCCGCGGCGAGGAGGCTTCGACGGTCGTGCGACTGGCGGACGAGATCGTCAAGGTTCAGGTCGGTCAGGCCGAGCGCTACGGCAGCCCCCGGAAAGAGGCGTCGGCGATCCCCGACTCGACGTCGACCGGCCGCTCCTGACGCCTCTTTCGCCCATGAATCCGCGCCTCGATCTTCTCCACGCCTATCCGTTCGAGCGTCTGCGTCGGCTTTTCGCCGGGATCGAGCCCGGAGGGAAGCCGATCAACCTGGGGATCGGCGAGCCCCAGCATCCGACGCCGACGGTGATCACGGAGGCGATGGCGCGGACGATGCCGCTCTTGGGCAAGTACCCGCCGACCGCCGGGACGCCCGAACTCCGGGCGGGGATCGCCGCGTGGCTGGGGCGGCGCTACGGTATCCAGGCGTCGGAGCGGGAAGTCTTGCCCGTCGCCGGTTCGCGCGAGGCCCTCTTCGCCTTCGCCCAGGCCTCGCTCGACCCCGCCGACCCCGGCGTGGTCCTCCTTCCGAACCCTTTCTACCAGATCTACGAGGGCGCCGCGATCATGGCGGGGGCAGAGCCGTTCTACGTTCCCACCTCGCCCGATCGTTATGGTCCCGCCGCGGGCAAGCCCGACTGGTCCGCCGTGCCCGACGACGTCTGGCCCCGCGTGAGGCTCGTCTACGTCTGCTCGCCGGGCAACCCGACGGGCGCCGTGCTGGGTCTCGACGACTGGAACGAGGTGTTCGCCTACGCCGACCGCTACGGCTTCACCGTCGCCGCCGACGAGTGCTACTCGGAGATATACCAAGCCGAGCCGCCGATGGGCGCGCTCCAGGCGGCCCGCGAACTGGGGCGTTCGAACGAGCGGCTGGTCGTCTTCAACTCCCTGAGCAAGCGCTCCAGCGCGCCCGGGCTGCGCTCCGGCTTCGTGGCGGGCGACCCGGCGATCGTCGATCGGTTTCTGCTCTACCGGACCTATCACGGTTGCGCGCCGAGCCTTCAGGTCCAGGCGGCGAGCCTCGCCGCCTGGGACGACGAGGCGCACGTCGCGGAGAACCGGGCGAAGTACCGGGCGAAGTTCGAGGCGGTCCGCGGCTGGCTGCCGGACGGGGGGACTCCGGCGGGCGGCTTCTTCCTCTGGTATCCCGTGGAGGACGACGAGGCGACGGCTCGAGAGCTGTACCGCCGAGAGGGCATCACCGTGCTTCCCGGCTCCTACCTGGGGCGCGACGCGGGGAAGGGCAATCCCGGCGCCGGCTTCGTACGGATCGCGCTCGTTCCGGAGCTCGAGGTCTGCGTCGAGGCGGCGAGCCGGATCTGCGAAGTCTGGGATGGCGACTGGGAGTAAGCTCCCGCGCTCCCGAAGGCTTCACAATAGTCCCGTGCATCCGCTTCAAGCCCTTTTCGACGCCGCCTGGGAAGACCGAGCCCGGTTTTCCCCGACCGACGCCCCCGCCGAGCTTCGCGCCGCCGTCGAGACGGTGATGGACGATCTCGACCGGGGCCTCCTGCGCGTCGCGGAGAAGGTCGATGGCGACTGGACGGTCCACCAGTGGATCAAGAAGGCGGTCCTGTTGAGCTTCCGCCTCGCCGACAACGGGCCGATGGAAGAAGGGCGTTATTGGGACAAGGTGCCGCTCAAGCGGCCCGACGGCTCCTACCGGGCGGTGCCGACGGCGACGGTTCGCCGGGGCGCGTTCGTCGGGAAGGGCGTCGTGCTGATGCCCAGCTACGTGAACCTTGGGGCGTACGTGGACGAGGGCACGATGGTCGACACCTGGGCGACCGTCGGCTCGTGCGCGCAGATCGGGAAGAACGTCCACCTGAGCGGCGGCGTGGGGATCGGCGGGGTGCTGGAGCCGCTCCAGGCGAACCCGACGATCATCGAGGACGGCTGCTTTATCGGCGCGCGGAGCGAGGTCGTCGAGGGCGTGGTGGTCGAGGAGGGGGCGGTGCTGTCGATGGGGGTGTTCATCGGAGCCAGCACGCGGATCTTCGACCGGGAGACGAAGACGGTCACCTACGGTCGCGTTCCGGCGGGGGCGGTGGTCGTTCCCGGCTCCCTGCCCGCCGCCGACGGTTCGCACAGCCTCTACGCGGCGGTGATCGTCAAGCGCGTGGACGCCCAGACCCGCGCGAAGACCTCGATCAACGAGCTGCTGCGCGACTAGGGACCTTTCGGGAAGCCATGGAAACCCTCGATCTTCTCAAGCGGCTGATCGCCCGTCCGAGCGTGACCCCCGACGACGCGGGGATCTTCGACCTGCTGGCCCCGCGCCTGGAGCGGGCGGGCTTCACGGTCGAGATCCTGCGCTATCCCGACGCGTCGAACCTCTGGGCGACGCGGGGGGCGGGGCCGTGGTTCACGATCAACGGCCACGTGGACGTGGTTCCGGCGGGGCAGGGTTGGACGGGCGATCCGTTCGTGCCGGTCGAGCGCGACGGGTTCCTGGTCGGGCGGGGGGCGTGCGACATGAAGGCGTCGGTCGCGGCGGCGGTCGTCGCCCTGGAGCGGACGACGGCTCCGGCGGCCCTGTTGCTGACGAGCGACGAGGAGGGGCCGTCGCACGACGGGACGGCCCGCGCGCTCGACGAGCTGCTCGGGCGGGGCGTCCGGTTCGACGGCGCGCTGGTGATCGAGCCCACCTGCGAAGTGGAATTGGGCGACGCGTACAAGCCGGGGCGGCGGGGTTCGCTGACCGGGCGGATCGTGGTGAGGGGCGTCCAGGGCCACGTGGCCTATCCCGAGCGCGCGGACAACGCGGCGCACCGTCTCGCGCCCGTGCTCGCCGAGTTGGTCGCTACGTGCTGGGACGAGGGCGACGCGTTCTTCCCGCCGAGCACGATGCAGGTGTTCGAGCTGGCGTCGGGGGTGGGGGCGACGAACGTCGTGCCCGGCGAGGCGCGGCTCGGTATCAACTTCCGTCACGCGCCCGCTTCCTCCGCCGATTCGCTCCGGGCGCGGGTGGAGGCGATCCTCGTCCGCCACGGCGTCGTGTTCGAGGCCGCGTGGAGCGCGAGCGCGGACCCGTTCCTCACCGCGCCGGGACCTTTGAGCGAGCGTCTGATCCGGGCGGTCGCGGCGGTGACGGGCCGAACGCCGGCCTCGCGGACGGGGGGCGGGACGAGCGACGCACGGGCCTTCGCGGCGCGGGGGATCGAGGTGGTGGAGTTCGGGCCGGTTCCGGTGGCGATGCACGGGGCGGACGAGGCGGTGCAGGTCGCGGACCTGGAGCCGCTCACCCAGATCTACGGAAAGATGCTCTTGCGGCTCTAGAGAACGGATCTAATACACCATTGTTCAAAACCCTTCAGTTTGTTCGGTTTTCGGATAATCGAACGCGCTCCAGGCTTGTACAGATTAGGAAACGAAAAGGTAGACGTCCGTTCTATGAGGTGATTGGTACTAAAATCATGGCGTATAATGCTCTTATTGGGCGGCGAGGATATCGCGAGCCCGGTTGGAGTAAATCCCTTTGAAGAAAGCCTTTACGCTCATCGAACTCTTGGTCGTCATTGCGATCATCGCGATCTTGGCCGCGATCCTGTTCCCCGTGTTCGCTCAGGCCAAGGCCGCGGCGAAGAAAACCCAGGGGCTGTCGAACCAGAAGCAGGTTTCGCTCGGCATCACGATGTACATCGGCGACGTCGATGATACGATGCCGATCGACAACTATTCGTTTCCGGGCGGGGTATTCCCGAACGACGTGATGTACTGGCCTCAGGCAGTCAGTCCCTATGTGAAGAGCTGGCCGCTCTTCAAGGACCCGAACGAGTCGACCTCTTACATCTGGGGCGGCGCGTCGAACGTCCAGTGGTGGTACAACTATATGCGGTGGCCGCACTATGGTTACAACTGGGGCTACTTCAACCTGGACAAGGACTGCTCGCAGTTCGACGTCAACCCGCCTTCGAAGACCTACTACAACGGCCCTCCTGTGAGCGCGACCGTCGCGGCGAGCCCGGCGGGAACGGTTTTGATCACCGATTCTAAGGTTGCGGGCAGCGGAGGAGGCTACTACACCTCCGAACTCGTCGAGTCTCCGGCAGCGGCGACGGCGCCAGGCATGTGCACCTGGGCCGACGGTGGCTGGGGAATCGGGGCGTTCGGCGATGCCGCTGGGCAGTATGCCGGAAATCCGACGTCGACCGGCATTGTGGCGCCTCGACAGACCGGTGGCATGAACGTCGGCTTCCTCGATGGTCACGCCAAGTACTACACCCCTGGCAACCTCGCCGCAGGGACGAACTGGCGTAAGGGGATCAACTACACCGCTGTCCAGATTACCGACAAGGAGAAGTACCTGTGGGATCTCGAATAGTGTTCTTCGTCGTCGTTCTACCGGTGCTGCTCGCCGGCTGTAGCAGCGGTTCGAACGATGCTGCGACGATGGACGCCGCTCCGGGAGCGAACGCCACGACGAACCTTCCTCCCCCTCCTGCGAAGAACATGCCCGGACGGCCTGCTGCTCCTGGGGGGCAGGGTACACCGCCCGCGGCAGCTGCCAAGCCTTCTGGCGCGTAGGCTCGACCGTTTGAGCCGAGCCTCCAAATTGCAAGATGATTCTTGTAGTATGGAGGCTATTATCTTAAGATTTAATGCTTACTTATGGCATTCGCGCAAGTCGATGCCGAAAGCATGCTTCGTCTTTGGACGAAGCATGCTTTCGGTGTCTAAGGAGTAGAATCCAGTAAGCCTATGGCCGAGTACAAGCTTCTTCTCGAGCACAGCCACGATCCCGCCTTCCGCACCCTGGAAGGCTATAAACGGACGGGCGGCTACACGGCCCTCGGCAAGGTCGCGGAACTGGGCAAGCAGGCGATCGTCGACTCGATCAAGGCCTGCGGACTGCGCGGTCGGGGCGGCGCGGGCGCGCCCGCGTTCCTCAAGTGGGGCGGCATGCCCAAGCCGGAGGCGAAGAAGGGGCCGCACTACCTCATCTGCAACGCGGACGAGGGCGAGCCCGGCACCTTCAAGGACAAGCAGCTTCTGGAAACGTGCCCGTTCGAGCTGGTCGAGGGCATGACGATCGCCGCCTTCGCGGTCTCGGGCGATGCGGGCTACATCTACATCCGGGGCGAGTTCGTGGACTGCGCCCGCGCGGTGCGCAGCGCGATCGACGAGGCGTACGCGGCGGGCCTGCTCGGCAAGAACATCATGGGGATCGAGGGCTTCGACTTCGACCTCTACGTCCACATGGGGGCGGGCTCCTACGAGTGCGGCGAGGAGACGGCCCTGATGTCGTCGCTGATGGGCGAGCGCGGAATGCCGCGCCTGAAGTTCCCCCACGCGCCGTTCCCGGTCGTCAAGGGCGTCTGGGACAAGCCGACCCTCGTCCACAACGTCGAGTCGTACTGCAACGTGCCCTACATCACGAACATGGGCGCGGAGGAGTGGGCGAAGCTCGGGGCCTCGACGAAGAACTCGCGCGGTACGAAGATCTTCTCCGTCTCCGGCCACGTCAACAAGCCGGGCAACTACGAGGTCGAGTTCGGCACCCCCCTCACCGAGCTGATCGAGCTGGCGGGCGGCGTGCGCGGCAAGATCAAGGCCTGCATCCCCGGCGGCTCGTCGATGCCGATCATCAAGCCCGACGCCGTGGAGAAGGCGATCATCGGCTACGAGGAGATGCTCGCGACGGCGGGCACGATGGTCGGCTCGGGCGGCTGCATGGTCCTGAACGACACAACCTGTATCGTGACCTTCGCCTGGCGCACGGCGGTGTTCTACGCGAACGAGTCGTGCGGCAAGTGCACCCCCTGCCGCGAGGGCACGCGCTGGATGGTTCAGATCCTGGAGCGGATCATGATGGGCGGCGGGCGTTCCGGTGACGCCGAACTGCTCGCGCAGGTGGCGGGGCAGATCGAGGGGCGCTCGTTCTGCCCCCTCGGCGACGCGGCGGCGTGGCCCATCCAGGGCATGCTCAAGCAGTTCCCCGAGGAGTTCGCCTACTTTATCGAGCACGGCCGGAGCATGGTGACCGGCCGCGAGATGGCGCTCGCGTAGGCTTTCTCGCCCCGGCGGGCAGGAACCGCGTGCTATACTCTAGATCGACGCGCGGTTGTAGCTCAGTGGATAGAGCGCTTCCCTCCGGAGGAAGAAGTCGGAGGTTCGAGTCCTCTCAGCCGCGCCAAAGTTCGAACCTACAAGAGCCTCCCTCGGAGTATCCGAGGGAGGCTCTTTCTGCGTCAGGTGACTACGGTGGTGACTACGGCCTCAAGCGGCCATGAGAGTGACGAATCCCTCGACGTCGGGAGCGGACGCGATCACCTCGATCGCGCGGTCGGCCCATAGCTCCCAAAGCTCTTTCTCGACCCCGTTCGGGTCTCGGTACTTGCGGCACTGCATGCGGCCTTCGACGGCCACGGTCTGGCCGCTCTTGACGTTGATGCTCGCGTGTTCGGCGCGGGCACCCCAGAGGACGACGCGGTAGACGTCGTAGATGGTCTCGGCGGTAGGGCGGTTGGGGCGGGCCGTGGCCACGTTGACCACGGCGAACGACTTCTCGGTCTGCGTGAGCTGGAACTGAGGGTCGTCGGTGACGGAACCGGTGATGAGCGTCTTGCTGAGCATAGTTAGAAAAGGCGGGGCGCCGTGCCTATTCTAACGCAAAAAACGTAGACGGGTTTCTACACTATGAAAATGGACAGAATTACAGCGAGGGAAGGAGCCCGCGACGATCGAGCTCATCCATCCCTGCTTTCTGCGCCCGCTCCGAAGTCACCCAGACCGAGTCGTAGCCCTCGAACCTGCGCCCATCGGAAAGGACCACGATGTAGCCCCAGTAACCCTCTCCGGGCCTTGTGACCGTGTCCAAAGACACCACAAGGGGCGCCGCCTCGCCATCGTACGCTCTTCGTCGTTCGCTCATGACACTTTCCTTCCGAACGTGATCTTAGCGCCCGCCTCGCGAAGCCGGTTCTCCTGAGCGTGGGTGTAGTACTTGCGCGTCGTCTCGATGTCTTTGTGCCCCAGAATGAGGGAGACGATGTGGATGTTATCCTCGGCGCCGGCGAGGTAGGTCCCGAAGGTGCGCCGCAGATCGTGGATCGTGTAGGGCAGGGAGGGCTCCAGCCCTTCGGCCTCGCGCTTGGCGTTGAGAACGGCCTGGATGCGCTTTAGGATCTTGAGGGCGTGTTCCTCTCGCATGGGCGTCCCGTTGCCCGTGGGGAAGAGCAGACCGTTGTCGGAGTAGGCCTTGCCGAGCGCGGCCTTCTCGTCCTCGACCATCGCGATCTGCGAGCGGACGATCTCGGTCGCCTCGTCGTTCAGCGGCACCTTGCGGGTCGCGTCGCCCTTCGTCTCGTCCAGGTGCCACGCACAGCGGCCGGTGAGAGGATCCTTTATCGATTTGCCGGTCGCGCCGTCCAGCGTCCACTTGAGCTGGTGCAGCACCTCCAGAATGCCGGTCTTCAGGGAGACGGTCATGGTGACGATGCCGAGGGCCTCGCTGATGCGAAGGCCGGTGTTGAGGCAGAGGGCCAGAAGGTGTCGCTCGCGGTAGACGGCGACGGTGCGGCTCTCGCACTTGCGCGTGACGATCGCCTTCTCGCGGTAGAGCTCGGCAAGGAAGTCGCGGAACTCCTCCTCCGACAGAACGCGGTCGCGACCCTCGGGCGTCTTCGGGACGACGAGACCGTCCTCGACGAGCTGCTTCTTCGACAGCCGAAGCCCGGAGCAAAGGACCTGCAGCCCTTTGAGAGCGCTCCATGCGCCCAACCCCTTCGCCTCGTAGTGACGCATCAGCGCCTGGGCTTCCTCGACGCCGACGCTCGCTGCCTTCTTCGTGCCGATCGCCTCTTTGATGTGGATGATCTGGGCGCGGTAGGTCGACGCGGTGTGCTGATCTCGGCGCGGCACGATCTTCGTCTTGAACCAGACGTCGAGGGTGTGCTCGACGGAGCTCTTATCAACGACCTTCTTCGTCTCGCCCTCTCTCTCGATCCGGGCCTTTTCGGCGCGTACCTTGATCTTCAACTCGGCGGCGGTGCTCGCCCGGGCGAAGCCGATCGTCTTCTGATCGCCGCGCGGGCCGACGCGCAGCCTCCAGCAGAAGTCGTCGCCGTCTTTGTAGTAGGTGCCTTCTCCGGCGCCGCGGCTGGTGGTCTTTCGGGTCTTGGTTTGGGTGGTCGGCTTGTCAGCCAGCTTTTGCATGGGTCTTCTTTCTCCTCTTGGGTTTGGGCTTCACGCCTCGGGGCGTGGCGAAGGGGTCGAGTCGTGGGCGGTGGTCCTGGCCACGGCGCCATAGGTCGAAACGGCGGAAGATGCGGTAGGCGTGGACGTTCGAGATCCCGTGACGCTCGGCGATCGCTTTCGTCTTCGTCGCCGTCTCGTTCTCGAGCGCGTCGAAGAGGGTCGCCCACGTCAGGCGGGAGGGATCGCGCGAGAACCAGACGAGACCTGGCTTCTTCTCGGCGGTCGACCACGGGAACGCGGCCACGTCCTCAAGGTGCGCGGCGTCCTCAGGACGCTTCAACGGGGCGAGGTGGCCGGTAAGGCGAAGTTGCGCCTCCAGCAGCTTACGGATGGCCGGGGCGCGCTGTGCCTTCTTGTCGGCGCGGTATGCCTCCAGCGCGGCCCACAGGGCGGGGTACATCGCGAAGTCGCAGTGAAGAGCTTTGACGATCTTCCGGCTCTGATCCTGGCGGCTCTGCCTCACGAAGCCTCCAGCAGCCGACCGATCTCGACGTGCAGCCCTTGGACGTGCTTGCATGCCGGAAGAGCCGGCGCCAGGATGTGACCGATCTTGCGGCGGCAAAGAGCGTCGTGGCAGGTGCAGTAGATAGTGCCGTGCCGCTTGCAGATCCCGATGTTATGCTCGACACCTCGGTGGGTCGCCGAGGTGGCCAGGATGTGGATGAAGTCCAGGTCGCTCCCAACGAGGCGGTAGGGCATCACTCGTTACCTCGGGGGTCGCGCCATTCCCACAGCCCTTGGGCACCTTTGCAGGGGATCGGTTCAGGGAAGATCTCTACCGTCTCGGCACGGTAAGCCCACCGCCCCGGACCATAGTTGCCGAAAGTCGCCTCGCGGTCGCTGATGCGATCGATGACGGCTTCGGTGGGTTCACAGTCCACGATGCGGACGATGCCGAGCACAGCTCCAAGAGGAAGGTCAAGGAGGGTGGTGCCCAGATCGTCAAAGGCAGTCTCGAATTCGGGATACTCGGCTACCACTTCGCGCGCCTCAGGGCGCAAGGTCGCCGTAGCGTGGACGGCGACGAGGCCGCGATAGCTCAGGCGATGCCCACGCGTCTCGTACTGCTTGAGGCCGCTTACCCAGAGCGTCGCCCACGGTTGCCAGAGTGACCAAGCTTTCATGCGCTCTTCCCCGCGCGTGGTCGCCCCTTCGTCGGCTCCTCATCGTCTTTGGGCTTCGGCCTCAGCGGTTCGGGGTCGAAGACGATCGATCCCTCGAAGATGCGAACGATCGTCGCCGCGCCCAAGCCGAAACCCTCTCGGCGAAGGATAGCGCCGCCCGTGGTGAAGAGGAGAGCCTCGGTCTTATTGACCTGGATCAGCGAGCCGAGCGCGTCCTTCTGGCCTTCAAGCACCTTCCGTACGCGGCACTGGCCGTTCTGATGCTCCAACGTTACGAGGTCGCCCTTCTTGAAGCCCGCGAGGGCCACGGCGGCGGGGTTGATGCGAATGGCGTAAGACCGCCCGCACTTGATGACCGTGACCATCGGCTCCCGCTGGGAGACCGGAGAGGGCGGAGCGTAGGGAACCCAGCCCACTATCGCCCACCTCCCGACTGCTCAGCAGCGATCTTACGGGAGCGTTCGCGGATCGAATCGGTCAGGATGCGCGTGTACTTGCCGTCCTGGAAGTACTCCACCTGATCCTTCTTGATCCACTCCTGAAGCGTCTCCCGCGAGCGGCCGGTCACGCGCACGGCCTCAGTGAGCGTCAGGTCCGGGCGGAGCCACAGTTCCGCGATCGTCGGCTCGGGCCGCACCTTCTCCTCAGTCCTCGACATCGTCGCCTCCCTTCGGGCGGTCGCCCTTGATGTACCAAGTAGGCTTCCCACCCTCGGTGACGAGGAACGCGTCGACCGGTAGAGCGCGAACGAGGCTCTCTGGGATGCGATCGGTGTCGATCGATACCTCGCACCCTTCCTCGGTCGCCGCAAGGTTGACGAGGATGGCGGAGATAGCCGCTCGGCGCCGCTCGGACACGTTGGCGAGGTCGATGGTCGCCTTCAAGGCTTCGGGCGCGTTGACCTGGGTGTACGCGAGAGCGGAGTTGAAGTCGCCGAACTCGATCTTTCGCGAGCTCTGCCGCCACCCGACCACGCCGAAGCCGATCTTGATGGACTGGCCGCGCTTCTTGGCCTTCTCCATCATCGTCTTCGCGACCGACACCATGTCGTCAAGGTAGAGCGAGCGGAACACGTCCAGCCGCGCCTTGCGCTGCTTGATCTGCCGATCGATGGACCGCTTCTGAGCCTTGAGGATCTCGATGCCCGCCTCGGTCGCCCAGATGCGGTAAGACGCCGCCTTCGCGGTCGCCTCGTCCACGACCTTCTCCAGCCGGACGATCTCGCCCGTTTCGGGATCGCTCAGTAGCCGGTTGTCGGCGTCCCAAACGAGGCCGATCTCAGTGGCGTCGACGGTTCCAAGTTCGAGTACCTCGCTCAACTCGTCACCTCATCCACGACGGAGTTACCGACGACGATCTGTACGCTGTAGTCGGAGTCGGGAAGCTGGTTCGCCTTGATGTACGCGCGGAGCTGCTCCACGAGCTCGGGATGCGGCGGAACCACCTCGGCCTTGCTGAGGCAGAGGTCTACGACGACGAAGGGAATACCGGGCCGCTTGTCTCCGCAGTCCTCACGACGGATGTACGCGGTGCCCTTCCCGTTGGGGCTCAGAGCCGCGACGACGAGCACGGCGCGAGAATTAACCAAGTTGGAGAGGATCCGGTAGACGGCGGTGAAGTGGATCGGCTCGCCGCCTTCGCGCTGGAGGAGCCTCTTGATGTCGAGCGCTCCGAGCGGCTCCGGGGAATCCGCCAGAACGCCGATCACGCGATCGGTGTGACAGGTCCGTCGATAGCCGCCACGGAGAAGAGCGAGCGTCGCGTTCTCCATATAGGCTTGGTTCTTCACTCGCCGTCGCCGTTCGCCGGTTACCCTGGCGGAGGGATCGATAGTGGTTTCCATAGGGGCTCAAGTCCTGGCAAGTCTGCCGGGCTTCCACTATCATACGACGTTCAGGAATTATTTGTGAACGATTTTGTACGATTCCGTATTACTTTGCGAAATTGATCGCATCCGGCTAATTTGCTACCATCCCTCGCCGAATAGATAGCCGTCGTAGTCGAAGGATCCGCGCGGCATATCTTCGGGTTGGAAGCGGTCGTATCGGACGATGACCATGCCGAGGATCTCCGCCTCGGAGGCGTCCACGTCCTTGAGCCTCTCCCGCGCTGCCTTGAGCACGAGGCAGTCGCGCGCGTCGTCCCACACGGCCTTTCGGAAGGCGACGGTAGACGCTTTCCCCTCCTTCTCCAGCGTGGCGTACACGCGCGCCTCGGTAGCCTTCCGGGCGTTGTTGTCGATCAGAACCAGGTCCGTGTCGGCGAAGGCTGGCCTAGCGAGGTTGTTCTCGATCAGGATCGCGGTGATCGATCCGCCCTGCGGGGCGCCGTAAACGTCTACCGATGTTTGCGACTCGCCGTCAGAGGTGCGAAGCATAGTGAGCTTGCGCTTCCTCATGGCCTTGCCGCTTGATCGCAAAGTATCGGACTGGCGTCGGGTCCACCAGTCGGGATCGTCGTAGAAGACTTTTCCAAACGCGACCATAAACCAGTCGGGCGTGTTCGTTTGGTCGTCCGCGTAGCTGAAGATTCGGCTTTTCTTGAGCTCTCGACCGTCTTTCGGGTCCTTCACTCCGGCTTCTTTGAACATCTCGGCCAGCTTGGTGTAGCTGATGTAAGGTCGCTCGCCCAAAGCCTTTTTGATGATCGCTCCATATTTGCCGCCCTCGTTCGCCACAGCGGGGATTGTATTCATGAGAATTTACGGATTTCCCGTCACGCGTTCATGGACGCGTTCATAATCCATTCTCATTATGCACCTAATTTAGCGCAAAGTGTTCGCATATTGCTAGGTTTTCGCGGGTTTTAGTGCTCGCCGGGGCTTACCGTCTAGGCATGTCGAAAGCGACACCGAATGTTTGTACGGGAGGCGCGGGTTGAGTCAGACCGCCGAGATTCTCCGACTCTCTCCTGCCACGCCCGATCTCCCTGAATGGGAATCGAAGATCGACCTTATCCGTCGTACGGTCGCCACCGGCGCGACCGCCGACGAGCTCGACCTCTTCTTCCATCAGGCGCGGCGTGCCGGGCTCGACCCGCTCGCCAAGCAGATCTACTACGTCAAGCGGCAGGGCAAAGGGACGATCCAGGTCGGGATCGACGGGCTCCGGCTCATCGCCGACCGCACGGGAAAGTACGCGGGGTCCGACGACATCGTGTACGGTCCGGAGGACGAGAACGGTCGGCCCGCTTGGGCGAGGGCGACGATCTACAAGATGGTCGCGGGCAAGCGCTGCCCGTTCGTCGCGACGACCCGCTGGAGCGAGTACTACCCTGGCGACCAACAGGGCTTCCAGTGGAAGCGGATGCCCTTCGCCATGCTCGGCAAGACGGCGGAGGCGCTCGCGCTCCGCAAGGGTTTCCCTGCCGACATGAGCGGGCTCTTCATCGAGGAGGAGATGGATCAGGCTGGAAAGGCCGACGCCGTAGACGCCGACTACAAGGATCTCTCGACACAGACGCCGACCGCTACCCCCGCGAATCCAGCGGTTCCTGCGCCTCGGCCGGTTGATGTCGGGCTGGTGTCCGTGGACGATCTCGATACGGACGGCATCCCTCTCGCGGCGAAGCGGGGCGGACAGAGCGCGTTCGGCTACACGCCGACGAAGTGGCCGCTGCCGAAGATGTGGGCCACGGACTGCACCCCCGATCAGATCAAGATCGTCGGGGAGAAGCTTCGGGAGCGCAACATCTCCGACGACGAGGCGACGACCCTTCACAACCTCGTGCTCGCCGAGTACGGCCTCGCTCCGGGCACGACGAAAGCCAAGCTGAGCCTCTTTATCGACTGGCTCCTCAACGCCGACGACAACAGTCTGAAGCTCGCCACCGACAAGAAGAACGGCCAGAAGGGGCTTGAGCTTTGAGCGAGACGCAGCCCGCTCTCGTCTTCGTCCTGCCGCTCCCCCCGATCGAGGCGAGCCTCAACTTCCGCCCCGCCAGCCGGGGCGGGCGCATGGCCCAGAACGAGACGGTCCAGCAGTACAAGGCCGTCTGCCAAGCGAAGATCCGCAAGGCGATAAGCGACGCCAAGCGCACCGGCGCCCTGCCCGAGGGACGCCTCGTCATCCACTACTCCTGGTACCTCGGGCGCAAGCGGGCGGCGACTCGGGCCATCCGTGATCGCCTCTGCCGCCCGAAGGACCACGACAACGCGATCGGCGCGGCCAAGCCGATCCAGGACGCCATGCAAGGCGCCGGACTCCTTCCGAAGGGCGACGCCGCCGGCAGGGTCCGCGTCGGCGACGTGACTCTCTACGGAAAGGCCAAGGACCATGGCGGGCTCATGCAGGTGATGGTCGTGGTGATGCCCGATCCGGAGGCGATCGCTTGAGTCTGTTCGAGGGGTTCGAGGAGAAGCCGCCCGAGATCAGGCTTCGCCGCTACCAGTCGGAGTGCCTCTCGGCGATCCAGGCGGCGCAGGACCGGGGCGTTCGTCGCGCGCTCATCGTGCTGCCTACCGGCACGGGCAAGACGACCGTGTTCAGCGAGGCGACCCGTCTCGTGACGGAGAACCCCGCCGCGACGGTCGTCATCCTCGCCCACCGGCAAGAGCTGCTCGAGCAAGCCGCCGCGCGGATCCGCCGCCAGTGCCCCGGCCTGAAGGTGACCGTGCAGAGCGGCAGCTCAAAGGCTCAGCGAGGATCGAACGTCGTCGTCGCCAGCGTTCAGAGCGTCGGGCGGGGCGGCTCCAACCTGCTCGACTGGATGAACCCGACGATGGTGATCGTGGACGAGGCGCACCACGCCGCCGCGTCCACCTACCAGAACTTCGCCCGCCGCATGGGCTGCTACGAGGACGAGGGGCCGTTCTACCTCGGCGTTACGGCGACCGACAACCGCCTCGACGGTCTCGCTCTCTCGGGAAGCGACACCGCGATCTTCCAGGAGAAGATCTACCAGTACTCGATCCTCCAGGCGATCCGAGAGGGCTACCTCGTGGACATCAAGGGCTTCCGCGTCGGCGTGAACCTGAACCTGGACGACGTGAAGGTGAAGGGCGGCGACTACGACGCGGGCCAGCTCGAAAAGAAGCTCAACACCGAGCCGGTCAACGAGGCCGCTTACAAAGCGTGGGAGGAAGCGGCCAAGGATCGCCGCACCATCGTGTTCTGTGCGGGCGTCAGCCACGCGGAGAACGTCGCCCAGGTCTTCCAGGACAAGGGCGTTCCCGCCGCTCACGTCTACGGCGACATGTCGCCCGAGGCTCGCAAGCGGACGATCGAGGACTTCCGCACCGGGCGAATCCAGGTCATCACCAATTGCGAGATCCTCACCGAGGGCTTCGACTCGCCGGAGATCGGGTGCGTCCTGCTCCTCAGGCCGACCCAGAGCTGGTCTCTGTTCGTGCAGATGCTCGGGCGAGGCCTCCGTCCCTTGGCGGGATGCGCGGACGGGGTTGACGACGACATCCTGCGGGCGGCGCGCGTCGCCGGGTCGGCCAAGCCCAATTGCGTGGTGATCGATGTGGTCGACAACACCTCTTCGCACCTTCTGACCGACAAGCCGAAGGGGAACGAGCTGCCGAGCATCCAAAAGCTCGCGGATCTGCCCTCCAGCCTCGATATGGAAGGGATGAGCCTCGCCGAGGCGGCTGAGCAGTGGGACGAGCTTCCCGAAGAGGCGCGAGAGATCGCGCGGCGCCGTCGTACCTCGTTCTCCGGCCTCTCCGCATCGCTGGAGCAGGTGAACCTTCTTGCGGAGCTCGACGTGCCGCAGGAAGCGGACTCGGCGAGTGCTCAACTCCAATGGCTGAAGGTCGGCCCGATGGAGTACGTCGTCAACCTCTTCTACCACGGCGGGGAAGAGGACCGGCAGGCGCGCATGGTCGGCGAGCTCGACGGCTCTTGGCGGCTCAACCTGACGGGCCGAGTCCAGGGCATGGGCATGCGGGATCAGTGGTTCCCGCTCCCCGCCGACGTGACCATGGCCTTTGCGGCCGCCGAGGCGAAGATCCGCGCGACCTTCCTCGGCACCCACCTTTCCAAGCGCGGCGCCCAGTGGCGCGTCACCGGCATCACCGACGCTCAGCGCAAACGACTTATCACCCTCGGCGTGGCGGAATCCGTCATCGACCAACTGGCCAACAGCGGCCAGGCGCAGGGCCTTATCGACCGCCTCACCAGGGGGAACAACTAGTGGCATCCGTTCGAGTTCGTCAACGACGTAAAGGCGAGAGCGACCTTACGCGCGCCCTATGGATCATGGAGGGCGCGAAGAAAGCGGCCTCCGCGCCTGTCTCCGACCGGGAGTTCGCGATGTACGCCGCCGTCTACGAAGAGACGGCGTACGCCCTCCAGACCGCCTCTGAGGCGATGGTGATCGGGAGGCGGGCGTGAACGCGGCGACCTTCGATCTGGCGGCGCTGATCGCCTCGGAACCGGACATCCCCGACACCCTCTGGACGATGCGGGGCACGAAAGGCGAGGGATTCTGGATCATCCTGATCGGTCCCGAGCGGACTCCCTTCCTCGTGGTCGCGCCGGACGAGGCGACGCTTCTGAGCGCCTGGAGCCGGTCCCGATGCCCTATGAACCTTACGGTCCGGAGCGAGGAGAGGACCGAAGAGACGATCCGCAGCAAGATCCAACGCACCGAGCCCGAATTGATGAGCAAGAAGACGGGCAAGTTCTGCGTGGGCGTCCTGCTCGTGGACGCTGATAGGAACGTGGTCGCGCGGCGGTACTACCGGTGAAGCCGCGCGCCTATTACAACGAGATCGACTCCTCCGCCGCCGAGTGGCTTAGGGAGCTTGTAGCCCAAGGGATGATCCCTGCCGGCGACGTGGACGAAAGGAGCATCGAAGATGTCAAGCCAACCGACCTTGTGGGATACACCCAGTGCCATTTCTTCGCCGGGGTCGGAGGGTGGCCCCTCGCCATGCGCGCCGCAGGATGGCCCGACGAACGACCGGCTTGGAGCGGATCCTGCCCATGCCAGCCTTTCAGCGCGGCAGGCAAAGGAGAGGGGTTTGCTGACGAGCGGCACCTCTGGCCCGCCTTCTTCCACCTCATCCGCTTCGGACGCCCTGAGACGGTCTTTGGAGAGCAGGTTGACCGTGCGCTCGACTGGCTCGACCTTGTTCGACTCGACCTGGAGTCGGAGGATTACGCCTTCGGGGCGGTCGATCTTGGCGCACCGTTCGTTGGGGCGCCGCACATCCGGCAAAGGATCTACTGGATGGCCCACGACGCTCGCGGGGGACGCGCGAGCTCTTCGCCACAACGGTCGCGGCGACGGGAACTGGACGCTGGAGGGCGCGGCGATCCTCTCGTTCTGGCCAACCACCACGGCGACCGATGGGCAGCGGCAACCCTCGGTGGACTTCACGACGGACAATATCACGCTGAACCATGCGGCGATACTAGCGGGCTGGGCGACCCCAAAAGCATGGGACGGCCGGCGGGAAACGGTCTCTCCATCGGAGATGCTGCGGGACAGCCTAGATCTGAAGTGCGAGGCGACGATCGCTTCCTGGCCAACGATGACCTCAAGCATGAAGACGATCGGCGATGTGGTCCAGGCAATGAACGAGGGATCATCCTCTCACCGGCTGAGCTACTCTGCCGCGAGCTCGGGATTTCTACTGCCGATGCGGTACACGGCGGGTGGGGAGCTGCTGATTGGCTCCTCTGCCGGGATGGATTCTGGCGGCCAGTTGAACCCGGAACATTCCCGCTGGCTCATGGGCTACCAAAGGGCGCACTTAAGGGCCGGAGCTACGGCGATCTGTCGGATGATGAGCAAGTCGCGGCGGCGCGGGGTGCGCTCCTGAAGGGCTACGGCAACGCGATCGTGCTTCCTCTCGCGACCGAGGTCGTACGCGTCGCCATGGATAGCCTGGAGGCGGCATGAGCGAGAAAGCCCCCGTTCAGCCTAAGGACCTGAGCTGGTACCCGCGCGTGAAGTCGTGGTCTACCGAGGTGCCCGAATACATCGATGCGCCTTTCGTCTCGCGGATGGTGGCCGATGCAGCCCTCGGCGTGTTCATGCAGCGCGGTAGCGTCCCCGACGAGCCGGACGCCCTGAGGAACGCCATTGGCGCCGGTGACTGGAAGGAGTATCCCAAGGCGTACCCTGCGGCGCGCCTCGCGATCGACGCGCTCATTCCGCTATGGCGTATCGAGCTTGACAAGTCGATCGCGTTCGTCCAGCGTCAGCGCGACAAGGGAAGCGCACCCCCAAAGGATGGATCAAAGCCGCGCGGGAGACCGGCTAAAGCTCCGAAAAAGCCCGAGGTAAAGCCGGAGAAAACCCCCGGCTTTAATCCGGCTAAAGCCGAGCCAAAGCCCAACGAAACCACAGTTACAGTAACACCTACATATTCCGATAATTCAGGAGAATTATCGGGCGACGAAGGCTCGTCGCAGGAGCCGACGCCGTTCCAGAAGGTCGAGTTCGCGCTCTGGGGGAGGGCTATCCGGCTGGCCAAGCTGAACCACGAGCCCGCCGACCCATCGACGCTTAAGCCTCACGAGAGAACGCTCAAAAGCCATCTGAAGGGGACGACCGGGCTTCTGCCGATCATCGACCGCCTCGGGCCTCACGCGGCGGTCGACGTGCTCGTCTGGGTCGCCCGCCACATGCCGCCGAGCACGTCGTACCTGAAGGTGCTCGACGGACTCGACGTGATCCTGAGCCAAATGGAGCACGGGCAGAACTGGATCGTTCGCAACCGCGCGAACCAAGGGCAACAGACGCCGGATCTGAGGGGGCAGCTTGAAGCCGACATCTTCTGAGGCCAGAGCGTTCCTCGGCGCCCTGGTTGTGTCGGAGGAGTCCATCGTGCCGGATGAGCCGGATGAGCCCACGGTGGACGTCCTGCCACAGGAGGAAGTCGAGTACTTGCGGGAGCTCCGGGTTGCCGTTCTGTACCTCGACACCTACCTCGCCAAGGGACCTGGCTTCGCCAAAGAGGCCGTTCCCGCAAAAAATAGTCCGGAGCGCGCGGCATGGGCGAAGCGTCAGCGCGATTGGCT
>Ga0160428_1000454_pt1 | contig 46201 bp, 39 predicted proteins | sample SolpanmetagenomM_FD_108198 | JGI IMG/M metagenome (GOLD analysis project Ga0160428, IMG submission 108198) | Solar panel surface microbial communities from Lawrence Berkeley National Laboratory, California, USA - M | ecosystem: Engineered > Built environment > Solar panel > Unclassified ... | reverse complement strand
TTCACGCGGCTCTGGGCCTGCTTGGCCTTGCTGGCGCTGGCCTTGAAGCGCTCGATAAAGCGCTCGGCCTGCTTGATGGCGGCCTGCTGGTTGTCGTAGGCGCCCTGCTGAATCTCGGTGCGCAACACCTTCTCTTCCTGGTAGAACGAGTAGTTGCCGGCGTAGGGGTGCAGTTTGCCGCCGCTCACTTCCACGGTGGTGTTGGTGGTGCCGTCCAGGAATTCGCGGTCGTGGCTCACGATGATAACCGCGCCCTCGTAGCTAGCCAGGTAGGTTTCAATCCACTTAATACTCGGTAGGTCCAAGTGGTTGGTAGGTTCGTCGAGCAGCAGCAGCGACGGCTGTTGCAGCAGGATTTTGGCCAGCATCACGCGCATGCGCCACCCGCCCGAAAAGGTCTTGAGCGGCTTCTGCAAGTCTTCGGTCGAGAAGCCCAGACCTTCGAGAATCTCCTCTGCCTTCGACTGCATGGTGTAGCCGCCCAGCGCCTCAAAGCGCTCCTGCAAGTTGGCCAGCTTATCGACGAGGTCGTCGGTGTAGTCGGTCTCAAACTTAAGCAGAATCTCGTCGATTTTCTTCTGCAATTCCAGCGCCTCGGCAAAGGCCTGCATGGCCACGATGAGAATGGACTCGTGCGAGTCGTAGCTCAGCAAATCCTGATTCAAAAAGCCCAGGCTCACGTCCTTGCTCATCGAGATGGAGCCGCCGTCGGGGCGGTACTCGCCCACCAGCAGGCGCAGCAGCGTCGATTTGCCGGTGCCGTTGAGGCCTACCAGCCCGATTTTATCCTTGGGCTTGATGTGCAGGCTGGCCCCGTCGTAGAGGGTGCGCGAGCCGAAATGGAAGTCGAGGTCGGAAATTGAAATCATGGCGGGGCTGGGTGGCCGCTAAAGGCAAGTGAGGCGCAACGTGGGGCGGCGAGCTAAAAACCCGGCCTGCCCGACACTGGCGGCGGGGCAAAGGTACGGCCCGGCCCAGCCACGATAAACAAGCCTCGCCCGGCAAGGCGGTCAGCGGGCAGTAAAACAGCCGCTCAGCTCTAAAAATTTCCGCGCTAACCCTTCTTCGTCCGCAGGCTTCCGCCTGGAGCAGCCAGGCACTGGCAGCGGGGCTGGCCCGGCAAGCCTGGCTACTCCGGGTGGTTTACCACGGGCAGTTGGCCGGGGCCGGGAAGTACTCTTCGCTGAAGTACTGGCCGGTGGGGCCATCGGGGCCGAGCAGGGCGTACTTCACGATGCGTTGCCCGGCCTGCGCCACCGTACTGGTGCCCTGGTGACCCGTAAAGTCGGTCTGAGTGTAGCCGGGGCACACCGCATTCACCTTAAACGGGGTGTGGCGCAGGGCGTGGGCCAGGTTGAGGGTGTACATGTTGAGCGCCGTTTTGGAGGCCTGGTAGATAGGGTAGCGGTGGGCCGATTGCTCGTTGTCGAGGTCGGCGTACAGCGTAAGGGAGGCCATGGCGCTGCTCACATTGACGATGCGCGGCTGCGGCGCCTGGTGCAGCAGGTCGCTAAATGCCTGCGTGACCCCGACCACCCCAAACAGGTTGGTTTCAAATACGGCCCGGTACTGCGCGGGCGTATCGTGCGGGGCCGCCTGCTCCATGCCGCCCGAAATCCCGGCGTTGTTGACGAGCACATCCAGCGTTGGCGTTTTGGCGCCAATCGCCGCCCGCGCCGCCTGAATAGAATCGGCGCTGGTAACGTCCAGTTGCACGGCTTCCACATTGGTGAGCCCGCTGGCGTTGAGCTGCCGCACGGCGGCGGCGCCGTTTTCGAGGTTGCGGCTACCTAGGTATACGAAAAATCCGTGCTGGGCGAGGAGCTTGGCGACTTCCAGGCCAATACCCTTATTGGCGCCGGTTACTAAGGCTGATTTCATGTCTGAATGGTGTGGGGGTTGTTTAGAAAAAATGGCGAAACCATTTCGCCAGAAAGGTTTTTTTTGTGAATTATTATGTTGATAGTAAATAATCTATGTGTGATTTTGCAGCGTGTGCGAAGGGCACGGCAAGCCCCGCTGGCCTTATTGTGCCAGTGCTTTCGCCATACCCGCAGGGGGGGAGAGCCGCTAGCCGGCTTATAAGTCGGCTAGCTTAGGAAGCGCAGTTGGGGAGTAGCCGAACTGCTTTTTGAATGCGTAGGAGAAATGCGCCAGGTTCTCAAAGCCCACTTCCAGATAAAGCTCCACGGGCTTGCGACGCTTTTCGGCCAGCTGGTAGTGGGCCAGCGCCAGCCGCTTGTGCGTGAGCCAGCGCTGCGGGCTCAGCTGAAAGGCCTTTTGAAAATCGCGTTTGAACGTAGTGAGGCTGCGGCCAGTGAGGTAGCTGAACCGAGCCAGGGGGAGATTGAACATGTAATTCGCCTCCATAAACTCGACCAGGTTCACCTTGCCGGGCTCCGCAAAATCGGCCAGCACGGCGTCGCTCTGCGGGTGGAGGCTGCGCAGGATTTCCAGTACCTCCGTTATTTTCACGGCCAGCAGCGTTTCGGGTAGCTGCTGCTCCAGCTCCAGGTAGGGCAGCAGGGAGGCGAAAAGACTCTGGAGCAGCGGGCTTTTGGGGAGCGTCAGCGGCCCCGTTGTGGCGGGCCGCCCGGCCGCCGCGGGGGGGTGCTGGGTGTAGTAGCTCCGCACCAGGGCCGTGGGCAGCTTCATAAACATGGCCCGATACGCAACGCCGTCCTTGGGGTATTTGAGCAGGGTAGCGGGCTGCCGACGGGGCAGTAGCAGCGTGTCGCCCGGCCCGTACCAGTGCGTGCGGTCGGCCAGCACCACTTTCAACTCGCCCGCCAATACGCTCACCAGCACATGCTCTTCGGAAACCAGCTCGCCCCCGTAGCGCCGGTCGCCGTGGCAGACGACCACCAGGTCCGCGTAGCGATTCAGTTGCTTGCCGGTCATAGGGAAAGGATGATTGAGTGAATGGCGTCGGCTGGCCACCGGGGCTTTTTAATATTGCAAAATTAGGTAGCCCAGCCTCGGGCTACTTTGTTTAAAAGGCTAAAGATGCTTTGCTCAGCGGCCCAGCTGGCTGGTGCAGCGGCCTTCTCACAAACGACAGCAAGCCGGGCGGTTTTGTAGCTTGGCCCGCCAGTAAAAAAACCTAGGGGTAACGTGCAAGCCGCGCCCCCGCCGGACCTTTGCAGTCCTCATTTTTTATCCTGCCTGTTCCTCGTGCGCATGAAGCGTTTGCTGCCCCTGGCGGCGCTGGCCCTGAGCCAGCTGGCCAGTCCCACCCAGGCCCAGCGGCCCACCAACACCGCCCACGCCGATAAGATATTGCTGCCCAACGGCTGGAGCCTAACCCCGGCCGGCTCGGCGCTGGCCCTCGGCGACCTGCCGCTCAACATGCAGCTTGCGCCCGGCGGCAAGCTGCTGGCCGTGAGCAACAACGGCCAGGGCAAGCAAAGCATCCAGCTCATCGACCCCGCCACCGAGAAAACGCTCGACGAGCGGCCCATCGGCAAGGCGTGGTACGGGCTGGCCTTCAGCGCCAAGGGCGATAAGCTCTACGCCGCGGGCGGCAACGATAACATCATCCTGGCCTACCCCACGGCCGGCCGCAAGCTGGGCGCGCCCGACACCCTGCGCCTTGGCCCGGCCTGGCCCAAGGCTAAAATCAGCCCGGTAGGCATCGCCGTAGATGGGGCCGGCCAGCGCCTCTACACCGTCACGAAGGAAGACAACGCGCTCTACGTGCTCGACCCGGCCACCGGCCGCACGCTCAGCCGCGTGGGGCTGGGCCACGAGGCCTACGGCTGCCTGCTTTCTAAAGATGGTAAGACGCTCTATATCACCCTCTGGGGCGGCGATAAGCTGCTAGCCTACGACTGCGCCACCGGCCGGGTGCGCGCCGAGCTGGCTACCGGCAGCCATCCCAACGAGCTGATTCAGAGTCGTGACGGGCGCTACTTGTTCGTGGCCAATGCCAACGACAACTCGGTGTCGGTGGTCGATGCCCGGCAGTGGAAGGTGCTCGAAACCATCTCGACCAGCCTGTATCCCACGCGCCTCACCGGCTCGACCACCAACGGCCTGGCCCTGTCGCCCAATGGCCAGACGCTCTACATTGCCAACGCCGATAACAACTGCCTGGCCGTGTTCGACGTGCGCCAGCCCGGCCACAGCGCCGGCCTGGGCTTTATCCCGACCGGGTGGTACCCCACCTGCGTTCGTGCCCAGGGGAGCAAGTTATTGGTATCCAATGGCAAAGGCTTTTCTAGCCTGGCTAACCCGCACGGCCCGCAGCCCATCAAGAAAACCGATACCAGCGGCTACCAGACGGGCAGCGCCGAGCAGCGTGAGGTGCAGTACATTGGCAGCCTGTTCAAGGGTACGCTCTCGTTCATTCCCGTACCCGACGCGGCCCGGCTCAAGGCGTATTCGCAGCAGGTGTATGCCAACACGCCCTTCACCAAAACCAGCGAGGCGCTGGCCCTGGGCGCGCCCGGTAACCCCGTGCCGCGCCGGGTGGGCGATTCGTCGCCCATCAAGCACGTTTTCTACATCATCAAGGAAAACCGGACCTACGACCAGATATTGGGCGACGTGCGCGAGGGCGAGGGTGACTCGTCGCTTTGCATTTTCCCGCGGAAAGTGACGCCCAATCACCACGCCCTGGCCCGCGAGTTCGTGCTGCTCGATAACTTCTACGTGAATGCCGAAGTGAGCGCCGATGGCCACAACTGGAGCACCGCCGCCTACGCCACAGACTACGTCGAGAAGTCGTGGCCTATCAGCTACGGCGGGCGGGGCGGCACGTATGACTTCGAGGGCACCCGCAAAATCGCCTACCCGCGCGACGGCTTCATCTGGGACTATTGCCAGCGCGCCGGCCGCACGTACCGCACCTACGGCGAGTTTGCCGAGAATGGGAAAACCTCGCTCAAGTCGCTGCGCGGGCACGTTTGCCCCAAAGCCCCGGGCTTTGACATGGACGTGACCGACGTGGAGCGCGTGCGCATCTGGGCGCAGGACTTCGACTCGCTGCTGGCCAAGGGGGCCGTGCCGCAGTTCAGCACCATCCGCCTCAGCAACGACCACACCAGCGGGCAGCGGCTGGGCAAGGTGAGCCCCACCTCGGCCGTGGCCGACAACGACCTGGCGCTGGGCCAGCTCGTGGAGCACATTGCCGCCAGCAGCGTGTGGGGCGAGTCGGCCATTTTTGTACTGGAAGATGATGCCCAGAACGGCCCCGACCACATCGACGCCCACCGCTCGCCGGCCTTCGTCATCAGCCCCTACGTGCGTCGCCACGCCGTTGACCACACCCTCTACACCACCGCCGGCCTCATGCGTACCATGGAACTGCTGCTCGGCCTGCCGCCCATGAGCCAGTACGACGCGGCGGCGCGGCCGCTGTTCGGCGTGTTTCAGGCCACGCCCGACCGGGCGGGCTACCAGGCCAAGGCCAACCAGGTGCCGCTCGACACGCGCAACACCGCCCATAACCGCAGCGCCGAGCGCTCGGCCAAGTTCGACTTCGCCCACGAAGACGCCGTGCCCGACCTTGACCTCAACGAGGTAGTGTGGAAATCGGTGAAAGGGGAGGAAGCCACCATGCCGGCCCCCCGGCGCGGGGCCTTCGTGCAGCTTACGCCCAAGCGCGACGACGATGACTGAGTCGCCGCGCCAGGCTGCGGCTCCGGGCTAGGCAGCCACGTCGAGCACCAGCAGCAGCGCGTCATTGCTGAGTGCTTCCAACTCAATGGGGGCCGCCGCATCCCAGAGCGCCAGCCCATCCTGGGCGTGTAGCAGCCGGCCCTCGACCTCGAAGGCGCCGGCCAGCGCGAAGCCAAAAAACAGCCGGCCCGGCGCCAGCCCGTACGTGGCCTCGTGGCGGCCGGCAAAGCGGCCCATGCTCAACTCGAAGGGCAGGCCCGCCGTGGTGGGCAGCAGTGGGGCCAGCCGGTTGGCCAGCCCCTCGAATGTGAAGCTGGCCGCTGGGCTCGCGGTCGGGTCCGATACTGGCGCATCGGCCCGCACCCACAGGTGCAGCAGGCTGATGAGGTGGTCGGGATAGGGGTTGCGCAGGCGGAGCGTGGCGCCGGTGGGCAGCGTCAGCACCTGTACCTGCTCGACTTCAACGAATAACGTTTCATGGGCTAGCAGCACTTCCACGGTGCCAGTGATGGGCAGCAGTACGATGTGCGCCGCCTCGGGTACGGGCAGCGTGAGGGTAGCGCCGTCCGCCAGGCTCTCCTCGTTCACGGCGAGCAGGTGGCCCAGCGGCTGGCGGTGCTCGTGGTAAAAATCGCCAAAATTGAGCGTTGCGTAGCGCTGAAAGCTGGCGGTTTGAGCCAGGCCGCGCTGGTCGGCTACGAATATTTTACCGGGCGTCATCGGCGGCGTGGGCATGGGCGGGGGCTACTTGCAGAGAGTGAATGGCCAGGTAGGGCTGCAACTGAAACGTGTGAACCGACACGGCCTCGCTGGCCGAGGCAGCGAGCGGCGAAACGATGAGGTACGCGCCCACCGTCTCGTACCACACCAGGGGCTCGGTAAAGAAGCTAACCGCCACTTGGTGCTTGCCGGGGTCGAGCAGGTCAGAGTTAATCAGCTCAAACTGAAACTTGTCGAATTTCAAAAAGCGCCGCCCCAGGTTGTCGAGCACATCGGGCACCACGCCGCCGAGCTGCTGCAAGTAGCCGATGATGGCCCCGCTGGCCAGCCCGTGCAGGCGGTCGGCCCCCGGCACGTAGTGCAGCAGCTCGCCGAAGGTGCGGTATTTCTTTTCCTGATTGAAGTACTGCGCCTGCATCCGAAACTCGCGGTAGCTGTCATCAAGCACCAGCTTATCCCAGGGCCGGGCCGCGCTGGCATCGATGATTTTACGGTAGCAGAGCGTGATGTGGCGCACGGGAGTGGTGAGGTGGTGAAATAGTGAGGTGGTGAGTGGGGAGTCGGCGAGTTATTAAGAGGTAGGCACGCCAGAAATTAGGCAGGCTATTCCCATTATCTCACCTCAGACCGCAATGCCCATCGTCAGCACGAAGCCATCGGTCAGGTTGCCGGTGACGGTGGCAATCTCCAGGCCCGCCGTATCGTCGTTAAACACGTTGTCACTCTTATTATAGGTGTAGCCGCTCAGGCCTTTGGCGTAGCCGTTGACGAGGGCCAGCGCCGAGCCGGTGCCCTCGGGGAAGGCAATCTGGGTTATCTTGAGCGAAGTGCCGCTGGCAGTGTACACGTGCACGTGGATGTGGGTGGCGCGGCCCGAGTACCAGCCCGGGAAGATGCTCGTGAACGTGACCAGGCCTGCCGCATCGGTAGTCTGGCGGCCGCGTAAAAAGTGCAGGCTCGTGTAGTTGGTGCTCTGCATACCCGTGCCGCCGTACTCCGAGTAGTTGCCCTCGGCGTCGCAGTGCCAGATATCGACCAGCGCGCCGGCCAGCGCGGCGCAGCTGGCGCTGCTGCTCGTGATAGTGATTTTGGCGGTGAGCTTGTAGCCGGTTTTGCCGTCGGTGATGTCGGCGCGCACGTACGAGGCCGGGGTGTGGGTCGGAAACGGCCCCTCGGTTTCGGTGGGTGCCACGGTGCAGTTGGTGCTGCTGGCGCCGCCGGTGGTGGTAGTGGTAGAGCCCGTGGTGGCAGTGGGCGTAGCCTCGTCTTTGCCGCAGGCGGCGAGCAGGGCGGGGGCCGATACTGCGCCGGCTAACAGGCTTTTGAGAAAGAACTTGCGTTCCATAACGGCAGGAGGTTAAAGGGTGCTGGATGGTAGTGCCCCAAAAGTCCTAGTGCCGGCTGCTAACAGCCTTGCGTAATCGCTTAGCCACTCGTTTTACCCGACGAACAGCTCCCTTCAGCCACCGCTTGGGGGCGGGCGGTAGCCGGCGGGCTGGCCGGCGCGGGGGCGTGCGGGCCGGGCGGCAGGGCCGTGCCGCCCCCCGACTGCCCGTAGTCGGTAGCCATTTTCTGCGGCACGCCCACGTTATTCAAAAAGCCCACGATGAGCCCTTGCCGCCACGCCGTAAAGACCGAAAACTCCAGCTCGCGGGGCGCGTCGATGTCGCCCGTCACGAAGCGGCCGCCGGGGCGCGGGTTTTGGTTGCGCACCACTAGGTTCGCGGCCCCGGTTTTGAGGCGGGTGAGTAGCGTGCGCTTGACTTCCCCACCCTTATAATCCAGCATTCGCAGCTTGAGGTCGGTGTAGCGCGCCCGCACCTCGCCGCTGATGTGCTGCCGGTCGAGCCGCTCGTCAAAATCGATGCGCTGCACCTGCCCGCTGCGAAAGCTGACGAGGCGCGTGGGCCGCATGATGGGGTTGAGAATGCTAAACGGCGCCGGGCCGAAGCTGCCGCGCAGGTGCTGCCGCCCCAGCGGGTCGAGCAGCGAGGTGGTGAGCGTGGCCTCGGCCCGGCAAATGTTTTGCAAATACCCGGTGGCCGTAGCCGTGAGCGGCCGGGCCAGGCTCATGCGGCTGGGGTCGTTGGTGACGTTGCGAAACTTGATGTTCAGGCGGTTGAGGGTGAATTTGCCCAGCAGTGGCGTTTCGGCGCTGCGCGAAAGGGCCACGATAGTGCCGTTGTTAAAATCAAGTTCGCGCACGTCGAAGTGCGCCCGCACCTCGCGCACCCGCTCGGGCGAGAGGTAGGAGGGCCGGCGGTTGATGGGCCCGCGCCCGTCGCTGCTGGCCTGCAAGAAAGGCCGCTCGGCCGTGAGGCGCGCAATGCGTAGGTGGCTATTGGCCGAAAGCTGCTTGAAGTCGAAGCCCTGCGCCCGCAGCTCGGCCATGCGAATGGTGAGCTGAGTGGTTTGGTAGCCGCTGCGGCGGTTGAGCTGGGCCGGCGTGAGGGTGGGGCGCATGGCCAGCGTAGTAAGTCGGAGGGCCTGGCTTTCGGTATTCAGCGAGGCGCGCTCAATGCTGACCGGGTACAGCGGGGGCAACAGCACGCCCGTGATGCGCCCCGTGTGCCCTACCCAACTGCGGGCGTAGAGCACGCGCCGGGCCTGTGGCTGCTCGCTCAGCGAGTCGATGCGCAGCCCCTGAGCCGTGCCAAAAATCTGCCGTACGGCTGGTTGCTCACGCACACCCGCCACGGCCAGGTAGCCATCTACGATGGCTACCTGCCGGATGTCGGCCCGCCGAAATACTGATTTCAACAGTTTCCAGAGCGGCGGTGGGGCCTGGGCCGGCGGCCGAAACGTGAGGCGCGGCGCGCTCAGGCGCAGCGAGTCGGCGCGCAGGTGGTGCTGGTGCTGCCAGGCAGCGGCTTGCAAACCCCGCACCTGGGCGCTAGGCATGGTAAAGAACACGCGCACCGCCCCTGGCTTGCCCGCCCCGGCCGCCGGCGGCACAATGCGTAGCGAGTCGAGGCTAGCCGCCTGCTGCACACTCGCAAAAGCAAACCGCTGCGCCGTGATGGTGTGCCCGCCCAGCCGGCCCAGCGCCCCGCGCAGCACCACCCGCCAGGCGGCGCCAAAGGCCAGCCGCTGGGTATCGGCGGCGCCGGCCGGCGTGAGCAGCAGGTCGCGGGCGCGCACCTCGGCCGAGGCCAGCCGACCCAACGGCGCCGTGGCTGGCCCCCAGCTGCCACCCGCCCGGTGCAGCGCCAGGTGGCCCAGCTGCACCGGGTGCTGCTGGTAGAAGGGCGGGCGGGGCCGTGCCGGGGCCGGCCGCCGGGCCAGCGCCGCCACGTGCACCCGCAGTGAGTCGAGGGTGAGGCTGTCGATGGGGGCGGTGGTGCCGCGCCACAGGGCCAGCACCCCCACGCCGCGCACCGCCAGGCTAGCTAGGTGAGCCTCTACGCGCGGCAGGGTGTCGGCCAGGGTGGGGGTGCTGGGGCGTAGGGCCACGCCGCGCAGGTGCAGGCTGCGCGTCAGTAGCTCGGTGCGCAGGCTGGCCACCGTGAGGGTGTACTGGCCGTGGGTTTGGGTGGCTACCTGCTGCACCAGCTTGCCGCGCAGCCAGGGGTCGAGCCCCCACTTGAGCCAGGCTAGCCCGGCCAGCAGCAGCGTGGCCAGGCCCAGCAGCAGCCAGCGCCCCCAGTGGCGCGCCGGGGGAGTAGGCGAGGAAACAACAGAATCGGACACGTCAAACGGCTGAGGTGCGTGAAGTGCGGCTAACGGCAAAGCCCCCGGCCAGGGTTACCACCGGCCCAACCCTTTTGCCGCTGCCTGCCGTACAGCAGGGCGGCAGCTGCGCTGCCTTGCTCGTTTCCCTTTTCCTCCGCATTCCCTACTTTGTATTGCCAGCGGCGGTGCGCCTGGGCCCGCTGGCCCGGCCCGCTTTACTACGGCGCTGCCCAGTAGCTTTGGGGCCCGAAGCGCGGGCCGGGCCAGCGCTTCCCCCTTCGTTTTTGCCACCTATTTCGCGTCATGCTCGCCATTACCTCGCTGCTGCCTTCGCCGGCTTCCGACCACATCAACACCCTTATTAAGAGTCTGGAAAAAGAGTTTGGCCTCACCGATGTGCAGGCCACGCCCGAGCCCCACCTCACCTACCAGATAGTGGAGCCCGCCGACCTCGAAGCCCTCAAGCAGGGCCTGCACGAAATAGCCCGCACCACTCAGTCTTTCATCGCCCACACCACCGGGCTGGGCATGTTTCCGGGCGATAACCCCGTGATTCACATCCCCGTGCTGCGCTCCGATGCCCTCAACCTGCTGCACCACCGCATCCTGGAGCTAGCCGCGCCGCTCTGCTCGCGCACCGACAAGTTCAGCGCCCCCGACCTGTGGCTGCCCCACGTATCGCTGGCCCTGCACGACACCACGCCCGAGCTGCTCGGCCCGGTGCTTCGATTTCTTAACAATCAGACGTTTAACTTGGAGTTGGCAATTAATAACCTCGCCATCTTGCAGCCGCAGGGTGATATGTTTGTGCGCGAAGTGGTGTTCGAGTTCGGGCAGTAGCGCTAGCATAGGTTATCAAAAAGAGAGTCCGTCGGGCTGCGCTAGCCGCAGTCCGACGGACTCTCTTTTTGGCAGCTTGCCACCCAGCCTTACCGGCTCAGAATCGTCTTGTTACGGTTCACTTTCAGGTCTTGCAGTAGGCTGCTCTTGGCCGCGATGGTGAAGTTGTAGCCCCGGTACGGGCCCACCGGGTACCAGACCCCCGAAATCTGCCAGCAGTGCAGGTCGCGGTAAAAAGTAACGGAAGGGAAGGCAAATTCCTGCTTCACCAGGTCGTAGTTGAGCTGCGTGCTCAGGCGCAGGTTGGGCGTGAGCTTGACCGAGCCGCTGGCCGTGACGGAGTTGCCGGAGAGTATCGGCGTGAAGCCGTAGAGCGTGGGCCGGATGGGCGCCCCCACCGTGGTGTACGAGGCCGTGTAGCTCACCGTGGCATCCCACGGAATGTCGAAGTCGATGTAGTCGGCATAAATCTGCTGCGGCAGCGGCGAGCCCAGTATCGGGTCGTTGCCCGGGGCCACGGCGCGCGGAATGTTGGCCTTGCTCTTGGGCCGGGCGGCGGGGTTAAACTGGTAGCCCAGGCTCAGGTTGGCATTGAGCAGGCGCGCCAGGCGAAACTTGTCGTTGCCCTCAAACAGGTAGCGGTTGAGCAGGCGGCCCGTCGAGTCGCGCTGGTAGAATGAGAACGCGCTGCTTATCACCACGTTCAGCTTCTTGGCCACCTGCACGCGGTAGCCCAGGTTCAGGTTCGAAAGCTTGAGCGAATCGACGGGCCGGCCGCGGGAATCGCGCTTGCCCGAGCCAAAGTTGTAGGCCAGGCTCAGGTCAATACCGTCGGCCAGGCTCACCTTCTTGTAGGGGTCGGTGCCGGTGGTGTCGCGGTTGTTGCGCACCTTCATCTCAATCTGGTTCTGGAGCGTGAAGGCAATCTGGCTCACCTGCGCGCTGGCCTGCGACTGGTACACGCCCTGGTAGCGCGTAAACTGGCGCGGGTCGAGAATACGGTTGTTATAGGCCGACTGCAAGTTGCCGAAGGTGGTAGAGCCGCCCACAAAGGCCTCGTACTGCGTGCTGGTGGCCAGGTCGGGCGAGAAGGCGTAGCTCACGCTTGGCGTCACCTTATGGCGGATGGCCTTCACGTAGTGGTCGCCCTTGAACACCGCCGTGCCGTAGAAGTTGGTGGTGGCCGAAATATTGGCCGAGTACGAATACGACCGCTGGAAGCTCGGCGAAATCGTGTCAACCTTCACCGCCTGAATTGTCTTCAGGTAGTTGTATTGCAGCTTCTGGAAATACCACGTTTCTCCGTAGTTGATGGAAGGCTGCACCTGAATATGGCGGCCCGCCAGCGCAAAGCCCGGAATGGTAATCTGAAACTGGTGCTGCATCCCGTTCTGAGCGTTGCGCAGCAGCCGGCCGGCATTGGCCAGGCTCACCGGAATGTTGTAGGCCGTGGTGCTGCCGCCCAGCAGCGGCACGTCGGCCGCGATGGTGCGGGCCGGCACCAGGCTGCTGATGCGGTTCTGGGCCACCAGGTTGTAACTGAGGGCAAACTGCTCGTACCAGGCCCCGCGCGACTGCTTGGTAAAAAGCTGGTACGGGTACTGCCGGGCCACGCCCAGGTTGAAGTTGGGCAGCGTAAAGTCCATCACGCCAGTTTGCACGTTCTGGCTCTGCGAAAGCTGCACGGCGTAGTTGATGGGCAGCCGGCGCGAGGTTTTGCTGTAGCTGATGGTCGAGTTGAAGGTAGCCGACAGCAACTGCCGTGCATTGAGCGTGTTCACCCGGTTATACGACGAGCTACCCGCCTGCACGCTGGCCGAAAACACGCCGCCGCCCGGCAGCGGGGTAGGCGTGTGGCTCCAGCTTACCCAAAAGGTATTCACCGAGTTGGCGTACAAGTAATCGGCGTTGTTAACGGTAGTGGTCGTCAGAATGGGCGCCACCGGCTGGTTGGCGTACGTAAACCGGAAGCTGCCCTGGTACTTGTAGCGCTTGCGGTACGTCAGTTCCGTGGCCACGCCGTAGCCGCCCAGGCGGTCGGCATTGCCGGCGTAGAGGTCGCCCGTCACGCGCAGGCCGATGTAGTCGTTGGGCGCCCAGTAGTAGCCGCCGTTGGTGAGCGAGTAGCCGCGCTGCGCGCCCTGCCCCACGGTGGGGATAATGAAGCCCGACCCGCGCCCCGCGTGCGGCGTCGGAAAGTAGCCAAACGGCAGCCCGATGGGTAGCGGCACGTCGGCAATCACCATGTGGAAGGGCCCGGTAATGACCTTTTGGCCCGGCACCACCTTCATCTTGCCCGCCTCAATGTAAAAGTGCGGGTGCTCCAGGTTGCAGGTGGTGTAGCGCCCGTGCAGGCCGTAGGTATCGTTGTCGGGCATTTTCTTCACCACCTCGGCGTGAATGTAGCCCTCGCCCTGCTGGGTCACTACCTCGGCTATTTTGCCCTTCTTAGTCTTGAAGTTGTAGTTGATGGCGCCCGCCGAGTAAGTGCCCGCCTCGTCCTTAAACAGCGGCAGGTCTACCATGCGGTGCTTCACCGTGTCGCGGCGGCCGGCGGCCTGCACCGTGTTGGTGCCGTAGTTCACGGTAATGAGCGCCGCCTTCAGGCTCATCTTGCCATAGTCCACGGTAGCCTTGTTATACAGCCTGGCCACTTTGGTCGTTACGTCGAACTGAATCGAGTCCTTGGCGGCGTAGTTGACGCGGGTTTCAACCTGGCTGCGGCGCTTGAGAATCGTCACGTTGAGCGAGTCGCGGGTGCGGCGGCTGGTGTCGGCGGCCAGCCCGGTGCTGTCGGGCGTGAGGCTGGGGGCCGGCTTGCGCGACACGCCCGGCACGGCCGGCTGGCCGATGTTTTTCTCGCCGGGGGGCGGCGGGCTCTGCGGCGAGTTGCGGTCGAAGTTGAGGTCGCGCACCGGCTGGGTGGGCACTGAGCCGGCCCGGCGCGGGTTGGTGGGGGTCTGAGCCTGGGCGCTGGCCAGCCCGCCGCCCAGCAGCCATAGGCACAGGCCCACCAAGCCCGCGAGCGCCCCGCGGCGGCGGCCAAAAGCACCCGAAAAGAGAACGTTGAAGGAAAGCAAATTAAATAAAGCCACCGAACGAATTACTTTTGAGGCTTAACACAAAGATAAGAGGCCGCTAGCCCCGCCAAGGGTTGCCAGCAACTCGGTTTTTTCCCCAACGACCACCGTGCGGATTATTGCGCTGACCTGTATCCTGCTGAGCACGCAGCTCCCGGCGCTCAATGCCCAAGACTCGCTGGCTACCCCCCGGCCGCCGCTGCCCACTGCGCCCGCTTCGGCCGCCGACTCGGCCCGCCCGCCCCGCCCCGCCGCTACCGCCGACGATACCCGCTACCGCCTGCGCACCGTGGTGCTCGACGCCGGCCACGGCGGCAAAGACATCGGCTGTAATGGCGTAGATGCCCACGAGGCCGACGTGGCCCTGGCCATCATCAAGGACCTGGGCCGGCAGATTGAGGACAACCTGCCCAACGTGAAGGTCATTTACACCCGCAAAACCAACGTTTTCATCGAGCTCGACGAGCGCGCCGCCATTGCCAACCGCAACCACGCCGACCTCTTCATCTCGGTGCACTGCAACGCCGGCCCCAAGGGCTCGCGCGGCACTGAGGTCTGGACGATGGGCCTGCACAAAACCGACGCCAACCTGGGCGTGGCCCAGCGCGAAAACTCGGTTATTCTGCAAGAAAAAAACTACAAGCAGCGCTACGACGGCTTTGACCCACGCTCGCCGCAGTCGCACATTTTATTTTCCCTGTTTCAAAGCGCCTACATCACCAACTCACTGCGGCTGGCCCAGCGCATCGACCGGCAGTTTCGCACTAGCGTGGGCCGCACCTCGCGCGGGGTCAAGCAGGCCGGCTTTCTGGTGCTTTGGAAATCTACCATGCCCTCCGTGCTCGTGGAGGCAGGCTTTCTCACCGACCGCAGCGAGGAAAGCTACCTCGATACGAAGGCGGGCCAGCAGGCCATTGCGGGCGGCATCTACCGGGCATTTCGCGAGTACAAGCGCGACCTGGAGGGCACGCCGGCCGAGTAAGCTACGGCGGCGCTTAGGGGCTAGCCTAACATCCGGCCCGGGTTTGCCGTTAAGGGCACTACCAGGCCAGCCGACGCAACCATTCGGGGCCTTCCACCCCTCCAGCCGTTGGCCTATCTCCGCCCTAAATCTACTTTCCTGTGTCTAAAGAAATAAAAGTGGGCCTATTGGCCGTAGTGGCCCTCGTAGCCCTGGCCGTCGGGTTTAACTTCCTGCGGGGCAGCAACATTCTCTCCAACGACCGCACGTACTACGCTATTTACCCAAAGGTAGATGGGCTGGCCGTGGGCGCGCAAGTGGTGCTCAATGGCATTAAAGTAGGCCAGGTGAAAAACCTGGAGCTACTGCCCGACCAGAACAACTCCATTAAAGCGTCGCTGGAACTGGAAAAGGGTATTCAGGTAGGCGACTCGACCAAGGCCGGCCTTAGCGGCTCGCTTCTCGGCGCTAAAACCATTACGCTAGTGCTGGGAGCCGACTCGAAGAAATTCAGCGGTGGCGAAACGCTCCGGACCACGACCGCCGTTAGCCTCACCGACGTGGTGCAGGCCCGCGCCACCGTGCTGCTCGATACGGTGAACTCGACGCTCTCGCACATCAACGGCTTCCTGAACAAGGATGCCCAGACCAACATCCAGGGTACGCTGGTGGGTGCCCGCCAAAGCACCGAGGCCTTGCAGCGCCTCATTGCCGCCAACCAGGCCAACATTAACCAGATTACCCGCAACTTCGCGCAGATGAGCGTGGCCCTCAACAAAACGACCAGCAAGCTTGACCGTATTGCCAGCAATTTTGGGCAGCTGTCTGACTCGCTCAAGAGTGCCCCCGTGGGCCCGGCCCTGCGCAACCTGAACACTACCCTGGCCGAAGCCCAAACCTCACTGAAAGGCGTAAGCACCGCGCTGAACGACAAAACCGGCTCGCTCGGCAAGCTTATCAACGATACGCTGCTCTACAACAACCTCAACGCCACGGCCGCTAGCTCCAACGCCCTGATTTCGGACATGAAGGCTAACCCCAAGCGCTACGTACACTTCTCGGTGTTCGGCGGCGGGGGCGGCAAAAAGAAAACCGAGGTTGAAACCACGACCACCCGCCCCAACGGCGCCGTAGTAGAAACCGAGCGCAAAACGACTGTTAAATAAGCCAGTGCTAGGCTAGCCTTATCTTTGAAGCCCGCCCCCCAAAGGGCGGGTTTTTTTGTAGCGCGGGCTTTCGGCCCGGGTGTGCTACCCCCCAACAATCTACTTACGCACGGACTGAAAGTCCGCGCTACTTGCTCCCTTTCCCACCCACCCTGATTATGAACATCGAGTTTAACCGCAACGAAGACAACATGCAGCAGCTGACCTACCAGCTGCGCAAAAAGCTGGAAAAAGTATCCCTCGGCAGCGGCGAAAAGCGCATTGCTGCCCATAAGGCCAAGGGCAAGCTCACCGCCCGCGAGCGCATCAGCTACCTGCTGGACAAGGGCGCGGCCCAGGTCGAAATTGGCGCCTTCGCCGGCGAAAGCATGTACCCCGAAGAAGGCGGCTGCCCCAGCGGCGGCGTGGTGGTGGTAATGGGCTACGTGCAAGGCCGCCAGTGCGTGGTAGTGGCCAACGACGCCACCGTGAAGGCCGGCGCGTGGTTTCCCATCACGGCCAAAAAGAACCTGCGGGCCCAGGAAATCAGCATTGAAAACAAACTGCCCATCATCTACCTCGTCGATTCGGCGGGCGTGTACCTGCCCATGCAGGACGAGATTTTTCCGGATAAGGAGCACTTCGGCCGCATCTTCCGCAACAACGCGGTGATGAGTAGCCTGGGCATTGTCCAGATTTCGGCCATCATGGGCCCCTGCGTGGCGGGTGGGGCCTACCTACCCATCATGAGTGACGAGGCCATGATAGTGAGCGGCACCGGCTCGGTGTTTCTGGCTGGCTCGTACCTGGTGAAGTCGGCCATTGGCGAAACCATTGACAACGAGGCGCTCGGCGGCGCGGCCATGCACTCGGAGGTGTCGGGCGTCACGGACTACAAGTTCGAGACCGACGAGGAGTGCCTCGACCACATCCGCAACATCTTCGATAAGCTGGGCGCGCAGCCCTCGGCTGGCTTCAGCCGCGCCACGCCCGCCGCGCCCAAGCTCGACCCCCAGGAGTTGTACGGCCAGCTACCCGCCGACCGCGCCAAGCCCTACGACATGATGGACATTATCAACCGACTGGTCGATAACTCGGAGTTTGAGCCCTACAAAGACCTCTACGGCCAGACGCTCCTCTGCGGGCTGGCCCGCATCGATGGCTGGGCGGTAGGCATCGTGGCCAACCAGCGCAAAATCGTAAAGAGCAAGAAAACCGGGATGCAGATGGGCGGCGTCATCTACTCCGACTCGGCCGACAAGGCCGCCCGCTTCATCATGAACTGCAACCAGAAGCGCATCCCGCTGGTGTTTCTGCACGACGTATCAGGCTTCATGGTAGGCAGCCAGAGCGAGCAGGGCGGCATCATCAAGGACGGCGCTAAGATGGTGAACGCCATGAGCAACAGCATAGTACCTAAGTTCACAGTGATAGTGGGCAACAGCTACGGCGCCGGCAACTACGCCATGTGCGGCAAGGCCTACGACCCGCGCCTCATCGTGGCCTGGCCCACCGCCCAACTCGCCGTGATGAGCGGCGCGGCGGCCGCCAACACCCTGCTGCAAATCCAAGTGGCTAGCCTCAAAGCCAAGGGCGAAGTCATCACCCCCGAAGCCGAAAAGGAGTTGCTCGACCGCATCAAAGCCCGCTACGACGAGCAATTATCGCCCTACTACGCGGCGGCCCGCCTCTGGGTCGATGCCGTCATTGACCCGCTCGAAACGCGCAAGGTGATTTCGGAAGGGATTAGCGCGGCTAATCATGCGCCGATTGAGAAGGCGTATAACGTGGGGATTATTCAGGTGTGATGATTCTAGTATTTGTGTAGTTTTACGAAAGAATTTCAATCTCGTAACTATGAAAAGATTTTATGCAATGACACTACTTATGGTAGTGTGTACTCTTGTGCAAGCAAAAGCACAAGAGTGGATTAGTCTAGGCAAAGACAATCAGGGTGAAGAGCATTTCTTCTATACAAAGTTTGTAAATAGCGAAGATTCAGAAGGTTTTGGGGTGTGGACCAAATACGGTAAAACAGAATACACTACTTTCAAGGGTAAGCGAACTGCACTGCATAGAGAGGTCAAGCAACTATTACAGATAAAATGCGGCTCTAGTGAGATAGCAGTTGTACAGACAGTTATTTATAACTCTGTAGGTGAAGTGGTTAGAAGTCACAAGGAGTATCCCGAGTTTTCTGCTATTATTCCAGAAAGTATAGGGGAAGCGATTGCAACAAACGCTTGCCAACTGAACGAGAGTAAAAAGAACGAAGAGATTCCTAACTAATGACCTGGATATACTAGTGTGAGCTTGGCGCAGTGTAACTCGTGTCTGTTAACGAGGTGGATGTTGTACCGCCACTGCCGCGCTAGCGGCAAGTAGGTATAGGGGGCTTTTTACTGTTTGGCTAGCTCGTTCATGGGAGGCACAGCCTCCCCCGTAAAGTAGGCACGAGTTACGTTGCGCTAAACTCGCACTAGTTCCGCGGGGTGTGTTTAACGCAACGAAACTCGCGCCAAAAGCCAGGGTTAGCGGTAGCTCATCCGTATAAGCCTCGGTAAACAACTTTACTGAGGCTTCTTTGACGCAGGATTTCTTTGCCCCGCTCTCCAACAGTGTGGAGAGTGGCATCCTGATTTCGTCGCAGGGTGCGCTGCTTGAATACGTCGATTTTCTTCAAAACGAGCTGGAGAACAATTCCTATTCGCCGCTGCGCTTTATTTCGGTGGCTAATTATGCCATCGGCGACAAATTCTACTTCACGCTGACCAACAACGGCGAAGTGTTGATTTTCAAGAATAAAAAGCTCTTCTTCTCGAAGTGCAACGGTGGCTGGAGCTACTACAACCACGACTCGACGGTGCAGATAATGGCCGGCAGCTCTACGGCCGTGAAGTAGGCTATGCACGAAACCATCCTCGACGTGTCGTTTGCCCGCACTGGCGGCTGCCTGGCCGCCGTGCCGCTCGCCAACGAGAAAAACCTGATTAAGCAAGGCGGCCGCAGCGCCGATAGCACCATTAAGTGCGACGATTTGCTGGCCCACCCGTCGTCGGTAAAAAGCCGGGCCATCGGCCGGCTGAGGCAGGGCCGTAAGTTTCAGGACCTGAGCCGCACCATGCACAAGGAGCTGGTGGGCATCGACGGGGCCACGATTCTCAACTACCAAGGCGAGATACTAGCCGTGGGCGCGACTATCAAAATCAGCGGCGGCAGCACGGGCGGGGCCACCTGGCCGCCACCGAAACACTGGCCCCGCACGGCACCGCCATCAAAATATTGACCGATGGCATGGTGAAGGCATTCAACGCCGTGAAGGATGGCAAGCCCAAAGTAGCGTTTAAGCTCTAAGCCAGCCAGGCGCAATTATGCTTTGCCCCGACAGCAAGCTGCGCGGCCCGTTCAGAACTGGCTTCCGTAGTAGCCGCTATACCTTTGGCGGCCCTGCAAATAGGCGCGGGGGCTAGCGATGAAAAGTTTTTGGGGTTGTGCCGTAATGGCCTGGCTGAGTATGCCGCTGGCCCTGCACGCGCAGGCCAGCCGGGTGGCGAGCGAGGTGAGCACGCTAGCCGGCTCGGCCGAAGGCAACGGCAAGGAACACACCGATGGCACGGGGGCCACCGCCCGCTTCAACTGGCCGATGGGCATTGTGGTGGCCGCCGATGGCACGGTGTACGTGACGGACAGCTACCGGCACACCATTCGCAAAATCACCCCCGCCGGCATCGTGACTACGCTGGCGGGCAGCGCCGGCGCCGCCGGCAGCCAGGACGGCCAGGGCAGTGCGGCGCGCTTCAGGCACCCCGTGGGGCTGGCGGTGGCCGGCAGTGGCCTGCTCTACGTGGCCGATATCGACAACCACCTCATTCGGAGCATTACCCCGGCGGGGCTGGTGCGCACGGTGGCCGGGGAGGCAGGCAGCAAGGGCAGCGCCGATGGACCGGTGGCTACCGCGCGCTTCAATACTCCCTACGCCCTGGCGGTTGGCCGCGCAGGGGAGCTGTACGTGGCCGACACTTACAACCACACGATTCGCAAAATCACGGCGGCCGGCGACGTTTCGACGCTGGCTGGCCTAGCGGGCAGCAAAGGCGCCGCCGATGGACTAGCCGGCCAGGCGCGGTTCAACCACCCGTCGGGTATTGCCATCGGGCCCGATGGCACTTTGTACATAGCTGATGACGACAACCAACTGATTCGTAAAATCACGGCGGCTGGGGTGGTGACTACCCTGGCCGGCACCCCCGGCAAAAAGGGCTTCGCCGAGGGGGCGGCGGCCCGCTTCCACGCGCCTACCAGCGTGGCGGTGGCGGCCGATGGCACGGTGTACGTGGCTGATTACATCAATTCCGTTATCCGGCAGGTGAGCCCGCAGGGCCAGGTCACTACCTTCGCCGGGCTGCTCAAAGGGTGGGGGCACCTGGATGGCCGCCCTAGCGAGGCCCGGTTTAAGTGTCCGTTTGGCGTAGCCGTGGGCCCCACCGGCTGGGTGTACGTGGCCGACACCGAGGGCCGTACCATTCGCATTATTAAGTAGTGGAGGCGCACAAGGCTGTGAATGAGGCTGGCCCTGCGCGCCGACCGCGGCCACGGCCCTAGTCCGGTAGGCTGGCTACGCTGATTGCTCAATGTCCATCTGCTTAAGCAGCCCCTCCTGCACGGTATAAAGGTGCTTCACCAGGCCGTCGAACAGCACCTGGCCCTGCAAGTCTTTGACGAGTTGCTGCACCGTTACTTCGAGCCGGCCGTCGGCCCGCTCGCGGATGCCCGTCGGGGTCACCTGCGGGTTCAGTTCCTGCCACTGTCGCTGCCAGTAGGCCTGCACGTCGGCGTGACCGGTGGCGTAGTCGCCCTCCCAGGCCCGCGCCCAACGCACCTGCGGATGCAAGGTTTGCAGCACGGTAGGGATATCGCGCGCATTGAAGGCGGCGTAGGCCTGGTGAATGAGTTCAGGAGGAGTTGGCATGGGAAAAGGCTGGGAGGGAGAGAGGCGCCAGCGGCCAGCGGGCTAGCCGGGGGCCGCGAAGGTAGCTGGCGGTGGGACGCCCCGCGCTTAGCGCGCGTTAGGCTTTTGCTAAAAACGCCAATAGACCGTCATGCTGAGCTTGGCGAAGCATCTTGGCTGCTTCTTAGAACGACCCAAATGAAGCGGTAGAGATGCTTTGCCAAGCTCAGCATGACGGTCTTTTAAATTGCCAGACACGTACTTAGTACCGTCCGGCGCAGCTTATTTTGCCCGGTCGCCGGCGCTAGCCTGGCCAAAGCCTAGGCCTGCCATGTTGCGGCGGCGGGGCTGGCCAGCCCCGCGCCACCGGCACAGGGCTGCTTTTTTCGAGTAAGAAATTTTGTGATTATGCGTGTATCAACTTGCCTGGCGGCGCTGCTGCTGGGCGCGGCATCAGTGGCTAGCGCCCAAACGGCCTCGCCTGTGGGGCTGGGCTGGGCCAAAAACAACGTTAACGGGGCGGTGTTCCGTAAAAACTCCGTGGTGACCCAGGGGCGCGACCAGTACGTGGCCTACTACGACTCGGCGGGCTACGTGACGCTGGCTAAGCGCCGCCTGCCCACCGGCGCCTGGCAGGTGCAGCGCACCAGCTACCAGGGCAACGTGAAGGATGCCCACAACGTCATCAGCCTCATGGCCGACGGGGCGGGCTACCTGCACCTGGCCTTCGACCACCACAACAACCCCCTGCGCTACTGCCGCAGCCAGGCCCCCGGCTCGCTAACTATGGGCGCGCTGCAACCCATGCTCGGCACCCACGAGCAGCGCGTGACGTACCCCGAGTTTCACCGCTTTCCGAATGGCGACCTGCTGTTTATGTACCGCGATGGCGGCTCGGGCAACGGCAACCTGGTGCTGAACCGCTACGCGGTGAAAACGCAGAAATGGACCCGCCTGCACGACGTGCTCATCGACGGCGAGGGCAAGCGCAATGCCTACTGGCAGGCCTGTCTCGATGCGCGCGGCACCATCCACGTGTCGTGGGTGTGGCGCGAAAGCCCCAACGTGGCCTCCAACCACGACATGGCCTACGCCCGCTCTACCGACGGCGGCCGCACCTGGCAGCGCAGCACCGGCGAAGCCTACCAGCTGCCCATCACCGAGGCCACGGCCGAGTATGCGGCCCGCATTCCGCAAAGCAGCGAGCTTATCAACCAAACCGCCATCACCACCGATGCGGCGGGCACGCCCTACATCGCCACCTACTGGCGCCCGGCGGGCGCGCAAGTGCCGCAGTACCAGCTTATTTATTTGAAAGACAAGCAGTGGCGCACCACCCAGGTAAGCCAGCGCACCACGCCCTTTAGCCTGAGCGGGGTGGGCACCAAGAAAATTCCGATTTCGCGCCCGCAGCTGCTGGTGGCCACCCGCCAGGGTCGCACGGCGGCCTACCTGCTCTTTCGCGATGCCGAGCGCCAAGACCGGGCCTCGGTGCTGCACTGCCCCGACCTGGCCCAAGGCCAGTGGGCCGCCGCCGACCTCACCGCTGGCTCCGTCGGCAACTGGGAGCCCAGCTACGACACCGAGCGCTGGCGCACTGCCGGCGTGCTCAGCCTGTTTGTGCAGCGCACCGGCCAGGGCGACGGCGAAACCCTCGAAAACCTGCCTGCCCAGCCCGTTTCCATCTTGGAGTGGCAGCCCGGCCAGCCGGTGCGCCCGGCTAGCCTGGGCGGGCCCGCGGCGCCCGCTGCCCCGCCCACGGGTGCGGCCAGCCCGCCGCCCGCCGGCTACCGCCTGGTGTGGGCCGATGAGTTTACCACGCCCGGCCAGCCCAACCCGCAGAACTGGCAATTCGAAACCGGCTTTGCCCGCAACCACGAGCTGCAATGGTACCAGCCCGAAAACGCCCGTTGCGAAAACGGCCTGCTCGTCATCGAGGCCCGGCCCGAAACCCGCCCCAACCCCACGTACCAGCCCGGCAGCACCGACTGGCGCACCAGCCGCCCCACCATCGCCTACACCTCGGCCAGCCTCAACACCAGCGGCCGGCAGCAGTGGCAATACGGCCGCTTCGAGATGCGCGGGCGCATCGACGCCCGCGCTGGCCTGTGGCCCGCCTTCTGGACGCTCGGCACGCGGGGCCAGTGGCCCAGCAACGGCGAAATCGACATCATGGAGTTTTATCAGGGCAAGATTTTGGCCAACGTGGCCTCCGGCACGGCCAAGCCCTACGCCGCCAAGTGGCACAGCGAAAGCAAGTCGGTGGCCAGCTTCGCCGACCCCGCCTGGAGCCAGCAGTTTCACGTGTGGCGCATGGACTGGGATGCCACCGCCATCCGTCTCTACGTCGATGACCTGCTGCTCAACGAAACGCTGCTCGCCACCACCGTCAACCAGGATGGCACCGGCCTCAACCCCATGATGCAGCCCCACTACGTGCTGCTCAACCTGGCCCTGGGCGGCGACAACGGCGGCGACCCCGCAGGCACTACCTTCCCAAGCCGCTTCGAGGTAGACTACGTGCGCGTGTACCAGCGCCCGTGAGCTGCCCGCCATTGGCCTTAACCTTTCCTGCGCATGACTACCACCGAGCTAGCCCGCCGCCTCGAAGCCGAAGGCGCCAACCCCGCCACCTATGACATCGGCCGGCGCAGCTACGATGGCGTGTGCCTGCTCTTTGAGGATGGCCGGTGGGTGGTGCTCTACTCCGAGCGGGGCCGCGACCAGCCGCCCCTGTTTGCATCAGCCGATGAGTCGGCGGCCTGCGAGTATTACCTGGCGCACGTGCTGGCGCAGCCTCAGTACCACGCGGTGGGCTTCTTTCGCTCGCCCGCCGCGGCGCAGGCCCTGCAAGCGCGGCTCGAGCAGCACGGGCTAGCCGTGCGCACCGGCCAGCTGCTCTACGCCGCCCACGACTACCGCCACCAGGTGTGGGTGATGGGCAAAGACATATTCGCGGCGCGCCGGCTGCTAGGCGCCCGCCTGCCCCTGACCGATGAGGAAGAAACCAGCCCTACTTTTTGGGAGCGCCTGCGCCGGTGGCTAGGGTAGGGGTGCACCGGGGCGGTACCTTTGTGAAGCCATTGTAAACAAATGGGTGGCTAGTATTACCAAATGCGTACGCTTACTCTTGCGGGGTACCTGCTGGCCCTGGCCGCCGGCCCGGCCCTGGCCCAGACGCCCACGCCGCTCAACCCCGAGCAGCCCTGGGGCAGCTGGCTCATTGGCACGGTGCAGCTGCCGGGCAGCCCCACCCACCGCTGGGGTGGCTTTGCCGAGGCCCAGGCGCGTACCAACGGCGTGTTTCACGACTACTTCTACAACGAGCTGAAGGCCGGCGCCAGCTTCGACATCGACCCCAACTTCACGGTGTTCGTTGCGGGCGGGCGCTACTCCACTTCCGATTACCAGGACCTGGGCGCCGGCCCGCTCAACCTCGAAAAGCGCCTCTGGGAGCAATTTACCCTCACGCAGTACTCGCACCGCCTCAAGCTGGAGCACCGCTACCGCGCCGAGCAGCGGTGGTTTACCTTCCGCGATGGCAGTACCGGCTTTCGGCAGCGCTACCGCTACCGGCTCAACGGCTTTTTGCCGCTCAACCACCAGAAGATAGAGCCGGGCACGGTGTTTCTGGTGGCCTACGACGAGGTGTTTCTCAACCCCCGCGGCCCCGTGTTCGAGCGCAACCGCATCTACGGGGGCGTGGGCTACCAGCTTGATAAACACTTTATTGTGCAGGTCGGCTACGTCAACCAGGCCAACTACAACTACACTACCACGCAGGGCCAGTTTGTGCTGCAAAACACGGCCGCCAAAAACAACGTGGTGCTCAACCTCACCTACAAGCTGCTGCGCCGCAACGCGCCCGCCCCCGAGTCGCTGCCCTCGCAGCCCGACTAGCCGGCCGGACCGGGCGGCGGGCTACAGGTGGTCGAGCCGGCCGCCATCCACGCGCACCTCGGCGCCCTGCACAAAGGCCGCGTCGTCGGAGGCGAGGTAGGCCACCAGCGCGGCCACGTCGTCGGGCTTGCCCACGTCGCTGGGGTTTATTTTCTCCACCCCCGACTTTACGTTGGGATTATTCCAAAGCATGGGCGTGTCGATGGCGCCGGGCAGCACCACGTTGGTGCGAATGCCCTTGGGCTTGCCCTCAATCACGGCCGAGCGCGTGAGCGACAGCACCGCCGCCTTGGCCGCCGCGTAGGGTGCCACCAGCGCCTCGGTGGCTATGGCGTGGATGCTGGCCACGTTCACGATGTTGCCGCCCGGCTTCATGTGCAAAAACGCCTGCTTGGTGAAGTAAAACGCGCCCAGCAAATCTACGCTCAGCACCCGCAGCCAGTCGTCGCCGGTCAGCTCTTCGAGGGGCTTAAACTGCATCAGGCCCGCATTATTCACTATCGAGTCGAGGCGGCCGAACTTAGCCAGCGCGGCCTGCACCGTGCCCACCACCTGGTTTTCGTCGGCCACGTTGCAGAGGCTGGCCAGCACGTCGGGCGCGCCGGCTTTCTGCAAATCGGGCCCCGCCGCATCAAGGTTGGCCTGGTTGATATCGGCCAGCACGAGGCGGGCGCCCTCCGAGGCTAGCCGGCGGGCAATAGCCAGGCCGATGCCGCTGGCCCCGCCCGTAATGAGTACTACTTTATCCTGAAAGCGCATGAGAAAGAGAGGAAGTAGTGTGGACTCTGTGAGTCCGCGCGTGGGTAATTTGGTGGTACTGGGCGGACTAAAAGCCCGCGCTACAGCCGCTAGTGGTTGTCTTGCAGCGGGGCATTAGCAGCGGCGGTGGCGGGCTGGCTTTGGGCCTGCTGGGCGCTGGCCTGCTGAAGCTTAGCCCAGGCCGCCTGGCTGTCCTGAGGCAGCACGAGGGGTACTTGCAGACAGGCCGACTGCATGGGCAGCACCTGCTTCCACTGGCTGATGAGCTTCTTGTAGGCCTCGCCTACGGGCCGGATGTTGCGGTTTAAGTCATAGAGGCCCAGCGGGTTCAGGTTGCCATTGTTTTCGCGCAGGGCCGTGTCCCAGTCTACCTGGTCGGTGAGCGAGTACCATGTAAAGCCCAGAATCGGCACGCCGTCGTTGCGCACGCGCAGCACGTTGGCCCATTCTTTCCAGAGCCAGTTTACGGCCTCGTCGCCGTTGGGGCCCTGCCAGAGGTTGGTTTCGGTGTGCATCACGGGCAGCTGGTAGCGGTCGTGATATTGGGTGGTAATGACGTGGTAGCCAAATATTTCGCCCGACGCCACAGTGCTGCCATCGGGCCGCACGCGGTGCTCGTTGGTGCGGTAGTAGTCGTTGCCCATGATGCACTGGTGGCGCAGGTCGTTGTCCAGAAAAAAGTGGTACTCGGCCCGCGTCATGCCGTTATCCAGCAGGTACTCATACATATCCGAGTCCACGCGCCGGCCGTAGTTGAGGTCGAGCGACAAAAAACGCTTGGCGTTCAGCAACTCGGCTGGCTTGATGGCCGCCGGGTTGGAGGCGTGGAAATACTCACTCGACTCGCTCTGAATGAACAGCGCATCGGGCCGCACCGCCAGGATGGCGTGCATGGCCAGCACGTTGGCCTTCACAATGTACTTGAGGGCTGTTACGAAGGCCTGGTCACTCTGCAACTGTTCGTTCCACCAGCCATACAGGGCCGAAAACTCGGCGCAGATGTACATCTCGTTCACCGGCGTGTAGAGCTGCACCCACGGAAAGCGGCGCGCAAAATCGCCGGCGTACTGCGCAAAAAGCGTCGGGAAATCGGGGTTCTGGAAATTGCCCACCCAGTCGGGCACCCCAAAGTGGCACAAATCCACGATGGGCATGATGTTGCGCCGCAGCAGGTCGTTGAACGTGACGTCGGCAAAGCTCCAGTCGTACTTGCCCGGCCCTAGCCAAGTGGTATGAATGGGCGGCCCGTAGCGCAGGTACTCAATGCCCAGCTCCTGCACCAGGTCAAAATCCTTCTGCCAGAACTTGTAGTGCCCGCATTTTTCCAGCTCATCCTGGCGCAGCTTGCCGTTCTGGATGGTCGGGTTACTGTTTTCGATGCCGGTGGCAAAAAGGAATTGCGAAGCAGCCATAATAGCGAAATAAAGAGAAAGCAACGGACGAGGCTAGCCCCGCCGGCCGCCTCCGCTACGCCTCCTACGGAAATCCACAGTAAAGTGCCGCAATCGGTTGGTTTTTATTTATTTATGAAGGAATAATGAACAGCCACCGAAAGCTTTCTACCGGCTGCCCGCTCAAAGTCAGAGCCTAAAAAAACGGGCTTCTCCCCGAAGGAAGAAGCCCGTTGGCTAGCCGCCCGGCCCGCGCTAGTAGAATTTTTTAGCAACGCCCATTGAAATGTGAAAATCTCCTCTACATTTGCAGTGTACTAGTTAAGTAATACACTAAAACGCTGCTGAAGATGGTCCGCATCCGCAACCTGCATTTTGGGTACTCGCGCCGGGTACTGCAACTTGAAAACCTGAACCTAGACCTGGACAAGGGTCGCATCTACGGCCTGTTGGGCAAAAACGGCGCGGGCAAGTCCACGCTGCTCAAAAACCTGGTGGGGCTGGCCTTTCCGCTCAGCGGCACCTGCGAGGTGGGCGGGCACGCCGCCGCCCGGCGTCGGCCCGACACCTTGCAGGACTTGTTTTTCTTGCCCGAAGACGTGCAGGTGCCCGCCGTGACGGCCACGCAGCTGGCGGCCAGCACGGGCGGCTTTTACCCGCGCTTCGACGAGGCGGCCTTTCACGAGTACCTGCGCGAGCTGGATGTGCCGAGCCTCACCAAACTCACGGCGCTGAGCTACGGCCAGCAGAAGAAGGTGATGATAGCCTTTGCCCTGGCCACCAATACCGGCCTGCTGGTGCTCGACGAGCCCACCAACGGCCTCGACATTCCGAGCAAAACGCAGTTTCGCAAGCTGGTGGCGCGGGCGCTGGGCGAGGAGCGCTGCGTCATCATCTCGACCCACCAGGTGCGCGACCTCGACAGCCTCATCGATACGGTGCTGGTGCTGCACGAGCGCCGCGTGGTGCTCAACGCCACCATCGACCAGCTGGCCGAGCGGCTGTGGTTTGGCACGGTGCCGGCCGGCGAGGCCAGCCCCGCCGTGCTGTATGCCGAGCCGGCGGTGCGCGGCCAGCACGCCATTCGGGCCAGCGATGGCGAGGCCTTTAGCAAGGTTGATTTGGAATTGCTTTTTAATGCCCTGACCGGAAACGACTCGGGCGTAGCCACTTACCTTACCCAGTTGCAGCATGAGCCAGTTCTTTAGTATTAGCCGCTTTGGGCGCCTGCTGCGCAAGCACGCCGGCGAGCACCTTTCCAGCTACCTCATGAGCGCGGCCGTGCTGGTGGGCGGCGTGCTGGTGGTGCTGGGCACGCTCACCCTACTCACGCACCGCCCCCTGGAGCGCGAGTTGCAGGCCGTTTTATTCGTGTTTGGCCTGCTGGGGGCGGGGGCCCTGTTCACGTCGTCGATTTTTGCGGAGATGGGCAGCCCGCGCGGGGCCGCGCCGGCGCTGCTGCTGCCCGCCTCGCACTTCGAGAAGTACCTGGTGGCCTGGCTCTGGTCGCTGCCGGTGTTTCTGGTGGTATATACGGCCGTCTTCACGCTGATTAATCTGCTGGTACTCCAGCTCAGCAGCCAGGGGCATCCCTACGAGCTGTACGATTTTTCGCGCAACACCAGCGAGTGGGCGGGGCCGGTGCTGAGCTACGTGCTGCTGCACAGCGTGGCGCTGTGCGGGGCCATTTACTTCCGGCGGCTGCACGTTATCAAAACGGCCTTTCTGGTGTTTGGAACGGCGCTGGTACTGCTGCTGGCCAACCGGCAGTTCGTGCAAGCCTTGGTGCCCAACAGCTCGCCCATTATGCCCTTTGGCGATATGTGGGTGGGCGAGGGGAGCCAGCGGGCCCTGCTGGCCCTGCCCGAGGGGCAGTGGCACCTGGCCCTGGTGCTGCTGCCGCTGGCCCTGGCCGGGCTGCTGTGGCTGGCCGCCTACGCCCGCCTCACCGAAAAGCAGATTTAACGTCCCGTAATCCTATGGAATTCAATAACAACGAGGCCATCTACCTGCAAATAGCCGGGTACGTGGGCGATAACATCCTGCGCCAGCAGTGGCCGCCCGACGGCAAAATCCCGTCGGTGCGCGACCTCGCCGCCGAGCTGCAAGTAAACCCCAACACCGTGATGCGCACCTACGATTTTCTGCAAACCCAGGGCACGGTATACAACAAGCGCGGGCTCGGCTTTTTTGTAGCCCCCGACGCCGTGCAAACCGTGCTGGCTTACCGCCGCGAGCGGTTTTTGCAGCAGGAGCTGCCGGCTTTCTTTAACACGATTTCGCTGCTCGGCATTGGCTTCGATGAGCTTAGCCAGCGCTATGCCCAGTACCAGGCCGCGCCCGGCGCGCCCGCCATTCTCCCCGCCACTTCCCATGAAAAATAGCAGTAAATACCTGCTGGCGGCCGTGCTGGTGCTGCTGGCCTCGCTCACGGCCTACAACATGGCCCTGCGCACCGAATACCAACGGGGCGACTACAAAAACCCGCTGCACGGCTACGTGACCCAGGGCTTTCGCGATTTCACGGAGGTGGCCGTGCCGGCCTCCAACGTGGTGAGCGTCAAGATTGTGCCCGGCCCGTTTAGTGTGCGCATGAACCCCCAGGCTACCGAGTTTGTGCACCTGAGCCAGCAGGGTGGGAAGCTGGTGATTACGGCCGCTTTCCCGCGGTGGCGGCGCTACTTCGGCCCGGCCGAAACGGTGCTCATCAGCTGCCCGCGCTTGGCGGCGCTCAGCACCGACGCCGTGTTTGAGTCGCAAGGCAAGCCCTTGACCAACAAAGATTTTAACGGGTACGAAAAGGTGCTGGTGCAGGGCTTTACCCAAGACAGCCTCACGCTACGCCAGGACCACGGCACGCACATCGACCTGGCGGGCAACAAGCTAGGGTTGCTGCGCGCCACGGCCGGCGCCAGCCCCGGCAGCCACAGCCTGCTGCAAGTCAATGCCGACAACCGCATTGCCACCGCCAGCCTCACGCTGGGGCACCGCAGCGAGCTGCTGCTCGATAACACGCTGATTCCGCAGCTGCACCACCACTTCGCCGACAGCGCCCGCGTGACGCTGGCCGGGGCGGCCCTGGGCAGCGGGCTGAAGTAGCCTGTACCGAACGTGAAGGTGCGGGCGGCCGTAAGCAAATAGAAGTTCGCTTCTATCGCCCGGCTAGCCCGCGCCTATCGCATGTCCAAAAAATCAGTTTCCGATATTATCGTCGATACCATTCAGGCCGCCGGCGTCACGCGCGTGTTTGGCCTGGTGGGCGACTCGCTCAACGGCATTACCGACGCCATTCGGGCCCGCGAGGGCATCGAGTTTATCCAGGTGCGGCACGAGGAAGCCGGCGCGTTTGCGGCCGGCGCCGAGGCCTACCTCACCCAGAGCTTGGCTGTGTGCGCGGGCTCGTGCGGGCCAGGCAACACCCACCTGCTCAATGGCTTGTTTGACTGCCACCGCTCGCGGGTGCCGGTGCTGGCCATCGCCGCCCAGATTCCGAGCATCGAAATCGGCAGCGGCTACTTCCAGGAAACGCACCCCGAGCGCATCTTCCGCGAGTGCAGCCACTACTGCGAAGTTATTGCCGGGCCCGACCAGGCCGTGCGCGTGGTGGAGGCCGCCATTCAGGCGGCCATTGGCATGGGCGGGGTAGGGGTGGTCGTCATTCCCGGCGACATCTCGCACCTCGAAGCCGAGGCGCCCGCGCCGCGCCTGCCCAGCCTGGGCCACACCAGCGCCCTGGTGCCCGCCCGCACCCAGCTAGCCAAGGCCGCCGAGCTGCTCAACAGCTGCGCTAAAGTAACCATCCTGGCCGGCGTGGGCTGCGGCGGGGCCCACGCCGAGCTATTGCAGCTGGCTGGCGCCCTGCAAGCGCCCGTAGTGCACGCGCTGCGTGGCAAAGAGTGCGTCGAGCCCAACAACCCCTACGATGTGGGCCTCACCGGCCTGCTGGGGATGCCCGCCGGCTACCACGCCCTCATGGATGCCGACGCCATCCTGATGCTGGGCACCGACTTTCCGTACCGCCAGTTTTTCCCCGACGATGCCCGCGTGGTGCAGGTCGATACCCGCCCGCTGCACCTGGGCCGCCGCACCCGCGTGGAGGTGGGCCTGCACGGCACCGTGGCCGAAACTGCCCAGCAATTGCTGCCCCTGCTTAAGGCCCGCACCGACGATGCCCACCTAAAGGCCGCCCAGCAGCGCCACCAGGAAGATGACCAAAACCTGTCCGAGCTAGCCACCGGCGAGGCCGGCGCTGCTAGCCTGCACCCGCAGCACGTAGCCCGCCTGCTCAACGAGCTGGCTGCCGACGATGCCATTTTCACCTGCGACGTGGGCACGCCCACCATCTGGGCCGCCCGCTACCTGCGCATGAACGGCCACCGCCGCCTGCTGGGCTCGTTTGTGCACGGCAGCATGGCCAATGCGCTATCGCAGGCCGTGGGCGCCGCGCTGGCCTACCCCGGCCGCCAGGTGGTGGCCATGTGCGGCGATGGCGGCTTTGCCATGCTACTGAGCGAGCTGCTGACGCTGCGCCAGCTGAAGGTGCCCGTGAAAGTTGTCGTGTTCAACAACAACTCCTATGGCTTCGTGGAGCTGGAAATGAAGGCCGCCGGCACGCTTGAATACGGCACTGGCCTCGACAATCCCGACTTTGGCCAGCTGGCCGAGGCGGCGGGCATCAAGGGACTGCGCGTGAGTGACCCCGCCCAGCTCGAAAGCGTGCTGCGCGAGGCCCTGGCCCACGACGGCCCGGTGGTCGTCAATGCCCTCGTCAACCGCGAGGAGCTGAGCATGCCGCCGCACATCGAAGCCGCTCAGGCCAAAGGCTTTAGCCTCTATGCTATCAAAGCTCTGATGAATGGCCGCGGCAGCGAGCTGCTGGAGTTAGCCAAAACTAATCTGCTGCGCTAGCCGGCCCGCCCGGTTGCCCCCCTGAGGCTGGCCCGCGCTTATCGGCGCAGGCCAGCCTTTTTTACTGAACAAAAAGCCCGCTGGCGTGTGTTGAATTTAATCCCGGCCTCGCCCCGGCCCGCATTGCCCGCATGACTACCAACGAAATCAAAGCCCTCATCTCGCTGCTCGACGACCCGGAAATTGCCCCCCAGATTCAGGGCGAAATCCAAAACCTGGGCGAGACCATCATTCCCTTCCTCGAAGAGTCGTGGGAAGAAACCCTCGACCCGCAGCAGCAGCGCCGCCTCGAAGACCTCATTCACAACCTTCAATTTGAGGGCTTGCAGCAGCGCCTGCGGGTGTGGCGCGACTCGGGCGCCCAGGATTTGCTGGAAGGGATGTGGCTGCTGAACTCGTACCAGTACCCCGATGCCGACTTGCAGGCCCTGAACCGCGCCATCGAGCAGTTGCGTTTCGAGGCCTGGACGCTGCTGCGCCCCGAAATGCACCCCGCCGACCAGGTGCAGGTGCTCAACCACGTCATTTTTCGCAACCACAAGTTCGCGGCCAATACCCAGCACTTCCACTCGCCGGCCAACTCCATGCTGCACCGGGTGCTCGAAACCAAGCGCGGCAACCCCTTGTCGCTCTGCGTTATCTACCTGCTGGTGGCCCAGCGCCTCGACCTGCCCATCTTCGGCGTAAACCTGCCCAACCTCTTTGTGCTCACCTACCTCGTGAAGAAGGAGGGTGACGACAAGGAAGTGCTGCCCTTTTACATCAATTGCTACAACCGGGGCGTCGTCCTCTCCAAGGCTGATATTGAGCACTACGTGGGCCAGCTCGGCATCACCTCGCAGGAAAGCTTTTACGAGCCCTGCACCCACCTCGACATTGTGCGCCGCGCCATGCGCAACCTGCAAGTAGGCTTCGAGAAGCTCCAGGAACCCGCCAAATCCGAAGAGGTTGCGCAGCTATTAGGAATCCTGCTGGAGCAGGATGAGCCGGGCGAGGAGGAGTAGCGCGAAGCTGGAAATAAAAAAGAACGTCATGCCGAGCTTGTCGAAGCATGACGTTCTTTTTTACCAGAATGCTAATGGCTTACCGCTTAATCAGGCAGCCGGCGGCGCGCTTGTCGGCCACGCCGGCGGGGCGGCCGGCCAGCACGTTGTCGAGCACCTGCTGCAAGTAGTGCTGCTGCACGCCGCTGGCTATCTGGGGGTTATCGTCGATGGCGCCCCGGTAGCGCACTGCGAAGCCCGAGCCCGAAGGCTGGAGCACCACGGCTTCGGTGGTTTTGCTCACGCCTAGCGCGGCGCTTGCGGCGCCCTCATCGGTGAAGGTGGCCAGCGTGCCGCCCCCGCCGCCATCGGCCGCGTCGAGGTTGATGGGCACGTTGACGAACATAAACTGCACGCCCCGGCTGCTGTAGGCGCTGCTGAGGGCGGCCAGGCGCTCCTGGTAGAGGCGGGTATAGGCGCAGGCAGGGCTCATAAACACCACTACCACTGCCTTTTGGCCATTGTAGGCGCTGAGCGAGGTGCTGCCGCCCCCGGCTTTTTGCACCGTAAAATCACCCACGGTCCCCTGGGCGCGGGCAATGCCCACCGAGACGGTAGCCAGCAGCAGGGCCGCAGCCAGCAGCACCGGAAGTTTGCGAAAAGACATGACGAGGGTAGAAAAAGCCAGTGAGAACGGAGCGGCGCACCGCGTAAGAAAGTACGAAAAAGCTAGCAGCAATACGTGAGCACGTAGCCCGCTGCCGGCCGAAGATACCAAATCTTGTGCCGGGAAATCTGGCTATTCAGGGCTAGCCGGGCGGGCAGTGCGCCGGGCACGGGCCAGGGCCCCGCCGGCAGGTCGAGCAGCAGGCTGTCGCGAAAGATAATGCCGCGCTGTCCGGCCAGCTTATACAGCGTTTCTTTGGCGCTCCAGAGCAGGCTGAACAGCTCCTGCCGGGCCGTGGCAGCAGGGCTGTCGTCTAGGGTAATACTTTCTAGAGCAGCGGCTTCCACGTCGTTGAGAAACTTGCGGGCGATGCGCTGCGCTTTGTCGCGCACCATCTCCACGTCGATGCCCACGGGCGTGCCGGGCGGGGCCAGCAGCGCCGCCACCCACGCGCCTGAGTGCGAGAGCGACACCGCCGGCTGCGGCCCTGACCCGTGCCAGAAAGGCCGGCCGGCCTCGTCGTTGCGCAGCAGGGCCGGCGGCGCGCCGGCGGCGGCCAGCAGGTGCTGGGCCAGCACCCGGCCGGCCAGCCACTGCGCCTGGCGCGGGCCATCGGCGCGGGCGGGCAGGAGGGGAGCGTAGTCGGCGGCCTGGGCCAGCTGGGGCCAAAGGTCGGCGGGCGTTTCGGTGATGTGCCAGAGGCCCAGCAGCGGGCCGCCGGGCAAAGGCGATAGGGAATGAAGTGGCATAAAGTAGAGGGCGGCGGCGAAGGTAGTACCGACCCGCAGCCCGACCTTTGCGGCGGCCCCGCACTGGGGCGTCCTCCCGCTTATGCTTGCTTTGACCCCGCCGCCCCGCCCCACCGCCACCCGCATCGGCACCCTGGCCGGGCACCGCGATGCGGTGTACGCGCTGGCCGGCCGGCCCGGCGCCGACGCGGTTTTTTCGGGCAGCGCCGATGGCATGGTGGTGGCCTGGAACAGCGCCCAGCCCGAGGCCGATGGCGAACTGCTGGCCCGGGTCGAAAACTCGGTGTATGCGCTGCTGGAACTGCCGGCGCGTGGCTTGCTGCTGCTGGGACACAACTTTCAGGGGGTGCAGGCCCTCGACTTGCACACCAAAAAGCTGGCCTTTGCCACGGCCCTGCCGCCGGTGGCCATCTTCGAGCTGGTGTACTCGGCTAGCCGCCAGCGGCTCTACTGCGCCCTCGGCGATGGCACGCTGGCCGTGCTGCGCGGCGACGACTTTAGGCTCGAAAACCTGCTGCGTATCAGCGACAAGCCCCTGCGCTGCCTGGCCCTGCACGAGGGCCGGGGTGAGCTGGCCGTGGGCGCGTCGGACTGGAAAACGCACATCCTCGACCTCGATTCGCTGGCCCTCAAAACCACGCTGGCTGAGGCTACCAACTCCGTTTTCACGCTCGCCTACTCGCCCGATGGCCAGCACCTGCTGGCGGCTGGCCGCGATGCGCACCTGCGCCGCTACCAAGCCACCGACGGCTACCCGCTGCTCGACAGCGTGGTGGCGCACATGTACGCCATCAACCACTTGGCTTTCAGCGGTGATGGGCGCTACCTGGCTAGCTGCTCTCTGGATAAAAGCATCAAGCTCTGGGACCCGGCCAGCCTCGCGCTGCTGCGGGTGCTGGACAAGGCGCGCACCGCCGGCCACGGCACCTCGGTCAATAAGCTCGTTTGGCCGGGCACGCAGCAGCGGCTAGTTTCGTGCAGCGATGACCGCAGCCTGGCCGTGTGGGAAATTTTAGCCGCTGGCTGATAGCGGTTAGCCGTTAGCTTACGTTCAGAATACCATTTTGGCGCCTGCGCAAGGTCAGCTCGTTTCTATCTTCCCTATTATTACAAAAGCTACTAGCGAACCGCTAGCGGCTATCAGTTAAAGATAATGAAAATTACCGCCCTCGATATTCGGCAGAAGACGTTTGAAAAGTCCTTTCGGGGCGTGGATAGGGAGGAAGTGCAGGCCTTCCTGAACATCGTGTCGCAGCAGTGGGAGCGCATGGGCGACGAAAACCGCGAGTTGCGCCTCAAGCTGGAGCACGCCCAGCACGACGTGCAAAAAATGCGCGAGGTCGAAAGCTCCCTTTACCGCACCCTCAAAACGGCCGAAGACACCGGCAATTCCATTACCGAGCAGGCCCAGCGCGACGCCGACCTGCGCCGCCGCGAGGCCCAACTGCTGGCCGAGCAAACGCTCTCCGAGGCTCGCCAGCGCGCCCGCACCATTGTGGAGGACGCCTACCAGACGGCCGAAAAAACCGTGGCCGACATGCAGAAGGAAGTGGCTGGCCTCGGCCACGAGTGCCAGCAGCTTGAGCAGCAGCTCGATACCCTGGTGCGCGACCTGCACCACCTGGCCTCCGGCGCGCTGGAGAAAGTGGAGCGCGCCCGCACCCGCCCCAAAAATGGGCCGACGGCCATCCTTTCGCGGGCGGCGAGCGTACAGGTAAAGCGGCCGGCCGAAACGCCGGCCCCCGAACCTAGCCCCACGCCCGCCATGCAAGTCACCACCGATTCTTCCCGCTCTTCGGCTGCCGCCGTGGCTGCCTCGCCCGCCGCTAGCGCTGGCTACAGCGGCCCCGCCGCCCGCACCACCCAGCCCCTGCCCGGGGCCCCGGCCGCCGCGCCCCGCGGCTACAACCCCAAGCCCGGCCAGCAGCCCGACCCAGGCCAGGCCCCCACGCCCGACATCGAGCGCCCCCAGGCCCCGGCCGAAAACCCCGGCATCGCGCCCGCCCCGCACATCGAGCAGCCGCGACCTGAAACCGTGCCCCAGCCGCCCGCGCCCTACGTAGAGCCCGCCCGCCCCGACATTCAGCCCATCGGCCCCGACCGCCCCGAAATTCAGCAGCCCGAGCCCATGACGCACCCCGGCATGACTGCCAGCCCGGCGCAGCCGGCCAAGCCTGAGCCGGTAGGGGAGAAGTCATTCTTTGATGAAATCTAGACCGCGGATTTATCGGATTCGTCGGATTAATCGGATTTTGAAGCCGTAAAGAAGGGCCGCCCGTTGGGTGGCCCTTTTTCGTGTTGGTGCAGACTCCGTGGGGCTAGCACGAAATAGGATGCGGACCGGCCAGTAATAGGTTTTGTGGCTAGCGCACGGGGCAGTAGCGCGGACTTTTAGTCCGCAAATATCCAGCGGTAACAATCGCGGACTAAAAGCCCGCGCTACCCGGCGGCGTAGCCCGCCGTTACTTTTGCGCAGCCGCGGCCGGTACTCGTCCTCGAAATCCGACGAATCCGATAAATCCGCGGTTCAGACATGGGCCAGATTGCACTTGAAGGACTGGAGTTTTTCGCCTTCCACGGCTACTACGACGAGGAGCAGAAAATCGGGAATAAGTACGGGGTGGACCTGCACCTCAAAACCGACCTGCACGCCGCCGGCGCCTCCGACAAGCTAGCCGAAACCGTGAACTACGAAGTGCTCTACCGCGTGACGCTCGAAGAAATGCAGCGGCCCGCCCGCCTGCTCGAGCACCTCGCGCACCGCATCCTCGACCGCCTGATGCAGGAGTTTCCGCAGGTGCGGCGGGCGCAGGTCAGCATCTCCAAGTTTAACCCGCCGCTGGGCGGCATCTGCCACCGCGCCCGCGTTACGCTGGTGCGCAAGCGCAAGGTAGCGAAGACGTTAGTGGGTAGCTAGCGGGCAATTAGTGGGTAGGCGGCCAGGGTGGCGGCGGGCAGTTCGGCCAGTAGCAGGCGCTGCGCCTTGGCGTAATTGGTAAACAGTCCCTTCTCGCAAATCAATCCGAATACCTGGTCGGCCCGGAGCTGTGCGGCCCCGGGCAGCTCGGGTGGCGGCGCGGTGCCGTAGAGGTGGCGTAGCGCCCGGAGCGCGTGGTAGCGCACAAGGGATTCGGAGTGGGCCAGCAGCCTAAAAATGAGCGATGGAATAGTCGGCCCGAGCTGCGGCAGCGTGTAGTAAGTGCGCAGGCCTAGCAGCAAGTCCATTAGTTGATGCTCGGTGCTGGTCCTGGCGCGTAGCTGCGCGGCCACGATGGGCGGGTAGAAGCCCGCCGGGCTTATCGCGGCAATGGCTTCGAGGGCATAAAAAGAGTAGAAGCCGCGGCGCAGGCAGTCGTGCAGCAGCGGCAGGGCCTCGGTGCAGCGCAGGTGGGCTAGCCCCAGCAGGGCGCGGGCATCGGCGGTGCGGGCGCGCACGGCGGCCAGCAGCTCGGCGGCGGCCTGCTCCTGCTCGGTGGGCGTGAGCGCGTCGAGGCAGGCCCGGTCGGTGAAAAAATCGAAGCCATCGTGCCAGGCTAGGTACTGGTCGATGGGGCCGAAATAAGCCTGGCGGAACAGGGCTAGCGGGCTTTGCATGAGGCCGGCGATAAAAAATAATTTGGCTGTAAGTCAGCGGCTTACTTTTATTTACGATTTATTTCGTACATTGCTTTTGCAAGTACGAAGGTTGTCGTATCACCTTTGACCTACGAACTATTTCGTACGGAACCTTTTGCCCCACTAGTTATGCCTAAAGCGCCCCCCAAACCTACGGATTCGGAACTAGAGATTTTGCACGTGCTCTGGCAGCACGGCCCGGCCACGGTGCGCACCGTGAACGAGCAGCTGAGCCGCCACCGCGAGGTGGGTTACACCACCACCCTGAAAATCATGCAGCTGATGCTGGAAAAGGGCCTGGTGAGCCGCGACGACGAGGGCCGCAGCCACGTGTACCGGGCCGCCGTGCGCGAGCAGGATACCCAGGGGCTGCTGCTCGACAAGTTTGTGGCCGCCACCTTCGGCGGCTCGGCCCTGAAGCTGGTGATGCAGGCGCTGGGCAACCGCAAGACCTCGGCCGACGAGCTGGCCCAGATTCGCCGCTTGCTCAATGACATTGAGATTCAGAATGCTAACCCTTCACCTTCCGCTTCCCATGACGACGCTCCCGCTGCTTAGAGACGTATTGTCGCCCGCGCTGGTGCGGGCGCTGGGCTATGCGCTGCTACACTCGCTGTGGCAGGGCGGGGTACTGGCCCTGCTGCTGGCGGGCGCCCTGCCGCTGCTGCGCCGCCAGCGCGCCGAGGTGCGCTACGCCGCCTCGGCGGGGGCGCTGGCTGGCCTGGTGCTGGTAGCGGGCCTCACGTTTGGGCTATACTACCAACGCGCCCCGATGGCAGAGCCATTAGCTAGAGTCGCCGCTTCCGCCGTGGCAACGACCTCGCTGGCCGTGCCAGCCAACCCGACCGCAACGGTAACCGCAGTGGCTGCCAAAACCGTTGCGCCGGGCGAGCCGCTTACCTGGCTACGTGCCAACGCTCGCCAACTCGAAGCCTACCTGCCGCTGGTGGTGGTGGCCTGGCTGCTGGGCCTGGTGCTGATGAGTGGCCGCCTGGCCGGCGGCTTGCTTTACGCCAGCCGCCTGCGCCGGGCGGGCACCCAGGCGCTGGGCGCCGAGTGGCAGCAGCGGCTAGCCACCCTGGCCCGCCGCGCCGGCGTGCGCCGGCCGGTGGCGCTGCTGGAGTCGGCGCGGGTGGCCGGGCCGGTGGTGCTGGGGCATCTGCGCCCGGTTATCCTGCTGCCGCTGGGCGCCGTGGCTGGCCTGAGCCCGGCATTGCTGGAGGCGCTGCTGGCGCACGAGCTAGCCCACATTGTGCGGCGCGACTACCTGCTCAACCTGGGTTTGGCCGTGGCCGAAGTGCTGTTTTTCTACCACCCGGCCGTGTGGTTTATGGCCAATTGCCTGCGCGCCGAGCGCGAAAACTGCTGCGACGACCAGGCCGCGGCCCTCTGCGGCGGCGACGGCCTGCGCGTAGCCCGCGCCCTGGCCGCCTTGGCCGAGCTGGAAGCCGCCCCGGCCCCCACGCCGCGCCTGGCGCTGGCGGCGGCTGGCCCGGGCGGGCGCGGTGGGCTGCTAGCCCGCGTGCGTCGGCTAGCCCTGGGCCGCCCCCAGGCACCCACCATGAGCGAGCGCCTGCTCGCCGGCTCACTCACGCTGCTCGGTCTGCTCGGCTTGAGTACCGGCGTGGTGCTGGCCGCCCGCCCCACCCAAACGGTGCCAGGCCAAACCGCGCCCGCCGACACGGCCCGGCGCCGGGTGGCCGCGCTGCCCGCCTTGCCGGCGGTGCCGCCCGCACCCGAGGCGCCGGCCATGTCGCGCCAAATTGAACGGGAAGTGCGCGTAGAGCTAGAGAATAACGAGCCGCTAGTGCGGGTGCGACGCCAGCGGCTGGCCGGGCCGCGCCGTAGCGCCAGCACCATCATTATTGAGAAGGACAAGAAGGGCCGCGTCGTGAACCTGACGGTAGACGGCCAGCGCATCGAAACCGCTACTGATAAAAAAGCCAAGCGCACGAAGCCGGCGCGCACCGTGGAGGTGGTAACGGTGCCTGGCCCAGCCAGCCAGCCCCGTTTCGAGCGCCTGGAACGCCTTGAGCTACCCGAAGTGCCCGAGCTGCCCGAAATGCCCGAGTTGCCCGAAATGCCCGAGCGCCCGGAAATCCCTGAAACCCGTTCTCTCAGCTTCAATCTTTCGACCGACGCGCTGGGCAACGAGGCGCTGCGCGCCGCCCGCCGGGCCCTGGCCGAAGCCATGAGCAACCCTAACCTGAACGACGAGCAGCGCCAGGAAATGGGCCGGGAGCTGCGCAAGCTGAACAAGGAGAGCTTCAAAATGGGCACCTTCGGCACCAGCCGCGAGTTCCACTTCAACCTGAACGGCGCGGCGGCTAGCCACCCGCCGCACCCCACCTACCGCCTGGAGCGCAACAAACGCGGCTACGCGCGCATGAGAGTGCAAAAATCGGGCAGCGTGCTGCCGGAAGAGGAAGCCGACCGCGCCGCTGCCGAGGCCGACCGCGACGCGGCCCGCGCCGATGCCAACGCCCGCCGCGCCGAGCTGCGCGCCCGCATTGCTGCCGATGAGGCCGAACTGCGCGCCCTGAATGGCGGCAGCCGCCCGCCCGCCCCGCCGCGGGCACCCCGGGCACCCGGGGCGCCGCAGTTTCCGCAGGGCCCCCAGGTGCCCGCGCCACCGGCCCCGCCCGCCGCGCCCAATACGGTTAAGCTGCGCGAGGCGCTGCGCAAAGACGGCCTGATTAAAAACGAAAAGCACTTCTCATTTGAGCTTACCGATGACGGGGGGCGCGTAGATGGCAAGGCGCTCACGCCAGAGCAGGCGGCCCGGTATCGGCAGTTGCTGAAGCTGCCCACGACGAAAATAAAAGGCAGTAAAACGGCCTTTAACATCACGGTTGATGAGCGCTAGGTAAGCGCTGCTTACTTGGCCTAGCGGGCGGGCTGGTTGTCTGATTTTCAGGTAGCCAGCCCGCTTTTTTTGTGCCCGGTGCGGCCGGGTACGGTCTTTTTTCAAAATAATTTTACCCCTCGCTGTAACGAATGGCTACCCCGCCGGTACTCCCTGCAAACCCCGCCACTGCCGCCCCTTTTACCGCCGCCCGGATGCCTGCTACTGCTACCACTTTCAGCGATGAAGCCCTGATGGCCCGGGTGCAGGCCGGCGACCTCGACCAGCTAACCGGGCTGTTTGAGCGCTACCACGGCCAGCTTTTCGGCTTCCTGGCTAGGCTGGCCAATGGCGACCGCGACCTGGCCCAGGACCTGACCCAGAACGTGTTCATGCGCATTCTACGCTACCGCGCCAGCTTCCAGCCCGGCCAGGCCTTCCGGGCCTGGGTCTACCAGATGGCCCGCCACGTGTGGGCCGACCACTACCAGCGCCAGCGCCCCACCGCCGACCTGGAGGAAGTAGAAAAAACCACCGCCCACGGCCGTCAGGCCCAGGCCCAGCGCGCCACCACCGACCAGCACCAGGCCCTGCACGAAGCCCTGGCCCTGCTGCCCCCCGCCCAGCGCGAGGTGCTGCTGCTGCACCGCTTCCAGGGCTTCGACTACACCGAAATCGGCGAGCAACTGGGCTGCACCGCCGGCGCCGCCCGGGTCAAGGCCCACCGCGCCCTCGACGCGCTCCGTAAGATTTACTTAAGCTAAAAGTCTGCTAGAAAGCAACTCATACTTTATAACTCATAATTCATAATTAACGAAAGTGTCTATAAACGCTCACCTTACTGACCCCGCCTGCGCCGAGCTGCGGCCCTGGCTGCCCGAGCTGGCCGACGGCCAGCCGCTGCCCCCCGAGGCGGCCTACCTGGCCGCGCACCTGCCCACCTGCCCCGCCTGCCAGGCCGAGCTGGCCGAGCTGCGCCTGCTCTTCCAGGACCTGGATGCCCTGCCCGCCGAGGTGCCCCCGCTTGCCCTGCGCGATAATTTCCTGGCCATGCTGAATGAAGAAAAGGCGAAGCAGGCAGCTGCTTCGCCCGCCGGGCTAACGGCCGCGCGCGGCGGCCAGCCGCTGGGGGAGGGGGCAGTTGACTTGCCGGAGAATGGTAGCCAGAAAAATAAGTCGGCCAACCAGCAGTGGCTGCGCGTGGCGGCCAGCGTGGCGCTGGTGGCAGTGGGTGCCATTCTGGGCTTGCTGCTGCGCGGCGGGCCGCCGGCTAGTCCGCTGGCCCAGCTCGTGCCCGGTGCCCAGCCGGCCCCGCCCTCGCTGAGCGTGAAGCTGGCGGCGGCCCGGCAGCAGCCGGCCACGGCCAGCCAGCGCTTGCAGCTGGTGAGCCAGGCCCCGGCCACCATCGTGGAGCCCAACGACCCGGCCGTGCTCACCCTCATTCATACTCTCGACACCGACCCCAACCCCAACGTGCGGCTGGCCGCCTGCGAGGCGCTGTTTCGGCTGCGCAGCGACCCGCGCGTGGGCCCGGCCCTGGTAGAGGCCCTGCCCCTGCAAACCGACCCCAACGTGCAGATTACCCTCATCGAAGCCCTGGTGACGCTGCGCGAGAAGCGCGCCGTGCCCGGCCTCGAAGAGCTGGCCAAAAAGCCCGAAGTGCTGCCCGCCGTGCGCCTGCAAGCCGAGAGCGGCCTGGGCCAGCTCATTTAAGACAAGTAGCTTACTCGACTACCAAGCGGCGTGGCACGCCGCCTCTGGCATAATCCCACCGCGAAGGTTTCGGCAGCGGGTGGGGGAGGGCGGTGCCACCGCCTTCTAAGGCTGCCGTGTCCATCTCTTTCGCTTTCTGACCATGAAAAAATTTGCCTTCCTTCCGCTGCTAGCCCTTGCGCTGGCCCTGCCGGCCGCCGTGCGTGCCCAGGAGTTCAAGATGAAATTTAACAGCCCGACCAACCGCAAGGTGGTGCTCGACCTGCGCGGCAGCGACGTGACGGTGGAGGGCTACAACGGCGACGAGCTGCAAATCCAGGGCACCGGCCACTTCGAGGCGCCGCCCGCCCTGGCCATGGGCCTGCGCCCCATCTACAGCGGGGGCACCGACAACACGCGCCTGGGCCTGGCCGTGACGAACACCGGCGACAACACCCTGCGCATTGCCCGCACCGCCCGCAGCGACGGCCACTACACGGTACGCGTGCCCCGCCAAACCGACGTGCTCTTCAACTCCGACCCCATGGGTGGCTCCGACGACCTCACCGTGCGCGACCTGAGTGGGCGCATCGAGGCCCGGCTGCTCTCGGGCGATATGCGCCTAGTGAACGTGAGCGGCCCGGTGGTGGCCAACACCGTAAGCGGCGACATTAAGGTGCAGTTCAGCGCTACGCCCAGCCTGCCCAGCGCCATTACCTCGGTGAGCGGCAACGTGGACGTGACCCTGCCCGCCTCGGCCAAGCTCACGCTGTCCATGCGCTCCATTTCGGGCGAAATCTATACCGACTTTGACCTCAACATCGACGGGGGCAGCGGGATGCGGCACGTGGGCGGCCAAACCATTGAGGGCCGCACCAACGGCGGCGGCAGCAGCTTCTCGCTCAAGTCGGTGAGCGGCGACGTGTTCCTGCGCAAGGCCAAGTAACGCCGCGCGTTACGCTTCAACAAACCGGAAAAATGAAGCTTCGGAGCCGCATTGCGCGGCTCCGCTAGCCCGCGGCTTGCTCATTTTCACCCCATTACTTCTTCACCTCATCACTTCTTCACCTCATCACCCAACTATGAATCGCTTTCTACTCGCTGCCCTGCTGCTGCTCGGCGGCCTGCGCCCGGCCCTGGCCCAGCGCCTCGTAACCCAAACCGCTAGCCTGGCCGCCGGCCAGGGCGTGCTGCTGGATTTGAAATACGCCCATACCATCCGGGTGCGGCCGGGAGCCAGCCTGAGCGTGCAGGCCAAGGTGAATCTCAACGACAACGCCCAGAACGACTTGTATAGCCTGGTGCTGGAAAAAACGAGCGACGAGCTGTGCGTAGTCGAAAAGCTCGACGAAGACAAGCTGCGCCAGAGCCACTACGACGGCCCCTGCGAGAGCGGCACCCGCAACAATTCTACTAAGGGTGTGCACGGAAATTACGCTAGCACTACTACCAGCAAAACGGATGACCTGCGCCCCACCCGCAGCTACAGCAAGGGCGAGTACAGCTACTGCGCCAAAATAACCTATGAAGTGACCTTGCCCGCCGGCACGCCGCTGCGCGTTACTACCCTCACCGGCGACGTGGATTTGAGTGGCCTCAACGGCGCCATCACGGCCAAAACCGTGAGCGGCGACCTGCTGCTGAGCGCCCTGGGCGGCCCCCTGAGCGTGAGCAGCGTGAGCGGCGACGTGAAGCTCAATGGCCTGGGCAGCAGTGCCGTGGAGGCCAAAACCGTGAGCGGCGATGTAGACCTGAGCTGGCCCCCCGCCCAGGCCGCTGAGCTGAGCCTCAAGTCCATCACCGGCGAGGTGTATGCCGACCCGGCCGTGAGCTTCACCAACCTCAAGCAGCGCAGCTACGTGGGCTACCAGCTGCACGGCAGCTACGGCCAGGGCGGCGGCCCGCTCGTGAAGCTGGAGTCGGTGAGCGGCGACGTGTTTTTCCGCAAGCAGCCCTAGCCCCGAAAGCAAGTAAAAAATACTTGCGGGGCCAGACAACGGCCGGGCTAGCCCCGGTGTCTATGGCGCGGCTCTACGTTTATTCACCCACCCATCATGTCGTTCTTACAAGCTCAGCGGGGCCTTTTGGGCCTGCTGCTCGGCTTCCTTTGCCTGGCCGGGGCCAGCCCCGCCGCCGCCCAAAAAAGCCTGCCGGGCGCCCCGGCCGTGGCCGCCGCACCGCGCCGCCAGCTGGCGGCCCAGCGCACGGCCAGCCCCATCAAGCTCGATGGCTTGCTCGACGATGCGGCCTGGGCCACGTCCCCGGCCACCGGCCAGTTTACGCAGTTTCGGCCGCACCCCGGCCAGCGCGAGCGCCTGCCTACGGAGGTGCGCGTGCTGTATGATGACGTGGCGCTGTACGTGAGCGCTAAGATGGTGGAGGCCAGCCCCGACAGCATCCGGCGCGAGCTGACCCAGCGCGACAACATTGGCAACACCGACTTTTTTGCCTTGTACCTGGACCCCTACCGCGACCACCTCAACGGCTATTCGTTCTTTGTGCTAAGCACGGGCGTGCAGGTAGACCAGCGTATTTCGCCGACCAATGGCGAAGACGACGCCTGGAACGCCGTGTGGGACAGCCGCGTGGCCCCGCTGCCCGACGGCAAGGGCTGGGCAGTGGAAATGCGGATTCCGTACTCGGCCATCCGCTTTGCGCCGGCGCCGGTGCAAACCTGGGGCGTGCAGTTTTTTCGGCAGCGCAAAAAGGACAACCAGCAGTTTTTCTGGAACGAGGTGCAGCCTAGCGTGAGTGGCTTCGTGAACCAGTGGGGCGAGCTCACGGGCCTCGAAAACCTGCACCCGCCGCTGCGCCTCTCGCTCACGCCCTACGTGAGCACCTACGTCAACCACTATCCCTACAACGAGCAGGGCAAGCAGAACACCAGCACCAGCTTCAACGCCGGCGCCGACCTCAAGTGGGGTATCAATGAGAGCTTTACGCTCGATGCCACGCTCATCCCCGACTTCGGCCAGACCATCAGCGACAACCAGGTGCTCAACCTCTCGCCCTTCGAGGTGCAGTACCAGGAAAACCGTCCCTTCTTCACCGAAGGCACCGAGCTTTTTAATAAGGGTGGCCTGTTTTACTCGCGCCGGGTGGGCGCGCAGCCGCTAGGTTTCAACGAGGTAGGCGCTCCGGTAGCCGACGGTGGGGTTCTGGAAAAGGGCGAATACCTGTACCACAACCAAGGCGTAACGCGCCTGCTGAACGCCACCAAAGTGAGCGGCCGCACCAGCAAGGGGCTGGGTATCGGGGTGTTCAACGCGCTCTCGGCCCCCAGCTACGCCACCCTGCGCGACAGCGTGGGCGGTGGCGAGCGCGACGTGCAAACCCAGCCGCTGACCAACTACAACATCGTGGTGCTCGACCAGAGCCTGCCGCACAACTCCTACGTGTCGCTCATCAACACTAACGTGACGCGCGCCGGCAGCACCTACGACGCCAACGTGACGGCTGGCCTCTTCCGCTTCGCCGACAAAAAGAACCAGTACGCCTTTCAGGGTCAGCTCAACTACTCGCAGCGCCGTGGCCAGAATATGTTTAGCGACGCGCCCGTGAGCGACCGCACCGGCTACAAGTACTACCTCAACTACGGCAAGATTTCGGGCAACTGGACCTGGAATGTGGACCACGGCATCGAGTCGGACACCTACAACCCCAACGACCTGGGCATCCTGTTTGGCAACAACAACGTGAGCCAG
>Ga0160428_1000452_pt1 | contig 46292 bp, 39 predicted proteins | sample SolpanmetagenomM_FD_108198 | JGI IMG/M metagenome (GOLD analysis project Ga0160428, IMG submission 108198) | Solar panel surface microbial communities from Lawrence Berkeley National Laboratory, California, USA - M | ecosystem: Engineered > Built environment > Solar panel > Unclassified ... | reverse complement strand
GTGGGCACGCTGCTCACCCTCACCCAGGGCCTGGTGCGCACCCAGGCCCCCGGCGGCCCGCTCGTCACGCTGAGCCTGCCCGAGGGGGCCAGCCTGACGGGCGAGCAGAGCGGGCGCTACGTGCAGGGCCGCCTGGCCGCCACGCGCAACAGCGTCAGCGGCCAGGCGCCGATTGCCTTCCCTAACGCCTTTTCTATCAACCCCAACGACCAGACCCTGGGCCCGGTCACGGTCACGCGCACGGCGGGCCTAAATACGCCCGGCGTGAGCTACGGCACTAATCTGGGTGGCATCAGCAAGGGCATCGACCGGGTGTGGCAAGTGGTGGCCAAGCAGAACCCCACCGCCCCCGCCACCGTGAGCCTGAGCTGGGTGAGCGACGACGACAATGGCTTCAACGTCAACGCGCTCGCTCAGCTCTGGCGGGCCGACCAGGCCAGCGGGCCCTGGGTGGCGCAGGGCAGGTCGGGTCCGCTGAGCAGCACCAGCCCCCGCACCTTCTCGGCCGATATCAGCCAGTTCGGGGTGCTCACCGTGAGCAACAGCAGCCAGCCGCTGCCCGTCGAACTCGTCAGCTTTACGGCCGAGCCGCTGGGGGCCGACGCCTTGCTGAAGTGGGCCACGGCCTCGGAGAAGAATAACGACCGCTTCGAGGTGGAGGCCAGTGCCGACGGGCGCAGCTTCCGGCGCATCGGGCAGGTGCCGGGCCACGGCAGCAGCACCCAGCCCCACGCTTACCAGCTCACCGACGCGGCCATTGCCCGCTACGGGGTCCCCACCGTGTACTACCGCCTGCGCCAAGTTGACCTAGACGGCACGGCCACCTATTCCCCCGTGCGCACGGTGGCCGTGCCCAGTAGCCCGGCGGTGCTGGCCCTGTTTCCCAACCCCACGCGGGCCGCGGCTACCCTGACGGGGGCGGCGGCGGGGGCACGGGTGCAGGTCTACGATGCGGTGGGCCGCCTCATCCTGGCGGCCACGGCTGATGCGGCGGGCACGGCGGCCCTGCGGTTACCGCCCGGGCTAGCCCAGGGGGTGTACCTGGTGCGCGTGGGCGCCACCGCCTTGCGCCTCAGCGTGACTGATTAAGCAGGTTTAGCGCTACTGCCCACCAGCAAACAGCCCCGGCCGGTCAGGTCGGGGCGTTGTGTTTACAGCGTTGCGAAGCTCTCGGCTACACGTACCTCTTTCAGTAGCTTATCGTCGTCTAATACTTCCTGATGCGAGCGGACAATGCGAGGCGGGCCGTAATCGACAAGTTTGTGGTGGCTGGCCGCGGGCTGGGTAGTGTGAGCCTGCGTGGCGGCGGTGCTGCTGGCCACGTTGGCTGTGTTGGTTATAAGTTGCTCCAGTAGCGCGTTGTTGCGCTGCAACTTGGCCCGCAGGGAGTCCACGTCGGCGGCCGACGCCTGCCCACCGGCCGCGCCGCCTTTGTTGAGCAGGCCGCTGGCCTCGAAGTAGCTTTTCGGCGTGGGCTCTATCGACATGGCTACGCCCTGGGCTCGCTGGGCGAGTTGTAGCATATCCAGCGGGCCCAGGGTGCGGCTGCGCCCATCGGTTCGGATGAGTTGCAAAAGTGGCCCGTTGCGCTGGGTCGCATCGGTAGTCGTCACGGCCTCACCGCCCTCGGCCTCAAAGCCGGGCCGGCCGGCCACGGTGAAGGGAATGCCGCCATTGGCGGGGGAGGGGCCGCGCAATACCCCATCGGCGCCCAGCGACCCGGTGCCATCGGCCTACTTGGTAGCCGTGGCCAGGGACTTGGCAGCGGCTACAGCGGCCGCCACCGAGGCCACGCCGGCAATGATAGCGGGCAGGTTGGCCGGGAAGGGCAGCGCCGCCGAGCCGGCCACGGCTGATACACTCGCATCTACGGCCTTGGCGGCGGCTACGTTGGTGGCCAGGATGGTGGCCGCGCTCAGCTCCAGGCCAATCTTTTGCAGGCGGTGCTACTCGGCTAGCTGCCCCTTCTCTTCGCGGGCGGCCTTGGCCTTGGTGGCCGCAAGCTGGTCCAGGGTCACGCGCTCCTTGGCTATCTTCTCCAGCAGGTACGCGCGCCGCGCCCTCTCGGCCGAGTTCAGGGCCGAGGCCGTCGCGTCAACCTGGCCCTGCATGTCGCTGAGCTGCTGGGTGGCGTCCTACAACTGCTGCTGAGCCGCGTCGAGCGCTTGCTGGGTTTGCTGCACGGCCGCGTACGTCCACCTCGACAAAGAAGCCGCGGCCCTCGTCGACGCAGTGGTAGAGGTTAACACCCGCATCATCGGCCTCCCAGCGCTGGGCTAGGAACGTGCCGTGCTGGAGCACCCAGCAGAGCTGCACGACGGGCGCGAGAGCAGAAGGGGGTAAAAATTCATGAACATAAATTGCACTTCGCGAATGAAATTTAGTAATTTACAGGAAAGTGTTTTATAATCTGTATGTCACCGATTTAAACACTTTGTCCTTTTGAGGTACGCATAGCCTGTCTTCATTTGCACTACTTCTCTTCCTGAGAGAAGCCTTTCCAACCTTCTTTTTCCACAATTTATGAAAGTACTCCTTCCCTTTGCTTGCGCTGCCTTGTTGCTGACAGGCTGCGCAAAAGAATCTATAGCGCCGCAACCTGCGACGGGTATTGCAAAGCAGCAAAACTCGTATGAGGACGATTATAACCGTGACCCAGAGGGCACGGGTCGGATAAATGGCGCCGCGGATGCAAACCGTATAGCCGCTAGCCGCTCTGTTTATGGCGACAATGGTCCTCTAAGTGGGAGCGGTCCCAGCCAGGACGACCCTTGGGCAACACCGGATGACTTCAACCCTGGCTTCGGGATTGGGGGAGGCGTAGATTATGGTCCGGGTCTAACGTTGCCGCACTCGTACTCTTTTACGACTGAAGGGGAGTTAGCCTTCGAGCGGGACATGGCTACGACCAAAGCAAGTGCGCAAGCGCACTTAGATGCTACGCCAGCTTCAGATGAGAAAGGGGTGCTTTACTGGACTGGGTATCTGGAAGGGCTTGACCAGTACTTAAGCATTTAACGCCGAATTCCTGCATCTCTACTGAAAAGCCCCTGGCATTGCGCCAGGGGCTTTTTATTGTTGACACCACCTGCCGACAAATGACCACCCAAAATATGAGCCCGGTGCCGACCCTGATTAGGAGGAGGAGCCGCAGACTGAGTACAAACCTGGCGCCGGCTGCGGCCAGGCCCCGCCGCTGGAGCAAGCGGCCCCTAGCCCGCACCAGTGCGGCTGTCGGTGGCTGCCTCGGGCTTTGCCTTCGAACGGGGCTGGCCACCTAGTGGCTTGGCGTAAGCTATTTCAAAGAACGCGACCCATCCGCGGGGCTGCGCGTACCAGTGTGGCGCCTAGCCGCTGGATTGAAGAACTACTATCGAGAAGAGGAGTTGTAGGCTGATTAACGTAAAAAGCAGCCAAAATACTGGCCTATCATAACTTTATGCTAGTAGTCTCAGTATGCCAATCACTTTATGGAGAAGCTTCCTCTTATTTTGCTCGTTGACGACGAGCCGGCAGACAACTACGCCCACGAACGCTTGCTTTACAAGCTGGGGGTAGCCGTAGAAATACACGCCGTTACTAGTGGGCAGACGGCTATCGAACTGCTCGCCCGCGACCCGCCACTCAGGCCCACGCTGCTGCTGCTGGATGTGAACCTGCCCGACCTTGACGGCTTTGAGTTTGTAGCTGCCTTCCAGCAATTGCCCGCACTGCAACAGGAAGCGACCCACATCGTCCTGCTGACGGGAGGCATGCGCTCCGAGGATTTAGGGCGGCTCTACGCGTTACCCGTTGCGGGCCTGGTCATCAAGCCACTCACCCGGGAGAAAATAGACGAATTATTGCAGATGCACTTTAATCGTCGCCTACCCGAGGCCTGACACCGCTGGCGCTAGCCGGCACGCCTAGCCCCAGTGGACTTCAGTTGGCCGTATCAAGCAGCAAGCAGCGGGGAGGTCGTTTCGGGCGTTAGGAGTTAGCGAGTGTAAGCCTACAACTCGCCCCCCTTGCCTTGCAGGCTGCATCTGCACTAAAAAGCCTCTGGCATCGCGCCAGGGGCTTTTTTACGTTTCAGCGTTTTGTATGGGTGGTTATTGAAATCTCTGCACTTTGTCTGCGCGCCGATTTAGCGCTGGTCAGGCTGAGTAGCGCCGGGCAGGCCGCCCACCGGCGGCCCGGCTGGGTCGCCTTGCCGCAAGGCCAGGTGTGCTGCCTGCCACCCGGGCAGGGCCTGCCCAAGCAGGTGCCAGAAGCGGGCGTTGTGCAGGCGCTCGTGCAGGTGCGTCAGCTCGTGCACCACCACGTATTCGAGGCAAGGTAGGGGCCACTTGCTCAGCTCCAGGTTCAGCCAGATGCGGCGGGCGCGGATGCTGCACGTGCCCCAGCGGGTTTTCATCTGCTTGATGCCCCAGGCGTGGGCCTGCGCGCCTACTACGGGCTCCCATTTGGCCAGCAGCGCGGGTAGCTGGGCTTGCAGCTGCTGGCGGCGCCAGGCAGCCAGCGCCTGCTGCCGCTGAAGCAGCGTAGCACCGGCGGGCACCGCGAGGTGCAGCTCGTCGCCTACGCAAGCCACGGCCGGGCGGCCGGCCCGCTCCTGCACGTGCAGGCGGTAAGGCTGGCCCTGGTAATAGTGCGTTTCGCCCGGCTCGTAGCGCAGCGGCGCGGGCGGCGCCTGGGTCAGAAAAGCCGCCTGGTGCTTGCGAATCCAGGCTTCTTTCTGGAGGATGACCTCCCGCATGGCGGCCTCGGTGGTGCGGGTGGGGGCGGTGAGGCGAATGCGGCCGTCGGGGCGGCGCACGGTGAGCCGCAGGTAGCGTACCGGCTTGCGGAGGATTTCCACGTGCAGGTCGCCGATTTGGAGGTGGGGCATTGGGTAAAAATACAGTCGCCGGGGCGCGCCGGCTGGTGCTCGCACTAAACTGCCCGGCGGCGCCCTTACTTCGGGCTATGAAGAAGCCTTACCTGTTCAGCGGCGTTGTGGGGGTGGTGGCCACGGCCCTGCTGCTGGCCGCCGCGCCCGCCGCTACCGGGCTCCAAAAAGTGCGGCAGTACCGCCAGCGCCACGAGCATGAGCTGCTGGCCGAGTACCTGCGCCTGCTGGCCATTCCGAGCGTGGCGGCCGATAGCGCCGGGCTGCGGCGCACGGCCACCACCATTGCCGCCATGATGCGCCAGCGCGGCCTCACCAACGTGCAGCTGCTGCCCGCCACCACGCCCGGCGTGCCGCCCGCCGTGTTTGGCGAGGTGCGCGTGCCCAAGGCCACCCGCACGCTGGTATTCTACGCGCACTACGACGGGCAGCCCGTCAATCCTGCGCAGTGGGCGCCCGGCCTCAGCCCGTTTGTACCGGTGCTGGCGAGCGGCTCGCTGGCTACGGGCGGCCAGCTGCTACCGCTGCCGGGGCCCGGCACGGCCCTGAGCCCCGAGTGGCGGCTTTACGCGCGCGGCAGCTCCGACGACAAGGCCGGCGTGATGGCCATCCTGGCTGGCTACGAGGCGCTGGTCCAGAGCGGCGGGCGGCCCACCGTCAACCTCAAGTTTTTCTTTGAGGGCGAGGAGGAGCGCGGTTCACCGCACTTGGCCGAGCTGCTGCACCAGCACCGCGTCCTGTTGCAATCCGACCTCTGGGTTATTTGCGATGGCCCGGTGCACCAGTCGGGGCGCAAGCAGGTGGTGTTTGGGGCGCGCGGCGATGTCAACCTGGGCCTCACCGTGTACGGCCCCAAGCGCCCACTGCACAGCGGCCACTACGGCAACTGGGCCCCCAACCCCGCCCTGGCGCTGGCCAAACTGCTGGCCTCGATGAAAGACAGCACCGGCCGCGTGACCGTGGCCGGCTTCTACGACGACGTGGTGCCGCTCACGGCCGCCGAGCTGGCCGCCGTGCGCCGCGTACCGCCCGTCGAAGATGACCTGCGCCGCGAGTTGGGCTTTGCCCAGGCCGACGGCCAGGGGCAGTCGCTGGTAGCGCTGCTCAATCAGCCATCGCTCAACATCAACGGGCTGCGTAGTGCCAACGTGGGCGCGCAGGCCGCCAACGTCATCCCGACCACCGCCGAGGCCGTGCTGGATTTGCGCCTCGTGCTGGGCAACGATTACCAGCGCCAAGTGGCCAAAGTGGTGCGGCACATCGAGCGCCAGGGCTTTTTCGTGACGCGTGCCGAGCCCACCGAGGCCGAGCGAACGCAGCACCCGCGCCTGGTGCGCATAGCGCCCGAAACCGGCTACAACGCCCAGCGCACGGCCATGGAGCTGCCCGTAGCGCGTAGCGTGGTGGCGGCCGTGCAGGCCACCACGGCGCAGCCCGTAGTGCTGCTGCCCACCTCGGGCGGTAGCCTGCCCCTCTACGTGTTCAAGCAGGAGCTGGGCGCTACCACGCTCACCGTGCCCGTGGCCAACTACGACAATAACCAGCACGCCGAAAACGAGAATATCCGCCTGGGCAATCTCTGGGACGGCCTCGAAACGATGGCCGCCCTGATGACCTTAAAGTAAAATAATTCATTGCTAATCAATAAATTGTTGACTCCACCTGTGATTGATAAAATCGCCTGGCTGCACCTGCACGAAGGCCACATCCTGAGCACCCGCAGCCGGGGCAAAAACCGCTACTACCTGCCCGGCGGCAAGCGCGAGCCCGGTGAAACCGACGCCCAAACCCTGCTGCGCGAAATAAAAGAGGAGCTGACCGTAGCCCTCGACCCCGGCAGCCTGACCCACGCTGGCACCTTTGAGGCGCCCGCTCACGGCCACCCAGCGGGCGTATTCGTGCGCATGACCTGCTACTGGGCCCCGCGCTACACCGGCACCATCCGGCCCGCCGCCGAAATCGAGGAAGTGGTGTGGCTCCGCTACGGCCACCGCCCCCAGGTATCGGCCGTGGACCAGCTGATTTTCGACTGGCTACGCGAACAAGGGCTGCTGGCTGACTAAAAAGCTGGCTCGTAATTCAGGAAAAAAATAAGTAAATATCATACTTAGGGCATGTTCAAAAATTCAAAAAGAACGTCATGCTGAACGCGGTGAAGCATGACGTTCTGGGATAGTTTTAGCAACATCCAAACGCGCTCTTAATGCGGGGCGGGCAAGCTACCTACCCACCTGCCTGGGCGGGCGGTTTGCCCGCGCCCGCCGTTATTGCCGGCCTATGCGCGTTCTCTCCAAAATCGGCCTTTATTTTCTGCTGCTGCTGGGCAGCGCCGGGCTGGGCGCCGGCTGTAGCCAGGCCCCGCGCGAGCCAGCGGCGGCGCGCCCGCCCTTCGAGGTAACCGAGGCGTCGATTGCCGACGTGCACCAGGCCCTCAAGCGCGGCACCTGCACCTGCGAGCAACTCGTGCAAGCCTACGAGGCCCGCATCACGGCCTACGACCAACCCACCCACCTCAACGCCATCGTGGTTACCAACCCGGCGGCGCTGGCCACCGCTCGGCAGCTCGATGCCGAGTATCGGCGCACCGGGCGGCTGCGGCCGCTGCACTGCATTCCACTCATTATCAAGGACAATTACAACACGGCCGGCTTGCAAACCACCGCCGGCTCGCTGGCCCTCAAAGGCTTTGCGCCCCCGAAAGACGCGACGATGGTGCAGGCCCTGAAGGCAGCCGGGGCCATTGTGCTGGCCAAGTCCAACATGGCCGAATGGGCCTTCAGCCCGATGGTCACCATCAGCTCGATTGCGGGCGAAACCCGCAACCCGTACAACCTGGCGCACGTGCCGGCCGGCTCCAGCGGCGGCACGGCGGCGGCGGTGGCCGCCAGCTTTGGCACGGCCGGCCTGGGCACCGACACTGGCAACTCCATCCGCGGGCCGTCGTCGCACACGGCCCTGGTAGGCTTCCGGCCCACGCTGGGGCTGCTGAGCCGGGCCGGCATTGCGCCGCTTTACCTGCGCAACGACACCGGCGGCCCCATGGCCCGCTCCGTGGCCGATGCCACCCGCCTGCTGGAGGTGCTGGCCACCGGCCCCGACCCCGCCGACCCCCTCACGCGCTACGCGGCCGGCCACATCCCGCCCCGGGGCTACCAGCAGTTTTTGCAAAAAGACGGCCTGCGCGGGGCCCGCATCGGGGTGCTGCGCACGCTGAGCGAGCGCCGCCCCGACCCGCAGGTGAAGGCCCTGTTTGAGCAGGCCCTCACCGACCTGCGCCGGGCCGGCGCCACGGTGGTGGAGGTCGAACTACCTGACTTTGAACGGGTAAGCGCCGGGCAATGGTGCTCGGTTTTCAAGCACGATATCAATCAGTACCTGGCCGCGCTTGGCCCCCGGGCCCCCGTGCACACCATTGCCGAGGTGCTGGCCTCGGGCAAGTATGCGCCCTACATCAAGGAAAACCTGCAAGACGAACTGGCCCACGGCACTACGCCGGGCGCGGCCACCGCCGGCTGCGGCGAGGCTTACGCCGACCCGCGCCGCCTCGCCTTCCGCCGGGCCATAACGGCCGCCCTGGACCGCCAGCAGCTGGGTGCCCTTGTGTACCCCACCTGGAACAACCCGCCCGCTAAAATCGGTGATTTCAAGGGCTACCAGGGTGATAACAGCCAGCTCATTGCCCCGCACACCGGCCAGCCCGCCTTTACCGTGCCCATGGGCTTTACCTACGACCACCTGCCCGCCGGCCTGCAATTTCTGGGGCGCTCCTTCGACGAGCCAACGCTCATCAAGTATGCCTATGGCTACGAGCAGGCCACGCACCACCGGCGCGCGCCGGCCCGCTTCCCGGCCTTGAAGCCCGCCGGTAAGTAAAACGGCCGCTGCCAAACGCAAACTGCCCCACCAGCCGAAGCCGGTGAATTTGTGAAATATATAAAATAATAAAAATATAAAAACTATTATAAATAGTGGTTATAGGGCTTTGTAGTGGATGTTGGCAAGCACTACACACTCAGACCATCGGGCGTAGCGTGTGGCCGCTGCCCATCAGTTCACGCACAGCGAACCTCTGTATACCGGACCGCAGAATATAGCAGCTGTCTTATGTTCGCAAGGAGTAGTTTAGCGCCCGTACTTGGTGCTGGCTAAAGCTGCCAGTTGTAACATAGGCGTGGGCATAGTCGGACAGCACAGCAGTAAGGTGAAGAAACCAGTGAAGTCGAGCTGTAAAAGGCAGATTTACTTATCAATAAGCGCTACTTTTGTTTGTTCCGTGGCAGTTATGCCGCACAGTCGCTGGCAATGTCTAGTGGCAATAAAGTATTAATAAATATATTTTTATTTATTAAAATATGAAAATACTTAATAATTTTGTCTTTGCTTTTTTTGTAGTCAGTAGTGTCACTGAGAGTTTTGCGCAAGCACCTAGTTTGATTTCTCATATACCAGCCAGCAATAGTCATAGTACATTGCCTAATAGTACTGTTAAGTTAACATTTTCACAAAATATGAGCGCGCAAGCCGCGAATGCGGCCGCGATTCGGGTGGTGAGCGAATGGCGTGGGCAACTGACAGGAACTTATACTGGCGTCGGCACAGCCACTATAACGTTTACGCCTGCGCAACCATTTTTACTAAGTGAACACATATGCGTTACCGTCACAGCGAAGACAACTAGTCAGGCTGGCGTTGCTGTAAATCATACTACGGCATACAAGTACTCTATAACTGACGGGAATGGAAGTGGACTGTTTGCTAATGCTAACGACATTGCTGTAGCGTATAAGGTGAGGGACCTTGCTATTGCCGATATGAATGGTGATGGAAAACGCGATGTTGTAACGGCTAACAGTTCATCCGCCAACGCTGGAACGGTAAACGTGCGCCTGGGTAATGGGCAAGGCGGGTTTAGCAGCAGCCGCGATATTGCCTGGAGTGCTATTCCCACGGCTATTATCTTAGGTGATATCAATAATGACGGAAAAATAGATATTGCAACGGCTAACTCGGGGAATAATAGCGTTAGTATTCGGCTGGCAGACGGGGCCAATGGCTTTGCAAGCACGCCTGATGTTGCAGTAGGACAGGCTCCCTTAAAGATTGCATTACAGGATGTGAACCGAGATAATAACCTGGATTTATTGACGGTAAGCGCCAGCACAAATGCGGTTAGCCTGCGGTTAGGAAATGGTAAGGGAGGATTTACTGCACCAACTTCACCTTTGCGGGCGGAGATTCCCGTTGGCACCAATCCGTTTGACCTAGCAACCAAGGATATTAATGGCGATGGCTACCCTGATTTAGTGACTGTAGCCCGCACGAGCACGAGCGGTACGGTAAGCGTGCGGCTAGGAGATGGGGCCGGGGGCTTCACTGGTACTTCAGTAGTTAGCGCGGGTACAAAGCCTTTTGGTATGGCCGTGCAGGATATGAATAATGATGGGAAGGCTGACCTTTTGTTGTCGTACGGAGCAGGTGGGGGAGGGTCACGCGGAACCGTGAGCGTACGACTAGGCGACGGGGCCGGAACATTTTCGGGTGGTACGCTATCGGAAGTATCTCATGGCCCAGGGCGCATAGTTACGGGCGACTTCAACGCCGATGGCAAATTAGATTTTGCCACTATTAGTTGGGATGGGTTCTCGTTTCCTGCAGCGGTGAGTGTTCGCTTCGGAGATGGCTTGGGTGGATTCAGTGGCGTATTGGAGTGGCCAATAGGCAAAGTGCCTGTCGATGTAGATACGCCACTCGCGGTTGCCGATATGACCGGGGATGGAGTGCCGGACTTAATAACAGCATGCAATCCTTACATAGAGCCAAATAAGGGCTATGACTTGAATACCATGTATTTGAGCATCCGTACCGGAAAAAGCGGGCAGAATTTCGAAGGCCATATGCAGGTGGCTTCGGGGCAGGGAGAACATTTTGATGCTAATAATGGAATAACTTCTGATATAAATGATGCAGTACTGGCTGATGTTAATCAGGACCAAAAGTTAGATTTGCTCCTCTCACAGATATCAAGCAACAACGTGGGTGTCAAGCTAAATAATGGAGCAGGCGGCTTTGTGGCCTTGCCCGATGTAATGCTACCAGCCGCGAGTTATAACCGCACGATTGCGGCAGGCGACATAAACAATGATGGATTCATGGATTTTGTAACGGCCAATGCTGGTTCCCGAATGCCCGTATCCGGTATGACTGCCTCTGTGCGCTTAGGCAATGGGAAGGGAAGCTTTACAGGTAATACGGAAATTGCGCTGGGTGGTAATCCCTACCAGATTTACTTGCAGGATGTAAATAATGATGGTTACCTAGACCTATTATCAACAATCTATTATGGCCCGGCCATAGTTGTTAAATTGGGTAATGGCCTGGGAGGCTTCTCAACTGGTAGCACGTTGATAGGGGCGGGGAATCAGGTTTCGTTAGAAATTGTAGACCTAAATAATGACGGGTTTTTAGATATCGTTGGTGTTGATACGGAGAGTGGCGCTACTTACCGATTTATTGGGAATGGTAGCGGCAGTTTCACAAGTGGTACTGTGATAGCAAAGTCTGGTGCTGCTGTAGGTTCCGCCTCGGGAGACGTAAATGGAGATGGTAACGTAGATGTAGTGATAGCAAGTACGCTAGGTAACGGCCTGCCTGGCCCATTGACCACCTATCTGGGTAGTGGAACTGGCAATTTTAGCTCTGTCAAAACCAACACTACAATAAACCCTTACAACAATGAATTGCGCTTGGTAGATTTAGATGGTGATGGAATATTGGATGCTGTTTTGGGATCTATTTATTCAAGCTTGACTACTTATAGTGGCACTGGCACAGGAGCGTTTACTTATAAGACAACCATTCCAGTCAGTGAATATGTGACCCGGATTATGTCATGTGACATCAATGATGATGGCGCAGTAGACTTATTATCAACTGCTTGGACGTATGGTAATGTGAGCGTTAGACTAAATGGCCCGCAACATATCCCCTTAGCTACTGTTGCGGCGGCACCGAACTCAATATTAGGGGCTGCCCCACTAGTTGTTGTGCCTAATCCAGCGCATAATACAGTGCAGGTGCTAAATAGCATTATCGGCTCTGAAATATATCTGTTAGATGCTCTAGGTCGTAAAATTAGGTCCTATAAGACCTCATCGCTCGATATTTCAGGAGTTGCCCCTGGGCTATATTTCTTGCAGAACGATAATAAGGTTACCCGCCTCGTGATAGAATAATCTTCGGATGGCGGCGATTACAACGCGCAACTGGGTTCCGACCAATCCTAACACTGAGTTAGAATCCCTCATTGCAAGCTACTCATAGGCAAGGCTTACCAGAGCCGCTCGGCCAGCAAGCGGCAGTGGTTTTATGGCTTCCAAGGTCTAGGTCATCGCCATCAGCGACGGGGTGCCGGTCAAATTCTACATCCACGCCGGTAGTGAGGCCGATATCACCGGCCAACGGACGATGGCCATGAATTTGCCCGATGGCAGCCGGCTCTATGCTGACAACGCTTACACAGATTACGCGCTGGAAGACGTGTTTGCCTAGGCTACCGGCGGCCAGCAACTGGCGGCCTGTCAGGCCCGTAGCACCCGCCTCCATGCACCAGCCCAACGCCTTTCTAATTCAGCCTTATCGCAAAGGCATCGAAACCACGTTCAGCCAACTGACCGCCCGTTTTTCCAAACACATCTACTCTGGCACCGCCGCCGGATTTGTCCTCAAGTTGGCCCTCTTCATTTTTGTCCACACCCTCGACCAAGGCGATTACTAGTCGCAGCTTGGGGTATACAAGCTAATGCGCGAGTCAGTTATAGATCTTAAGCTAGATGCACGAAACTAAAAACCCCTCTAGCGAGGTGCTAGAGGGGCAGAAGTGGAGAATATCGGAGTCGAACCGATGACCTATTGCTTGCGGAGCAATCGCTCTAGCCAGCTGAGCTAATCCCCCTGGCACGGCGAAAGTAAGCAGCCGCCCGTCAACTGCCAAGTCACTGGCTTAAAATAAGGTCGCTGCTACCATCAAACTCTCCTCAGTAAGTCATCCAAAAGCCTGCAAACGTTTGGGATAGCCTAAAGACGAAAAAAATAGTCTGCCAAGGCTAAAAAGACGCATTTGCCACCCAAAATTAGGCAACCGGCCACTGGCACGTTGCGTACAAGGGTGATGATAAAGCACCAAGCATCTCCGCAATACTTGCCCGCTATCAATAGCCAACTCGAATACCAGGCCGGACTGCTACCGGTCGGGCTCCGAACAACCCGGCCGGCATCCAAAAATGCGGCTGAGCCAATGCCCAAACGGCCTTGGCTGGGTGCTGATTTTACGCACACGGTGGAAAGCCGGTAAGCACGCTGATTTCCAATTTGCAGAGCCGCCGGTAGTAAATGCCGGCGCCATTGAAAAAGCCTGCCCGCGCCCGATGTGCGTAGGCAGGCTTTTTCAATGGCGCGAGCTTCGGCGGTAGGTTTTGGCCCGTAGCTCAAGAGTTTCTAACGGGAAAGAATTTTAGGTATTATATCTCTCACAGACAGCTGATTAGCATAAAAAAATGCTTAATGCTAATTGCTGGCTGGGCTACCAAAAGCGAAAGGCCTCCCCGATTTGGGGAGGCCTTTGCCTGTCTCTGGTTTGGAAAAGGAAGAGGTTGGAAAGGGTACCCAGCTGAGTGGGTGTAAGGGCAAAGGAAGCAGAAAACTAGCTCATTGCAAAGGACAACGCCCGCAAAATTGTGACATAGGGTAGATTCCTGATTGTCCCTTTAAAAAAGTATTTTTTAGTTGATAAATGCAATAAATAAGTAGCTCGACCAGTCGGATTACTGGTTGGAACTGGTTCACCTGGTTTGCTCGAAATGTAAAAAATAGCTGAATTGTGACTTTGGGGCCCGTAGCCTAAATTGGCCCGGCTGCTAGCCAGCCGACCGGGTAACCCAGCCATGTGCCTGCTTGGCGCTACGCAAATTTTCTCGTCAGGCTTTCGGGCAGTCGTAGCTGCTTGGTTAGTATTCCAGCAGAGTGGCCTGCTGCCAGCTTGAGCTTGTAAAACGGCAGTGCAGTGAGCCGGGGGCCGACGCTGCCCGGAGGCAACTCGCGGGCAGCCGCCAACTGCCTGGGCTTTGGGGAGAATGGCCGGAACCAATGCGTAGCGCCGAACTTTGCTGGCAGCATTGCTGCCGCGCCCGGTGGGGCACGTCAGTCGCGAAAAGCGGTAGGGCCGGGGCTGAAGAAAAATTAATTTGAGCCTTAAGTGGTCCTCAGTAGGCCCCAGGACCTTTGGGACAGCAAATCGGAACAAACCATTTGCCCAACCCTTTCTCTTATGTTCCCTACCCTCAAAACGGCCGCCGCCCTGCTGGTGCTGGCCCTCGCTACCCCGCTGGCCCACGGCCAGCAAGCCACCTCTACCAAAGCCACTACTAAAGCAGCCCGCCGCGCCGCTCGCACTGCTTCTACCCCGGCTGCCACGCTGCCCGCGCCGCTGGCAGGTGCTCCGGTGCCCCCGCCGCCCGCCGGTGGCCCCGGCCGCCCCGCTGGCGAAGGTCCCGGCCGCCCCGGCGAAGGCCCCGGTGGCCCCGCCGGCCGAGGCCCCCGCGGCGGCCGTGTGCAGGCACTCACCGATTTTAGCGGTACGCTCACTGAATACACGGCCGCCAACGATGACCAGGTGTACGACGCCTTCGGCCTGAAAACGGCCAGCGGCACCGAAACCGTGCGCTTCCCGCGCCACCTGGGCCAGCGCCTGATGGCCGCTGCCAAAGCCGGTAGCACCGTCACCGTCACTGGCTTCCGCGACACGGACCCGCAGGGCCGCCCGGCGCTGCACCTGGTAAGCATCGTGGCCGGTGGCCAAATCCTGACCGATACGCCGCCTACCCGCCTTAGCACGCCGCCCACCGAAGAAGCCGCTACCGTGCGCGGCACCGTGCGCAGCCTCAGCCAGGGTCCCAACGGCCGCCCCGATGCCCTGGTGATGAGCGATGGCACCATCCTGCGCCTGCCCCCCGCCGCTACCGAGCAGCTGGCCGACAAACTGAAGGCCGGCGCTACCGTAGAGGCTACGGGCTTTCTGCGCGCCGCCCACGAGGGCGAGGTAGCCGCCCGCCCGGTGCGCGTGGTGCGCGCCCAAACCCTGACCCTGGACGGGGTAAAGTTTCTGGTGCAATAGCCTGCCGGCTAGCGTAGTGATTGGTAGCAGCTTATCCGTTGCTGGCCTGGCCTTTAGAGGGCTGGCCGGCAACGGATAAGCTGCGAAAGATTAAGTTTAAAAGTACTTTTCCATGCGAATTCTGGTAGTCGAAGACGAGGCCCGCCTGGCCGGCTTTGTACGGCAGGGCCTGGAGCAGGCCGGCCACACGGCCGACGTGGCCGATAACGGCGCCACTGGCCTCGAAATGGCCGCCACGCTGCCCTACGACATTATTTTGCTCGACTTGATGCTGCCGGGCCAGAATGGCTTCGACGTGCTGCGCAACCTGCGCGAGTTTGGGCTGGCTACGCCCGTCATCATCATGAGCGCGCTCAGCGATACCGAGCACGTCATTCGGGGCCTCGACGCCGGGGCCATTGACTACCTGCGCAAGCCCTTTGCCTTTGATGAGCTGCTGGCGCGCCTGCGGGCCGTGCAACGCAAGGCCGATGCCCCCGCCGATGGCGCCGTGCTGCGCCTCGCTGACCTGGCCCTCGACCCCGTGCACCGCCGCGTGATGCGCGCCGGCCAGCCCCTGCGCCTCACCAACCGCGAGTTTGCCCTACTGGAACTGCTGCTGCGCAACGCCGGCCGGGTTGTGACCAAAACCCGCATTGCCGAAAAGGTGTGGGAAGTAGATTTCGATATGGGCTCCAACGTGATAGAGGTGCACCTCTCGCAGCTGCGCCGCAAGCTCGACCGGGCTTTCCCCGACCTACCGCCGCTGCTCGAAACCGTGGTGGGCCACGGCTACCTGCTGCGCAACCCCGGCGCCAGCGCATGAAAAATGTGCTGCGGAGCCTGCGCGGGCAGCTCGCCCTGGCCTTTGCGGCCGTGTTTGGCCTGGTTACGCTGCTGGCTGGCAGCTACCAGTACCGGCAAGTGGGCCGGGTGCTGCACCAAGGTGATGACCAGCGCCTGCGCGCCCGCGCCGCCGCACTGCTCGACCGCGTGGCCCTCGACCCCCTGCCCACCGTGGCCCTGCCCGGCCAGGGCGAGCGCCTGCGGGTGGTGGTCGAAACCACCGGCCAGCCTACCCGCGAGCTGTTTCATTCGCCGGGCTTTGCCGACGCCGTGCCGCCCACCGGCTGGCGCGTGGCCGAAGTAGCCACGGTGCTGGCCGATGCCAATGGCCAGCGCCACCCGGTGCGCCTGTGGCTGGCCCACTCGGCCGCGCCGCTGGCCGCCGACCTGGGCCGGGTGCGCCGGGGGCTGTGGCTGGCGCTGGCCGGCAGCCTGGCGCTGGCCGCCGCGCTGGCTTGGGTGCTGGGCGGGCGGGTACTGCGGCCGCTGCGGCGCATTAGCCAGCAGGCGCAGCGCATTGGGGCGGCGCCCGGTGAGGAGCGCCTGCCCGTGCCGGCCACCGGCGACGAGGTGCAGGAGCTGGCCCTCACTCTAAACCGGATGCTCGACCGCCTAGCGGCTGGCAACAAGCTGCAAGACAATTTTCTGGCTGCTGCCGCCCACGAGCTGCGCACCCCGCTGGCCGTGGTGCAGGCCGGGCTGGGCGTGGTGCAGCAGGCGCCCGACCTGCCCACTCACCTGCGCCCGGTGCTGGCCACCCAGCTCGAAGAAATGCAGCGCCTCAGCCGTTTGGTTGATGACTTTTTGCTGGTGAGCCGCCTGCGGGCCGATACCCTGCCGCTGGCCCGCCGCCCGGTGGCCCTCGACGAACTGGCCCTGGGTGTGGCCGACCGCCTGCTGCCGCGCTTTCGGGCGGCGGGCCGGCCGCTGCACTTGGCCGTGGATGAGCAGGTGGCCGACTTCACCGTTTCGGGCGATGCCGACAAGCTCACCACCGTGCTGCTCAATCTGCTGGAAAATGCCCTGCGCCACGCCCCGCCCGGTGCCGCCGTGCACCTGCAAGTGGGCCGCGAGCCCGCCACTGGCTGGCCCTACGCCGAAGTGCGCAACCCGCTGCGCCAGTCGCTGGGTGACCTGGGCCGCCTCACTGCGGCCCACTACCAGGCCGATGTGCTGAGCGAAGGCGCTGGCCTGGGCCTCTGGATTAGCAACCGCATAGCCGAGCTACACGGTGCCCCGCTGGCGCTGACCGAAGTAGATGGGCAGTTTACCGCCCGGCTGCGGCTACCCCCGACCGCCCCGGTAAGCTTCCATCTTTAAATTAGTTGGTTCGCCTGGTAAGTGCGTAGTAGTGAGTGCGTGGTAGCGTAGCTAGCGCCGTGTTTAGGTTAGGAAATACAAAAAATACTGAAAATCAAGCAACAAAGCCAGTGCTAGCCCGCGTATAAGGACCGGCTGCCTCAAAGAATGACGGCCGATTTTCTCCCCATTACTTTCCACAAGACCATGAAAGCTACCTCCATCATCGCCGCTGCTGCCTTCGCTCTTTGCGCTACCGCCGCTTCGGCCCAGACTACCCCCGGCACCATGACCGGCACCGGTACTACGACTACCCCGGCGGGCACCATGAATAATGGCACCGGCACTATGAACAACGGCACCGGTACCATGAACAGCGGTACTGGCACCATGGGCACCGGCAGCGGTACCATGAACGATGGCCGTGCCATGCGCCGCGACCAGCGCATGAAAAACAAGAGCATGAAAACCAAAACCTCGGACGGCAGCGGTAAAATGAAAACCACTATGTAGTAGCCTCGCCGCTACAATTTTACGTATAGAAAAGCCGGCTGACCTTTTGGGTTAGCCGGCTTTTTTGTGCCCATCATCTTTATACTGATTTGACCATGAAAATTTTAACTTTATTCGCTTGCTGCGTCCTGGCCGCCGGCGCTGCCCAGGCCCAGACCGTGCCTTTCGACGCTACGGCGCCCATGCGGGGCGGGGCCCAAAACCAGACGTCCGTGCCCCCCGTGAACCCAGCGCTCAACCAGAGCACTATCCAGGGGCCGTCGCAGGTGCAGCGCACTACCACCAGCTACGACGCCCAGCCCAGCCGCCTGCCGGTGAGCAGCGTGCCCACGGCCGGTACCCCCGAGCAGTCGCCCACCGCCGTGCCCGACGTGCGCGAGCAGCCCCTCATTCCGCAGCAGCGCCGCCGCCAGTCGAGCGATATCGTGCCCAATCGCAGCTCCAACTCCAGCAACATCAACCAGCGCAGCCGCCCGCTGCCCCAGGCCACGCCAGCCTCGGTGCAGCCCTAATGCTTGCAATGGCGACGCCTGAAAAAGTAAAGCCGGCCCTCACCTAGAGGGCCGGCTTTACTTTTTTAGGCAAACGGGGCGGCTACTTGGTCGCGTGGGCCAGCAGGTCGTGGCCGTGGCGGCGCAGGGTATCGGCCAGCTTCAGCAGGTCGGCCTTGAGGTCGGCCGGGGCCTGGTGGCTGGCTTGGCTGGTCTGGTCGCCGAGCATGTTGAGCGAGTTGCCGATGGCCGTGGCACTCAGGCTGCCGCTGCTGAGCAGCGATTGCAGGTTGCCCATTTCGCGGGCAATATCCTGAAGCTCCGGTAGGCCGCTTTGCAAAAATTGTTGCTGCCAGGTTTCGGTGTTGTCCATTGCCGAGCCCAGCGGCAAGCTGGTCAGGCCGTTTTGCAGCCCGGAAAGGGTCGCGTGCAAGAGGTCGTTCATAACGAAGGAAAAGAGTGGGTAAGAAAAGGTAGAACTAAACAGCGCGGCCCGGCTACGCTTCCGTCGGCCCGCGCTTGGTCGCCGTTTTTTTGGCAGCGGCGGGCTTTTTGGGTGGGGTAGGGGCTGGGCGGGGCGCGGGGTCGGGCAGCACGTAGCCGGCTGGCGCGGGCGGCAGCATGGCCAACTCACGCAAAATCTGCACGGCGCGCACGGCGCTGGCTTCTTTATCCTTGATTTCGAGCATCATATCTACGTCAAGGCCATTAAGGTCGTCCAGAAAAGCGCGAAACAGTTCGGGTACCAGCGTGTCGGTGTGCTTGCCCTTGCGCTCGCCGGGAGCCTGCGAACTGTAGTCCATCATCAGCACGCCGTCGTGGGTGGGGTGCCAGGTGGCAGCGGCCAGGCGCAGGGCTTCGCGCATGGGCTCGCCGTGGTTGAGGCACTCGTGGTGAAAATTATCGAATAAAATGGGCACGCCCGTGCGCTCATGCAGGCCCAGGCACTCGCGCAGGCTGTAGAGGCGGTCATCGTTTTCGACTACCAGCCGGGCTTTCACGGCCGCGGGCAGCCGGGTGTGGAAGGTGGTGGTCCAGCGGTCGAGGGCGGAGTCTTTATCGCCGTAGGCCCCGCCGGCGTGAATTTGCAGCTTGGCTGTCGAGTCCAGCTCCATCAAATCCAGCATCGAGCCCTGGTACACCAGCTCGTCGATGCTACGCTGCACGATGGCCGGGTCGGGCGAGTTGAGCACTACAAACTGGTCGGGGTGAAACGAGATGCGCAACCCATTTTCCTTGATATACGCACCAATGGCTTGAAATTCAGCTTGAAAGTGCGTCTGCCACGGAAACGTATTAATTTCGTGCGAGCCAAACGGCACAATGCCCGAGCCCATGCGAAAAAAGCGCAGCCCGTGCGCCACATTCCATTCCAGTATTTGCTGCAAGCAAGCCAGGTTGGCCGCCACGGTCGTTACCAGCCGCTCAGCCGAGTACGAGGCCAGCCGGAAAGTGCCGGCCGCACTGCACGGCAGCGTTTCATTCACGCAAGGATACCCTATTTTCATCTTTCGGCTTTACGCCAGAAAGCAAGTATCAGTTATCAGGTAGCAACTGCCGCCGGTCCGATTGGGAACCGGCCGGGCGCGGGACGCCCGTTAAGCAACCCTCATTCGTAGCCCCGGTTGTCGCGAAAGGCTTTGTTGTATTCGGCGCGCTTTTTGGCGGCGGCCTCCGCCGCGTCGCGCGCCTTGAGTTGGTCTACTTTGCGGCGCTCCTTGCCCTGGCGCGAAAACTGGTCGTAGAGCCAGTCCACGTTCGAGCCGCTGATGGTGGGCGCCTCGGGCCGGGGAGCCGTCGAATCGACGGCAAACAGGGGCTTGGGCTTGGGGCCTTTCTTCGGAATTTTCACCACGGGTGGAGCCGGCCGCTTTATGTTGCGCAGTGCCCGGTTGATGGCCGCGCGGTCGGGCCGGTCGGCCGTCACGCGCACTTCGCCCAGCTGAATGGAGTCGCGCAGCAGCTTCACCTGCGTCACGAGCTGCGAAAGCGTGGTGCCGCCTAGCACCAGCCGGTGCGGCTTGTAGCCCACCGCCCGAAACAGCAGCGTATCGGTGGGCAAGGCAATGATAAAGAAGTCGCCCTCGGCTCCCGCCGCCGTGCCTTGGTGGTTGCGCTGAATCTGCACGGTGGCGCCGGGAATGGGCTTTTTGGTTTCGGTGGCCGAGATGGTGCCGCTCACCCGCACCGTGCTGGGGGGGCTGCCCGCCTGCGCCCGCGCCTGCGTAGCAGTCAGTGCTGCCAGCAGCAACAAGCTAAAAAAGACTAGCTTATGGGAAAGAAAGGGAGAAATTACTGGCAAAAACACGACTCCTTTAACGCGACTTTCCTGCAAAGCTGCCACCAAATGAGGCAAAAAAAACCCGCGCCGTTGCAGACGCGGGTTTTTCACAGATTAATGGGCTGCTTTCGCCGCCCGGGCGCTTACATTTTGGCTTTGTTGCCGGCGGCGTCTTTCACCTTCACGGTGCCGTCCGTTTTTACTTTCACCTTCGAGCCGTCGGTCATTTTCGACTTGCCCTTGGCTACGCCGGCGCCCATTGTGCCCGGCGTTTCCTCGGTCGTGGTGGTCGTGGTCGACGTCGTGCTGGTCGTGCTGCTATCCGAAGGCATGGTGGCGCTCGAAGCGGCGGCCGATTGGTCGGCGGTATCGAGGTTGTTGGCCTCGTCGTAGGTCGGGCGCGACGACTCGTACGATTGGTACTGCGCGGGCACTACCAGGATGGTTTTAAACTCGCTATCGGTGTCCTGATAGTACTGGCGGCGGGCGGCGCCCAGGCCGGCCGTATCAGCCTTGTACTTGGCCATCAGCTCGTCGTAGCGCTTCGAGCGATTGTAATAGGCTTGGCGCAACTTCTCCTTGGTAGCGGCGTCCGAAATCTTCATGTTCGACGCAAATTTGTCGGCCATGCGGTTGCCGCGGGCGTGGTACGTTTCATCGCTCACCGTGCGCGTGGTGGTCGTGGCCGTGGCGGTCGAGTCGGCCGGCGCGCCGGCGGTGGTGGTAGTTTCAGTCGTGGTGTTAGACGAGCAGGAGGCCAGCGAAATGGCGGTGGCACCGGCCAGCAGCAACAAGGCGTTTTTCATGACGAAGGGGAGTTGAAAAGAAGAGGAGCGTTTTGGTTCCGCGCTTTAACGAAATTCCTGTTGAGCAGGTTACCGGCAAGGCGCACTGCGCGTTAGGTAGTATCCCGGGCTACGCCCGGCGCAGCTCCAGCAGGGTTATTTCGGGCAAAAAACCCACCCGTCCGGGAAAGCCCAGGTAGCCCAGGCCCACGTTCACGTACAGCTTTTGGCGGCCCTGCTCATAAATGCCCGCCCACTGCGGGTAGGAGTATTGCACGGGGCTCCACTTGAAGCCCGGTAGGTTCACGCCAAACTGCATACCGTGGGTGTGGCCGCTGAGCGTGAGGTCAATATCCTGGTAGCCCAGCACCTGCGCCTCCCAGTGCGAGGGGTCGTGCGAGAGCAGCAGCTTAAACGGCGCCTGGCTGCTGGCGGCGTGGGCCTGGGCCAGGTTGCCGTGCTTGGGAAAGTTGGGGTGGGCGCTCCAGTTTTGTACGCCCAGCACGGCCAGCTCGTCGGCGCCGCGCCGGATGGTGTGGCTCTCATCCAGCAGCAGCCGCCAGCCGATTTTGGCGTGGTTGCGGGCCAGCCGCTGGAGGTTTTCGCGCTTGGCCTCGGGGCTGTCCCACTGCACATAGTCGCCGTAGTCGTGGTTGCCGAGGATGGAGAAAATCGGCAGCTCCGACTTGATGCCCGCCAGCGCCTCAATGTGCGGCTCTACCTCGGTGGCGCGGTCGTTGACCAGGTCGCCGGTCATTACGATGAGGTCGGCCTTTTGGGCGTTTATCATGGCCACGGCCCGGCGCATGGGCTCGGTATTGCCGTTGAAGGAGCCGGTGTGCAAGTCGGAGATTTGCAGGATTTTAAATCCCTCGAACGACGCTGGCAGGTTAGGGTAGCGCAGCACCACGCGGCGCACCGTGTAGTCGGTTTTGCCCTTCACCATGCCCCACAGCAGGGCCAGTAGCGGCACCGCGCCCAGCCCCAGCGCCAGCCGGCTGATAAACTGGCTGCGCGTGAGCGGCTCGGCGGCCGGGGCGCCGGCCGGCGCGCTCGCAAAGCCCCGCGCCGCCCAGCGGGCCAGCCGGGTCAGGTCTTCGAGCAGCAGCGGAAAAATGACGATGACCTTGGCCGCCAGCAGCAGCAGCGGGGCCGCCAGCAGGTAGCTTTTTAGCTCCACGGCGCCCTCGTGCCGGGTGGCCGCCGCCCAAAAGCACAGCGCCCATAGCCCCAGCGTGAGCGCCCAGTAGCTGATGGCGAAGCCCCGCCGGCTGGCTACGGTGCTGGGCTCGAAGGCCGTGCGCACGGCCACGTAGCCGTAGGCCTCGGCGGCCAGTATCAACAAAAATATTCCCCAGAAAACAAGTCGGTTGCGCATACGAAAGGCCAAACGGCCGGCCGGCGTTTTAGTTTGCTGGCCGCCGGGGCTAGCCGGGCTGACGCGGGAGCCGGATTTTTATTTTACATTGCGGCTATAGTTTAGCCCCCCGATGCTGCCCGACTCCCTTGCTTCTGCCGCCGCCGACCACGACGATGACCTGCTGCCCGCCGTGCCCTACGTGGCCCCCACCAGCTTCGGCATCAAGAGTTGGGCCGAGGAAGACCGGCCGCGCGAGAAGATGGTGCAGAAAGGCCGCGCCGCCCTCTCCGACGCCGAGCTGATTGCCATCCTGCTGGGCTCGGGCACCACCAAGCTCACGGCCGTCGATGTGGGGATGCTCATGCTGCAAGCCGTTGACAATGACTTGAATGAGCTGGCGCGCCTCAGCATCAAGCAGCTGTGCCGGCACCCCGGCGTGGGGCCGGCCAAGGCTATTTCGGTGGTGGCCGCGCTGGAGCTGGGCCGCCGCCGCAAGGAGCAGGGCGCGGGCCGGCGCACCACCATCGCCAGCTCCAGGGACATCTACCAGCTGGTGCGGCCGGCCCTGCAAGACCTGCCGCACGAGGAGTTCTGGGTGATTTTGCTCAACCGCGCCAACGTGGTGATGCGCCAGGAAAAAATCAGCAGCGGCGGCGTGGCCGGCACCGTGGCCGACCCCAAGCTTATTTTCAAGCACGCCCTCGAAAACCTGGCCAGCAGCATTATCCTCGTGCACAACCACCCCAGCGGCAACCGCCAGCCCAGCGGTGCCGACATCAGCCTGACCAAGAAGCTCAAAGAAGCTGGCAATTTTCTGGACCTGCCCATCCTCGACCACCTCATCTACACCGATAACGGCTACTTCAGCTTCGCCGACGAGGGCTTGCTGTAATAGCGTGGCAGTAGCGCGAACTTTGTAGTTCGCGTCCCCGCGCCGCGAGGATGACCTTCACGGCGCGGGGACGCAAACTACAAAGTTCGCGCTACTACTTTATGCGTAAAATTCTTCTGGCCGTTGGTCTGCTGGCAGTTATGGGCCTGCTGGTCTACAACTTCACTGATACCCAGGCGCCTGCCGCTACCGCCGACACCACGGCCGCCTACGCCGCCCAGCTGCGCCAGGCGCGGGCGCAGAAAGACCAGGCGTTTCGCACGGCGCCGACTTCGCCCGTCCCGGCCGGGCAGCGGGCGGCGTTTAGCGGCCTGCGCTATTTCAAGCCCGATGCGGCCTACCGGGTGGCGGCGCGCCTCACGCGGGCGGCGGCGCTGGCCCCGCTGCCGTTGGCCCTCACCGGCGGCGCGGCCGATGCCTACGTGCGCTGGGGCACCGCCGAGTTTGAGCTGGGCGGCCAGCCCCAAAAGCTGGTGCTGTTGCAAAAACAGGGCGAAACGAAGGAGCTGTTTCTGCCCTTCACCGACCCCACTAACGGCCAGCAGACCTACGGCGGCGGCCGCTACCTCGACCTGCCCGTGCCCGCCCCCGAGGCCACCGAAATTACCCTCGATTTCAACGCCGCCTACAGCCCGTTTTGCGCCTACAACCACGACTACAGCTGCCCCAAGCCGCCCGCCGACAACCGCCTCACGGTGCCCGTGCCGGCCGGCGAGCAGCTGGCCCCGCAGTAGCTGGCTGAAGTATTCCGGCGCAGAGTTTGACCAACTGAACAAACAACTTGAGAACAGCCGGTAACTTTGCCGCCAGCGGCTGGCCCATCCAGCGCCGCCGCTTTTCCGCATGACTATCTCCTTCGACTGGCTCAAAACGCTCTTCCCAACCCAATTGCCCGCCGCCGAGGTGGCCGCCCTGCTCACCGGCTCCGGCCTGGAGGTAGAAAGCCTGGAGGAGCTGGAAAGCATTCCCGGCGGCCTGCGCGGCGTGGTGCTGGGCACCGTACTGACCTGCGAGCGCCACCCCGACGCCGATAAGCTGAGCCTTACCACCGTGAGCGTGGGCGATGACACCCCGCGCCAGATTGTGTGCGGTGCCCCCAACGTGGCCGCTGGCCAGCGCGTGGTGGTGGCCCTGGAAGGCGCCACGCTCTACCCCAGCCAGGGCGAGCCGTTTAAAATCAAGAAGTCGAAAATTCGCGGGGCGGCCTCCGAAGGCATGATTTGCGCCGAGGATGAGATTGGCCTGGGCCAGTCGCACGCCGGCATTATGGTGCTCGATACCGACCTGCCCGATGGCACGCCGGCTGCCGATTACTTCGGCCTGGGCTCGGATACCATCATCGAAATCGGCCTCACGCCCAACCGCGCCGACGCCGCCTCGCACTACGGCGTAGCCCGCGAGTTGCGCGCCTTGCTGGGCCAGCCTGCGCACCTGCCCGACGTGAGCGCCTTCGCGGCGCCCGCCAGCGGGGAGAGTATCAAGGTTACGATTGAGGACGACCAGGCGTGCCCGCGCTACGCTGGCTTGCTGCTGGATAACGTGCAGGTGGGCCCCTCGCCCGAGTGGCTCCAGCGCCGGCTGCGCAGCATCGGGCTCTCGCCCATCAATAACGTGGTGGACGTCACCAACTTCGTGCTGCACGAACTGGGCCAGCCGCTGCACGCCTTCGATGCCGACCAGATTACGGGCGCGGCCATTCGGGTGAAACGCGCCGGGGCCGGTGAGAAATTCGTGACCCTGGATGGCGTGGAGCGCACCCTCACCGCCGACGACCTCGTGATTGCCAACGCCCAGGGCACGCCGATGGCGCTGGCCGGCGTGTTCGGCGGCAAAACCTCGGGCGTGAGCGACGCCACCACCCGCGTCTTCCTGGAAAGCGCCTACTTCGCGCCCGCCGTGGTGCGCCGCACCAGCCAGGCCCACGGCCTTAAAACCGACGCTTCCTTCCGCTACGAGCGCGGCACCGACCCCTACATGGTGCCCACGGCCCTGCGCCGGGCGGCGCTGCTGCTGCAAGAAGTGGCCGGTGCCCGCATCGCCGCCCCGGTGGTCGATGAGTTTCCGCACGCCATCCCCAACAACCAGGTGCGCCTGCGCCTCGACCGCGTGGCCCGGCTCATCGGCCAGGAGATAGGGGAGGAGCGCATCCGCGAAATCCTGACCGGCCTAGGCATCACCATCGAACAGGAAAACGTTGCTGAATCAACTCAGAACTCAGAACTCATAACTCAGAACTCCACGGAGTGGCTGCTGGCCGTGCCGCCCTACAAGGTGGACGTGACGCGCGAGGCCGACGTGGTGGAGGAAATCCTGCGCATCTACGGCTTCAACAACGTGGCCCTGCGCCCGCACAACGCGGCGTCGTTCCTGTCGCCCTTCCCCAACCCCGACCCCGAGGTGGTGCGCCAGAAAGTGGCCAGCCTGCTCAGCGGCCAGGGCTTTTCGGAGATTATCACCAACTCGCTCACCAATTCGCAGTACTTCGAGAAAGCCGAGGCGCCGGTGGAGTCGTTGGTGCGTATTCTCAACTACAATAGCCAGGACCTGAACGTGATGCGCCCCGCGCTGCTGCACTCGGGCCTGGAAGTGGTGCGCCACAACCTCAACCGCCGCCAGCGCGACCTTAAGCTCTACGAGTTCGGCAAAACCTACCAGCGCACCGCCACCGGCAAATACCAGGAAAAAACGGTGCTCGGCCTCTGGCTGACGGGCGCCGCCACCGCCGAAACCTGGCAGCATCCCAGCCAGAAGGCGACCTTCCACGACGCGGCCGGGGCCGCGCAACAGGTGCTGGCCGCGCTGGGCCACGCCCAGCCCGCGCCGCAGGCCACCCAGCACCCGTACCTGGCCGGCGGCCTCACGCTGCTGGTGCAGAACCAGCCGGTGGGCCACGTGGGCGCCGTGTCGCCGCTGGTGCTCAAGCGCCTCGACGTGAGCCAGCCCGTGTGGTATGCCGAGCTGGACTGGGAGTGGCTGCTCAAAAAGTACAAGGCGACCCTCACCGCCCGCGAGCTATCCAAGTTCCCGGAAGTACGCCGCGATTTGTCGCTGGTGGTCGATAAGGGCGTGACCTTCGAGCAGCTGCGCGCCATCGCGCAAAAAACGGAGAAAAAGCTGCTGCAAAGCCTCAACGTGTTCGACGTGTACGAAGGCGACCGCCTCGAAGCGGGCAAGAAGTCGTACTCGGTCAGCTTCACGCTGCAAGACCCCGCCCAGACGCTCACCGACCAGGCCATCGACCAGGTGATGCAGCGCCTCATCCAGCAGTTTGAGAAGCAGGCGGGCGCCCTGATTCGGAAATAGGTAGCCGCGCAAGGTGCGGCGCGGCCGTAATGGGCGGCGCTGGCTGGCGAGTAAGCTTGTGGGCCGGCCGGCTGGCGTAGGGCATTGCCCGCGCCGGCTGGCCGGCCTTTCATCTGTAGTCCCGTTATGAAACCAATTTTTGCCTGTCCTTGGCTGCTTAGCCTGGCCGTGGCAGCGGCCCCCGCTGCGGCCCAGCAAAAGCCCACCGCCCCACCGCCGCCCACCCTCAAGGCTGCCCCCGCCGGCCGGGCGCGCCTGGTCGAGAAGGTGCTGCCGAAAGCCGGCGAGCTGCTGATTCCCTACGAAAAATACGTGCTGCCCAACGGCCTGACGCTCCTCGTGGCCGAAGACCATTCGGACCCGCTCGTGCACGTGGATGTGACGTACCACGTAGGCTCGGCCCGCGAGCAGATTGGCAAGTCGGGCTTCGCGCACTTCTTCGAGCACATGATGTTTCAGGGCTCCGACCACGTGGGCGACCAGCAGCATTTCAAGCTCGTGACGGCCGCTGGCGGCACCCTCAACGGCAGCACCACCCAGGACCGCACCAACTACTACGAAACCCTGCCGAGCAATCAGCTCGAAACCGCCCTCTGGCTCGAAGCCGACCGCATGGGCTTTTTGCTGGATGCGGTGAGCCAGAAAAAGTTTGAGATTCAGCGCGCTACCGTAAAAAAAGAGCGTGGCCAGAACGTAGATAACCGCCCCTACGGTCAGGCCAACGAGCACGTGGAGCGCACGCTGTATCCCTACGGCCACCCGTACTCGTGGTCCACGATTGGCTACCTGGCCGACCTCGACCGCTCGAACGTCGAGGACCTGAAAAACTTCTTCCTGCGCTGGTACGGCCCCAACAACGCTACCCTCACCGTGGGCGGCGACGTGCAGCCCGCCCAGGTCGTGCAGCTGGTGGAAAAATACTTCGGCCCCATCCGGCGCGGCCCGGCCGTGCCGGTGCAGCAGCTGCCCGCGCCCGTGCTGGCCCAGGACCGCTACGTGAGCTACCAGGACAATATCCGCTTCCCGATGCTGCAACTGGTGTTTCCCACGGTGCCCCACGGCCACCCCGACGAAGTGGCGCTGGATGCGGTGGCCGACATTCTGGGCGGTGGCAAAACGTCGCTGCTTTATAAAAACCTGGTGAAGCCCCAAAAAGCCCTGCAAGCCCAGGCCCGTCAGCAAAACTCCGAGTTGGCCGGCGAAATGTATTTGATTGTCCTGCCCTTCCCCGGCAAAACCCTCGACTCGCTCGAAACTCAAGTGCGCGGCACGCTGGCTGAGTTTGAGCGCCGCGGCGTGACCGACGACGACGTGCAGCGCTTCCAGGCCAGTACCGAGGCGCAGCTCATCAATTCGCTGGCCAGCGTGAGTGGCAAGGTGAGCCAGCTGGCTACCAACCAGACGTTTTTCAACGACCCCAACCGCCTGCCCAAAGACCTCCGGCAGCTGCGCGCCCTTACCCGCGCCGACGTGCAGCGCGCCTACGACAAGTACCTGCGCGGCCGCCACGCCGTGGTGCTGAGCGTGGTGCCCAAAACCGGCGGCGCCCCCGCCCACCCCGATAACTACACCGGCGATAAATCGGGTTATCAAGCGCCCGACTATGGCTACGCAGGCTTGACCTACGTGAAAGCCACGGATACCTTCGACCGTGCGCAGCCGCCCGCCGCCGGCCCCAACCCGGTGGTAAAAATGCCCGCCCTCTACCAGGAAACGCTGCCTAATGGCCTGAAAATCATTGGCACCAGGAATACTGAAATTCCGGCCGTTACCATGCGCCTCAGCATCCGGGGCGGCCACCGGCTGGAGCAGGCCACGCCCGCCAAGGCCGGCCTGGCCGAGCTGACGGCCAGCCTGCTGGGCGAAGGCACCGAGAAGTACACCGGTGAGCAACTGGCCGCCGCCCTCGACCAGCTGGGCTCGCAGATTTTTGTGGGGGCCGATGAGAATGAGACTATTATCTACGTGCAGAGCCTCACCAAGAACCTGCCCGCCACCCTGGCCCTGCTGGAGCAGCGCCTGCTGCACCCGCGCTTCGACCCCGCCGACTTTGCCCGTGTGAAAAAGCAGCAGCTGGAGAAAATCGGCAGCTTCTCGACCCAGGCCGCCGTCATCGCCGACCTCGCCTACAACCACCTCCTCTACGGCCCCGATAACATTGCCGGTACCGCCGTGGCCGGCACTGCTGCCACCGTGGGCAGCCTCACCCTCGCCGACGTGCAGGACTTCTACGCCCGGTACTACGCCCCCAACGTGAGCAGCCTCGTGGTGGTGGGCGACGTGGACCAGGCCACTCTCGACGCGCAGCTGGGCTTCCTGAGCAGCTGGGCCAGCAAAGACGTGACCATCCCGGCCGATAGGGCCAGCGGGCAGCCCGCTAAAACTAAAATCTACTTTGTGGACAAGCCCGGCGCCGCGCAGTCCGAAATCCGGGTGGGCTATCGTACGCCGCTCACCTACGACGCCACCGGCGACTACTACCGGGCTTATCTCGCCAACTACCTGCTCGGCGGCGCCTTCAACTCGCGCCTCAACCTGAACCTGCGCGAGAACAAAGGCTACACGTACGGCGCTAGCTCGGGCTTCCGTAGCACCCGCTACGCCGGTCCCTTCACCGCCCAGGCCAGCGTGCGCGCCGACGCCACGGCGGCCTCGGTGAAGGAGTTTATGCGCGAAATCACCAACTTCCGCACCGGCATTACCGACGAGGAGCTGGTCTTCCTGCAAAGCTCGGTAGGCCAGAGCGACGCCCTGCGCTACGAAACCGGCCAGCAGAAAGCCGGCTTCCTGGCCCGCCTCGTCGAGTACGGCCTCCCGCCCGACTACGTGACCCGGCAGGCGGCCATCCTGAAGGGCCTCCGCAAGGAAGACGTGCAGGCCTCGGCCCAGCAGTACCTGCCCACCGATAAAATGTACATCGTAGTGGTGGGCGACCGCGCCAAGGCTTTTCCCGGCCTGGCCCAGCTCGGCTACGACGTGCAGGAACTGGACCCGAGTGGCCGGCCCGTAGCCCCGGCCCCAGTGGTTCCGGTCATCCTGGCCCCGGCCAGCAGACCCACTCCACCGCCCGCCAGCACGACCAAAACCGACACCCCCGCCGGTGGTAAGGGCAAGACCGGGCAGAAGCGGGGCGAATAACCCGCACCGTTAAGCGAAGCGTGAAAAGCCCGCCGTGCGGCGGGCTTTTTTGCGCCTGCCGTGGGCTGGGGCACGTTCGGGCCCTACCTTCGCGGGCTAATAAGCATCTTTTTGTGGCCTCGTCTCAACAACTCGCACAGCTCGACCGCCTGGAGCGGCAGGTAACCACCTTAGTGGCTGCTTATCAGCAGATGCGCGAGGAGCTGGCCGATGCCCACACCACTATTGAGCACCTGCGGGCCGACGAGCGCGACCGAGAAAAACAGCTGCGGGAGTACCAAAACCAGGAAAATATTGTTAAACTTGTCCAGACTATAGCCGGCGGGGAACCCACCCAGGCCAACGAGCTAAAACAACGCCTCAACGAATACATCCGCGAAATAGATAAGTGCCTTGCCTATTTGAGGGAATAAAACCCCTTCTCATATGAACCCGCCAACTGCTACTAAATGAGTGAATTAGCCATCAAAATTCGCATTGCCGACCGCGAGTACCCTATGCGGGTAGCCGTGGCCGACGAAGAGCGCCTGCGCCTAGCCGGCCGGCAGCTCAGCGAACGGCTGCGCGAATTTCGGGAGCAGTACGGCATCCAGGACAAACAAGACCTGCTGGCGATGGTAGCCCTCGCCACAATGGCTGACTCACTGAAGGTCAGCAAGGAAAAGGATGGAACCGATGCAGCCCTCACCGAGCGCCTGGCGCGCCTCGACGACCTGCTGACTGGCGTGGTGCTGGCGGCCTGACAGCTCGCCCGCACCCGTAAATTTCGTTGGCCCGGCCGGGCGCACCGAAGGCGAGTGGCCTTTGGGAGCGCGCCGGTTCCGGGTTTTTGCCGTGGCTATGGTCTTGATTCACTTCATTTCCATAACTTCATGTCTCTCATAATTTTATACTGCGTGGTAGCCGCCATCGTCGCCCTGGTGGTGGGCGTGCTGGTGGGCCGGCAGCTGGCCGGCAAAGCCCGCCAAGACCTCGAAGGGCAGGCCCAGGCCAAAGCCCAGCAACTCCTCGAAGAAGCCGAAACCCAGGCCAACCGCACCCGCGACGAGCGCATTCAGCAATCGAAAGACAAGTTTCGTACCCTCAAAAATGAGTACGAGCAGGAGCAGAAGCAGAAGCGCCGCGAGTTCGACGCCGAAAGCCAGCGCCTCAAGGCCGCCCTCGACCAGGAGCTGACGGAGCGCCGCCAGGGAGTGCTGGCCCAGGAGCAGAGCATCAAGCACCTCACCGACACCACCCAGCGCCAGCTCGAAGCCATCCAACACAAGGAAAAAGAGCTGGAAGCCACCCGCGACAAGCTCCAGGCCGATGCCGAGCACCAGCGTACCCGCTTCGAGCAGCAGGAAGAAAAGCGCCAGCTCAAGCATGAAACCGCCCTCACCGACCTGCAAGCCAAGCAGCAGGAAGCCGAAGCCCAGCTGCACGAAGTGCAGGGCCAGCTCGAAAAAATAGCCGGCCTCACCGCCGCCGAAGCCCGCGAGCAGCTCGTGGAAAGCCTGCGCAACGAGGCCCAACTGCAAGCCAGCTCCTACATCAAGGATACCGTGGCGCAGGCCAAGCTCACGGCCACCAAGGATGCCAAAAAGGTAGTGCTTGAAACCATTCAGCGCACGGCGTCGGAGCACGCCATCGAGAACTGCGTGTCGGTGTTCAACATCGAGAGCGACGATGTGAAGGGCAAAATCATCGGCCGCGAGGGCCGCAACATCCGGGCGCTCGAAGCCGCCACGGGCGTCGAAGTGATTGTGGACGACACGCCCGAGGCCATCATTATTTCGGGCTTCGACCCGGTGCGCCGCGAAATTGCCCGCCTCTCGCTGCACCTGCTGGTGAAGGACGGCCGCATTCACCCGGCCCGCGTAGAAGAAATCGTGGCCAAGACGACCAAGAAAATCGAGGAGGAAATCATCGAAATCGGCGAGCGTACGGTTATCGACCTCGGCATTCACGGCCTGCACCCCGAGCTGATTCGGATGGTGGGCCGGATGCGCTTCCGCTCCAGCTACGGCCAAAACCTGCTTCAGCACAGCCGCGAAGTGGCCAACCTCTGCGCCACGATGGCCGCTGAGCTGGGCCTCAACGTGAAGCACGCCCGCCGCGCCGGCCTGCTCCACGACATCGGCAAGGTAACCACGGAGGAGCCCGAGCTGCCCCACGCCATCCTGGGCATGGAGATGGCTAAGAAATACAAGGAGCACCCCGACGTGGTGAACGCCATCGGCGCCCACCACGACGAGATGGAGATGACGGCCCTCATTTCGCCCATCGTGCAGGCTTGCGACGCCATTTCGGGCTCGCGCCCCGGCGCCCGCCGCGAAATGATGGAGAGCTACATCAAGCGCCTTAAGCAGTTGGAAGAAACGGCGTCGAGCTTCAAGGGCGTCAACCAGACCTACGCCATCCAGGCGGGCCGCGAGCTGCGCGTCATCGTGGATGCCGAGAACGTGAGCGACGACCGCGCTGCCGAGCTGAGCTTCGAGATTTCGCAGAAAATCGAGAAGGAGATGCAGTACCCCGGCCAGATTAAGGTAACGGTTATCCGCGAGATGCGTTCGGTCGCCTACGCTAAATAAGTTGTTGATTATCAATTAAAATTAAAGCCCCGGTAGCGATTGCTGCCGGGGCTTTACTTTTGCCTGCTCCCTATGAAAAATAGCTTTTTTGATTCTGCTGCCCGGCGGCTGGCGGCCGGTGGAGCGCTGGCGGGGGGATTGCTGCTAGTTGCCTCGTGCGCCGTAAACCCCTACGCCGCTACTAACAAGGTGTATCGGCAACAGGCTAAAGCGCTGGCCCGCCAACTGCAAGCGCCGCCTGCTGCGCCGGCCGATAGCCTGCCCGCTACGCCCTACTGGGTGGGCACCGTCAATTTCAATCTGCGCAAGCCTAACTACGTCATCATTCACCACACGGCGCAAAAAAGCACCCAGCAGACTCTCAAGACGTTTACGCTGACCAAGACGCAGGTGAGTGCCCACTACGTAATTGGTCGCGATGGGCAGGTGTACCATATGCTCAACGACTACTTGCGGGCCTGGCACGGCGGCGTGGCCCGCTGGGGCAGCATTACGGATATCAATTCGGTTTCGATTGGTATTGAGCTGGATAACGACGGCACCGAGCCGTTTCAGGAAGCTCAATTGGCCAGTCTGCTCAAGGTGTTGGGCCGCCTGAAGCGCACGTATAATATTCCGGCGGCCAACTTTATCGGCCACGGCGACATTGCCCCGGTACGCAAGAGCGACCCCAGCGCTTTATTCCCCTGGCCTATGCTGGCTGCGCGCGGCTTTGGCCTCTGGTACGACGCGGCGGTGCTGACCGATACCACGGCCGCGCCCTTCGCCGCCGATTCGCTGGGGCGGCCCCTGCCCGGCCTCACGCCCCGCGAGGCCCTGCGCATCATCGGCTACGATACGCAGGACCTGCCAGCGGCCATCACGGCATTTAAGCGCCACTTCGCGCCCGCCGATACCAGCCCGATATTAACCGAGCCGGACCGCCGGATTTTATACAACATCTACCGCAAGAGTCTGTAGGGTAAGCTATTGGTTGCCTTTGAGTAAGTCCTCGCCGCCGTAGGGCGCGCCGGCCGTGATGTCGCCGCGCAGGCCACCCGTGCTCTGGCCGGGGCCGAAGCCGGGCTGCGGCGCCGTGGTATCATTTTCGGGGCCGGTGGGGAGGGGGGCGGCGGGTGCCAGCGGAGCATTGGTCAGGGCATCGGTGGGTACGCTGCCGGCCTCGGTGCCGCTGGGCTGGCCGCCGGTTATTTCCGTCACTTTAGCCACGTACTGGCGCTTAGCCTCTTCTTCGGGCGTGCCCTTATACTTGTCCCACGAGTCCCACTGCGCCTGCGAAAGACCGGCGGGGCCGCTGGCCTGGGTGGCGGCGTCGGCATCCACCGCGTCATTTTTCATATTGACATCCCCCTGCGTCGCCTGCTTGTAGAGGCCGTACAGTTCGGTCATGTATTTCGGGGCCGTATCGGCGGGTAAGTTGTTGACCTGCTGCACGGCAGCCTCAAATTCCTGTTGTAAGCTCATGGGTGGAAAAGACGATTGGTAGAAAAGTGAAAAAGACGATTTTCTTTTCCTGCTTTACTAGCAGAAGCGGGCCGGGGTTGCCTTCTTGGCATGACAAGTGCGGGGCCTCAAGCTTTTGAACAGGCGCGAGCCTTCCTTGAGCCCTATCTTTGCGCTCTAGCTATGTGTGGAATAACCGGCGCTTACGCCTTCTCCGATTCTGGCCGCTTGGCCCTGACCCGCTTGCAGGCGGCCACCGACGCCATTGTGCGCCGGGGCCCCGATTCGCAAGGCCACTTTGTGTATGACCAGTGTGGCCTCGGCTTCCGACGGCTGGCCATCCTCGACCTCTCGGCCGATGGCAACCAGCCGATGACCGACGCCTCGGGTCGCTACACCATCGTCTTCAACGGCGAAATCTTCAACTTTCGTGAGCTGCGCGAGAAGCTAGTCAAAAAAGGCTATAAGTTTCATTCACAGACCGATACGGAAGTTATTCTTAACCTTTATATCAGCGAGGGCCGAAGCTTTGTCAAGAAGCTCAATGGCTTTTTCGGCTTCGCGATTTTTGACAAGGAAGAGAATTCGCTATTCATTGCCCGCGACCGTTTCGGCGTAAAGCCGCTGCACATCTACCGCGACGAAGACCAGCTCCTGTTTGGCTCCGAGCTAAAGTCGCTGCTGGCGCTGGGCGTGCCGCGCAAGCTCGACTACGTGGCCCTGAGCCAGTACTTGCAGCTCAACTACATTCCTGGGCCGGCCACTATCTTCAAAGGTATCAAGAAGTTGCTGCCCGGTCACTACCTGTTCATCCAGGGGGATAAAGTGGTGCGCAAGCGCTGGTACAAGATTCCCTACGACCCCAAGCAGGTTGCCAAAAACAAGCTCACCTACGACGAGCAGCAGAAAAAGCTGGTCACGCTGATGGATGAGGCCGTGGAGCGCCGCCTCGTGGCCGATGTGCCGCTGGGCTCGTTTCTGAGCGGCGGCATCGACTCCAGCGTGATTACGGCACTGGCCACCCGCCACACCCCGCACCTCAACACGTTCAGTATCGGTTTCCGCGACGAGCCCTTCTTCGACGAAACCAAGTACGCCAACCTGGTAGCGAAGATGCACAACACCAATCATACGGTGTTCTCGCTGAGCAACAATGACTTGTACGAGCACATTTTTCAGATGCTCGACTACTTCGACGAGCCGTTTGCCGACTCCTCGGCGCTGGCCGTGCACATCCTTAGCCAGCGCACCCGCCAGCACGTGACGGTGGCGCTGAGCGGCGACGGAGCCGACGAGATTTTTGGCGGCTACAACAAGCACATGGGCGATTTCCGGGTGCGGCAGGGCGGCTTCAAAGCCGAGGCCGTAACCGGCCTTAACCTGCTCTGGGACATTCTGCCGAAGTCGCGCAACTCCTATTTTGGCAACAAGGTGCGGCAGTTGCAACGATTTTCGCGCGGTATGCTCAGCGGCCCCAAGGACCGCTACTGGGACTGGGCCAGCTTTGCCTCGGAAAAGGAGGCGAACAGCCTGCTCAGCCCGGCCAGCCGCCTCAAAGTGGGTAAGAAGCTGGCGGCCAAGCGCCGCAAGGATATCCTGGAGAACATTCATGCCGATGGCGACCTCAACGAGGTGCTGCTCACCGACATGCAGCTCGTGCTGCCCTACGACATGCTCACCAAGGTAGACCTGATGAGCATGGCCAACTCGCTGGAGGTGCGCACACCATTCCTTGATTATAAGGTAGTTGACTTTGCCTTTTCGCTGCCCGTGAGCAGTAAGGTGGATGGCACGATGAAGAAGAAAATCGTGCAGGATGCCTTCCGCCCCATGCTGCCGCCCGAGCTATATGACCGCCCCAAGCATGGCTTTGAGGTGCCGCTGCTGAAGTGGATGCGCGGCGAGCTGCGCCCGCTCATCGAGCAGGACTTGCTGGCCGATGACTTCGTGGCCGGGCAAGGTATTTTCGACGTAGCGGCCGTGCAAAAACTTAAGAAACAGCTGTTTTCGAATAGCCCCGGCGACGCCCACGCCCGCATTTGGGCCCTGATAGTCTTCCAGTACTGGTGGAAGCACTACATGGCTTAGTTATCGTGCACCACTTACCTGGTTGCTTAATTCCTAAATTTACCCCACCTCAAGCGTATGAAAATTGCTGTCGTAGGCACCGGCTATGTCGGGCTGGTTACGGGTACGTGCTTTGCCGAAGTTGGCATCGACGTTACCTGCATTGACATTGACGAGAAGAAAATTGCCAACCTGCGGAACGGCATTTTGCCCATTTATGAGCCCGGCCTGGAAGAAATGGTGAGCCGCAACGTGAAAGCCGAGCGCCTGCACTTTTCTACCAACTTGGGGGAAGCTATCAAAGGTGCTGACGTGGCGTTTATCGCCGTGGGCACCCCTCCCGGCGAAGACGGCTCGGCCGACTTGAAATACGTGCTGGCCGTGGCCCGCGGCATTGGCGAAAACATTGATAGCTACTGCGTGGTCGTAACCAAGAGCACGGTGCCGGTGGGCACGGCGGCCAAAGTACGCGCCGAGTTGCAGCAGGCGCTTACCAAGCGTGGCGCGAACGTAGAGTTTGACGTAGCTTCCAACCCCGAATTCCTCAAGGAAGGTGCAGCCATCGACGACTTCCTGAAGCCCGACCGCATTGTGGTGGGCGTGAGCTCGGAGCGGGCCGAGGAGGCCATGCGCCGTCTCTACAAGCCGTTCTTGCTCAATGGCCACCCGATTATCTTCATGGATATCCCGTCGGCCGAGATGACGAAATACGCCGCTAACTCGATGCTGGCGACCAAAATCTCGTTCATGAACGACATCGCTAACCTGTGCGAAATCATGGGCGCCGATGTAAACAAGGTGCGCCAGGGTATTGGCTCCGATGCCCGTATTGGCACCAAGTTCATTTACCCCGGCATTGGCTACGGCGGCTCGTGCTTCCCGAAAGACGTGAAGGCCCTTATTAAGACGGCCCAGGAAAACGGCTATCAGATGCAGGTGCTGCAAGCGGTAGAAGGCGTAAACGAGGCGCAAAAAGAGGTGCTGTTCAACAAGGTCAAGAAGCATTTCGGCAACGACCTCAAAGGCAAGAAGTTCGCCATCTGGGGTTTGTCGTTCAAGCCCAAGACGGATGACATGCGCGAGGCACCGTCGTTGGTTATTATCGAGAAGCTACTGGCCGAGGGAGCTACCGTATCGGCCTACGACCCGGTGGCTATTGCAGAAGCCAAGCATACGCTGCACGATACCATTACCTACGCCAAGGACCAGTTTGAGGCCTTGGTAGATGCCGACGCGCTGCTGGTAGTAACAGAGTGGCCCGAGTTTCGCTCGCCCTCGTTTGAAGTGGTGGGCCGCCTGCTGAAGCAGAAGGTGATTTTCGACGGCCGCAACATCTACGACCCGGCCGAGATGAAGAACATCGGCTTCACCTACCACTGCATCGGTATCCGGGCCGACCACGCCGAGCCGGTGGCCTAGCCCTGAGCGGGGCCGCTGCCTATCCATGATTTACGATTTTTCCCATGTCTGAAGAAAAAAAGCGCATTCTGATTACCGGCGGGGCCGGTTTCCTGGGCTCGCACCTCTGCGACCGGTTTCTGGCCGAAGGTTACCACGTAATTGCGATGGATAACCTCGTGACCGGTAACCTCGCCAACATCGAGCACCTGTTCAAGCGCGAGGATTTTGAGTTTCACCACCACGACGTCAGCAAGTTTGTCTTCGTACCCGGTAAGCTCGACTACATCCTGCACTTCGCCTCGCCCGCGTCGCCGATTGACTACCTCAAGATTCCGATTCAGACCCTGAAAGTAGGCTCGCTCGGCACGCACAACCTGCTGGGCCTGGCCCTGGCGAAGGGCGCCCGTATGCTGATTGCCAGCACCTCGGAAGTATACGGCGACCCCGAAGTGCACCCGCAGGTGGAAGAGTACTGGGGCAATGTGAACCCGGTGGGGCCGCGCGGCTGCTACGACGAGGCCAAGCGCTTTCAGGAGGCCATCACGATGGCTTACCACAACCACCACGGCCTGGAGACGCGCATTATCCGCATCTTCAACACCTACGGCCCGCGCATGCGCCTGGACGACGGCCGCGTGTTGCCGGCTTTCCTCTCGCAGGCCCTGCGCGGCGAGAACCTGACCGTGTTCGGCGACGGCTCGCAGACGCGCTCGTTCTGCTACGTCGATGACTTGGTGGACGGCATTTACCGCCTGCTACTCAGCGACTACCACCTGCCCGTGAACATCGGCAATCCGGCCGAAATCACCATCAAGCAGTTTGGCGAGGAAATCGCGAAGCTGACTGGGGTCGAGTTTAAGCCGACCTACCAGGCGCTGCCCGAAAACGACCCCATGAAGCGCAAGCCCGACATCACCAAGGCCAAGGAAATCCTGGGCTGGGAGCCGAAGGTAGACCGCGCCGAAGGCCTGCGCCGGACGCTGGAGTACTTCAAGGAGCACGTAAAATAGGTAGCCGGGCTTCGGCCCAGGCAGCCAGCCAACAGGGCGGCCCGGCAGCAGCGCAAGCGGCGGCCGGGCCGCCCTTGTCATTAAAAACCAATTAGTTAATAAGTCGCCGCTCCGCCGGTGCCAGCTGTTCGCACTATGCCCGACGCGGATATCCCTTTCTACTCTTTGGAGGCCAGCCACGTGCCAATTCGGGCCGACGCGCTGGCTGCGCTGACGCGCGTGTACGATGCGCAGTGGTACGTGCTGGGGCAGGAAGTGGCGCAGTTTGAGCGAGCCTACAGCGAGTTCAACGGCGTGGCGCATACGGTGGGCGTAGGCAATGGGCTCGATGCGCTGGCGCTGGCGTTGCGCGGGCTGGGCATCGGGCCGGGCGATGAGGTGCTGGTGCCCTCCAATACCTACATCGCCACCTGGCTGGCCGTGACGCAGGTGGGCGCCGTGCCGGTGCCGGTCGAGCCGGAACTGGCTACCAGCAACCTCGACCCGGCACTGCTGGCGGCGGCCATCACGCCGCGCACGCGGGCCATCATGCCCGTGCATCTGTATGGGCAGGCGTGCCGCATGGATGCCATCCTGGCCGTGGCGCAGCGGCACCAGCTGTGGGTGGTGGAGGACAATGCGCAGGCTCAGGGCGCGGCCTTCGGCGGGCAGTTGACGGGCAGCTTTGGCGCTGCCAGCGGCACCAGCTTTTACCCCACCAAAAACCTGGGGGCCCTCGGCGATGCGGGGGCCATCACCACCAACGACGCCGCGCTGGCCCAGCGCCTGCGCACGCTACGCAACTACGGCTCGGCCACCAAGTATCACCACGAGGTAATTGGCTACAACTCGCGCCTCGACGAGCTGCAAGCCGCCCTGCTTGCCATAAAGCTGCCGCACTTGGCGGCGTGGACGGCCCAGCGCCGGCAGCTAGCCGCCTGGTACGGCCAGGGCCTGGCCGACGTGCCCGGCCTGCGCCTGCCAGCGGTGGCCCCGGGCGCCACGCACGTGTACCACCTCTACGTGGTGCACACGGCGCAGCGCGATGCCTTGCAGCGCTACCTGGCCGCGCAAGGTATCGGAACGCAGGTGCATTACCCCTTGCCCCCGCACCGGCAGCCCGCGTATGCCCCCCGGCATTTGCCGGCATTGCCCCGGGCCGAGGCGCTGGCCGCCACCTGCCTGAGCCTGCCCCTGTGGCCCGGCCTAACGCAGGCCCAGATAGGCCGGGTCATCGACGCTATCAAAACGTTTTTTTGCCGGTAGACGCCCGGCGCATCGGCGCCGGGCGGCCAATCTGCCTAACTTAGGCGGCGGGTATTACCCCTGCTTTACCAACCTCGCTTATGCCGCCCACTCTCGCCGCCACCCCGGCCGTTGAAAAAGACAACAAGCGCATCACCACCGGCTGGACCTTCTACGACTGGGCCAACTCGGTGTACCCGCTCGTTATTACCAGCTCGATTTTCCCCATTTACTGGGGTTCCGTCACCAAGTCCATCAACGCCAGCGATGTGGTTGATTTTCTGGGCTTTCAGGTGCCGGGCTCGTCGCTGCTGACTTACGCCATCTCGGCGGCCTTCCTCATCATTGCCCTGGTGAGTCCGTTTCTTACGTCGCTAGCCGACTACTCGGGGCGCAAGAAATTATTTTTACAAATATTCTGCTACATCGGGGCCGCTAGCTGCGCGGGGCTGGCCTATTTCACCAAGGACACGCTCACGCTGAGCACATTCATCTTCATTGCGGCCACGGTGGGCTTTAGCGGCAGCATCGTGTTTTATAATTCTTACCTGCCCGAAATCAGCTCTGAGGAAAAATTCGACTCGCTCTCGGCGCGGGGCTTTTCGATGGGCTACATTGGCTCGGTGCTGCTGCTGGTTATTTGCCTGGGCATCATCATGGGGCCGCACATTGCGGGTGGCCCCGAGGGCGTGGCGCTGTTTGGCATGAGCACCGGGCAGGCCACGCGGCTCAGCTTTTTGCTTACCGGGCTCTGGTGGATAGGCTTTGCCCAGATTCCGTTCTTCACCCTGCCGCCCGATACCGGCCGCCCCGCCGATGCCCCCGTTTCCCAGGCTGGCTGGCTGCTCAACGGCTTCCGCGAGCTGGGCAAGGTGTGGGACCAGCTCAAGCAGCTGCCCAACCTCAAACGCTTCCTGCTGGCCTACTTCACCTACAACATGGGCGTGCAAACGGTGATGTATGTGGCCACTATCTTCGGCGACAAGGTACTAAAGCTAGATAGTACCTCGCTCATTGTCACTATCTTGCTGCTGCAAATTGTGGGCATTCTGGGCGCCTGGCTTTTCGCTAAGCTCTCCGACCGCATCGGCAACACGCGGGCGTTAAGCTGGGCCGTCTTCATCTGGATGCTCATTTGCGTGGCCGGCTACTTCGTGCAGGCGGGCTGGAGCTTCTTCGCGCTGGCCGCCGTCATCGGCCTCACGATGGGCGCGGTGCAGAGCCTTTCGCGCAGCACGTACTCCAAGATTATCCCCGAGAACACGCCGAATAACGCCGCATTCTTCAGCTTCTTCGACGTGGTAGAGAAGCTGGGTATCGTCATCGGCACGCTCTCGTTCGGGCTCATTGGTCAAATCACGGGCTCGATGCGCAACAGCATTTTGTCGCTCATCGTGTTCTTCATCTTTGGGCTGGGCTTTTTGCTGAGCCTGCGCGGCAAAAAGCTGCGCGATGCGCCCGCCAGCGGCTCGGTGCTGCCGCCGCCGCCCGCCTCGGCTGCCGCAAGCACGCCCGAAACCCGGCGGTAGTAGTCGCCCAAAAATCTCCGACATTTGCGGCATGATTCATCCCCCCCAACCCAATTTACAAGCTGCCCTCGGCCACGAGCTGCGGCACGAGCTGACCATCACGCGCCGCGTGCTAGAGCGCGCGCCCACCGAGCAGTTTGGCTGGCGCCCCCACGCCAAAAGCATGACGCTGGGCACGCTGGCCGGCCACATGGCCAATCTTATCAGCTTCCTGGAAATATCGCTGCAAGGCCCGTCGTTTGACGTGGTGACGGGCAAGCGGGCCGATAACCCCACTACCACCGCCGACGTGCTGGCCCGCTTCGACCTCAACGCCGACAACCTGCACAAGGCCCTGGCCGATGTGAGCGACGACGCGTTCAACGACATCTGGAGCCTCACGCACGGCGACAAAACCTTGCTTTCCATGCCCCGCACGGCCGTGGTGCGCACGATGGTACTCAACCACCTCATCCACCACCGCGGCCAGCTCAGCGTGTACCTGCGCCTGCTCGACATCGCGGTGCCCGCCATCTACGGCAACTCGGCCGACGAAGGGGCGCAGGGGTAGGCTGCCGGCCAAAGGCAAACCAACCAGTAAAAGGCCCTCTTTCCGCACGCGGGAAGGGGGCCTTCTGCTATCATAATCGCGCGCGCTATTTGCGTTCAAACACGCGCTTGCCGCCTATCCACGTCTGCTGCACCGGGGCATTGCGCAACTGCTCCTTGGGCGCGGTGAGCAGGTCGGTTTTCAGCACGACGAAATCGGCCAGCATACCGGGCTTAATCTGGCCCTTGCGCTTGTCTTCGAAAGCGGCGTGGGCGGCCCAGGTAGTCATGCCGCGCAGGGCCTGCTCGCGAGTAAGCGCGTTGGTCATCTGGAAGCCGGCGGCCGGAAAGTTCTTGGCATCCTGCCGGGCCACGGCCGCGTGGTAGCCGTAGAGCGGGTTAATATCCTCCACCGGAAAGTCGGAGCCCAGCGCCACCTGGCCGTATTGCTTCAGCAGGGCCTGGTAGGCGTAGGCGGTGGGCAGTCGCTGCGGGCCCAGCCGCTCGCCGGCCCAATACATATCGGAGGTAGCGTGCGTGGGCTGCACCGAGGGCACAATGTGGTACTTACCAAACTTGGGCATATCGGCCGCGCTCACCACCTGCGCGTGCTCGATGCGCCAGCGCCGGTCGGGCTGGCCCGCCAGCGCCGCGCCGTAGATGTCGAGCAGCAGCCGGTTGCTGGAGTCGCCAATGGCGTGGGTATTCATCTGAAACTTGGTGGCGGCCAGTTCTTTGGCCAGCGCCCGGTAGTACTCGGGGTGTTGCAGCAGGAAGCCTTTTTCGGCGGGCCGGTCGGTATAAGGCGCCAGCAGCGACGCCCCGCGCGAGCCCAGCGCCCCATCGGCGTACACTTTAAAAGACGAGATGGTCAGGTTATCGCTGAAGTACGGGCCTTTGGGTAGGTAATACGCCTTGTTTTCGGGCGTAGGGTTGAGCATAGCGTACAGGCGCAGGTGCAGCTGGCCGGCTTGCTGCATGCCAGCCAGGCGCTCGATGTCTTCGCGGTTGAGGCCCGCATCGGCGAGGCTGGTAAGGCCCACGGCCAGGCAGTTTTGCTGGCCTTGCAGCACGAGGGCTGCGGCCTCGGCGGCACCGGGCTCGGGTATTTTGGCGGCGGCCAGTTTCACGGCATTGTCCACGAGCAGGCCGGTGAGGAGGCCTTGCGCATCGCGCCCAATCACGCCGCCGCTGATGGGCGTGCGCGCCGTAATGCCCGCCAGGTCGAGCGCCCGCTGATTGACGACTGCCGCATGGCCATCCACGCGCATGAGCAGCACCGGCACGGTAGGAAACAGCGCGTCAAGCGTGTCTTTGGTCGGGAAGCGCTGGCCGGGCCAGTCGTTCTGGTCCCAGCCTCGGCCCGTGAGCCAGGCCGCGCCCGGCTGCTGCTGCCGGTGCCGCACGAGGCGGCCCACCGTTTCGGCCCACGAGGTAGCGCCCACCAGGTTGGCCGAGCGCAGACCCAGCGCGTAGCGGTAGAAGTGGCAGTGCGCGTCATAAAATCCGGGATAGATAAACTGCCCCTGCGCATCTACCGTTTGGGCGGCCTGGTAGCGCCCTTGCAGGTCGGCGGCCTTGCCCACCGCCACAAAGCGCCCGTCGCGCACGGCAAAGGCCTCGGACCGGCTGAAAGAATCATCGACCGTGTACACCTGCGCATTGGTTACGAGCAAGTCAACCTTCTCACGCTGAGGCTGGCAGCCAACTGCTCCCAGCGCAAATACCCCCAGCAGGGCACTCCTAAGCTTATAAGAAAACCGCATAGTACAAAAGGGTACGCAAAGTTCCGGGCTGAGCCCACCGGGCAAAGCTAAGCCCGTTCTCCCCAGAGAACGGGCCGCTCGCAATCGCCCATAACCAAAGGTCAGCGAAGCTAAAAAGAACCTAAACCCCATAAAATGGGTCAGTCCACAAAAGCAGTAATTGCCAGAAAAGCAAGCAAATCAATTGTTGGTGAAAAACCCGCAATCGTCTACAAAATCCGTGAAATCCGCTAAAATCCGGGTAATCCGTGATTTATTCGAATTTCATATGCTTCACCGATTCGCCCGAGTTTTTCAGCTCCAGCAGCGACTCGATGCCGATGGCCAGGTGGCGCTTCACAAAATCGGTGGTCACCTTGGAGTCCGACTCGGCCGTTTTCACGCCCTCGGGCGTCATGGGGTTGTCGCTCACGAGCAACAGCGCGCCGTGCGGAATGTCGTTCATAAAGCCTACCACGAAGATGGTGGCCGTTTCCATGTCTACGGCCAGGGCGCGCACGCGCTTGAGGTAGTCCTTAAATTCCTGGTCGTGCTCCCACACGCGGCGGTTGGTGGTATACACGGTGCCGGTGTAGTAGTCCAGCTCGTGTTTCTTAATCATCGAAGAAACAGCGCGTTGCAGGCGGAACGAGGGCAGCGCCGGAATTTCCTTGGGCAGGTAGTCGTCCGAAGTACCATCGCCGCGAATGGCCGCGATGGGCAGCACGAGGTCGCCGAGCTTGGTCTTTTTGAGGCCGCCGCACTTGCCCAAAAAGAGCGCCGCCTTGGGCTTGATGGCCGACAGCAAATCCATGACCGTAGCCGCCATCGGCGAGCCCATGCCGAAGTTGATGATGGTGATGCCGCCCGAGGTGGCCGACTGCATGGGCTTGTCTTTGCCGCGCACCTCGACGCCGAATTGCTCGGCAAACATGTACACGTAGTTGCTGAAGTTGGTGAGCAGGATGTACTGCCCAAACTCGTCCAGCGGTACGCCCGTGTAGCGTGGTAGCCAGTTGTTTACGATATCTTCTTTGGTCTTCATAAGGTGTTGGTTGGTGGTTGAATATGCTGGGTGAAAACGTCTGTCATTGCGAGCCTGTGAAGCAATCTTTCCTTGTTGTTCGCCTCGTTGGCCTAGCGACCCTAGCGAAAGGAAAGGTTGCTACGCAGGCTCGCAATGGCAGACGGGAAAAATAGTTAGAAACGAAAAAGCCGCCTACCCGGTAGGGTACGGCGGCGCGGCGGGCACGAAACCCGGGCGAAATGCGGCAGCCAAACCCATACCTTTGGAGGTGATGCAAGTGCTCGACCTGCCGCCTTTCGACCACAAAATTAGGCAAAATTCCGCAAACATCCCCGAAATCTGGGATGAGCTGCGCCGCAAGTACGTGGTGCTGACCCCCGAAGAGTGGGTGCGGCAGCACGTGGCGCAGTACCTGCTGCGCCACCTGGGCTACCCGCGTGGCCTGCTGAGCCTGGAGCGCGGCCACCGCTACAACCAGCGCCAGAAGCGCACCGACCTCGTGGCGCTGGGCCCCGACGGCCGCCCGCTGCTACTGGTCGAGTGCAAGCGGCCCACGGTGGCCATCACGCCCGCCGTGGCCCAGCAGGCCGCTACCTACAACCAAACCATGCGCGCCCCGCTGCTACTGCTCAGCAACGGCCTGGTGCACTACTGTTGGCGCGTCGATTTTGAGCGCGGAATAAATGAGCGGCTGGCCGATATTCCGACCTACGCCGAGGCCAGCCAACTGGCGGACTAGGAGAGGCTAAACGTTGACCCGCGCCACTACCGGTGCGTGGGTAGCCGCATCCCAGCCTTTAAACTCGATGTAGCGCACGTTGGGCACCCAAAACGTGCCGCCCTCAATGCGCAGGTACACGCGGGTGAGGGCAATCTGGCGGTTATTGATGACCGTAAACACGTGAAACGCTCGGTCCAGGCCCGAGCGCATGAGCAAGAACGGCACCTTGTTGTAGGCCGCGAATTTCAGCACGTATTTCTCGGGGCCGACTTTCTCGGCGCTCAGGCCGTAGGCGAATTTGCGCTGAATGAAATTCAGCTCCTTGCGCTGGCCCTGCTCGTCGTAGCGCAGCCAGAAGACGTTTATCGGCTCCTCCTCATCGACTTTGCCCGCGCTGTTCACGTTGAGCTGGTAGATGATGGTGTTGGTATTCGGGTCGCGCTGGAGGTAGAATAGCTGGTTGGCCACCCCGGCCGGCACCGGGAAATTGAGCATCGGCGGACTGGCCTGGGCGGGCGCCTTGGTGGGTGGCGAGGGGGCTAGCCAGGGCAGCAGCGCCAGTAAAAACGAGAGAATGGACATTGGTTACGAAGTGGGGACTCTGTACCCTTCGCTAGCTCCTTTTGTTTAGAGTAGCATAAAAAAGCCCGCCGGACGGGCGTCCGGCGGGCTTTTTAGTAGCGTGAACTTTGTAGTTCGCGTTCGGTGCATGACGCGAACTATAAAGTTCGCGCTACTTGCTTAGACGGCAGCGGCTTCCAGCACCGATTCTACGTCCACTAGGGGCAGGTTCCAGGCTTCGGCTACGCCTTTGTAGACTACCTCGCCGTGTACCACGTTCAGGCCGAGGCGCAGGGCCTCGTCGCGGCGGCAGGCCTCCTGCCAGCCCAGGTTGGCGAGCTTCACGGCGTAGGGCAGCGTGGCGTTGGTGAGGGCCAGCGTGCTGGTGTAGGGCACGGCGCCGGGCATGTTGGCCACGCAGTAGTGCACCACGTCGTCGATGATGAAGGTCGGGTTTTCGTGGGTCGTGGGCTTGCAGGTTTCGATGCAGCCGCCCTGGTCCACGGCCACGTCCACGAGCACGGTGCCGGGGCGCATG
>Ga0160428_1000451_pt1 | contig 46350 bp, 51 predicted proteins | sample SolpanmetagenomM_FD_108198 | JGI IMG/M metagenome (GOLD analysis project Ga0160428, IMG submission 108198) | Solar panel surface microbial communities from Lawrence Berkeley National Laboratory, California, USA - M | ecosystem: Engineered > Built environment > Solar panel > Unclassified ... | reverse complement strand
GTCTTAACTGAAAGCTGGCTTGGGCACCTCTCGATTGCTCACGCTTGTAGAGTAGCGCGCGAGGGACCTTCGTCTTCTGAGTCCAAACTGGGTATTGCCGTAGGGGATTGATGTAAGTGCGATGTTTATACTACAGCTAGTAGATCCTACTGAGTGACTTCCCTCGGATTTACAACTGCCTTTCACCTGTACCAGATACGCTCTCGCCTGATACGAAGTTGTTTCCTATAATCCTCTGACTAGTTGCCTTTCTACACCACCAAGAAAGTTCTGGTTAGCTGACCAGGACTTTCTTGGTGGTGTAGAAAGGCAGTCGCCATCGTTGATCTCCAAAAATGAAGCGTTCGTCGTCTCACAGGGAGCGTTTAGCGAGACACGAACCATCACCAACGGTTGTCACTAGCTCACGGTAGTAAACACGAAAAGCGGCCGGATCAACTTAGATCATCCGACCGCTTTTTATCTTGATACGTCTCCCCTAACGCTTGAGCACTTTCAGCGTCTGGTTTTGAGTGGGCGTGCTCACCCGCAGGACAAGCAGACCCGCCGGCTGAGAGGCCACGGGCAGACTCAAGAACTCGACCTGACCCGCCTGCTGGATGCTTCGCTCACTCACCAGCTGACCCTGCAAGTTGGTCAGGCTGACCTGCACCGGCTGCCCGTCGGCCCCCTGCACCTCCACCTGTACCACTTCACCCGTCAGAGGGTTACCCAGCACCCGAACCACCAGCATCGATTCCGCTTCGCCCAGTCCAACCCGACCCGCCGGGTTGCACACCGCCAGCCAGTTGTAACGGTAGCTGCTTACCGCCGAGCCCTGCTGGGCGCTCAGGGTAATGGCCGGGTTGTCGGTGTAAAGCCGCAGCGTATAGGGACCCGGAGCCGTCGTGGGCCGTCGTTCGTTGACCACCGAGAAGCTAATGGGCTGGCCACTCACCCCGGCGTACTGGGGCGTGAACGTTAGCTGACGCTCGCCCGCCCCGATCACCTGGCAACTCACCGTCGAGACGCCCACGATAGCAAAGCCACTGGGTGGCATGACGGGCATGGGGCTTACGGTTAACTGGAAGCTCGTGCTTACTTGCAAACCGCCCGGATCAATCGCCGTCACATTCACGCTCACTAGGCCCGTTTGGGAAGGTGTGCCGCTGATAACCGAACCCGTCAGGCTCAGGCCCGCCGGTAGACCCGAGGCCTGGAAGGTCAGGGCCTGCCCGTCGGGGTCGGTGAAGTAACTGGTCAGTTGCAATTGATACGCTTGTCCCTGCACGATGGTCTGGTTGGGGATGCCCGTAGTGGTCGGTGGCCGGTTGGGGCTGGTGCCACTCTGACAGGAAGCCAGCCAGTTGTAAGCGAAGCGGGCTTCGCCGTTGCCCGCCTGAGTCGCTACCAATGTAATAGTTGGGTTATCGGTATATAACCGCAGCGAGTAGGGAGCGGGGGCTGTCGTAGCCGCCAGTTCATTGACGACCGAAAAGCTGATGGGGTCGCTGGTCTGACCCGCGTACTGGGGGGTGAACTGCACCTGATAGTTACCCCTGGCGGCATCAACGAGCTGGCAGTTGACCATACTCACGCCTATGATGGCAAAGCCACCGGGCCGGATTTGCAGCGCCAGTGGCGCCGAGGGGCTGCTGGTGCAGCTATTGAGCGAACAGCTGGCCGAGAGGGTATAGTTGCCCGGCTGAGTTAGCGTGTAGGTGTTGCCATTGGCTTGCCCGGTGCCGCCCAGGGCGATCCAGGTAATGGTACCTGCCGAACAGCCACTAGCCGTAACGGTGATGGGCTGGCCCGAGGTGGTCGTCGCCGGAGCAGCGGCCAAGGTGGGGGCGCTTGGCGCGTCGGTGGTGCCACTCACGCTGGCCTGGGCCACGGCTTGGCAGCCGTTGGCACTCGTTACCGTCACGGAGTAGGTACCGGCTACGTTGACGGTAATACTGGAGGCGGTTTGACCCGTACTCCAGATCAGACCGCTGGCCGATGTGTTGGCCGTCAAGGTAGCCGTTGGTAGGCCACAGGTCAGCGTGGCCGAGCTGGGACTGATGCTCACCGTAGGCTGGCTATTGTCCTGACCGACCACGACACTCGCGGTGTTGGTACACCCCGTGGCCGTGTTGGTCACCGTCACCGAGTACGTACCCGCTACGTTCACTGTGGCCGTGTTGCTATTGCCCACTTGGGTGGCCCCACTGCCAAAGCGGTAGCTCAAGCCACTATCGGCGTTGGCCGTTAAGGTCACACTGGTTACCGCGCAGCTCAGGCCACCACTGGCTACGAGTGTAGCGGAGGGTGTAGTCTGGGAGGATTCGATCAGGACCGAGTTACTAGTGGCCGAGCAGCCGTTGGCTCCCGTGGCCGTCACGGAGTAGGTGCCTGCTGTGTTCACCGTAACACTCGGCGTGGTTTGTCCAGTGCTCCAACGTAGAGTAGGAGCACTGGTGTTGACCGTTAGGGTGAGCGTTGGACTGGCACAGGTAAGTGTACCACTGGTTGGCGTGATCGATACACTCGGGGGCGTCTGATCGCTGTTCACTAGGGTACTAGCCGTGGCGGTGCAGCCATTGCTACCTGTCACTGTCACCGAATACGTACCAGCGCTAGTGGCGGTGATGGTAGCCGTTTGCGCACCCGTGTTCCAGCGGAAGGAGCCGGTCCCGGTAGCCGTCAGCGTGGCCGATGGGTTGGTACAGGTCAAGGTGGCACCGGTGGGTGTAATGCTCACGGTGGGCACGCTCTGATCACCGGCTACGCTGGTGGTGACGACCGAAGAACAACCGTTGCCCGAGACCACGGTTACTGAGTAGGTGCCTGCGGTGTTGACCACGGCTGTGTTCCCACTTTGGCTCACCACGCCCGGGCCGCTGAATCGATAAGTCTGCCCACTAGGGCTAGCCGTTAAGGTTACTGAAGTGATGGCACAAGTCAAGCTACCGCTGCTCATCAGACTGGCTACGGGAGCCGAGTTATCCTGGCTAACAGCAGTACTGGCTACGCTGGAACAGCCATTACCCGACAGGACGGTCACCGAATACAGCCCCCCGGCATTGACCGTGGCCGTGTTACCGTTCTGGCTGACGACCCCCGGGCCGCTGAAGGTGTAGGTTTGCCCACTCGGGCTAGCCGTCAGTGTCACGCTGGTTTGGCTGCAACTCAGGGTGCCACTACTCATCAGACTGGCCGTGGGGGCGGTGGTATTCTGGCTGATGGTCGTCGTGGCTGTGGCGGAACAGCCATTGGCCGAACTCACCGATACCGAGTAGGAACCCGCCCGATTAACTACCGCCTGGTTATTGCTCTGACTCACCACGCCCGGACCGTTGAATGCATAACTACTGCCGCCCCCCCCCGCCGTGAGCGTCAAACTGGTCTGGGCGCAGGTTAGGGTAGCGGACGGACTGGCCGACAGGGTGGCCGTGGGGGCGGCGGTGTTGCTAGAGACGCTAGTCGAGGCCGTAGCTACGCAGCCCCCGGGTACGGTGACTGTCACACTGTAGGGGCCGGCCTGGCTGACCGTAGCGGTGGCCGGGTTGGTCGAATTGACTTGAGCCCCCCCGCTGTAGGTGTACGTAGCACCCTGCGGTCCCCCGGTGGTTGTCAGGGTGACGCTGGTCCTGGTACAGGTCAAGGGACCGTTATTGCTCAGGCTCGCGAAGAAGGGCGAATTGACCGTTATCTGTTGGGAAGCGCACGAACCAGGGGTTACACAGCCCCCTTCACCCCGGACATAGTAAGTCGTTGTCGATCCCGGGCTTACTTGGATGGCCGAACCGGTACCGACCGGCGTGCCTCCGCAGCTCCCCGAATACCATTTCCAGTTCGTTGCGTCGTTTAAGCTTCCGCTCTGAATGGTTAGAATGGTGCTGCTTCCGGCGCAGATGGACGTTTTTGTGGCGGAAATAGTGGGTATAGTTGGGTTGAAGCAAGTGGGCGTCGTACTGGCTGGGCCAACGATCAAATTATCCAGCAACAGGGTAGCGACATCCGCAAAGTACAGCTGAACGTACTTTACGGCCAAGCCCGCTGGCTTAGAGACGCTAAAGTTTTTACTAGTCTCGTTGTAAGCATCGGCGGGCGCCGCCTGGCCGTTTGCCCCTTGATACGAGACGGTAAGCCAGGGGGCATGGGCCAGGTCGGTATTGACGGAGGTGTAGTTGAGGTCAATGCCATAAAAGTTGAAGAGCTGCTGATCTTCCCGCTCAATCAGTAATCCCACGCCCGAGTAGGGGTTGTAGGAGACGGCTGAGCCCGTCCAGGTAAAGTCGGCATTAATGGCATTGTGAATTAAATAATTAACGCCGCCGATGTTTACCGTGGTCCTTGTCTTATAATAGGTTTGACCGCCCTCGTAATCAAACCTAGGCGACGTGGAGAAATCAGCCGTATACTTGGTTTGGGCCACAACGCTATTTACCGTAACCAGGGTCATCAGACTCAAGATGACAAAGGCTCGCCCGGACCAATCCCTGATCAGGAGTACCGGTAAGGAAAGCAGGTCGGCTCTGGTTAGCCGATGTCGGCTAGAGCGGTTTGGATGGCATGAAACAGACTCAGTAAAAATGGGCATACAAACGGGAGGGAAAAGGTGAATAATAAAAAGGTGAATATATAAAGACGTATTTATTTTTCTGCAACACTCAGGGAATCAATCAACTGCACTCGTAACAAACATGTCTTAGCCGCCCGATGAAGGGGAAAGGGCAGGCAGCTCGGCCGCTCATGACCTCCTGGTGCGAGTTTAATGCAGAGCGTTCACAGGGATGTGCACATTTCGCCCAAAAAGGTGCATATTTTGCTCAACCCAGTGCGAAAAAGGGTAAAACATAGCACGAGTAGGTTATGAGCGGCTAGGGGGCTAAAACCCGGAGTCGCCGAGCGGCCGCTCGGATGGGTCCGGAGAATGTAGGCAGCTAGGGCGTCTTCCTGGAAGTGATGATTGGGCCAAGACTTATGGGGAGACGGTCTATAGCTTAACAGCACTGACGTCTACTGGCAAGGTATCCCTCCACGCTGCTACGCTATTTACGCTTGACTTTCCTCCCTCGGATCTAACTATTATCCCGTCTCTTTTATCGCCCGTTTCTACAAGTCAATGAACTAGTCCCGTCAGCGACGGTCAATCTCAGTTTATTCCATTCTCAAATTGCCGTCTCTCGAATCAACGTCTCTTTTTGGGCGATGGGTTGAGTTTGTGAGACTGTATCGCGCTCAATGATGCGTTTGCGCCTAACGGATCGTATAGCGAGAGCTATCTTTTTCCCGAGCCGATCTGACGGATTAGCCACTATTGGCTGTCAACGGATACCTAGCCAGTCTTCAGGGCTGTTCACGCAGATAGAGCGTGGTGATACCCTGGCGAAGTTGAACAGGAAAGGTATCCAGTTCACGGTCGATGAACTTGTTATCATTAGGTACGGGCCGGGTGATGTAATGTGGATCGATGAAGATCACATTGACACGCTCATGAACCTGTCCTTTAATGCGTTCGGTGTGCTTTAGTAGGTGCTCGGTGAGACTGCTGGTTTGGGTGAGGGTGGCATCTTCAAAGTAGCGGTAAGCACAGGTCCAGTAGCGGTAGTAGTGGTGGTAGTTGGAGAAGCAGGCCTGGTAGGCTTCGGGGCTATCCCGCAGGCTGCGCATTAGTCCATCAACCTGCCGTAACTGCTCGTTCTGAGTCGCACTAAGCTGTTCAAGAAGGGACCGGTTTAGTAATTCATTACGCTGGTTACGCAGGTGCAACATGACCTCGTCATGGGTGGGATTACGCTGGATGGAGTATTTGTGCTTGTAGAAGAAGGAGAGCGATATAGCAGGCTTGTTATAGTTAACGAGCTTGAAGTTTTTGAAGGGTTTACCCGGCCGATGGTAGGGTGCATATTGCTTCATATACTGCATGGGAATGAAGTAATACTCTAAACTGTCGTCGACAGGTAATGCGCTGACCTGATTGACCATGGGGGTAAGCTGTACAGCTTGTTGCTTCAGGATCAAACGTAATGCATCGATGGGTGCGTTATCGGGTCGTTTAGCGGGTTTGGTCTTTGGTGGTTGTTGGTCTTCCATAGCAAACGGAGGTTTAAGCGGTGGTGGATTGCTCCTCCCCTACTGGGTGGTATAGATAGCCAAGATAGTGGTTTTATTTCCCTTAGAAGTAAATAAATGTTTACTTGATTTTCTTTCTTTCCCCTTTCCAAAAAAGGTTGATCTATTATCCACTTTTATCAATATATTACTTTGATTGATTTAAGAAGCTTGTAACTCGCTGATACATACACTCTTATAAAGACAAAAAAGAGGTTTAGTAGGCTGAAAAAGGAGGTTTGGTGGGTATACTATGGCCGTAAAAAGGAGGTTTAGTAGGTATGAAAAAAGAGATTTGGTAGGTTGAAAAAGGAGGTTTGGTAGGTAATACTTGTAAAAAAGAGGTTTAGTAGGATTGGTTAGCTTGACCACTAAATGACCTGATTTCGGGCGATTCTGTTCGAATTTGGTTGCTAGGTAAGTAGATTTTGTATCACATAGGTGTATGTGTAAGCACTGCTTTTTTTTTGAAAAAGGAGGTTTAGTAGGTGTTCATTATAGAAAAGGAGGTTTGTAATATCAAAGTCGTTTTATATATTTGACCATTGGCCAAACCCACTTTGTTCAACTATTCTTATGACTTCTGTATCAGGCACTAATACGGCTGTTCCTACTCTTTTTAACAAGCATGCGACTAATTATCAGCCTAATTTCTTCACTGAATCACGCCAAGAGTTTACTGAACTAGAAAAGAAGATAGTTGTACTAGTTATAAATCAAATTGGTCATATGGCTCTGAAAGGAGAGATAAAGCCTGACACCAATATTCGGTTTCATATCCCCTATTCTGAATTGACCTTGAAGCGGTATGATCAAATAGCCAATGCAGCCGAAACACTTCAGTTAAAGCGTATACGCTACCGGAATGATAAAACCGAAAAGTTTCAGTTTATTGTACCATTTCCAAGTATTCAATCGGAAATTGTCGATGGTAAGAAGGTGATTGAACTGACTATGTTCGCCGACATTGTTCCTCATTTCGCCCAGCTGGGTAAGCGTTATACCAAGTATGAGTGCGATATCATGATGGCTCTTTCATCTGTATATGCTCAGAGAATGTTTGATCTTGTTAGTATGTACCAGTGCCGAGGACAGGATAAATTCTCTTATCAGGTGGATTCTTTAATGTACATGCTAAATTGTCCTGAGGGCTATACATTCAATGATTTCAAGAAAAATGCCCTTGTTGTTGCCCAGCGTGAATTACAACAGAAAGCAAATATCTTGCTTGAGTGGATACCAGCGAAAAAAGTTGGAAAGCGCATTATTGAACTAGAGTTCTCGATCAAAACTGCACATCAGTTAGCTGTTGAAGCAGTAGAACATGAGCGTTTGCAGATCAACAAAATGTCTATTAACGAGGCGGTATCCACCGCCTGGCAGTTGATGAAAGGCTATAAGCTTAAGGACTGGCAGAAAGACCTCATCGCTTCTAACCAAGAATTACTCGGGACGTTTCTGCGCGTCGACTCCGAACTGGGTAACGGATTACGAACCAACATCAAAAATCCGACGGCCTACCTGATTAAGTCACTAGGTATCGACCAAATGAAGGACCCAGCTAAAGCCAAGAAAGTCCCTAAAAAGACAGCTTCTGAGCAACTAGTTATACCAATTATTGCCCCAGGCCCTGAGGTTCGGTTTGGTAAGGATGCTAAGCTGACTGACATCCTCGGGACTATGTTTGAGAAATAGCAATCAGGACACAGACCGAATTTCGCGCAACGCGTTAAGAAACCCCTAGTAGAACAGTTATCGGCCCACCAAGCCTCAAGATGAAGATAATCAATTATGTACCGGTTTGACTTTAATCTGTAGCAGCTGATGTCTAGAGATTTCGGCGGTGTTAATCAATGAATTTTACTCTAGCCTAACCACGCCACGGTGACCACCAACTACTATTGACTCGCTTACTAGTAACGCGCTGACGGCCCGCCGTCTCGGTGGAAAGGGAGTTAAGCTATTTGTTTTGGTAATAGCTAACTGGCCACTGTACAGTTCCCCGCCGGTACGCGTTCAGCTGATTTCAAAATAAGGTAGCCGTCGTGGCTCGATCAGTTTTACTGAAATTTCTACATAAGCTACGAAACCAAGCCGAAACAGGTAGCGAAAGAAAAAGGCAACACATTTCATGTCCCCAATATACATTTGCTTAAGTAGGTGTGCTTAATTCAGCTTGAATAATAAGTCGAAGCGGCCTGTTAGTGGAATAGATTTCCCAGGTATTGTTCCTAACCCCGTAGCATTCATGACGACAGTAAACGTGCCTTGTACACGCTTAAATGTACTTATAGTTGTAACGTTTGCGATTGTCAACGTACCCGTTTGCGCCGTGTAGAGTTGAGGTCCTGGTAGATTTAACGTCAGGTCAGTAATAGCCCCTCTCGGTGTAGGTTGCGCCCGGATACCCATTGGGTAGGTGCCCACCTCAAGCGTGTTCATGATGCGCAATTCGCCATTTGTCAGGTACTGATCTGGTACCAGATAGGATTCGCGGTAAGGGCGTGGCTGCCCAAAGGTTACGTCGGCCGTCAGGTTATCCCCTGAAATGGTGCCACGCACCCCGCTATAGGTCTGCGTAGTGCCATCAAGACGCTCCGGTCCTCTTCCTGTCAGGGTAAGCCCCCCAGTTATCTCGACCAATCCAGATCCGGTCGCAGTCTCCAGTGAAAGGTAATCCGGCAATTCAGGTTGCGGGTCCTTTCCACAGCCAAATAACCCCATCAGAGCCACGATCAATATCAACCCATAGCCACGTTTCATTCGCTTACTTTTTAGTGCCGTACATCAGCATTTCATTCCTAGGTTGACTTAACTCATTATAGCGCTTCTTTGTCTCTGCACTCATGCTGGCGCCAAGCCCAATGACGAGTTGATTTAACTCCGACATACGCATATGTAGTTCATCAATGACCTTTAGCCGCTCAGCATCAGTCAGTTTCAGCGTGTTCGAATCGTAGTAGTCAGTCGGTACTTGAAAATTGTCAACAATACTGCCCACTAGCCCGGCCACAGCCGCACTGGCTCCTCCCTGGATGACGGTCATAATGAGCGTGCCGGCCATTGGCGCACCGAAGGCTGCTCCGATTACATTACCCAGTATGCCCAGCAGCTTCTGATTGTTCTTGGCGTTGCTAGCCTGCAACTCACCATACAGAGTCAAGCTCAATTCTTTAAACTTCGAATCGTACTCAGCCTTTTTTTCGGGTGACAATGCATTGTAGTCATCGGCTGTCGCTACACCGTATTCATTGCCTAACGCCTGCATGGCTGATGCTGCGGTACCGGCAGGCGTCGACGAACTGGCAGCGCTGATATCAAACGTTGGCATAGCCGGTAGCATAATCGGAGAGCCTGACTTTAGAATGATGCCAAGTTGGTCTTTAATCGCATCCGCCTTGCTGACGGCTCCATTGTATTGCTTCATATACCGGTAAGCGAACCCGTTACCTCCGGTGGCGGCAAACCCGGGATTTGCTTTCTCCATGTCGCCCGCCAGCGTGACGTAGCCTGTCCGGAGTCCCCACATTTCTTTATGCATCTTCATGATCTCGTCGACCTTGTAGTAGGTGCTGACACCACGAGAGACAATGATACGAGAATTCAACTGAGCGGTTGTCAGCTTATTCATTCGCTCATTGAGAATTCGGATCAATTCCAGCTTGGCAGCCTGCTCGGTTGATGAGGTGCCGGAGATGCTGATCGTTTGACCATTTGTCATAGACGTAGTTAGTAACAGCCCCGTGATAATGGGAATAAAAAGAGTTTTCATCAGTCTGAGTCGTTATTTGAGTGGTAGATAATACCCGTGCAAGTCATCGTTGGAGTGGCTGCCAATTTGTGCAGTAAGTGGCCCGTAAGCCGACAAAATATGGTATTGAATTCTGTCCCTTTGGTAGCCAACCACCTGAATCGTATCCGGTATGGCCGGTATCGGTTCGATTCGTTTAAGCCGAAGTCTCGTCCCTATCGGATAGTCTATCCGATTAAATATTCGCTGCGGCACGGCAAACACGTATAAGCACAAGACCCAAAGAGTCGCAAACACAATTCCGGGCATAAACCCCGATAAGAAATCCTTTTTCATGCTACTAGTGAGTTAGGGGACTATCTGAAAATTCATGCGTACAGTATCGGGCAGGGTGTATCCCCTCGCCTGCTGCGCCACCAACACCACCTGACAGGCCCCGGTCGCTTCGGGGGTAAACTGCCATGAGGAGCCACCAAGTGGTAGCGGCACGCCGACTTTCTGCAGCACGTCAAAGCGGGCCGTGTCACTACCCCCGCTGAGCTTGCCCAGCCCTGTCGCCTGATAGTACACTAGCTCATAGCCGTACTTCTGGTAGTATGAGTCGGTCAGTAGTTCCAGCGGCAACACGTAGGGTTGATGCATCCGCAGTTGTTGACCTCCCATACCGGCGTTGAGTCGAATGCGATAGGGTGCCCGGATGTCGAGCGATTCGGTTTGACAGCCCCACAGGGTGGCTAGGCTAATCCCAAGTAGAAAGAATAGTCGGTTCATGATTAGTTGGCTGAATCAGTGGGAAGAATGAACTTGATGCCGATACCCAAATTGAAGCGGGTCGGCGTAATCGAGGAGCGAAACAGGTAGTATTCCTGCACCCGAGCGGTCAGGATCGTTTTGCCTGTCAGCAGGTACTCCCACTCAATGGCCAGCGTAGGCCCAACGACCCAATTGGATTCGTCACCGATCAATGCGCCTTCGATGACGCGGCTATCCTGATTGATTGATTCGTAACCGCCAGCCACGCCCCCACCGACGTTGAGCATCCAGCCCCGGTTGATGAGCCCCAGGGCGCGGGTGAAGTAAGTGACCTCCCCTAGCCACTGTGATACGGGCACCTGCTTCTGATCGTAAGCGTAGAACTTCTGATTGAGGTGAACGCTGGCTTTCCAGTAGGCATCACGGGATGTGTAGCGGCTATAGGCTAGGGCCCCGAAGTAGCCAAAATTGTCTTGCTTGGGCAACTTGAAGCCGTCGAGCGCACCGGCCGACAGTTCGAACGCTGATTGGCCTGCCTGATGGACCTGAGCATTCACTGCTACCGTTCCAAACAGCAGCAATGAGAGCAGTATGAAGATTGTCTTTTTCATAGGAGTTGATTTAGTGGTGATAATTAAAGCGGGCGGGCCATTGCCAATTCTTCGGGGCCTATGGAGATCACCATCTGACGACCACCGGCCTCCTCCCCTACCTGCACAATCAGTCGACGGTCCTTCTCCAGCGTCAGCCGCTGAATGGCAATCACCTTGATCAGATCACCGTGCCGGGGTACAACCACCTCACTGGCATCAAATTCCTTAATGGGATCGACCGGTACATCCTGCGTAGCTGAGCTTTCGCCGGCCTTTTTCAATTGCATGACGTAGGTGCGCAGGTAGTCAATCTCGTAATCCAGCTTCGAGGAGTTGTCCAGCCCCAGCACCACGTACATCACATCGTCTTTGTAGAGGATGTTCTTCAGAAACAGGTTCATGCCCTGCGTTTGGTAGCCGACGTGACGGATCTTCCGGCGGCTGTGCATAGCCAGTTCACCCTGCTTGTTGAGGTTGTCAGTGAGCCGGGCCTGTGAGCCACTGCTAACCTTAGCCGATTTGCTGACGTCGCCGTCAAGCAGCATCTTGGTTAGATCGTAGGTTACCGCGTCGGGGTGCTCTTTGTAGCTGACCAGAAATGAGAACAGCCGTCCGTCCGAGGTTACAATGGTCAGGTTGGTTTCCATAAACTGGTTCTGACCCGTTGCTTTCAGCCGAAAGACATTGTTCGCTTTCTCGACGGCTTCCCCGGCAATCTCCTTACTGCCCAGATCGGCGTAGCGAATCTCATAGGGAAAGATGATGTGAGTGGTCTTACTGGAGCTTACCTGAATAGCATACGAGGGCCGGATGCTGGCATTGGTCATCGGCAACACAAAGGCGAGTTGAGCCATAGTAGGCGCGCCAGCTAGCATCATGAAGATGGGAATGAGTAAACGTTTCATGGAGTAGTTGTTAAGCTTTGAGGAAAAGATTGTAGCCAGCCCGTAGCCGGATCGTTGTCTGCCGGGCGGAGTTGGCCGCGCTCATCCGGGCTGAACTGAGTACGGTACTGGCCAGCCCACCAATGCCGGGCAGGTTTAGGCCCTGAATGGCCGAGGAGCGCAATTGACCGTTGTTCTGACTGCTCTGAGTCAGGCCTGGTACATTAACACCCTGTGAGCCGTCGGTATCGTACACGTCAAGATTTAAGGGTATCAGCTGGCCATGCAGTTGCAGGTTGTTGACCGTTAGCCGTAGTCGGTCATCCGATAGCTTGCAGACAGCATAGAGGATAGTGTTGGCCGGGATCGTTACCCCGTCCGCACTGACTTCTTTGAGCAGGCGTAGCTTTACCTGTTGCCCGTCCTTGATGGTTTGGTCCTCGTGTACGACGATGGGTATCATCCAGGCAATAGTCTTTTTATTGCCATAACTGTTACCCCCACTCAAGATGGCCCGCTCTGATTTGCGTCGTGAGCCTTCGGTAGGAGCCGTGTAGAAGGGACTGCTGTTGTCGACCTCTTCCGATAGCCGCGAGGCCGTTGCGTTGTCGGTGAGCTGCACGGATGCGGGTGCCACATCCCCTGCCGGAACTGGTGCCAGGGCTGGTGCCGAGGTGGGGGCTGCGGTAGTTCTCACCCCAGCATTACGCCCCGCCTGGTAGTCGCGTAGTTGCGCAGCTACTTGCTGATCAGATTCCGCCCCGGCATAATACCCCGGTTTGCTGCCTGGAGGAATATAGTAGTAAGGGTTCTTGGCAGCCCGCCCCGTGGTGGCGTATGGATTCGCCGATCGTTCCCGGTGCCTGATCGACGTTGTTGGCTCTGCCCTATTGGTTGTTGCCAAGCTTGGTGCATGCTGCTCAGTTGGGCCAGTAGTAGCCACCGCAGGCATTGCCTTGAACTGATTACCTACCGAATCCTTACGGGTATTAGCGAACACGGAGAGGACCTGTCCGGATTGCGCCCGACCAAACTCGGATGCATCGACGTTTCGGTCTTCAATCGCCTTATTCTCAGCCGTCGGCAAATTGGCGTTGAAGCCAGTATTACGGCTGCTAGAATCCGCAGATAAGTCAGTGGGACGCCCCCGCCCCCCGCCGAGTACCCAAAATAGGGGCACCAGACCGAAGACGATAATAAGGGGCACCCGTACCATAAACTTACGCTTTGACTCAAGTGCGCTGTCGTTAGTTATGTTCTTCTTCATTTGTTGTTTTTATTTAAGGAGTCGAGTCGTTGTGCTGTTTGCTGCATATCTCTTTGTCGTGCCAGTTGCTGATCTGTTATCTTCTGACTGGTTTGGGAGAAAAGGCTCTGCAACGGTTTAATCAATTGCTCAGGACTGGCCGCAGGTGGTTTATCACCCAACTTCTGCCAACTGACAAATAGCTTGTAAGAGGCACTGCCCATCATGGCCAGGCATGCCATGATACACACGTTCTTTTTTGTCTGGTCCGATAGTTCGGTTAACCACTCCCCCACTCTTCCCAGCAGTCTGATCAGTCGTGTCATTGGCGTACTCGTTCTTCAATGTCCTGATTGTCGATTACAGAAAAGCGCTCAATGAGAAAGCCGTGTGGGTTGATGTCTGACCGGCTGACGTTGCGCAGGTAGCCTCCTGTTACCAGCCGCCGTACCGTGATGTTGGTTAGGCGAATGATCTGCTGTCGAGAGTAGGTCCTAAACGCGTAGGGGTACTGTGTCATGTCGAGATGAATACTATCGACCTGGATCTCCTGCGACGCTGCGGCCTGCACGAGCTGACTGTAGTAGCCTTTCTCCTTGGTGTCCATGTAAAGCCGGGTCACACTCTCATCAGCGTAGGGCAAGGCTTCGTCAATGTGCTCCTGAATCGCTTTCGAATCCGGATCGAGCGTAAAGAACAGTTCGTGAAACCGCTTGATGTGATCTTTGCCCTCAACGGGCCGGTTCTCCCGTACGTCGTTGCGCAGGGCAGCAATAAGTGACTTGCCTTGCTCAACCACGTAGATGCGGCTTTCTGAGTCTATCTTGGTCTGGTAAGCGAACCAGAGTGCCGACAGGGAAATAATGCTCATCACCCCCAATGTGGTGAAGGCCAGAATACGAATATTGCGGTAGGAGGTTTCCAGATTCCGCAGTGACTTAAAGAATAATTCCTGTGCCATACTAGTGGTTAGCTTTTGGTGATTGTTCGTAGCTTTTCGACTTCCTGCTTAACGGCAGCACCATAGTAAGAGCCGTAGTTAGCCGCCGTCTGACCAACGGCTCGTCCACCCACGACAGCTGCTCCCAGCCCCATCGTGGCGGCCGCACCGAGCCCCCCTAAAACGGCCCCTCCAGCGGTTAATCCTGCCTGAGCGGTGCCCGTCACGGCCGGCATTGACGCCATCACCATTGATGTGCTTAGGCTCGTCATGCGTTGCAGGGCATTGCCAACCCCGCTGCTAGAAATAATGAATCCCGCAGCAGTGGGAATAAACACGTACGCTATAGTGGCGATGATCATAAAGACCAGATACATTAAATCCCCGCTCGATGCTTCGTCGGGTACGTTGCTGGTCAATTCTAGGTATTGAATGGCCAGCACTTTGCCTTGCAGGTAAGTGACAATAGTGCCGAGGATATTGGCCAATGGAAACCATAGGGAGATTTGCAGGTACCGGGCCATCCACATCAGGTGTGAATCCTGAAACCCAGTGAATATGGCGGCTACGAAGGCGAGCGGGCCTACAATGGTCAGGATGATAATAAAGAAGGCCCTGGTCGTCAGAATAACCAGTCGAGCCGCCAGAAACAGCGCGTAAAGGATGTTCTTCAGAAAAGCATTCAATCCTTCATCAAAATAGATTCTGAACTTCTCAGCCAACAAATGACCCATATTTCCCGCTGACCAATATGAAGTTTCGTCGATTCGTTTGTCGAGTTGGTTGAGTCGTTCCTGAATCTTTTCGGCACGCAGTTCCTCAATCTGACGAATACGCGTTGTCTGGACGTCGACCATGTTCTGAGTCACGGTCTCGATCGGTTTTATCATGGCATCGAGCAGGCCAGTCACAATGCCGAAATTGAGCGCCAGAAAGCCAATAACGAAGGGGCGAAAAAGGGGAAATACATCAACTGGTTCGGCGCGGGCCAGATGTCCCAGCAATCGCATACCGATGTACAGCGTTGCTCCAATAGCGGCAATAGCTGAGGTGACGTCACCCAAGTTTCCAATGCCCGACAATACCTCGGTGAAAGCCGTCTTAACGGCCGATTCCATTGACTCAAATTTGCTGTAAAAGCCGTAGTCGACATAGGTTCCCCCACCCGGCTGGAATAGTAAGATCATAGCATGTTTAGTGTAATGAAGCCGCGAATACAGCTTCAGAGCGAAGAATCAAAGGGTGTCCAGTAAAATGAACACCCTTTTCCGTCAAGCTATCTGCGTTTTTGCGCGTCGTGCATCGGCAAAATCGACGATCGCAACCTGAATATCCCCTCCATTCTGTCTGGTTCGGACCTGTACTTCGAGCTTTTCCTTTTCCTCGGTTGTATAGGCTGCGTATTCCTCTACGCTCACTTCAGTGGCGTACACTTTGGCCCGGCTGCCGAGCGCAATGAAGACTTCCTTGTATTTTCGCTTCGGGTCATTATCCTTATTGACCGAGAGAATCAACTGCTTTTGTTTGTCGGAAAGTCCCAGTAACTGACGCACCTCCTCAAACCGGTGTTGGTATTTGCTCTGATCGAGCAGGATCTTACAGTCCGAGTTGTTGATGATGGCGTCCTTGACGATGGTGTTACCAATAATGTCGTCAATCTCCTGAGTCACTACCAGTGCTTCACCGAAGTGCTTACGAACTGTTTTGAAGAGGTACTTGATATAGTCAGCCATTGACTCTTTGGCAATGGCTTTCCAGGCTTCCTCAATAACGATCATCTTACGCTGACCCTGTAACCGCCGTAGCTTGTTGACGAAGGTTTCCATGATAATTAGTGTCACCACCGGGAACAGGACCGGGTGATCTTTGATGTTGTCGAGTTCGAAGACTACGAAGCGTTTGTTGAGCAAATCAACCTTCATCTGCGAGTTGAGCAGGTAGTCATACTTGCCGCCTTTGTAGAACGGCTGCATGGTGATCAAAAACTGCTCAACATCGAAGTATTTGGTTTCAAATTTCTTCTCAATCAAATAGGCCCGAAATCCGTCCTCGGCGTCAACGTACTCATAGAATCCATTGAAGCTGGCTTCGGCTTGGCCTTTTTTCACGCGTTTAATGAAACCTTCCAGTGCGTCACTCAGCGCTACCTCTTCCGTTTTGGTAAAACTTTCGTCCTCTTTCTTCCACAGCGTCAGCAGCAGCGTATTGACAGATGCAATCTTATCAATCGTGTAGATACCATCCTCCACGTAAAACGGATTGAACGTGATCGGCTTGTTCTCTTCGTAGGTTAGATACACGCCATCTCTCCCCCGCGTTTGTCGATTTACCAACTCGCACAAGCCCCGGTACGAATGGCCTACGTCGACGAGCACAATGTGGGTATTCTGCTCGTAGTACTGGCGCACCAGGTGGTTCATGAAGAACGATTTGCCTGACCCCGAGGGGCCAATCACAAACTTGTTACGGTTGGTAACCCAGCCCTTTTCCATTGGCTCATCTGACAAGTCAACCCATACCGGTTTGCCACTTTGCCGATCACACAACCGAATGCCGAAAGGGGAAAGTGAATCCACGTAGGAAGACTCCATATTGAAGAAACAAACAGCCTGTTCAGCGAAGGTGTAGAACGTCTCATCGTACGGTAGATCGCCGGCGTTGCCGGGCATGGCTGCCCATAGGAGCCGGGCGGCATCCATCGTATTCTGTTTAGGTAGACAATCAAGCTGCGCAATGGCCGAAGAGGTTCTGGAGCGAAGGGAGTCCAGCTCCTCAGGTTTCTCCGTCCAGACCATCACATTGAAGTGCGCCCGGCAAACCGTGCGCTGCATTTGAATGGCTTCCTGTACGTACTGTTGAGTCCAATCCCGATTGGTGGCGTTAGCCTGCGAAAAGGTAGACAGCGAGTTCAATGTGCGGGCGTCCTGTTCGAAGTCGCGCAGGGTAGTGGTGCTGTCCTCGATGCAGATGTACTGATTGTACATGTGATTGCAGGTAAGCATGTGACCAACGGGTAATACGTTACCGACCGCAAATTGAGTGCTGTCAGATGACAGTGGGCCGTAGTTGGCCATGACGTCAATTTGTAGGGGTAAGGTTTCCGTATCCGAGATCGTGAAGCACATGACGTCCTTCGAACCGATGCGTACCCGTCCGTCAATATCCCAGTCTTCCAGAATTACCCGCTTGGCCGGATCGGGTTGTAAACGCAGGTAATTTGGAATTAACCCTTTATCCCCTTTTTCATTTACGAAGTCATCGTCAGTCAACCGATCCGCTTTGATACCACCATCCAGTAGTAGGCGCTCAACTTGTGAGATTGTATCAAAAAAAGGTTGCAATTCCTGTTTCGACATCTGTTCGCGGGGCACCAGCCGACTCCGCGTCAAACTATGCCGATTGCTCTTTTGCTTTTGCCGGCCCTTGGGTAGTTTGGAAATGTAGAGGTAGCAGAAATGCTTCAGGTAAGGCCGCTCTATGAAGTGTCGCTGAAACCCCTGGGTCAGAAAGCTATCTTCGCCATGCTCATGGTCGGCTTTGTACTTCTCCTCAATGAACCAATCCTGTTTGTGAATAACGGTACCGGGGGGCAATAGCCGAAACGCTTTTACCAGACTACTGTGGAGTTGTCTGTAGTCGTCACTCGCCAGCGTGAATATTTCCGGCAGGTGCAACCGAAAGCCGACGGTGATATCCGCCAGCTTGTTAATGATGCAATTGTTTTCAACGGCCAGCAGTGGTAGAGCCGCTTCGAGTACGCGTGCGTTTAGCTTCACGGAGTTTAGCGAAAGGTTTGGCGGACGAAATAATAATGGCCTTTGGTTGAGAGCGGGTCGCTTCGATTTTGAGCAGACCCGATACGCCGTGTTTTGCGGAAAGCCGCATGCAGTACCAGATGCCACCACCGGCTGAGGCGATCACGATTGCCGTAGCCAGGTAGGTATTAAGGCCAAAAAGCCCGTTGAGTATCAGTGTGAGAATTAGGCTGCTGACCGCGATGCCCGCGGCCAGATATAAATAAGTGCCCTTCAAACCCCGAAACTCAACGGGCTTTCCGATGCCCTTGTTGATGTTCAGCGCCATTAACCAAAGAACGCCGTCAGGATCGTACCCACAGCCACTAGAAACAGGGCTGCACCGAACCAGCTTACCATTGCCTTCTGCGTGTCAGGATCGCCGTTGTGCATCTTGCTGTACACCCGAACGCCACCAATCAATCCGATTACTACACCGAGGGCCAGCACGATGGTTTGAGCCGAAGTGGCGTACCCACGAATGGTTGTCGCGGTTGCACTCAGAGCCGCAGCTCCGTTGCCACCCCCAGCCTGAGAATTTGCAGCCATCGTCATGAACAGAAGATCCGCTGTCAGCAGCGCACGGAGGGGGATTTGTTTGAACAATGTTTTCATATAATCCGAACGTAGTAAGTTTTACACAACAAAAAACGCACTTATTTTATACAATATGCAAACGTAGTACGATAATTTTTTATAATAAGTAAAATATTATAAATGCCATGTTAAACAGTCTGTATACATTAATTGGTAAAATCATTGATTAATAGCCCATTAGCGTCGTAACAGATGTATATACATGGCTTTTTTGGTTACACATTGCCGTAAAAGAGTGCAATTGACTATATCGCTATGAGCCGTATATCGCTGTTATAATGAGTGTAATTACATATAATATATTTTTTACGGCTATCAACTATGTAATCTGTTAATTATACTTTCGTAGTATGGTGGGGCGAAAAAAAGGGGCAGACCGAAGTCTGCCCCCGCAAGGCATCACCACAAATAGCTATGCTACGCGTACGCAGCAAACAGTTCGTCGAGGTAGTCCCACTGCCGTATGTAGTGCTGATTGGGGCGGCTCACCGGCATCTCCAGTTCTTTGACATGTTGGTTTGTCGGCCGTGAGGCTGAGTAATAGCTGGCCAGTCGCCAGAGCACGACAACGCCCCCTGCGATCAGCAAGGCTGTAGATATTGATGTGATAAGATGTACCTGCCGCAGTAGCACAACAAAGAGAATCACAGCAAGCACAATACCCCATAACATTTTGAAGCGAACGTGCACCTGATTGCGCAGCAAGAACCTGGACTGTTCATAGGTATGCTGATCATAACCGACGGCCAGCGCGAGGATTGTTCGCGCCAGGCCATGCAACCCTGTCTGAGTAAACAGCACTATGAGCCGTTCGGATAGGTTGGCCATGAATTCGGCTAGTTTAACCCCGGCGCCGATCAACATAAGGCCAATGAACAGCATTACGCAATTCCAGAAGGTGAAGGCAAACAGGTACATGGTCGTTATCGATTAAAGTTTATTCCGGATAGTACTGAGCCGAATCCTTTTTGCTCATTGAGCGTATCGGCAAGCTCTTTTGTGTCGGCGGTGGCATCTTCGTCAGCCAGTAACCGTCCCTGCTCGTCAACCTGCAAACTCTGGGCAGACCGAACCACAGCACCCAGTGACCGCTCTGCTGGTTTGATCGGTTCGATTTGAATGGTCATCTCGAACACCAAATCTGCTTCTGATCCAGGTATAACTTCTTCAGCGACAATAGCCTGACTATCGTCGGGGTTTGCCTGAGCCGTAACCGGTTCAGGGACGGGTTCCGACTCGGCTTCTTCCTCATCGGACTCCGCCACCGGATCAGGTTCCTCATTAACAGCTTCGGCTGGTGCCGGCGTAGTGTCTTCCGTGTAGCTACTCACAGAGTACAAACTACTGTCATCAGATTCTTCCTCGGCCTCATCGGCTTGGGCTGGTGCTGACTGTTCGGGTTGCCCCCGATTACTGATCCATTCACGGATATCTTCTCGGTAGTAGGCCCACGCTACGTAGGCATAGTAGATGACAAGACCTGTCCCTACGACTTTAATGAAGTCCCACCAGGTGTATTGGCTAAGCATCTTTTTGCTGATCTTTAATGTAGGCTTGATTTAACATTTCCATCAGGTTGTGAACAAAGACATTCATGTTCTTTCGATACTTGAAGGCCAGTGTACGAAGTAGTTCGTGGTGCTCATCGGACACCCGCACCATTTTATTGAACGCCTCGCCATCCTTGGGATTAGGAAGGACAACATCGTCCAGCAACACATTGGATGTTTTCTTGCCACGTTCACTTTTCTGAAAGGGCGACGGTACCGGGTTTGAGGTTGCAACTGCAACCGGCTCCTGTTCAGGCTCTTGTGAGCTCGTTGGAACTTCCTCAGCTGTTGGTTCTGCAACAGCGGGAGTCTCCCCCATTGTCGGCATCAGCGTATCCATGAATTGAGCCGCCTTATCGACTGAATTCTTACGGGTTACGTCGCTTAGTCGCTTAGTCATCGTTGGTGTTGGTTGGATTTAGTGAAGTGAGCAATTCGATTTCAGTAAACAGGTCTTTCAGTCCACTGTTCCGTAGGTAGTTGGCGGGCATAGGGAATAACGTTGATCGATTAATCGAATCTTGATAGGAATCCCGTTGAGGTACCCGGCTTTTTAAGCAACTCAATCCCATCGTTTGGAAGCGGCTTTCAAGCATGTCGGCCATATCAGCATCACGCGACGGCTTGTATTTGTTCCAGATGACCCGCAGCTTATCAATGGGTAGCAACTCAATCTCCCGGATTGCATTGATGTAGCTGACACCGGTAGTAACTGAGTACTCCGAGGTCTCCATCGGGACGATCAGAAAGTCGACGGTTTTGATGGCCGTTTCATACCCTTCCACATCAATGTTGCCTGGCATATCAAGCAATACAAGCTGAACGTCATCGGGTAGCTGCTTGAGTAGGGCAGGGACTTGCTCGGGGTTGCCGGCTTTAATGGTGAAAGGCTGAATTCCATTCACAATCTGTGCTTGTAAACGGGCCTTGGCATCGTCATCGGTTTGTAGCTGTTTGGCTTCCCGGATGCGCTGGTTGTAGACCGATAACTGTGCGCCATCAACGTCCAGAATAGCTACGTTAATCCCCCGTCGATAGTGCAGCGTTGAGGCCACTAGCACGGAGAGTGTTGTTTTTCCCATTCCACCTTTTTGGGTAGCGAAGGCGATGACGACGGGACGGATGGGAGGTCTGCTGGCAACCCCAGGTGAGGGATGCGGTTGGGTGGTGTTCATGAATAATTTGATTTTGATTACGGGGGTCAAAGCAAAAATGAATTTCTCAGAATAACAAGAGAAATGTTACAAATCACTCACGTTGTCACGTACGTTGTCACGCACACACGTTACGTGTCACGTTGTAATACAGTAACATAAAAGCACTGTCATGTAAGTGCAGACGTGCATCTGTTACGAAGAGATACGACAACAAAGCGACTGGCCATTAAGTCAACGAAGCGACACGTAACGTATGTGATTGCAATACGCCGTGCATAAGTAACGTCGCTCACCGTATCCGGGGTTACGAGTAGCCTGAGTGCATAAGCACGGAAATGACAGAAAATTTGGTTAGTCAGTGCTGTCACTTAGTCAACGCTGCACCTTGTCACATCGACACGCCAGCGACAATGTTACCCGTATACAAAAGGCCGCACTTGTCATAAGGGCGGATCGAAGTTAGCAAGATGTGTTTTTGTACGTACAAAAACTGTTTAGGTGCCGTCTGCACCTTCATCAAATAGCCTCCGAAGTCGGCTATTTTAAACCAGATCAAACATGGAAGAAAAGCGTAATCGGGGCGGTGCTCCACGGAAAGTCGCGTCCCTCAAGCGGGAACGCCGGGTAGAAGTTCGTTTCACCGATGATGAATATAAGGAACTTGAAATACGTAAGAAACGGACCGTGACGAATGACGTTGCCGCATTCATTCGGGATGCATGCCTGCAAAAACCAATGCGGTTGAAACCGGTAATGACCAGTCACGAAGAGACCGTTCTTGCTCTTGTCCGGGAGACAAGACAGGACATTTTACGGGTTGCTATCAATGTAAACCAATGCTCCAAACGTATCAACAGCACAACAGACTACCGCGATTTACAACGGGAAACGAACAGTTTGTCGGACAACATTAAGACCATAAATGACCAACTTGATCTACTCATACTTCAGCTAACGCCATCTCAATCACACGTAATCGAAGCTGTCAATGGTAGCCCGAATTAGTGGTGGGAACGCACCGGGTGGTGCTGTCAACTACAACGAAAACAAAGTAAACAAGGGGGAAGCTGAGCGGCTGGCCGTGCGCAATTTCGAGATGATAAGCCGACCGGTCGATCAGCTTACGGCAACATTGATTACAGCCCAACTAGAGGAACGGGCTGAACTCAATCAACGAATCAGTAAGCCCACGTTCCACGCGAGTCTATCGCTGGCGCCGGGCGAAAAGCCATCCTCAGCGGAGTTACTGGCAATGGCTGATCAGTACATGCAGGGCATGGGCTATGGACGACAGCCCTATGTTGTTTACCAGCACCGTGACACCGACCATACTCACGTCCACATCGTATCGGTACGGGTTGATGAGCGGGGTAAGAAAGTGCCTGATAACCACGAACGGGAACGCAGTAACACACTTCGACAACAGATCGAAAAGGACTTCGGCTTGCAGGCGGCCCAGCGGACGGCCGTCAAGAAAGAACGCGTCGAACTGGTACCCCTTCAGTATGGCAAAGGGGATTTAAAGCGTGAATTGTCCGACGTGGTGCAGGGTGTACTGCGAGGTTTTCACTTCAGTAGTATGGCTCAGTACAATCAACTATTGGGCATCTACAACGTGAAAGCCATCGAAGTGCCGCAACCAGGCAAGGCACCGGGGCTAGTCTATTCACTCTTGGACGGCAAGAAAAACACGGTGGGTACGCCTTTCGCGGCCAGTGCATTGCCGTATCAACCGACGCTGGCCACTGTGACCCGTCGGATGGGGGCAGGTAAGAAGATCAAAGGTGATCAGGTTAAAACGGTACGTAAGGTTGCGTACACGGCCCTGACGGGCAGTACCAACTGGAACGACTTTCAGCTGCGATTGTCGGCTAAGGGTATAGAAGCGATCCCCCACCGGGGAACCGATGGCAACCTGTTCGGGCTGAGCTTTGTCGACGTGCGCAGCAAGACGATATACGGAGGCAGCGAGATTGGCAAGTCATATACGGCGGGAGCCCTAAAAGCTACGTTTGGACCGGATTACACCTATCCGGTCAACCGCTCTATAGAGTCGGTGCAATCAACTGCAACGGAGCGAAAAGCAACACAGCGTCAGAAGCCAACTCAGGAACCAACTCAGGAACGGACCGTAAAGTCAACGCCAGAAAAGAGCATCAAACAAAACGAACCCAAAGAGCAGACCCAAACGCCTATGCACAATCAGGAATTAATACGCCAACTGCTTAACGCCCTGGCAGGGCCGGAAGAAAATGACAACGAACAAGAACTCAAATCAATGCTAAAACGCGCTCGTCAGCGCACCCGTTAACCATGAAAGATGATCGTAAAGGCTACATTCAAAATAATGAGCTATTCCTGTTTGCCGGACTGTTCTTTCTGGCCTTACACCTCTACATTGAGCTAGAGGGTTTTTTTGCCGGATTCGGCTGGTCCCATCCGCTCGTAAACCAAAAGCTGGCCGCGATGATAAATCCGCCCGGAGCGGCCAACCGGCATTGGCTATTCACAGATAGTCACTGGGTGCTAAAGACGGGGGGAGGGCTCTGTATTATCCTGTTTAGTTTAGGGGGGCATTCCATCAAGTCAGTAAAGATGACCAGGAAGCGAGTATTGACGGCTATTGGGTTGGGATTGCTTTTGTTTTTTGGCACCCTACCCATGCTTACCAGTACAACGTTACTGGCTGTACTGGGGGTACCCACCTTGAGCATGGTATACATTGCGATGTCATTTGCCGGATTACTTTATCTGATTAAGGGCGTGCAGAATAGCAATCGATTGCTTGGCTTCGTTCCTGGCTCGGATGAATTCAACGAAGAGAACGAAAGCTTTCCACAGCAGGAGACACGCATTGATAATGAGTTTTCGGTCAATATCCAGATCGTGTTTGTTTACAAAAAGAAACTGCGGCAGGGTTGGATCAACCTGACCAATACGTTTCGTTCCCTGCTCATTATGGGAACACCCGGTTCTGGTAAATCGTATGGAGCAATTAACTCAGTCATTCGTCAGCACATTGAGAAAGGGTGTACGATGTACATCTATGACTGGAAGTTTCCGGATCTGTCGCTGGTAGCCTTCAACGCCATGCGTCGACACCAGAAAAAGCTCCCCAAGAACACTAAGTTTTACTGCATTAACTTTGACGATCCCAGCCGGTCGCACCGCTGCAACCCCGTCGACCCAATCTACATTCAGAGCATTGACGATGCTTACGAAACGTCTAAGCTGATGATGTGTAACATCAATCGCACCTGGATAGGGAAAGAAGGGGACTTCTGGGCGGATTCTGCCATTAACTACGCCACGGCTGTACTTTGGTATCTACGGTGCTACGACAAGGGGCAATACTGCACCTTTCCTCATCTAGTCGAGATGATGACCATTGATTACCGGAAAATCTTTCCCCTGCTGATGGAACGGGAAGACCTTGAGGCGTACATGGTCCTATTCATCTCGGCTTATACCGGCGGGGCGATGGAACAGCTAGAAGGTCAGATGGGATCGGCTCGCAGCGGACTTGCCAAGCTGTCGAGTCCTGGAGTATATTGGGCCATGAGTGCCAATGATTTTACGCTCGATATCAACAACGAGAAAGCACCCAAGATTCTGTGCATAGGCAACAATAACAAAAAGAAAAATCTCTACGCTGCTGCATTGAGTCTGTATAATGCCAGGGTACTCAATCAAATTAACGTACCTCATCAACTGCCCTCATCGGTCGTTATTGACGAGTTGCCAACCATCTATTTTCAGGGTCTGGACAATCTGATTGCTACCGGCCGGGGACACCGAATCTCAACCACCATTGCCATGCAGGACTTCTCTCAACTTGAGAAAGACTATGGCAAAAGCGAAGCGGAGGCTATTCGAAATACGGTTGGCAGCGTAATCTCAGGGGCCGTCAAAGGCAACACGGCCAAAGCTATCGAGGATATGCTGGGCAAAAACGTGCAGCGGAAGCAGAGCGTCACAATCCAATCGGAAGACACAACGCATAGTATCACTACTGATCTGCAACCCATGATGCCAGCCGCTAAGGTCGCCCGGATGGATGCGGGTGTGTTCGCCGGTATTGTCGCCGGTGGTTACGGGCAGGAAAGCGAATTGAAGGCATTTCACGGCAAAATCATTATCGATGACGCTGACTTTAAGGCTGAGCAGAAGTATAAGAAACTACCCGAATTTTCTATTTTTGCTCAAGAGAAGGGATCTGTTTCCAAGCAGGTGGCGGAAAACTACAAGCGGATCAAGCGTGAAACAAAAGACTTGGTTGCTACTGAAATAGCCCGGCTTGAAAAAGACTCCAAACTGCCACCAGTCAAAACACAGAAAAAGAATGGGCGACGAAATTAGCCAGCGTTTAGTCTCGATACGCAAGCACCTGAGCAATCGATTGGAAGAGAAGCTACTGACGGATCATGTGGCCATGCGCTGCGGACTGAAGACAGAGCAGGTATACCGGCTGGAACATGGACTCAGCGGTACGCCGAACTCACTGGTAGCCCTGATCAACTATTATCATTCGCAGGGGTATAGTCTGGAGTGGATATTTGCCGCCGACAACAGCCATATACCAATGGTGACGCCAAGCAGTCGCCAACTCCAGCTAATCACTGAACAGATTCAAAAAATTGGCTTACAGCTGACAGCAGGCTATAGTCAACTTTCGGATCAGTTAGAAGAGATTGGCTTGGGACCATTGGAGTTAGGCATCGGCGAAAGCGTACCGTTTGAGTTACCGGACGCCGAAGGCATCACCGCCTGATAGAGCCAGTACCGTCGGCGCATTAGAAAGCAGAATTGAAACGGGTCCACGACGGACCCGTTTTTTTTTAGGGTGTAGTGTAAATGAGGGCCTGTAGCGAGTCCGGTTTGTCCGACCCGGCCTACTTCATCACCTTGACGTACTAACTGCCCTGTACGCACGCAAAAGCCCGACAGGTGGCCATAGATTGTTTCGAAACCAAACGCGTGCCTGATATGCACAAATAGCCCCAGATCAGAAGTCCGTCCACTACGTGTAACGATGCCGGGTGCAGTAGCAACTACGGGCGTACCTAACCGCGCACTGACATCTAGCCCGCCATGTAAGCGAATTTGCTTACGAATCGGATGACGTCGCATTCCAAAGGGAGAAGAAATATGGAAGGCTGACAGGGGCACGTCAACGGGTAGTATGGCCGGCAGTAAATCAAGCTGGGGAGAATTAGGAGGAAAAGCGTTCAGTAGTTGCTCAATCTGTCGATACTGGTTAGTTGTACGTAGCAGAGAAACCTCCATTGAATCCGTATAGCTTGATAGGGTATCAATTACCAGTGAATCCCCCTTATGCTGTGCCCCACAAGTTAGACTATATAGTAGCAATCCGACACCAGCCAGTACATTATTTATAGACATTTTGCGTATAACGTAAATTCTTGGCAACAAAATTGCATATTTTATTCCGTAGCCTGTTTAATTTCCTACATTTACCCAAACGAACATGAGTTAACTACTACTGATACGCCATGAATCCATCACTTGACTATGCCCGTACGCAGGCTGACGGCCTCGACAATATTGCTCCCTCGCCACTACAAGGCAAACAAGCCTGGCAATATGCGCAGTCAGACAATTTTCTTAGTCCAGAGGAAGCCGCTGCCGTGATGCGACAACAACTGGAACCGCATCGGCAACAGATCGAACAGTCACTCGCGCAGGTGGGCTACTCACCGGCAAATCTCGCCAAGTATCCGGCTATTGAACAGGCCCTGTTCAGTGGGCAGTCGACGAAACCGATTTCAATCCTTATCGGGCCAGAAATCACCATGCGCGGGACCTTACGGGTTGTCATGACCCCGGAGGGGCCTGACGTTCGAATAACGCCCGTACAACGTGAACTGGCTATCCCTTCGTCAATCAACGGGGCCGTTTTGAGTAAACAGGAACAACAACAGCTTACCGAAAAAGGCGCATTGCCGCGTCCATTATTTATGGCCGAAGATGGTAACCTGCTGCCAACCTATTTGCGCATCGACAAGAGCACCAATCAGGTGGAACTATGGCGGGTGAAAGCCGAAGATTTGCCAACAAAGCTATTGGGTATTGACTTAACGAAGGATCAGCAGCAGATGCTATCTACAGGCAACCCAATCCGGCTGGCTGGTTTGCTTGACCAACAGGGGGAGCCATTCAACGCAACGGTTAGCCTGTCACCAGCGAAACAATCACTGACGTTGACAGACTTTAATCGGCTTGATGTTTCTCTTCGTCCTGACACAGCATTTAAAAATCAGTTGGCTCAAAACAACGAGGGTGCCAAGACAGACGTGACCCAGAACCGGGAAATTGCCTCTAAATCAACAACGACCACCAATCAACAGAGTGAGTCGTTACTTAAGCAACTTACGCAAACCGATACAAACGAGCAGGAGCAGGGCCGACGTATGCGCCGGTAAGCTCACTACTCATCCAGTGCTATGACAAAGTTTGATGAACTCAAAGAACGTTTCCCTAATCTGATCCCGATTCAGGAGCTGCGGTCAAACGTATCCATTGTTGAACTTGCCGTTCAATACGGTTACGAGCCGCAGCTTCATAAAGGGAAGAGTCGCCCGGTACTTGAGCACTCTGACTATAAGGATGTTATTATCATCAAGAACCCACAGGACGCCAGTCAGCAGGTTTATCAGCGAGCTGGTGATTTTTCGGATTCAGGGACGGTCATTGACTTCATTCGCAATCGGCTGTCGACCGTGTTTTCAAAGTTCAATCATCCAGGCGAACACGAGTTTAAAAACATTACCAGTGTGCTCTATGACTACTTGCGCATTGACCCCAACCATGTCAATCAGATTCGTAAAGTAACGGCTGAACTGACAGCCGCTAGTCCTAAGCAGCAGTTCGCAAAAGAACAGTTTGATATCAGGCCACTGGAGCCCGACAACTACTTGACAAAACGAAACATTGCACCAGAGACCATTGGCCGGCCTGAATTTATTAACAAGGTCGTTGCCCAGGTTGCTTACTTTAATCCCCAGACGGGCCATACCGATAACTTTCCAACGGCAATTGAGCACCCGGAACGCAACTACCTCAAGTTTACCAACATCGCATTTCCTTACTACAATGGTCTGTCTAGCGACATAACCGGTATGGAACTGCGCAACGAGAACATTAAACTCCACGCGCCAGGCAGCGACCGATATAGCAGCATTTACGTATCGAATGCGCCACAGACTGTAAAGCAATTTTTTATTATGGAAAGCGCCATAGATGCGCTTTCCCATCAGCAGCTCAGGGCTATTCAGGGGGACAAAGCGTTCAACTCGGTTTATTTCTCAACTGGAGGGCAGATCACCCCCCAGCAGGTCAATACAATGACCAAGTACATAGGGTCATTCAACAAAGAGCCGGACTGGAAAATCAATCTGGCTTTTGACAATGACACCAAGGGTCACCGCTTTGACTTACTCTGTGTGCAGCAGTTGGCGGCCGCTAAATTTCCAATGAGTCCAACCGTCGGGGGGCTGGGGCGAATCGCGTACCTGTTACCGGAGCAGAAAACCTATGAGCCAATTCAGGAGGCTTTACTGAGTCGTATAAACGCCTTCAACACAACATTGCAGGCCCAGTTTGCATTCACCGATCAAGACCCTTTGGGTAAGTCTGTATTGAGCACGCAGCAGTTTACCATTGGCCGTAGTGGTAATCAGGTGGCGGTTAGTATTCCAGAAACGTGCATGGCCCTTACCAGCTTTACGCGGGACCTACTGGAACTGACTGATCTCGACAAACGAATAAATATCACCAAAGCGCACGGCAAAGATTTCAACGAAGACTTGACTAAGGAAGTCAATCAGGGTAAGAAAGATCGATACGCGCTCACCGATGAGCAGGGCGTGGTTCACACCAGGGGCAACGTTGCGACCGTAATGGCTCGGCTGATCAACACGCTACGGGGGGAGGCAGAGGCCGAAGCAATGACCAAAACGTACCAAATTACGGAGCGACAACCGTACGGTTTCCGACTGCCACAGGTAGAGATAAGGGTTGAAAAGGGAGAAGTGATTCGCTCGGTACAAACACCCACCTTTGACAAGCAGATACAACTTGAGAAGCACGATCGGGCGGTAAGACAGTCACCAGGACCAGCGGAAGAAAAAAAGCCGCTGAATCCCGAAAACAAGCCCCCACTTGGTCAGGTTCCAATTCCCCAACCTGATGATGACCAACTAAAACCCAAACGCAGATGATACAGGAAGCCTTGAAGTTCAAAGACATAGATACCTTCTTTTCCGTCGCTACCAAACAGGGGTTTAATGGGGAAATAAAAGCCCTGTTGTACGAACGGGATACGCCCCCCTATGGGTCTGCTTACTTCATACCCACCGACAACTTACCCGACTCATTCGATCTGACAATCATCGATCAGTTTGGCGGTTCACTGACTTGCGTGCAGCCGTTCAATTATTTGGGCACAGAACGCTTCACAGAGGATTACATGGTTTTCCGCCCATCACTGACCGGTCTTATTGAAATAAGCGATCCTGACCGCTTTATTTGCGGCCATAACGCAAAAAATTGGGATACGGTAGAGATGCTGCACTATATCATACTGGAGGACGGGGGCGGTAAAGAATTCTTTCTTAACACAGTCGGCAAATTTGTGCCGCTTGAAAATACCACCGAGGAACCACAGACGTACAAAGCCTACAAGCAGGCTATAAAGAAGGCCAACAGCCTACGGCCTCAGTATGCGGCCAATTGCTCGGTCTTCACGTTGGAACAGAACGAACTCGATATAAGGCGGAAGCAAATTCCAAACGACAGCGATTAACAAAAGCCCTGACTAGTCAGGGCTTTTTTATTGGCTTGTTGGAAAGGGGAAAAAACAGCACCTAAATCCGTGAATATATTTTACATAAAATCCCGAATAGTATTAGGATATTATGTAATAATGAGCGATATTTATAGAGTAATCAAAATCAAAAAAGAGCATGACACTGGAAACGGAAGTACCCTTTGATTTCGAGTTCAGCTACACCAAAGGCGAACCGGCAGACCGCGACTACCCCGGCTCAAACGATGAGGTTGTTATCACCCACGTTACGCTGTTCGGGGTTCCTATTCCCCTCCACGCGCTGAGTGCTGACGTAATCGACGCGATGGTAGATGAGGTCTACGAGAAGTACCGGGACTAGCCCGCCAGCCCCACCCCGGAGGGCCAAATCCGGGGGTTTCTTCCCCTCACAGTGTCAGCCCCTTTGCAGCCATGAACACAGTCACCCCAACCACCACCCCCAGCCGCGCCGATGTAGTAGCCTTTGCGTGGCTGATTGCCAAGACCGCCAAACTGCCTTTTGGTGATGCCAGCCGAAAGGCGTGGGCCACCCGCAAGATACAAGCCCAGATGCAACAGCGGGCCGTCAGCTTCTTCTACCGCAAGGACGACGGAACCGAACGCTTTGCCATCGGGGATATGCTAGCCGCACCCGCACAGGAGAAGGCCAGCGGTAAGCCCACCAACGCGCTCGTCGTCCGCTATTACGATACCCTAGCCGGAGGGTGGCGCAGTTTCCGCGCTGATCGCCTAATCGTCGCTTAACCCCATTACCCCGAAGGCCGGACGGGTTATGTTCCGGCCAACTTTTACCCCCTTTCCAATTTACCACTATGGCAAAGAACAACGCCACCGAGACTACCGAAGCCGCTTTACAGCCGACTGTAAAAACTTACCAGACCATTGACGAGCAGACCGGGGAGGTACGCAGCAAATACAAGTATTTGGAAGGGCACCCGCGCCAGTACCGATTCGATGCCAAAGAAGGCACATTTGCCATCAACGGCACCGAGAACATAGGCCGGACGCTGACGTTTCAGCCGTTCGCGTGGCGCATCTTCAACGATAGCATTCTGAACATGGGGCCGAAGCTATGGGCCGAACTGTTCTTCATTGACGAGAAAGGTTGCGTGTCGGTCGTGATGTTTCACGGCTATTCAGTAGACAACATCTTCCGGCTAATCGAGCCGTTGTACTACGATGATCGGACGCTTGCCGACGTGGTGGTAACCGTCGTAGCTGAGAGGAAGGAGAACAACAAGATTCAGCCGAAGGGCGTCTATTACATCGCCAACTTTTCGTACAAGATTGCGCAGGACGCAGAGAAAACCGATGAGTTGAAACAGTTGGGGCATGATGTACGCATCTTCCGGCAGGAGACGGTAACGGACGTAGCCACGCTCAAAACGGCCTTTAACTACTACAACCCATTCGCCAACGGGGAAGGGCCGGAAGGCCTGCCCGAAGGCACAAGCCAGCAGGACGTAAACGACGCCGTAGAGCAACACTACGCCGATCGAGTCGAAGAATAGCCACAACCCCGCGCCGGGCGGCTGAGGTGATAGCCAGCTGCCCCCGGCTTTACTTTATCTACTATGATCGCTGAGATATCACCCATCAAAACCGTTGTCGGCAAGTTGCTGCTCAACAGTTGGGCCGCCGAGTATGCGCTCAACATCAAACCCGCCTGCGCGGATCGGGACTTTCTGAATAGTGCGCTGAGTTGGGCACAGCCGCAAGCATATTACGCAGCCTTGTTTTCCATGCGGGCGCGACTGGCAGCCGACCAGGTGTATATGGCCGATCCAAAGGCTATCGAGAAGTTAATGGTTCAATGGGCTAAAGAAGGCGTATTTGGTCAACCCATGCAGACCAACCCCTTTGCTGATCTGTTCAACGCAGCCCGCTACCGGGTCAGTGGTCCCGAAGCGGCTATGCGCCACGTAGAACTGACGACCCGCGTTCACGCGTTCGCTATCCTTAACGAAACGTACATCATTGGGCGGATCGGGGAGCCGACCTACCGGCGCATCATTGCTGATCTCCCCGTTTATATACGTGACGGTTTCGTTTCTGCCCGTACGGCGCTGATTCTGTCCGACGAGTAGCCGCCTACCCTTGTCCCAAGGGGCAAGACCCCTTGCCGTTTGGGACAATACCTTTTTCCCTTTCTAACTTAGTAAACAGCCCGTTACCTGTACGCCCCCTTGCGTATAGTAGCTACCCTCATGCCATGAACGCCGAATACTACCCAACGCCCCGCCCTGTTATCGCCAAAATGTTAAATGGCATCGACACCCGAAAACTACGGGGTCAGCAGATTTTGGAACCGCAGGCCGGGGAGGGGGCGCTGCTCGACTACCTGACCAAGATTTGCGACGTACCCAGCCGGAACGTCTACGCCATCGAAGAGGACGCCGAACTAGCCTACACCTTGCAGGGCAAAAGCTACAAGGTCATCCACAACGATTTTCTGACTTACTCCGGTGACTACCTCTTCGACCTGATTCTGATGAACCCTCCGTTCTCCAACGGTGACGAACATTTACTCAAAGCCTGGGAGATCATGCGCGAGGGTGATGTGGTGTGTCTGCTCAATGCTGAGACTATCCGCAACCCCTACACCAGTCGGCGCAAACAGTTGGCCCGGATCATTGAGGATCGCGGCAGCGTCGAGTACTTGGGCGATTGCTTTAGCCAGGCGACCCGCCGGACCGATGTAGACGTGGCACTGGTCCGACTTCATAAGGCCGACAAAGACCCCCGCTTTGATTTCTCATTTGGCGGCACGTCTACCGAGAAAGGCTTCGACTTTAACGAGGAGACAATCAGCGATCAGTTAGCCATGAACGATCTGACGGGGGCCATGCTGCGCCAGTATGAGCAGACCAAGAGCGCTTACGTCAATTACATCAAAGCCCGCAAGGAGCTGGAATTCTATTCCAAAGGGCTCATGTACGAGTACAGCAGCATCAATAAGCTGGCCGACGAGAATTACAGCCAAAACCTCAACGCGTCGTACAATGGCTTTCTGAACAGTTTCAAGTCGGAAGCCTGGAGCATGATTCTGGGCAAGCTTAACGTCGGCAAGTTTCTGACCAATAGCGTGATGAAGGACTTCGAGAAGTTCAAGAAGTCGCAGGGGGCAATAGATCTGACGCGGGAGAATATTTTCAGCATGGTTCAGATGCTGGTGATGAACCGGGGCAGCATTATGGAAAAGGCTATCGTTGACGTGTTCGACATCTTCACCAAGTACCACAAAGAGAACCGGTGCCACGTCGAGGGCTGGAAAACCAACGACTATTGGAAGGTCAATAAGAAGGTGATTCTGCCTTACTATCTGGATCGGGTCGATAAGTGGTCGAGCCACTACAGCACCAGCCACTACCGCTACCAGGAGTTTGCCGACATTGAAAAGGTAATGTGCTACCTGACGGGCCGGGACTACGCCCAGACGCCCAGCATCAGGGACTTTATCAATAAGGTGCAGATTGGGGACGGCTCCGAACACGAAAGCAGCTTCTTTTATTTCCGCTGCTTCAAGAAGGGCACCCTGCACTTACGGTTTAAGGATGAGAAGCTGTGGGAGCAATTCAATCAGCAGGCGTGCAAGGGCAAAATGTGGCTACCAGACTGAGCGAACAATAGTGCATTTAAAACCACTTTTTAACCATTGCAAAATTGGAACGGGAGTAATGAAGCAGCTAACCACCGGCAGCCGGGTAAAGGTCAACGTATACAAGAACGGCTACTACGTCAACAGCTACATGGGGAAGGTAATCGGCTTCACGAAGGCTGGTCTGGTTAAGGTCGAACCAGATGCACCACTGACTGACATTAAGTGCGTGTCAGCCGACAATGTGAAAGTAATCAGTACACCCACGGCAGCCCCATAAACAAGAGAAGCCAACCCGAGACAGGCTAGCTTCTTCTATAATCAAAATCAAAAATTTTCTAGGGCAAATATCGGCAAAAGCACCGCCATTCACCAATATGACTCCCTTGATACCTAAGGGGTGCACTTGAAAGTATTTTACATTAATTACTGAATAATTATAGGATTTTATGAAATAAGGATTTATCTTTATGTCGTAATCAAAATCAAAAATCCATGAAGCTTATCAAGATTGACCCTAATAATCAGAGCATTGAGTACGTGGAAAGCACTGGCAAACTCAACTGCCTACGCAATCTGATTGAGTGCCGCATGATCGACGTATGCGCCCGGCAGGATAACGGCGATTCGTTGACGGTTGACGACGAGGCACTATTACAGGAGCCGCAACCCTTCGCCTTCCGTTTTGGCGACTACGCCCAGCCCATTCACGGCATAGCCCTATTGACCGGAACTGACGAGGAAGGCCGTACCGCAGAACCTACGATGACACTGGAACAGGCGCGGGATTGTGTCGAATGGATGGGCAACGTATATACGTCACCGTCATTCACGGTAGTACCCCTATATAATCGGGTGCTGATTCCCGGCATGTATCCGCAGTAGACCGATGGGGGAGTAGTCCCCCCGGTTTTCTCACCGCCTTCTTATCAACTCATTTCGGGGGTACCGTTCGGCACTCACCTACACCTCTTATTTCCCTTTCCAATTATGGAATACCGTTCAATGCCTCGTTATGCGAACTCTGACCTCAACCAGTTTCGCGATCAACTTCTAGGGCTACCTGCCCGTAAGCCGTCCGCAGCCGCCCTTGTCTTTGGTACGCTCTTTCATGCCCTGACGCTGGAGCAGCAGCCTCCTGTGGGCATGAATCCAAAACTGGATGCCCAGCTCATTGCCATGCGCGATTCAGTGATGAGCAACGACTTCGCAAGCCGCATCATTCAAACCGGACGCGTCGAACTGGTGCAGACGTGGGACGATGAACTGACGGGCCTGCCCTGCAAGGGTAAGGTCGATGTTTGGGCTGCCCAAGACGAATTGATTCTTGATCTGAAATCGACTAGTGCGCGCACCTACGGCGAGTTCCTGCAAAGCTGCGAGGACTACCACTACGACCGGCAGGCCGCGTTCTATCTGGATGGTAACCCCTTCGCCAAGCGGTTCGTCATTATCGGTGTACAGAAAACGGCTCCCTACAAACTGTTCTATTTTGAAGCAACAGCTGCGCGGGGATGCATTGAGATGGGACGCAAGAAGTACCAAGCGTTGCTCCGGGACATCAAGCGGTTTGGCTTTACCCCAACCTCGTGGAATCAGAAGCCAGTCTACGTTGCACCTGTCCCCCTAGCTGCCTGATGGATTCGCCGATCACGATGCCAGTTGCCGACGAGGTTCGGGACTGGCAGGTTGGCGACCTGTTCACCGTAGGGCAGTCGACTGAAAGGAAGCTAGTCGTTAACGTAACCGATGACCGTGTAGAGGTCATCGCTGAAACGGGCTGGTACAACTGGTATGGCCACCGGCCACAGTTACCCATTAACTACATCGGCCGTGTACCACTTGAGTACGACTACCGGGGCCGGGAGCCCTTGCACCGGGACTTTGTTGGGGGTGTCTTTTCTGACTCATTCCTACGCTAACGTGTAATATTTTACCCTAACAGACCGCTAGTCATGTTAAAAATTACACCAGAGCCAACCAGTAATACACTACCTCTCGGCATTAAGCCTAGACTGATCGTATTCAGAGCCTGGCACATTCCCACTGCCAAGATGTGGAATGTGAGCATGTTCAATGACCGCCACGTATACCGGAAACCCCAGAATATAGAACTGGTCGACGGGACAAGCTACCTCGCAATAGATGTACCCTTCAATCGTGAGGACTGCGTATTGATGCAGCAGACAGAGTTTACGGATTGGTATGGGCAGTCTTTGTATGAAGGCGATATTCTTCGGTCTGACATGATACAAACGCCCGAAGATATTGCAGATGGTGAGGAAGAATACTCTTACTATCAATACATAGCCTTTCACAACGGTGCATTCATATTAATCCATACTGGACAAGACATGAATGATAACCCCCGGTTTTTGGCTTGGTCAGAAAGACTACTGTTCGAGCGATCAGCGCCGAAGCTTCACTATACACTCTCAGGCAATCTATTTGAAAACCCGGAGTTGGCGACGCAGAAGGATTTCATTCCACTTCACCCTGACCACATCAGAGACAACGATTAATATACCAGCAATCAATAACCGGCCCTTAGAATTCCGTTTCTGGCATACGGAAGATCAGAAGATGTATAGCGTCTTCGAGGTCAGCTATTACGACGTGCAACTGTAATTAGATGGCAGCGATAGTGCAGTGGTGCGCAAGCTTGGAAGATGGCTCCCTATCGCAGTATACGGGCATCACCGACAGAGCAGGTAACAAGATATGGGAAGGCGACATTGTGCTACGGCAACTCGACAGCGAGTGGAACGGGAAAGAAGACATTTCGGTCTGCTACTACTCAACAGTCGTATCAATGTTCGGCATGTTCGGGCTGACTGACGCAAAGGGGCTGGAAAAGCCGGGTTCCTTCTTCAGTTTCATCATTGATCCGCACATGACCCCCTGCAACATGACGGCTCAATCACTCGACGTGTTGGTGGTAGGCAATTTACATCAGCACGCTAATCTACTCAGACTAGGAGCACTCGCACCGGTAGTCAAGTCGTCACATTTAACCATTTCGACCCATGGAAATCGCCATATCTAACCATTTCCCCCACCGACCACTACCTGAGTTCCGCTTTTGGCACACCGGCCGCCAAAAGACGTATATAGTCAATTGCTTCGATCGGGAAAATAACCTCATCTGTTGGCCAGGTGATAACACCACAATGGATGAATGGGACGAAGTCAACGCTGATTAGTTGGACGTGATCGACGGTGTGCTGATGCAGTTCACGGGTATGATCGATTCGAAGGGCACCAAGATATGGGAGGGTGACATTCTCTACACCACCTTCCCCGGAGACGTAATCAAAGAGAACGTTATGCATTCTTATGGTTATGTCGCCTTCATGTACGGAGCCTTTGGTGTGATACCGGGACCGGTTCACCAAGAAATTGACTCGTTCCTGAGCGATCTGGACTCTATAAATCCTGAACGGAACACAGAGCGAATTATTGGCAACATCCACTAGCACGGACATCTATTGGTCCGGGACTACTGGTACACTCGTGAAAGTAATGTCTGCGGCTACCCGCCCAACAACTTGGACTACGATCCGGAGTCAATCTATACGTTCAAGCCTGAGCCAGCGATTGGCACCGTTGATGAACAAAGTCACCTATCACCGTCTGATAAATACTTAATGTGTACCACTATCCAACCCGCATTATTGCCTAATCATCAATCACTTTCTACACTAAATAACCTATGAAAGACACACTTGAATTTTTCCTCGCCGAATTGCAGCTCCAAGTCACTACACTCAGTATGCATATTCGTAATCGTGCCTATAAACCAGATACACCCGCTCATCAGAATGCGTTACAGAGCCTGCTTTACCAAGTGCTTATAAGCGATGAGTTATCAATTTTGCTTGAGCGCTATGGGCGGGTAAAGGAAGCACTGGTCAAGAGTGAGGCAGGTCAGGAATTTGATTCAACCAATGAAGAAGATTCGATTGATATCTACACGTATTGCTTGTACCAGTTCGAAGGTGATCACTGCCCATTAGGGTCCTCGACGGCGGAACTTCAGACGTGGGTATCAACGCATGCTGATCGAAACCAACGGATGCGTGAAGGCTTTGAGACATTCTTTCCGGACGTCAAATTCACCATTATTGACGACTTGACTGACGAACTACAAAGCGGCCGGGAGATAACAGACTCCGAGAAGTTTGAGAATCGCACCGAGAGTTATCTTCGGGATATAGTAGCTGGCAACGCGCTGACTGAATTTAGTGACCTCATGACACGAATCCAGGATCTACTTCAAAAAAAGGCACCGTTAGATTCTATCTTGGCCGCTTTACCAATCGACGATGAATAGTGATACCCAGCAGCAAAACGAAATCCTATTCAACTCGGTAGAGACTGAGCTAATGCGCAGAAGAGCTGTCGGCGAGGTGCCGGCGACCTTAGCCGACAGGCCAGCAGAGGTAACCAAGAGCCTAGTCAAAGGATGGTGGCAACTTTATCACGAGTCTGACGCAATCATTAAGTGCTACAATAGAAAGGCGTGGGTTCGCAGTCAAAGCTTACCCGCCCGATCTTTGGATACTCCAGCACTGGTTCAGGCACTCAAATCGATTTACGATCTAATTAGTCTAGAGGCAATTGAGACGTTCCGGCCATTGGAAAAGGGCGAACAAAGTGCCGTCACATTACTGCTTGTTACCGCCCATTACTATAGCCAGCTTACGAAACCCGCCCCAAGCTATGGAAACTAATTGCGTATTATTGCCTCCAATTGACGAGGAGGACATGGCATTACAAGAGTCAGATGCAGCTATTTTGGACGCTGCACAACGATATACAGTCCTTCTGCAGAAGGCACCGACACTACTGGAACTCGCCGAGGATCGTCTGCTGTCGGGGACACCAGGTACGGTGTATTTGAAGAAGCTTGGTCACCGGCCATTGACAGCTGCTGACTTCGAAAGCATAGTTAAAGCGCATGGTACCGATGAAGACAAACAATCATTAACTGATTTCATCGAGGCCCAGAGCGCAACCAGTGTTCGCCTTAAAGAAACCCGAATGATTGGCTTCGTTTTGGAGCAGGCCGAGATTACGCGGGATTTGTTTTACTACCGGATGAAGCAGCCTAACAAATGGAAACCCGAGGAAATTGTTAAAGTAATGGAAGTCTTAGACCGTCTACGGGTGTGAGAAGAATGTACTGTGGCTTATAGACATCTGTCTAGCCGATTCCATAACTTACAGACTTTGTGGGTCCACTATCATGCTTGAAACACTACTATCATTTGTTGGCTATCTCTCTCTTGGCATCATAGCTGGCTTCGCGGCCAGCTTTTTTTTGCTCAGGCTGCGGGACACAATCCGTTACTTCTTTGGGTAGTGTGTAATCTATATAGACTACACACTGTCGAGGCAAAGCCGCCGGACCTGCATGGGTTCAAAAGTTTTGCCTCGTGCTGTTTTGAATCCCGCCTGATTGAGTTGATCGGCAATAGCTTGATACTTCTTACCGGACATACGGAGCATTGTAGCCATTGCCTTCGCTCTCCTATTGTTTTCGTTTTCACTGGCCTGCTCGCGCACCGCCTGAGCACCAATAAGCCCCGCTGCGGCCTTCTTTTCGTTCGCACCACCTCTTCGCCACTCACCGACCTGTAAACGCTTCTGATCAAGCGCCTGCTTCGTGCGCAAGCCAATCAATTCACGCTCCCGGTCAGCAATGGCCATGAACAGCGTCAGCGTGAACTTGTCGAGGTTGGGAATGTCACACGATTCCAAGCGGCCGTCCAGTTCACGGTAGATTTGCAGGGCCTGTTCGGTGTTACGGCTTAATCGATCGATCTTGGCCACCACCAGCGTAGCGCCCTGTTGCTGGCATAGTGACGACGCCTTCTGCAACTCCGGCCGCTTGCTGATCGTCTTGCCGGAACGGACATCGGTGAACTCAGCCAGGATAGGCTTACCACTGTAGAAGTGATTGACGTAGGCCCGTTGCGCATCCAGACCCAGACCGGACTCCCCCTGCTTCTTAGTTGATACCCGATAGTAGATGACGTACTGCATGGTTAGGCGAGAAAGTGGAAATCATCGGCTGTAATCCGGGCGTTACGCTGGTCAGCGCGCAGCTCGTCAATTTTGTCAACCATTTCAGGGTAAGGCAGATCACGCCAACTGGCTCAGTTCTCGACCCTTTTCTGAACGTGGGGTAGGGGAGGGGCAACCAGTGAAAAGTGGCCTTCTAGTGATTAGAAAATCCGTCCACTTTTCTTGTTAAGCTAGTAAGTTGGTTTTCACCTTTTTTTGATCAGTTGTATCCGCTAGAAAGATTTTAGCGGACAATTACTGTTGTTTTCAAGTGAGGTGTAAGCTTGCTCTATTCGTTAACCTTTTCACGTTTGACGCCATGAAGTTCGGTTACGCCCGTGTTTCTACCCACGAACAAATCCTCGATTTACAAATCGATGCCCTCAAAGCGGCTGGCTGCGAACGCATCTATCAGGAGAAAGCCAGCGGCAGCAAGGCTGAAAGGCCCGAACTCATGCGAATGCTTGACCAGCTTAGAACAGGTGATACGGTCATCATTTGGAAACTGGACCGACTAGGCCGATCACTGGCTCATCTGATTAAATTGGTTAGCGATCTGGAAGACCAAGGGGTGGGACTACTTAGCCTGAACGACCCCATCGATACCACGACGCCACAGGGACGGCTTGTCTTTCGTATTTTTGCCAGCTTAGCGGAGTTCGAGCGGGATGTCATTCGTGAACGTACCATGGCCGACGTAGCCTCAGCCCGCAGACGAGGACGGTTACTAGGCAGGCCTAAAGGATTAACTAAGAACGCAGAGCAAAAGGCCCGGTTGGCCGAGAGTCTCTACAAAGACGAGAACTTCTCCGTCGAGCAAATTGCCCGTGAACTCCACATTTCTAAGACTACCCTGTATAAATACCTTCGGCACCGGGGTGTCAGCGTAGGGGTAACGCCTAATTGATGGGTAGAAACTATCTATTTGTAGATACTAACTTGCTGATAGATCGGGTCAGGAGTCGGCTCCGCATTTGTTATCTTAGTCGCGGTTTCGCCATTTTCGACCATGCAGTTTTCCGATTTAATTACCACGCTAGGTGGGCTTCATCAGCGGCTCAGTCAGCAAGCCGCTCGTCAGACAGATCAGTTATTAACCTTACGAAACTATCTATTCGGCTTTTACATCGTCGAGTTTGAGCAGCATGGCACTGATCGAGCAACCTATGGCGAACAACTGCTTAAGCGACTAGCCACCGAACTACGGAGCCAAGCCATTAAAGGTGTCTCAGATCGGTCTTTACGGCAATACCGGCAGTTTTACTTAGCCTACCCGCAGATTTGGCAGACGGCGTCTGCCAAATTCAATTTACCTGATTTTGAGCAGACCCGATCACCAAAAACGCCTAGTAGCAAACCAGATCAGCAGGCTATTCCGCAGCTTGATCCGGCTCTTTTGCTCGACCGCCTGACCTATTCGCACTTTGTCGAACTAGTGAAAGTCGACAACCCCTTGCTTCGTCGGTTCTACGAAGTGGAAGCGCTGAAAAATAACTGGAAGGTACACGAGTTGAACCGGGCCATAACGACACTGCTAGCCGAACGTACCAGTTTATCGACCGATAAAGCGGCCGTTATCGCGCGCATTCAACAAAACCAGCCCGCCACTGAGGATTTAATTCGCAGCCCGTACCTGCTCGAGTTTTTAGGCCTGGAGGAGAAACCGGCCTACACTGAAAATGATCTCGAAACCGCCATCATTGACCATCTGCAAGGCTTTTTATTGGAACTGGGACGAGGCTTTTGCTTTGAAGCCCGCCAGAAGCGAATTAGCTTCGGTAACCGACACTACCGAATCGACCTGGTATTTTATCACCGTATTCTGAAGTGTCATGTGCTAGTCGACCTGAAAATTGGGGAGTTCGATCACGCCGATGCGGGCCAGATGATGGTGTATTTAAACTATTACAAAGCCAATGAAATGAGTGCCGGGGATAATCCACCGGTGGGACTAATTCTGTGCGCTAGCAAAGACAACGCGTTGGTCGAGTACGCTACGAGTGGGATGTCACATGAACTATTCGTATCGCAGTATCTGGCTGAGCTACCCGACAAAGAACAACTTAAAGCGTTGATCGAACGTGAAAGCCAGAGCTTATAAAACGGAATAATTAAGAGCGCTTACCAATCAAACCTGGTGTATCCGATAGGTCACAAAACCCTGATAGTGGAGTCTACATACCCATAATTTATTTGTCGAGTAACCCAATAGTATACCGATGATTAGCCGCATATTGACTAGCGTATACCAGGTTCCAACTCATCAGGTACATTTTTTGTCATTGCTTAACTTGCTCGCTCGGTAGCTGTACTACCCTTCGAGAAGTAGATGTTCCACAGTTATTGAGATGAATTTCCTTATTACCCAGCTAGTCAAATGAATCTTAACTTGGGCCGGTTATTCCAGCGAGCCAGTTGGCTCTTTCCACTTGGCTTGTTTACTAATCTGGTAGTAACTCAATCGTGCAAATCACCCGAAACGGGCCCCTTGGTCTATCGAGACACCGTCGTGGTGAGTACAGGACTTTCCAGTGGTAATTTGCAACAAAACAGTTGGTCTGCAACCTGTAGAGTAACCCCTGATGGCATAGCTTACATTGCCTACCAGGACGGGGCCCAGGAGGGTCGACTAACGCTCCAGCGTTTTGTCCGGGAGAACTGGCAGTTTGTCGGCCCCCCAGGTTTCTCAACGGGCAGGGCCAGTACCCCTCATCTGGCTCTTTCAGCGTCAGGAATACCCTACGTCGCTTACACGGACGTTGATAATCAGCAAAAACTTACCGTACAGCGATTTGTCAATGGCAGCTGGCAAGTCGTGGGTAAGGCTGGTTTTTCGCCTTATAGCGCCAGTCAGGTCGCGTTAACAATAGGCCCGGACGGTACGCCTTACGTAGCCTACGAGTCCCGGAAAACATATACAGATAAAAGACAGCTGGTCGTGCAGCGGTTTGCCAGTGGGAGCTGGCAGATCCTTGCTGACGGTCGGTTTTCCGTTCGAGAGACCATTGAACCTTCATTGGCGGTCTCGAGTAAGGGTACTTTGTATCTGGCCTATCGAGATGCAGACAACGGGTATACACTCATGGCCGACCAATGGACGACCAGTGGCTGGCAATCACTGGGGCAGATCGACTACCGGGGTACGCTTACCAATAATTCGTTGCTGGTTTCAGCGGGTGATATCCCGCACGTGGTGTATACGCAAGGAAGTGGTCATCCAGTCGTCAAGCAGTACATTGACCAACGCTGGACCGCCGTTAGTGAAGCGGACAACTCGCCTTATCTCACTTTTTCACCTTCACTAGCCATCAGCCCTAGTGGTAATCTCTATCTGGCGTATGGGGATCAAGCTCAGCAGGGCAAAGTTGTTGTAGAACGGTTAGTCAATGACCGCTGGCAGCGTATTGCTGATAAAGGCTACCTGACTAGTGACTACGGTTCAATTGGTATCGATCGGGATAGCAGTGTCTTTGTCGGTCAGCTTAGTGGCCCCCTTCCCCAACGGCCCCGGCTAGTGATCTTCCGCAAGGTAGCCCAATCCGACGGCTAGTGCTTCCGCTTAAGAAGAGGTACGATCGACCCGCGAGGATCAATCCACTCAATTGGTCAACGAATCACCAATCCGGCGCAGCCCACTAGCGCCTAAATTTATTCACAACGTGTTTAACAAAAGCATCAACTCACACATGGCCTGCTCATGAGAGTCTTCAGTGGTATCAGCCTTATCTCGTTTTTGTGCTTACTGAGCTGTATAGGTTGCTATTCGACCGGTAGTGACCCAACGCCAGCCCAACTTGTCCTCGTCAAGACCGAATCTATCTCCCCACCATTGATGGCTGTATGGCCTGGCTACAACGTCAGTTTGCCCGCACGAAGGCAGTATTATACCAACTATGAATACGACCAACAAACCCGACTAGTGCGCATCAACCGATATAAGGACAACTCGGTGTATGCCCCGTACGACAAGCGTCCCGACGAGCTGCTCGACTCATTTCGATTTACCTACGACCAGAGCGATAGACTGAGTCAAGTCATCAAATATGTGCAAAACGGTTCAGACCCGACTAGACCCTACGAACAATATGCTACCTTCAACTGGTCAGACAGGCAACTGGATTTTACTGAATCCACACCAACTATACCTGGTCTGCAGCCTTACATTTATTGCCACTATGTATTCGAGCTAGACCAACAAGGCTTGCCTATCAAGCAAACTAATCTACAAAATGGTCAGCAGCAACTACTGGCTCGAGACCCACAGGGTAATGTGCTGCAAACAACCAATCAGTATGGTACAGTGTGGCATAAACAGGAGTTCGATTTGCGTCACTTGGCGCCATATAGCAGCTCTTATACCCTGCTGTTATGGTACATGCTGGTCGATCGGGGCGGTAACGTAGGGACCAGTTATTCGAGAAACTGGATTACCAAGTGGCTGCTCACCGGTAGTGCAACGGACTACGTTCTTCCGGAGCAGATCGTTGAGAGCAATGCTGAAGGCTATCCAACGCGGACCAAGCAAAAGCTAGAAGCGGCCGGTTTACCCGTCTTTGCTGCCGAGGACACATTGCTTGTTCGAACCTATAGTTATCAGACCAGGTGAGCCGTTTACTTAGTGAACTTACCCTAGCCAAACCTATAAGCGACAAGGCTCCCGTCTAAATCTGATTCCCATTACCGCTTAAGGCATTAGTCGGCTCAATACCGAGTTATGAATTTGGTCAAACCAGTTTCGTTTAGTACCAGGCTGGATAGAAGTAACGGTTTTACAGCTGAGACGTTACGCGGCTTTCAAATTGATACTTGTTATTGATCACAACGATGCTCTAAAAGTATGAGTCGTTCGTAGGCTGGTGACGATCATTTCTCTTTATGGCATTTTACAAACGGTCATGTAAGAAATGCCCATAATACATGTTCTATCGTACGTCTGATTAGTTTAAATTTCAGACCGATTTATAGCTAGCTATCTCAACTAGCTTGATCATGACGGCGTGATACGCTTTTTGCACACATAGTGTCCTAGGATGTTGCGTCTGGAAGGCAAGGGGTAGAGAAAATTCTTTAGAAGCATGTAACACTTTCAATAAGACACCCTTTAGAACTGGCTCTGCGTCAAATTTAAATAGATGACTAAGCCAGTCATCATACTTCGTTCCGATTAAAAATACGATCACGTCAGGCTGAATAATGGCTATTTCGCGCTTCAGTAATTCAAAACCAGCTTTATTTCGCAGTTGCAACTCGTAAGGCGGCGTGGCGCTGTTGCTATCAAACTTGGATATGTTGGTCCACAGAAATCCGTTCGTTTTCCTAGTTATATCATTATTACTGTTCAATCGATGGAAACAGGATCGACAGAAATTCCAAAAATGGCTGCGTAAATAGCGAGGTTTCTTGCCGTCTTCACAGTCAGAATGTTTTCCCAGGCTAAAACTGGTATACATGTGCTGGAGTACTTCGACAGTAGGCCGTTGGTTCATATGACCCCAACCATGAGTTTCCTGGCCAACAAACAGTATTTTCGTTGCCATGTGTGTATACTCCTCAAAGACATGCATCAGCAAAGGAGCTGATACGGTAGCAGGCCACTCATGATTATATAGATGAGTTAGGTAAGGTTCATATATTGCCTGGAGTTGCTGATTAAGCGTGGCTGCGTTCATAGAGATCGATGATGTTATAGCTACGTGAATTAGTCTGTGAAGAAGGCAATCTCCTTCTTTCGGAAGAAACAGCGAATACGATTTCGATCTGCTTGCAAATAATCAACTTCATTCATCACGGCGGCTTGAAGCGATTCCAGATTTGTGAAGACGCGGTTCTTCAAGGATCGCTTCAACTGGCTCCAGACTAATTCCACCGGATTGAGTGCGGGACTGTAGGCTGGTAAACGCTCCAGATGGACCCGCCCCGGTCGGCTTTGGAGCCAGTTTCGAACGGTTTGCGACCGGTGGATGGCCGCCCCATCCCAGATCACCAGCATGTTTTGACGGCGATACTGCCAGCAAAGCTTGCTCAAGAACCAACAGATATCGTCACTAGTAAAGGGCTGGTCCTGCCCCGCTAGATACAAACGGCCCGTTGGCGAAATGGCCGCAATCAGGCCGCAGCGGCGGACCGTTGAGATGGGCGCGGCCAGCCTGTTCCAGAAGCAACGGTGTTTGACCACGGGGTGCCCAGCTGCGGGCGACAAAAGGCAACAAATAGCACGCTGATTCATCCACATACAGAATCCTACGCCCCTCAATCTGCGCTTTTTTTGAGCGCAGGGAGTCGCTCGGCTTGCCAGTTGGCCACGGCCTGCGGGTCCTGCTGGCGAGCTTCCCGAGCCGGTTTCTGCCGACTCCAGCCTACTTTCTTAAGCAGCCGTCCAATTTGAGAGGGGTCATAGCTAACACCAAAAAGCTTGTTAATCACATCATTAATACGGGGCCGGGTCCAGACCTGGCCTGAAAAACCGTGTTGCTCAGCCCCCTTGGCCAGTTC
>Ga0160428_1000450_pt1 | contig 46515 bp, 42 predicted proteins | sample SolpanmetagenomM_FD_108198 | JGI IMG/M metagenome (GOLD analysis project Ga0160428, IMG submission 108198) | Solar panel surface microbial communities from Lawrence Berkeley National Laboratory, California, USA - M | ecosystem: Engineered > Built environment > Solar panel > Unclassified ... | reverse complement strand
CTGATGCCGGGCATGCCGCACATCATCATCCTGCCTGCCGCCGCCGCAGCCGGTTTCGCCGCACACAAGCTGAACCAGAAGGCGAAACGCCCCGCCCCGGTCGAGATCGTCGCCGCCGAACCGGTCGATCAATCGAAGATCGGCTGGGAAGAAGTGACCGATACGATGCAGATCAATCTCGACATCGGCTACGGCCTGGTGCCGCTGGTCGACGAACGGCGCGGATCGCCCCTGATGGGGCGGATCACCGGGGTGCGCCGGCAATTGTCCAAGGAACTGGGTTTCGTCGTGCCGCAGGTGCGGGTGCGCGACGACATCAACATGGCGCCGTTCGCCTATCGCATCTTGGTCGGCGGCGTGGTGATGGGCGAAGACAGCGTCTCGCCCGAAGAGATGCTCGCGCTCGATACCGGACAGGCGATCGGATCGCTGATCGGCAAGAAGGCGAAGGACCCGACGTTCGGGCTGGACGCGGTGTGGATCGCGCCGGGCGACGCCGATGCCGCGACCGGCGCGGGATATCTCGTGGTCGATCCGGGCACCGTCGTCGCGACGCATCTCAATCACATGCTCGGCAGCCACGCCGCCGAATTGCTCGGCCCGGACGAGGTGCAGAACCTGCTCGACGGGCTGAAGGATCGTGCCGCCAATCTCGTCGCCGCGCTGTCGCCGAACCCGCTGCCGCTGACGACGCTGACGCAGGTGCTGAAGGGCCTGCTGGCGGAGAACGTGCCGCTGAAGGAATTCCGTCGCATCGCGCAGGCAATCTCGATCGCTGCGCAGAAGACGCTGGATGCCGACGAGATCATCGAACTGATCCGCCCCGAACTGGGCGGGCTGATCATTGGCAAGGTGTGCGGCGTGCGCGAGCCGCTGCGCGTGATGACGCTGGAGGGACAATTGGAAGGTCTGTTGGGGCAGGCGGTACGCAGCGATCCGTCGCGCCGCCATACGATCGAGCCCGATCTCGGACGCCGCATCGTCGATGCGCTGCAACAGGCGGCGAACCCGCTGATCGCCGAGGCCAAGCCGTTCGTGCTGGTCGTTCAGCCGGCGATCCGCGTCGCGATCCGCAAGCTCATCCGCACGATCCTGCCCGACACGCCGGTAATGAGCTTCTTCGAAGTGCCGGAAGAGAAAGCGGTCGAAGTGGTCGCCGTGATCGGCGCTCCCCAACCGACGCAGGTCGGCTTCGCCAACACGGCTTTGGCGGCATGAGCGTTATGCCCGGCCCCGGCGCCTTCCTGGGCGCGACGCCGCTGACCTATGGCCGCAAGGGCCCGGCGGCGGATGCGAACGCCCTGGCGCGCAAGCATCTGCCGATGATCCGGCGCGTCGCCTGGCACGTCCATGGCAGCATGAGCAGCGCGGTCGAGGTCGAGGATCTGATCCAGATCGGGCTGGTCACCCTGGTCGAGGCGACCAGCGGGTTCGAGGATCGCGGGCAGGTGACCTTCGAGCAATATCTGCTGACGCGGGTGCGCGGGTCGATGATCGACGCGCTGCGCCGGCAGGCGACGCTGACGCGCGGCGCGATGCAGCGCCGCCGCGCCTATACCGAGGCGGTCAAGGCGCTGACCACCGAGACGGGCGTGAAACCCACGGACGACATCATTGCGGAAAGGCTTGGCGTGACGCTCGAGAAATTACGGCTGGAGTATTCCGCCGCCGAACCCCTTCGTTTCGAGTCGATCGACGAGGTGTATGCCGACGATAAGCCGTGGTTCGCCAGCGAGCAGCCCGATGCGTTCGAACAGCTATCCGCGCACGACCTGCGCACGACGTTGATCGCGGCGATCTCGGCCTTGCCGGAACGCGAGGCACAGGTCGTGCAGCTTTATTATGTCGAGGAATTGAACCTCGAGGAAATCGGCTTGGTGCTCGGGGTGGGCGCGGCGCGCGTCTGCCAGATCAAGGCAAGCGCGCACCAACGATTGAAGAAGGCGATGAGCAAAACGGGCTGATCGTCAGAAGAAGAGCTTTCGCACGGTGATGCGGACCGTACGGCCGAGCGGATCGAGATAGTCGGGCTGGAAGCTGATCGGTGTCGCGCCGGTCGCATCGGTGACCCGCTGGCGAGTGTTGAAGATGTTGTCGATCCCGACGCTCATCCGCATGCCGCGCACCCAGGAATGCGCATTCACCACGTCCAGCCGCTGCCCCAGATCGGCGAACAGGCGCAGATTGGCGGTTGCAAGCCCGCCGAAATTGAGCACTTCCGGCGCATCCGGCGTACCGCCGTTGACGCGCGTGGCGCTCTGCCAGTTGCCCGACAGGCGCGCACCCAGACCATTGTTGGAATAGCCCGCCTGTACTTCGACTTCGTGCCGCGATTGCCCGCCATTGCTGCCGATCGCATCACCGTTCAACAGGTCGAGTCGTGGGCCGGAATTGGTTATGGTTACGCGGTTCGTGAAGTTCCATGTGTGGTAAACAGCGAAGTTCAGGCGGCCGCCGCCCTGGCCTCCGCCCCCACCGAAGCGGCCCCCGCCGCCCCCGCCGCCGCCACCGCCAAAGCCGCCGCGGCCGCCGGATCCGGGGGTCTGAGCGCCGGAAGCCGCGCCGTCGCCGCCGGGACGACGGCCGGGAAAGGTCATTCCGGCGAAGGGGTTGGGGCCGGTACCGGCGCGGAACGCCTCGAGTTCCTTCTGGATCTTCGACTTGAGCGGCGCGGAGAAATTCACCCCCCAGCGCAACAGCGAACTGCTGCTTTCGGCATAGTTGACCGGCCGTGCGTCGATCTGCAGCAGCGTGCCCGCCGCATCGCGCAAAAAGCGTTGCGGAAACGCCTTTTCGATCGCCGCAGTCGGCGTCGGGAAGGCGGCGATCGGGTTTTCGGTGCGGTTGGTGACGAAGCTGGAGGTGAAGCTGACGTCCTTCTTGCTCCACGGCTTGATCGTCAGGCCGAGCCGCATGACATGCTTGTTGTCGGCGATGAGATCGGGATTGCCGCCGCTGATCTGCGTCACCGTCGCGGTGGTGCCCGCGACATAATCGAACACGCGCACGTTGGCGGTCGAGATCAACGGATTGCCGAGCTGCTGCGCGCTGGGCGCCTCGTCCTGATCGGTCACCGACAGGATGAAGCGCACGGCATCGATCGGTGCCCAGTTCGCGCCATAGCCGATCGTCGTCAGCGTGCCGAAGTCCGACAGATGGTTTGCCGCCACGTTGAAATTGGCCGACAATTGCCCGAGGAACGGCAGCACGTCCTTGCCGCGGCTGGCGATCGGCACATCGATATTGGCCTGGCCGTTGACGATGTCGCGCGACACGTCACCGCGGCGGTCGATGCCGAGCCGCAGCGAATCGCTTGCGAAATCGCTGGTCGATGCGCCGACGCGGACGCTGGTCGAGACCTTTCCCGCCGGCAGCGAGAACAACGTGCCGTTCAGCAGCACGTCCGCACCGGCGACGTTGGAGGTCGAGCGGGCCCGGTTGGTCGACACGAAATCGCCGGCATTCAGTACGCCGCGGGGATTGGCGGTCGGATCGTTGGCGTTGATCCGCGCCTGGAAACCCGAGGCATCGGTGACGTCGGTATAGGTCTTGGAACGGACGCGGTCGTAATTGCCGGTCAGCGACCAGCGCCACGTGCCGATATCGCCGTTGAACGTGGTGCCGAGGTGCGTCGTCAGCGAGGTATTGCGCTGCAGCAGCGGATCGAGCCCGAGCGTGCGGACGACGGTCGACGGGGTCGCCCCGGTGGCGAACGGATTGCCTGCCGGCACGCCGAACGTCAGCCCGGGCAAGCCGTTCAGCCCGGTGCCGTCATTGGTGTCGAGCGTGGCGTTGATCGTCGCGCCGACGGTGCCGAAGATGTTGCGCGCATGGCTGGCATTGGCGCTGAACGCGCGCGACGAGCCGATCAGCGTGCGATACGGGCGCTGGTCGACCGGATCGAGGCTGGTCGAGGGCAGCGGCGTGATGTCGCGCTCGTCCTCGGTGAGTGCCGAACTGCGCGTATATTCGACATGCGCGTTGGTGCGCTTGTCCTGCGCGATCCGCAGCAGATCGAGCTTGCCGTTCGGCGTGTTGGCGCCGCCCTCGGTCGCGATGCGGTCGTTCGCTTCGACGGTCGCGGCACGGAAGCGGCGACGCAGGACGAAGTTCACCACCTTCTGGTCGGCGGTATAGCCGTATTTCAGCGCGACTTCCTCGGGCAGGATCTCGACGCGCTGGATCGCCTCGGTCGGCAGGTCGCGAATTTCCTGGAAGCCCGAGATGCGCCGGCCGTTGAGCAGCACGACGGGTGCGCCACCGCGCCCGCTGGTGGTCTGCGGCGCGAGTTCGCTGAGCAGTTCGCTGACCGATCCGACGCCGTAGGAGCGGATGTCGGCCGGGCTCAATTGCTGTTCGGGCGGGATATCGCCGATAACCGATCCGCGCGGGCGCTGCCCGGTGACGACGATATCGCCTTCGTCGGTTTCACCGGCTTCCTGTGCGGCGGCTTCGGTCGGGGCGGACGCAGGCGCCTGGGTGGACGGCACCGAAGCCGAGGACGGGGCAAATTGTGGCGGCGCGCCGGGGGTCGGGGCCGGGGCAGGGGTCGTCGGGGTGGGGGTGGCGGGCGCTTCCTGCGCGGCGACGATCGTCGGCATGCCACTCAGTACCGCCAGCAAACCCAGTTTCGAAACGCGCATTCCAGTCTCCGACCCGATCGATGTGCCGCCCCTAGCGGACAATTGTCGCAAGACTGTGCCGGTAGCGGTGAATATGTCCTGACCCGAATGAATTTGCTGCAACACGGCAAAAACCCCGGCGGCCTGTCGGCCCCCGGGGTTCTCGCTTGCCCTTCGCATCGAGTGGGAAGGAAGGGCCCGGTCGGCCACCAGCACCCATAGGGGGGCGGTGCCGGGGCCGCTTCCGATCCTTAACGCAGGAGCGAGAGCACGCTCTGCTGCGACTGGTTCGCCTGGGCGAGCATCGCGGTGGATGCCTGGCTCAGGATCTGTGCCTTGGCGAGGTTGGTCGTTTCTGCCGAGAAATCGGCGTCTTCGATCCGGCTGCGCGCGTCGGTCAGGTTGGTGACGTTCGAGGTCAGGTTGTTGACCACCGACTGCAGGCGGTTCTGCGATGCACCCAGCGAAGCGCGCGAGGTGTTGACCGTGGTCAGCGCCGTCGTCAGCGATGCAAGCGCCGCCGATGCCTTGGTCGCGTCGCCGATGTTGAGCGGATCGACGGTGATCGCGTCGCCGGCGACGGCAGAACCACCGGCAGCGGTCGCTTCGGCTGCGGTCATCGTGGTCTTGCCGCCGACGATACGGGCCAGATCGAGACCACCGAACTTGAGCTTGACGATCTCGCCGGAGTTCGAGCCGACCTGAATGTTGATCGGGTCGGTCTTCACTTCGCCCTTGGCATCGACCGGCGTGGTCGTGACTTCCTTGCCGATCGAGAACAACGGCACGCCGTTGAACTTCGTGTTCGTGATGATGTCCTTCATCTGGGCGGTGAGTTCGGTGACTTCCGCCTGCAGATTGGCGCGGCCGTCGCCGTCATACGTGCCCGATGCCGACTGCACGGACAGTTCGCGGATACGCTGCAGCATGTTGGTGACTTCGCCGAGCGAACCTTCCGCGGTCTGCGCCATCGACATGCCGTCGTTCGCGTTGCGGATCGCCTGGTTCATGCCCTTGATCTGCGAGGTCATCGACGAGGCGATGGCGAGGCCGGCGGCGTCGTCCTTGGCCGAGTTGATGCGCTTGCCGGTCGACAGGCGCTCGACGCTCTGCTGCAGGCTGACGTTCGCGGCATTGGATGCGTTCGACGCGCGCAACGACGCGATGTTGGTTCCGATTACAGTCATGTCAAAGTCTCCGTATGTGACTTGACGATCCTCGCCGCCCCCTAGCGGATGGCTGAGCCGTCAGCAGGGATAACGACCGCTGCGCGCGGACTTTAAGTGCCGCTGCGGAAAAACTTTTCGCGGCACCGGCCGAAGCGGCATTGCGCGCCCGCCGGCCACGCTACGGGCCTGCGCGTAGGACGCGCGGCACGCGGGCGGGCCGCGCGCCCGGAAATATTTTGCCGCCCGGCAACGTACTTAACGGGCTGTTTACCAAGTCGGCCGCATTTGTCCCTGACATCAAGGGGATATTCCATGCGCCCGCCGCTTTCCAATGCGATCCGTTCGATCGTTCCGTCCGCCGCCATCCTGCGGCAGAAATATGCGTTGGTGTCGAGCCTGCGCGCGCAAGGCTTTGCGGTGCGATCGTTCGACGATGGCAAGCCGCAGGCGGGCGACCTGTTCCTCGTCGCAGAGGGCGAAGTGCCACCGGCGCCGGCGCGGACGATCATCATCGGCGAGGATGGTGCCTATGTGCAGCCGTCGCGCGACGGCAGCCCGGCGCGCATCGCCTTTCCGGTCGAAGCGAGCGCGGTCGGCAACGGCTTCGCGCGCGCACTGGTCGCCGGCGCCGATGCGCCGACCGCCGCCGATCCCGAAAGCCTCGCGCTCTATGCGCTGGCGGAGCGCGTTGCCGGTGCCGACATCACGGTGCTGATCAACGGCCCGACCGGTACGGGCAAGGAAGTCCTCGCCAAGCATATCCATCTCTCGTCTGAGCGCCGCGACGGCCCGTTCATCGCGATCAATTGCGCCGCCTTGCCCGAGACGATGCTGGAAGCGCTGCTGTTCGGCCATCAGAAGGGCGCCTTCACCGGCGCCTCGTCGGGGGGCGAAGGCTTCTTCCGCGCGGCGAACGGCGGCACGCTGCTGCTCGACGAGATCGCCGAGATGCCGATCCAGCTGCAGGCCAAATTGCTGCGCGCGTTGCAGGAACGCGAGGTCGTGCCGATCGGCGCGTCGACGCCTGAAAAAATCGACGTCCGCGTGATCGCCTGCGCCAACCGCGACCTGCAGACCGAAGTCGCCGAAGGCCGCTTCCGCGCCGATCTCTATTACCGCCTGTCGGTGTTTCCGCTGAGCACGCGTCCGCTGAACGAACGCCGCCAGGATATTCCCGCGCTTGCCGCGACGATGATCCTGCGGCACGCCGGGACGCGCGCGACGGTGCCATGGCCGGAGGCCGAGGCGATCGAGGCATTGGTCGGCCACGACTGGCCGGGCAACGTCCGCGAACTGGAGAATGTGATCCAGCGCGCGCTGCTGCTGTGCGGTGGCGAGACGATTTCGGCCGCGCATATCGTGTTCGACCGGCCTGCAGCAAACGCGCAGCATGCTGCAGCAAACGACCAGCCTGGAAACGGCCAGACCGGTGGGCAGTCGGGCGGGCAGTCGGGTGGGCAGGGGACGTTGGGCAATATCGTGCAGATGCATGAATTCCAGGCGATCCGCGAGACGCTGGCGGCGTGCGGCGGCAGCCGGATCGAGACCGCGCGGCGGCTCGGCATTTCCGAGCGGACGCTGCGCTATCGCCTCGCCAAGGCGCGCGAGCAGGGTGAGACGATCACGCCGGCCGCCAATCAGGCGATGTGGGGCGTCAGCGCCGCCAATCAGGCGTCCGGAGCATGAGCATCGGTGGAGTCGGCGCCCCGATGGGGGTAGACCGGGTGATGGCGCTGCGCGCGCAGATTTTGGAGCGCAACCAGGCGCTGGCGCGGGCCAACACCGCGGCCGGCGCGCCTGCCGCGGCGACCGAAGCGAAGCCGACGAGCTTCACCTCGGCGATGGAAGACGCGCTGAAGTCCGTCAACGAGGGCCAGCAAAAGGCCAGCGACCTGTCCGCCTCGTACGAACGCGGCGAGACGGTCGATATCGCCAAGGTGATGCTCGCCCGCCAGCAGGCCAGCGTCGGCTTCGAGGCGACCTTGCAGGTCCGCAACAAACTCCTGTCCGCCTACAAGGACATCATGAGCATGCCGGTGTAATATGAGCAACGCACTCATCCCCAACAGCGCCGTTCCCGAACGGTTCGCCAATCCGCTGCAGCAGATTTCGGGTTTCATGGGCCAGCCCGCGGTGCGCCGCAGCCTGCCGATGATCCTGATGCTCGGGCTGATCGGCGCCGCGATCCTCGCCTGGATGACGCTGGCCGCCGCACCGCAGAAGATCCTGTTCGCGCAGCTGGCCGATGCCGACAAGGCGTCGGTCACGCAGGCGCTGGAACAGGCGAACATCAATTCCAAGATCGACAATGCCGGTGCGCTGACGGTCGACGAGGACGATTATGCGCGCGCCAAGATGCTGCTCGCCGGGCAGGGCCTGCCCAAGGCAACGCCGGGCGGCTATGCGATCCTCGACCAGCTACCGATGGGCGTATCGCGCGCGGTGGAAGGCGAACGGCTGCGTCAGGCGCGCGAGACCGAGCTGGCGCGATCGATCGAGGAAATCGATTCGGTCGCGGAGGCGCGCGTCCACCTCGCCACGCCGGAAGCCTCGGTGTTCGTGCGCGACAATGCCGCGCCGTCCGCATCGGTGATCCTGAAGTTGCAGGCCGGCCGCACGCTGAGCGAGGCGCAGGTCAATTCGGTGATCAATCTCGTCGCCTCGTCGGTGCCGGGGATGAAGGCGGATTCGGTCACGATCGTCGACCAGATGGGCGGATTGCTGACCAAGGCGTCGGGCCAGAGCGAACTCGGCGTCGCGGGCGACGAGCGGATCGCGTTCCAGCGCCGGATCGAGGACAAGTATCGCGCGCAGGTCGTGCAATTGCTGACGCCACTGGTCGGCGCGGGCAATTTCTCGACCGAGGTGCAGGCCGATGTCGATCTCGACGAGACGCAGGCGACGCGCGAATCCTACGACAAGCAGGGCTCGCTGAAGGTCGAACAGGGCAATTGGACCGGCAACCAGCCGGACGGCGCCGGGCAGCAGCCGGGCGGTATCCCGGGCGCTTTGTCCAACACCCCGCCGCCGGCCTCGACGCTGACCGCGCCGAATGCGGCCGGGGCCGCCGCTCCGGCCGCACCCGGTGCGACCCCGGCGCCCGGCACCGCCGCACCGCCGACGATGAAGCAGAGCGACCAGTTCGCCCGCGCCTACGATCTCGGCAAGGAAGTGTCGGTGACGCGGGCGGCGCCCGGTGGCGTCAAGCGCCTGTCGGTCGCGGTGCTGCTGCGCGACGTCGAGGGCAGCAAGCCGCGCAGCACGGTGGAGATCCAGCAGATCACGCAGCTCGTCCAGACCGCGGTCGGCTATGCCCAGGCGCGGGGCGACCAGGTGACGGTGATCAGCCGCAAGTTCGCCGGCGCGACGGCGATGGCGGACAAGCCGGCATGGTATGACAATGCCTGGCTGCCGATCATCGCGCGCAACGTGACTGCGATCGTCATCGCATTGCTGGTGCTGATGATGGGCGTGCGGCCGTTGGCCAAGGCCTTGATGAAGAAGCGCGAGGATGCGCCGCGTCCGGCGCTCGGCCGCGACGCAGGCGGTGGCTCGGGCGGTGGCTCGGTCGAGGGCGGGCAACCGGGCCAGCCGCCGGTCGGCATCGAGCAGATCGAGGGCGCGCAGAATTACGACGATCGCATCGGCATGGTACGCGGCTTCACGCGCGATAATCCGGCGCGCGCGGCGCTGGCGGTACGGGACATGATCAAGTCATGAACGCGGCAACGGGAGCGATGGGCCGCACCTATACCGGCGTGGAGCGCGCCGCGGTGCTGATGATGCTGGTCGGCGAGGAGGAAGCGGCGGCGATCCTGCAGAAGCTGGATCCCGAGGAAGTCCGCCAGCTCGGCAAGGCGATGTTCGCCGTTGCCGATGTCAGCGAGAGCGAGGTCGAGCATGTGCTGGACGATTTCGTCGGCAAGGCGCGCGAGCGGACCGGGATCAGCTTCGATCCGCGCCCGCAGATCGAGGCGGTGATGACGCGCGCGCTGGGGCAGGAAAAGGCCGACAGCGTGCTCGCGCGGATCGTGCCGAGCGAGGATGCGTGCCAGATCGACCTGCTCGACTGGCTCGACGCGCCGGAGATCGCCAGCATGATCGAGAAGGAGCATCCGCAGATCTCCGCGGTGCTGATCGCCAATCTCGACCCGGCGATCGCGGCGCAGGTGCTGGAATTGCTGCCGGACGGCGTGCAGCCCGATATCCTGCACCGCATCGCCAAACTGGGGCCGATCACGCCCGAGGCGATCGAGACGCTGACCGCGATGCTCGCCAGCCGGTCGAGCAAGCCGCAGGCGTCCGCCGGGATGACGATGGGCGGCACGCGCGACGCGGCCAAGATCCTGTCGAGCGCGCGCAAGGCGACCGAGCAGCGCGTGATGCCGAAACTGTTCAAGATCGACCGCGACGTCGCCAAGGCGATCGAGGAAGCGATGTTCGTGTTCGACAACCTGCTGGAGCTGGACGACAAGAACCTGGGCACGCTGATCCGCAACGTCGACAGCGAGATCCTGACGCGCGCGCTGAAGGGCGTCGACGAAAGCATTCGCAACCGCTTCCTCGGCTGCATGTCGAGCCGCGCGGCGGACGGCATTCGCGACGAGATGGAAGCACGCGGGCCGATGAAGCTGAGCGAAGTGCTGGAGGCGCAGAAGGCGATCATCCAGATCGCGCGCACCTTGGCGAAAGATGGGACGATCCAGATGGGCGCCGGGGAGGACGATTATGTCTGATATGTCGCCGCATCTGCATGCCGGTTTCCAGGCCGGCTTCGCCGCGCGCCACGACGCAGCGGCGCAAGTGCTGCACCAGGCGTTCGACCGGCCGAGCGAGGGTTTCGCGGCCTACGACCTGCGCGAGCGCGCGGCGTGGACCGGCCCGGTCGGCTTTTCGCCGCAGGGCACGAACCCGAAGCATTTCTCGCCCGAAAACCCCGCCGCCAACCCGACCGCAGGCTGGAACCCGTTCGACGCCAATGCAGCGGTCGAGACGATGCCGGCGGCCGACCCGATCGCCACCGCGCACGCCGCGGGCTATGCCGAGGGGATCGCCGCGGCGCTGGCCGAGACGAGCGAAGCGGGCGAGCGCGACCGTGCGCTGCTGGCGAAACTGGGCGCCGCCCTGCGCGACGACGACCGGCTCGACCGCCAGCGCATGGCGGAACAGTTGCGCCAGACCGTCCTGTTCCTCGTCGCGAAATTGGTCGGCGAGATCGGCGTCGCACCCGACTTGCTCGCCGACCGGATCGACGCCGCGACCGACATGCTCGCCGATACGGCGGAATCGGCGATGTTGCGGGTCCATCCCGACGACGTCGCGTTGCTGGACGGCAAATTGCCGCGCACCGTGTTCGCGGTCGGCGACGCCGGGATCGCACGGGGCAGCTTCGTGCTCGAGACCGCTTCGACGATCGTCGAGGACGGCCCGGCCTTGTGGCTGGAACAGCTTGCCGCCGCGATCGACCGCGTCGCCGTGCCGGCGGCGTGACCAGAGCCGCATGTTGAACCGCTTCACCGAAGATTATCTCGGATCGCTCGCCGCGTCCGGATTCGCACCGAAGCCCAAGGTGTCGGGGCGGCTCGCCTCGTTCGACGGGCTGCTGATGGAAGCGGTCGGGCTACAGGTGCCGGTCGGCACGGTGTGCCAGATCGGATCGGCCGAAACGGGTGTCGAAGCCGAGGTGATCGGCTTTCGCAACGGGCGCACGCTGCTGATGAACCTGGGCGGCCCCGCGCCGCTCCTGCCGCAGGCGCCGGTGCGGCCGGTGGGACCTCCGGGCGAAGCAGACGTCGGCCCGGCCTTGCTCGGACGCGTCGTCGACGGGGCGGGCAAGCCGATCGACGGGCTCGGGCCGATCCGCGGCGCAGCGCGCTGGCCGATCGCCGGCAAGATGCAATCGCCGCTGGATCGCGGGCGCGTGCTCGAACCGATGGATGTCGGGGTGCGCGCGATCAACGGCTTGCTGACGATCGGGCAGGGGCAACGGATCGGCATCATGGCCGGATCGGGCGTCGGCAAATCGGTGCTGCTCGGCATGATCGTGCGCGCGGCGCAAGCGGATGTGATCGTGATCGGCCTGATCGGCGAACGCAGCCGCGAAGTCGCCGACTTCCTCGAAACCAAGGTGGCGGGTGCCGCCCGTGCGCGATCGGTGATAGTCGCGGTACCGGCGAACCATTCGCCGGTGCTGCGCATCCGCGGCGCGCTGCGCACGCATGCGATCGCCGAGGCGTTTCGCGCCGAGGGCAAGAGGGTGTTGCTGATCATGGATTCGCTGACCCGCGTCGCGCATGCCGGTCGCGAGATCGGGCTGGCGCTCGGCGAACCGGCATCGGCGCGCGGCTATCCGCCATCGGCGATCGCGATGCTGCCGAACCTGATCGAACGCGCCGGCACCGACGTGCACAGTGGCGGGTCGATCACCGCGATCTACACCGTGCTGGCGGACGGCGACGACGGCAACGACCCGGTGGTGGATTCGGCCCGCTCGATCCTCGACGGACATATCGTACTAAGCCGGCAATTGGCCGAGCGCGGCGTATATCCGGCGATCGACCTCGGCCCTTCGGTCAGCCGCGTGATGACTGACATCGCCGAGCGCCCGCACGTCCTCGCGGCGCGCGTGCTGCGACGGCATCTCGCGACGTACGAGGAAAATCGCGATCTCGTACTGATGGGCGCGTATCGGTCGGGAGCCGATCCGGCGATCGACGCCGCGATCGCCTGTCACCCGGCGGTGATGGAATATATCAAGCAGGATCCGGACGAGACGGTATCGCTCGACGATTCGGTAACCGAGCTGGTCGGCGTGTTCGGCGATGCCTGACCGCAAGAAGCTGGATCGCATTTTGAAAGTGCGGACGCTGCAATTGGGACTGGTGCGGGCCGAGGAGGCGCGCGCCAACGAGCGTTTCGCGGGCGAAGTCTCGCTGCGCAATCGTATCGCGCAACTGGCACAGGGCATCGCACCGGCGCCGGAAGTCGGCAAGGGCGCCTCGCTCAGTGCCGCGGCGCATTTCCGCGACCGGCTGCAGCAATCGGCCGAGGCGGCCGAGGGCCGGATGCGCGCCGCCGAACATGTCGCCGCGTTGGCCGCGGACAAGACACGCGAGGCGAAGCGCGATCAGAGCGCGATCGAGAAGCTGCTGGAACGCGCGACCGCCGACGAAGCGTTGAAGGCGATGCGCGCGCTGGAAGCGGCGCCACCGACGCGGAGACATCGGCACGATCGCTAATGGCACGATCTTTGCTGAAAGCCCGGAGGGCGACGTTCGCCCGTCTGGAATTATCGCATGATCGCACTTTCGACATCCGTCCTATCGCCACCGGCAAAGGGCACGAACGCGCCGCCGGTCGCACTCGCCGCCGGTGATTTTTCCGAGGCGCTGAACGGCGTGACGATTGCACCGGCCCCGTTCGGGGTCGTAGCGGCGCCTGTCCTGCCCCCGCCCCCGCCCCCGCCCCCGCTTACGCCCCCGCCCCCGCTTAAGCCCACGCCCACGCTTACGCCCGCGTCCGAGGGCATGGCGACATGCCAGGTCGTCATCGGCAAGGCGCCGAAGCCCGGTCTGCCGGAAGTCTCCGACGCCGTGGATACGGTACCCGCCGACGCGCAGCCGCCGATCAAGGCCGGTACGGCTCCGCCGATCCCGCTTCCGGCTGGCGCACCGCTGCCGGTCAAGACCGGGCAAAGCGTTGCCGCCGACGGCAAAAGCGTGCCTGCCGATACCGGCAGCGCCGATCCGGCGAAAGATATTGCGTGGCTGCCGGCGGCGTTGATGCCGCTTCATCTGCCGCTGTCGCACCCACCCGTCCTGCCGAAGTTCGCACCGGTCGCCCCGCTTGCCGACCCGCCTGCCGATCCGCCTTTGGATCCTGGCGCGCCCGGCGTGCTTCCGGTCGCAACCGGCGCCATTCCCAGCACGGCCGCGCCGGAGGGCGTGAAGACCGCCCCCGACATCCTCGTCGCCGATCCAGCGGGCGAACCGACAGCGCTGCCGGTCAAGACCGCCGCTCCGGATATCCTCGTCGCCGACCCTGGAAGCAAAGCCTTCCGCGCGCGCGCCAAGGCCGGCCCGGAGGCGTCCGACAGCGCCGAGGGTGAGAAGGTCAAAGCGAAAGCGCGATCCAAAACGACATCGGTCGTACCGGATATCCTCGTCGCCATTCCCGGAAGCGCTCGGGAGACGATGCCGGATAAGACGGTATCGAACGCAGTTAGCGCAGGCCTTTCGAGTGCGGACACCGCGGGTGCCAGGACCACCAGCGCCGCACCCGTCGACGTTGCTACCCTCGGCGCGGACGAAACGAAAATGCAGCCCGGCGTACCGACGGTGCGCGCGTCGGTCGTACCGGATATCTTCGTCGCCGATCCTGGCGCACTACCGGTATCGACCAAGTCAGGCACCGGCGTGAAGGCACCGCCGCTTCGCGACGCCGGCACGCGCGCGCCGCCGCTGCCTGCCGCACCGATCGGACCGGACATCCTCATCGACGGGGGCGACGCGGCGCCCGTGTCGCCTCTACCCGTCGGCACGCCGGCGTCGAGCGAGACAGCCGCTCCGAGCGCGAGCGCGTCCGAACCGATGCCGCAGACACGTACCGACACGGCGCGTCCGGTTCCGGTCGAGCCGCCACATGCTCGCGTGCGGCAGGGGTCGCCCGGCCCCGATATCTTCGTCGTCGACCCGGCAAAGACGGCGGTCGGCGCGCCTTTCATTCCGTCGGTAAACGACTCGGCCGTCCCGATCGCCAGCGGCGCAAGCGCACCGCCATCGGTCGCCGCGGCACCGTTGTCGGACACGCCGGACATCCTGATCGCAGGCCCTGCGGCGGTGAGCGGTACGACGGCGCAAATGCCGCGTCCGCGCCTGATCTCGGTCGATAACAGTCCCGCCGTCGCGCCGGACACCGCCACAATCGATGTTGCCCGCGCGACTGCGGCACCGCTGGTTTCGACGCCGGCCCTCGCGTCGGTCGCGACATCGCCCGCGACGTCGCCCGGCACCGTCCAGCCGGCCGGGCAGGTGTTTGCCGCGGCGATCGCTTCCGTCGTCCAGCAGGCGCGGCGCGACGAGCGCGATCCGGTCGATGCGCGGCCGGCGATGACGATCGCGACCAGTTCGCTGGAAGCGCTGCAAGCCAATGCGGTCGTCGCGACCGCCGATGCCCGGCACGTTCCGCTGGATCTTACCCAGGACAGAGGCGTGCAAGGCATGATCGATCATATCGAGATGCTGCGCGACGGCGCCGATGCCAACGATACGCGCATTCGCCTCGTTCCCGACGCGCTCGGCGCAGTCGACGTGACGGTGCGCAAGGATGGCGATCGCGTCCACGTGCATTTCGCCGCCGAGAATCGCGCCAGCGCGCAATTGCTGAGCGACGCGCAGCCGCGACTGGCGGAGCAGGCCGAAGCGCGCGGACTGAAGCTGGGCCAGACCAGCGTCGAGACGAGCGCGGATTCAAATCGCGGGCAGGCGCGGCAGCAGCGCCCGGAGGTCACGCCGCCGGCCCGTCCCGCCAGCGCCATCCGCACGTCCGGTTCGGCACCCGCCGAATCGCGAATCGCCTGATTTCAAAACCATCGATCGAACGAAGGACTGAAGCATGAGTGACAAGACCGAAGCCGCCGCCCCGAAGAAGAAGGGCGGCATGATGAAGAAGCTGATCATCGGAATCGGCGCGCTGGTGGTGTTGGGCGGCGGTGTCGGCGGCGGGCTGTACGCCACCGGCATGGTCGGCCACGGCAAGGAAAAGGAAGAAGAGGCGGTCGGGCCGAAGCTGGTCCCGAAGAGCGAGCAGAAGCGCTTCAGCGCGGCCGGCGGCGAGGGTGGCGAAGGCGGCGAATCGGGCAAGGCGCCGCCGTCCGGCACCGGCGGCGACAAATATGCCTCCAATTATTACGCCATGGAGAAGGAGTTCACCTCCAATCTGCAGGACAGCGTGCACTTCATCCAGGTCGGGCTCGCCATCTCCTCGCCCTATGACGATACCGTCATCGACAACATCAAGACCAACGAGATCGCGGTGCGGTCCGCCATCCTGATGGCGCTCAGCGACACGACCGAGGAGCAGGTGTTCAGCACCGACGGGAAGAAGCAATTGCAGGTCCGCCTGGCCAAGGCGATCAACGCGACGCTGAAAGAAAAGGAAGGATTCGGAGGCGTTGGTAACGTCTACTTTACCAATTTTGTTGTTCAGTGAACATCGATGGTTAACGAGGGTTCACACATGGCGAGCGAGCGCCGGGAACGGTCCCGTCCGGAGGTGGCGCACGCCACGCTGGGCGCACCGAATCTCAACCCGTTCGGCGACTTGCATACGTTGCAGCATCTCTCCGCGCGGCTCGCGCGGGGGCTGCGCGCGGTGTTCGAACCTTTGTTGCGCAAGGAATGCCGCAGCTTCGCCGAACCGCTGGTGGTGCAGCGCTTCGCCGATTACCGCGCGGAACGCCCGGATGGGCTGACCGCGTGGCTGCCGCTGCAGATGCAGTCGGCCCCGTCTCCGGGCGGATCCGGGCAGGTCGGCGGGCAGGCGATGATCGTGCTCGACGGACGCTTCGTACTCGAGGTGCTCGACCTGTTCTTCGGTGGCACCGGTGCGACGTCGCCCGAATTGCCGGCCGAATTCACTCCGGCGGCGGAAGCGATGGTCGGGCGGATCGGCATGCTGATCGCCGATCCGCTGGCGACCGCATGGGAGCCGCTGGCGCGGATCGACTTCGCCCCCGGCCATGTCGAGGCCAATCCGGCGATGATCCAGGGGCTGGACGGCGACGATGCCGTCATCGTCACGCGCTTCGGCATCGCCGCGGGCACGGCCAAGCCGGTGTTCGTCGATATCGTCTACCCCGTGAGCGCGCTCAAGCCACACACGCCGTCGCTGATCGGCAAGGTGCATGCGAAGACCGCGGCGCCCGATCCCGCCTGGCGCAACGGCCTGACCCGCGCGGTGATGGGAGTGAAGTTCCCGGTCCGCTCGGTGCTGGCCGAACCGACGGTTCCGCTGTCGTTGCTGATGGACCTGAAGCCCGGCGACGTCATCCCGATCAGCTTCGGACCCGAAGTTCCGGTGATGGTCGGCGGCGACCGGCTCGGCTTCGGCACGGTCGGCACATCCAACGGCAAGGCCGCGATCCGGCTGAATTCGATCACGCAGAGTGTTGAGGACTTCCAATGAACGACATGACCGGGCTCCATTCCGGGGCCTTCCCGACCGACGGCCAGATCCCGCACGGGCTGGCGGCCAATTTCCGGCTGCTGCAGGACGTCGACGTCAAGCTGACGGTCGAGATCGGATCGACCCAGCTGTCGTTGCGCGAACTGCTCGCGCTCGGCGAATCGAGCGTGATCGAACTGGATCGCCAGGCCAACGAACTGCTCGACGTGTTCGTCAACGGCACGCTGATCGGGCGTGGCGAAGTGGTGACGGTCGGCGATCGCTTCGGCGTGCGCATGACCGAACTGGTTTCCCCCGAGAAGCGGGCCTGATCGATCATGATGTGGTCCTATATCCTCAAGCTTGTCGTGCTGCTGCCGCTGGTGTGCGGCCTGATGATCGGGTGCCTGTGGGCGTGGCGCAAGCTGGAGTCGCGGCTGCCGGGCCAGCCGGCCAACCGCATGATGAAGGTGCAGGAGACGATGATGATCTCCCCCGGCCTGCGCATGGCGGTGGTGGAATTCGAAGGCCGCAAGCTGCTCGTCGCGGTCGGTCGCGGCGGGGTCACGCTGATCGACAAGATCGACGCGAAATGAAGACCGACATCTCCCGTCTCGGCCACGGCCCGGCGCTCATCAAGGTTTCGGCGATCGTCCGCCCGGCGGCATTCGGCTGGCTCGGCAAGGCGTTGCTCGTCCTGCTCGGCGTCGCGGTCGCCCTGCTCGTCGCGCATCCGGCGTTCGCGCAGGTTGCCCCGGCGGTGCCCGCGGCGCCGGGGGTGGGCGACGGCATCGACCGCGCGATCAAGGATCTCGGCGCCAATGCCGGCGGCTCGGGCGGACAGGCGCCGCTCGCTCTGTCGCTGCAGGTGCTCATCATCATGGGCCTGCTCAGCATCCTGCCGGGCATCCTGCTGATGATGACCAGCTTCACGCGGATCATCATCGTGCTGGCGATCCTGCGCCAGGCGATGGGGCTGCAGCAGACGCCGCCGAACCAGGTGCTGATCGGCCTGTCGCTGTTCCTCAGCTTCTTCATCATGTCGCCGGTGATCAGCCAGATCAACGCGACCGCGATCCAGCCTTATTCCGAGGGTCGCATCGCCGCGACCGAGATGATCAAGACGGCCGGCGTCCCGCTGCACGACTTCATGGTCAAGCAGACGCGGATCAAGGACATCACGATGTTCTCGACGATCGCCAAGACCGGCAAGTTCGCCAGCCCCGAAGCGATCCCCTTCTCCGTGCTGCTGCCGTCGTTCGTGACGAGCGAGTTGAAGACCGCGTTCCAGATCGGCTTCCTGATCTTCCTGCCGTTCATCGTCATCGACCTGGTCGTCGCGACGGTGCTGATGTCGCTCGGCATGATGATGCTGTCGCCGACGATCATATCGCTGCCGTTCAAGCTGCTGTTGTTCGTGCTGGTCGATGGCTGGGCGCTGACGATGGGATCTCTCGCCAACAGTTTCGTGAGTTAGGGCGATGGACGCGCAATATTTCCTGACCGTCGCCAACGAGACGATGTGGGTGCTGGCGCTCGCCGCGGCGCCGATCCTGATCCCGGCACTGTTCGCCGGCCTGATCCTCGGCATGGTCCAGGCGGCGACCTCGATCAACGAACAGACGCTGTCGTTCGTCCCCAAGCTGGTCGTCGTGGCGATCTCGATCCTGGTGTTCGGCAGCCTGATCCTTGGCCTGCTGAGCGACTTCACGATCGGCATCTTCGAGCGGATCCCGGAACTGGTACGCTAGGTGACGCCGCGTCGATCATCGTCTCCCCTCCCGCTTGCGGGAGGGGGCGGGGGAGGGCCTTCTACGTCGGGGCATCCCGCATGAGGCACACCCCTCCCCTAACCCCTCCCGCAAGCGGGAGGGGAATATGAACCCGCTCGGCTTCGGGCTGTCGATCGAGCCGCAATTGTGGGCGTTGATCTTCGTCATGATCCGGATCGGCGCGGCGTTCATCGCGGCGCCGGTGTTCGGCGCGGTGACCGTGCCGGTGATGGTGCGGGTGACGCTGTCGGGCGCGATCGGCGTGCTCGTGCTGGGGACGCACAGCGTCGTGCCTCCGGCGCAGGTGTTCGGCTTCGCGACGTTCCTCGCCGTCGCGTCCGAAGCGCTGGTCGGGCTGGCGATGGGCTTCATCCTGCAGATCGCGTTCGCCGCACCGATGCTGGCGAGCGAGATCATCGGCATCTCGATGGGAATCGGCTTCGCCAACGCGATCGACCCGCAGAACGGCCGATCCTCGCCGGCGCTCGGCCAGTTCTTCTCGATCATGCTGACATTGCTGTTCCTGTCGGTGAACGGGCACCTCGTCCTGGTCGAGATGATCGTCAAGAGTTACGACGTGCTGCCGGTCGGCGCGGCATGGCTGAGCGCGGCGCAACTGAAGAACATCGCGTTCTTCGGCGGCTATACCTTCACCGCCGGATTGCTGCTCGCCTTGCCGGTCGGCTTCCTCCTGCTGTGCCTCAATCTCGTCGTCGGGATGCTATCGCGCTCCGCCCCGGCCTTGAACCTGTTCGCGGTCGGATTGCCGGCGAGCCTCGCGGTCGGTGTGGTCGCGCTGGCGATGGCGTTTCCGGCGATGGGTGATTTCATGCTCGTGATCGTCCGCGAAGGACTCGCGGCGGTCGAGGGCCTGGTGTTCTGATGTCGGAGGAATTCGGCGAAAAGACGGAAGCACCAACCGACAAGCGCAAACGCGACGCGGCGGAACAGGGCGACATCCTCAAATCGAAGGAGTTCGCGACGGCGCTGGTGATCATGGCCGGGTGCGGCTGGCTGGCGATGTTCGGCCCGTCGCTGATGGGGGCATGCAAGGCGGTGATGACCTCCAGCTTCCAGTTCGGACGCGGCGATGTCGAGGATTTCGAACCGTTCCGCCCCTTGATGGCATCGGGGTGGAAGCTGGCCCCGTCGATGATCTCCTTGTTCGTCATTTCGCTGGCGACGGCGATCCTCAGCCAGGCCGGTCTGGGTTCGATCGGCTTCAACGGCAAATTGCTCGCGCCCAAGGCGTCGCGGATCGACCCGGCGTCCGGACTGAAACGGATCTTCGGCTCGCAGGGCTGGATCGAACTGGCCAAGTCGCTGCTCAAGGTCGTGCTGCTGGGATCGATCGGCACGTACATGCTGATGTCGGCATCGCACATGACGATCGGTCTGGTTTCGACCGATGTGGAAAGCGCCACCGGGGCGCTGGGCAGCACGCTGATGGGCATCCTTTTTGCGATGGCGGCGGGGCTGGTGATCATCGCCGGGATCGACGTGCCGGTGCAGATCCTGCGCCGTCTCGCCAAGCTGCGCATGAGCAAGCAGGCGATCAAGGACGAGCATAAGGAGAGCGAGGGATCGCCCGAGGCGAAGCACGCGATCCGCAGCCGCCAGCAGCAGGTGCTGCGTCGCGGCATGCGCAAGGCGGTGGCCGAAGCGCACGTCATTCTCACCAACCCGACGCACTTCGCCGTCGCCTTGCGCTACGATCGCGGTCGCGACCAGGTGCCTGTGGTGGTGGCGAAAGGCCGCGGCGTGCTGGCACTCGCGATCCGCGAAGTGGCCGGCGAGCATCAGGTGCCGATCCTGGAATATCCGGCGATCGCGCGCGCCGTTTATTATACCAGCAAGGAAGGGCAGGAGGTGCGCGACGATCTGTACATCGCGATCGCGACGATCCTGGCGTTCGTCTTCGGCATCAACGTGCAGGCGGGTGGAACCGCGCCCGCAGTCGCCGTGCCGCCGACCGCCAAATTCGACGAGAACGGCGTCAAACAGAGCTGACGCGAATTCATACCGTCAACCCCGGACTGGTTCCGGGGTCCACGCTGCATCTGGTCTAGTCGTTCGAGCCTCTGGTCGATCGGCCTGCCGCGCGGTGGCCCCCCTGAACGAGTCCGGGGTGATGGTGTATTCTGGACATCGTCCGTCATGTCAGGACGAATGTCGTTTCACCCTTAAGGTTTCTCTTGGCCGGTCGTTTCCAGGAACGAGCAACCGGGAACCGCGCATGGCCATATCGTCGATCACAAATACGCTCGGTGCGGGATCCGGGGTCGATGTCGCGGCGCTGGTCGGGTCGCTGGTCGATGCGCAATTCGCCAACAAGACCGCGCAGCTGACCAACCAGAGCGCGACGATCACCAAGCAGATTTCCGGCGTATCGACGCTGAAGAGCGGGATCACCAGTTTCTCGAGCGCGCTGGCCAGCCTGGTGAAGGGTGGATCGCTGGCTACCGCGCCGACCAGCTCGAATGCCGGGATCGTCACCGTCAGCGCGCTGTCCGGCGCCAAGCTGGCCGGCCTGTCGGCGAGTGTCGAGGTCCGCCAGCTGGCCGCCGCGCAGGTCGCGACGAGCACGCCGCGCGCCGATCCGATCGCCTCGGTCGGACGGGGCAGCTTCACGCTGAAATTCGGTACCGCCACGGTCACCGATGGCGCGATGACCGGGTTCAGCGCCGGCAGCGGCGATCCGATCACCATCCCGATCACGGCGGGCAATTCCGGCCTGACCGGTATCGCCCGGGCGATCAACGCCGCCAATGCCGGCGTCACCGCGACGGTGCTGACCGATTCGGCCGGGTCGCGGCTCAGCATCCGCGGTGCGACCGGTGAAGCGAAGGCGTTCACGCTGACCGCGACCGAGGATGCCGACGCGCCCGGCCTGTCCGCGCTGAACATCGGCCCGGGGTCGGGCACGGCGATCGGGTCGACCGCGAAGGACGCGATCGTCGCGGTCGACGGCACGCCGCTGAAACGATCGACCAATTCGATGAGCGACCTGATCGCCGGGGTGAAGCTGGATCTGGTGTCCGCCTCGGTCGGGACGACCGTGACGATCGGCACCAGCGCGCCGACCGCATCGCTCAGCCAGGCGGTCAATGATTTCGTCGAGACGTTCAACCAGTTGAACAGCGCGATCAAGGAACAGACCGATCCGGTTACGGGCGCGCTGCGCAGCGACGCCGCGGCGACCGGATTGCAGCGCCAGCTGCGCCAGCTGACCTTGACCCCGCTGGCGACCGGCGGAGCGGCCGGTGCGCCGACGACGCTGGCGGAGATCGGCGTGCGCACCAACCGCGACGGCACGCTGTCGGTCGATTCGGCGCAGCTCTCGTCGATGCTCAACAAATATCCGACCGCGGTCGAGGCGATGTTCGCGGACGGCAAGGGCGCCTCCGGCAATGGCCTGTCGAGCGCGCTCTCGGCGATTTCGGACGCGGCGATCAACAGCTCGACCGGGCTGGGGGCGAGCGCGGCGCGCTACACCAAGGCGCAGGGGGATGTCGCGACGGGCCAGTCCGACCTGACCGATGCGGAAGCGGCGATGACCAAGCGGCTGACCGCGCAATATGCCGCGATGGACGCGCGCGTCGCGGCATACAAATCGACCCAGGCGTTCCTGAAACAGCAGGTCGATGCGTGGAATAGCAGCTCATGATGTACGCGACCGCGCTCGGACGCGATCCCGAAGCGACGTACCGCCAGATCGATATCGCCGGGCGTACCGCGACGGCGGATGGCCCTGCGCTGATCCAGTTGCTGTACGACGAACTGGTCCGTGCGCTGCGCGTCGCGGCCTGGGCGACGGAGCACCGCCAGTTCCGCATGAAGAGCGACAAGATCACCCGCGCTACCGCGATCCTCTTCGCGCTGGAGACCGGGCTGGATTTCCAGGCCGGTGGCGAAGTGTCGAACACGCTCGCGCGGCTCTATGGCGGCGCGCGGCGACAGATCGTCGAGGCGAGCATCGGCCACGACCCGAAGCCGTTCCGCGACGTCGCGGCAAGCCTGGAAGAGATTGCCGCAGCGTGGGCGACGATGCGCGCGGCGTGAGGGTTTGAGGGTTGAGGGTTGAGGGTTGAGGCTTTGGGCTTTGGGCCTCAGGCTTGGCGTGCAGGTTATAAGGTGCGTTCGGGGTTCCACTCGAACTTGCGTTCCCTTCGAGCCTCTTCCCTCCTCCCCCACCCGTTCGTTTCGAGCGAAGTCGAGAAATCTTCTGCGAACCTTCCCCATGTTTCTCGACTTCGCTCGAAACGAACGGGGTGGGGAATGGGTAAGGGGAGGGGCCAAAGTAACAGGGGAAAGGATACCTGACGGCGGCGGGATCCATCGCATGAACCGCTGCTTGGTTCCCCCCCGAACACCGCACTTCAGACCCCGCCCTCCACATCCGGCCCTCCGACCCACCCCACGAACACGGTTTCCGCCGCGTTAACCAAATCGTGACCGGATGCCGTCTAGGCTTGCCCCCAAAGCGTAGGGAGTGGCAGGCATCATGGAGCTGTTCGGAAAGACCGAGAAGAGCGCGCGCACCGTGTTGGCGGTGGATGGCAATCGCACCAATCTCGGCGTGATCGGCCGGCGGCTCGGCCATATGGGCTATCTCACCGCCTTGAGCGACAACGGCCCCGAAGCGCTGGGTTTGATCGCGGGGCGGGGCTTCGACGTGGTGTTGATCGACATGGCGCTACCGGGAATGCCGGGCGTGCGCGTATTGCAGGAGATTCGCGGGGCGCTGGAAACCGCCGATCTGCCGGTGATCATGCTGACCGGGCGGAGCGATCCGGCGGCGGCGGTGCAGGCGCTCGCGGCGGGCGCGGACGATCATGTCGCCAAGCCGTTCGACTTCGACGTGCTCGCCGCGCGGATCGAGCGGGTCGTCGCGCGCGCACGGCGCATCGCCGAGCTGAAGCGCGCCAACCAGGCGCTGGATGCGCGCATCGCCACGCGGGCGATGGAATTGGGCGAAGCGAAGGTCGAACTGGCCGAGACGCGCGCCGATCGGCAGCGGTTGATCGCCTCGATCCAGGCGTTGAACGATCAGGTCGAGCGGCTCGGCGCGGAGGGGTAGGATTTCCGCCGTTCCGGGATCGATCGAACGTGGCGGACTATGCCGCGTCGTGGAAACCGACGTCGATCGACAGGCCGGTGCCGGGATCGGCAGGTACGGCGTCGCAGGCATGGCGTTCGGCATCCGCACGTGCGCGATCGAGGATCGCGGTGGGCACATCGCGGCGGTGATAGATCCGGTCGGCCTGACCGAGCATCCGGGCCTGACGCAGCGTGAGATCGTCGGGGTCGTCCGAGCTCAGCCGGATTTCGATCAGCGCATCCTCCGTCTTGGATTGTCCCCGCAACCACTGTTCGACCGATGCGGCGCCGTTCAGCGGATCGAGCAGACCGCCCGCGCGCATGCCTTCGCCCAGCGCACGCCGCCGCGCGCCGCCTTCCGGATAGCGGGCACGCAACGTTTGCCGCGCATCGAACAGGTCCTGGGCAAGCCGGCCCAGCCCGGCGGGGAGCAAGGTCTCCAGCCGCTGCCGCAGCGCCGCCGCCAGTCCGGCCGAGGCGCCGCCGGTACCGATCGCCACCAATACGGGATCGCGATCGACGATGGCGGGCAGGGTGAAGTCGCACAATTCCGGCCGGTCGACGGCATTGACCAGCACGCCGCGCGCCTTCAGTCGGGCGATCGCGGCGAGCGCCATCGTTTCGTCCTCGATCGCGACGATCGCGATGCGGGCGTCGTCGGCTTCGCCCACGATCGCCGCGCCGGCGCGCTCCAGCAACCGGCGCTTCGCCGCGGCCGGTTCGCCCGCGCCGAGCAGGATCACGCTGCGTCCTGCCAGCCGCACGAACAGGGGCAGGCTGTGCAGGCTCACCCGCGGATCGTCATTCGGGCTTGAGCCAGTCCGGCACGCGTTCGGCGGCGAGGATCGTCTCGGGCTCGATCCGGTCGGCGACGATCGCGAACCGGTCCCCCTCGACCAGCACCTCGGGCACCAGGGCGCGGCTGTTGTACGTGCTGGCCATCGTCGCGCCATATGCTCCGGCGGATCGGAACACGGCGAGGTCGTCGGACGAGACGAGATCGATCTCGCGCCCCATCGCGAACGTATCGCCCGTCTCGCACACCGGGCCGGCGATGTTCGCGGTCATCCGTGCGCCGGACGGGCGGACCGCGGCGAAGTCATGCCATGCATCGTACATCGCCGGGCGCGCGAGATCGTTCATCGCGGCGTCGACGATGACATAGGGGTTGATCGCACCCGGCTTCACCCAGATCACGCGGGTCAGCAGCACGCCGGCATTGGCGACGAGCACGCGGCCGGGTTCGAACATCAGTTCGACGTCCCAATCCTTTGTCACGCGCGCGACCATCGCGCCATATTCCGCCGGCGTCGGGGGAACGTCGCCGGGCTTGTAGGTCACGCCGAGGCCACCGCCGAGATCGACGCGGCTGATGAAGTGACCGAACTTGCGCAGTTCCGCGATCAGCTCGCCGATCCGGGCATAGGCCGCCTCCAGCGGGGCGAGATCGAGCAACTGGCTGCCGATATGGATCGCGATGCCGCGCAGCGACAGGCCGTCCAGCTCGGCGAGGCGGCCGTACATCTCGACCGCCTGCGCGATCGGCACGCCGAACTTGTTCTCCTTGCGCCCAGTCGAGATCTTGGCGTGCGTGCCGGCGTCGACGTCCGGATTGACGCGCAACGTCGCCGGCGCGCGCTCGCCGCGGGCATGCGCCATCGCGGCGAGGACTTCGCCCTCTTCCTCCAGTTCGAGGTTGAACTGGCCGATCCCGGCATCAAGCGCGGCGGACATCTCGGCCCGGGTCTTGCCGACGCCCGAGAAGACGATGTCGGCGGCGGGGATACCGGCGGCGAGCGCGCGGCGCATCTCCCCGGCCGAGACCACGTCCGCACCATAGCCTTCCTGCGCGAGCACGCTCAGCACGGCGAGGTTGGGATTGGCCTTGATCGCGAAGGCGAGATGCACCCGGCCCGCGGCTTTCAGCCCCTCGCGGAAGACGCGTGCATGCTGGCGCAGCATCGTGGTGGAATAGAGGTAGACCGGCGTGCCGACGGCATCCGCGATCGTCGCGAGATCGACCTGTTCGCAATGCAGCGAACCGTTCTGGAGGTGAAACTGGTCCATCAGCGCGTCGGCGGCAGATCGAATTCGTCGCTGCGGCGCTGCTGCGACTGGGTCAGCAATTCGTCGCTGCGATCCGGCCGCGCCTGCGTCTCGGGCGTCAGTAACTGGTTCGGCGTCGGCGTCGCGGTGGCGCCGAACGGCGCGACCGGCAGCGACGTGCCTTTGGCCGGCGACAGCCCGGTCGACGCGCCACAGCCCGACAGCGCGACCAGCGCTACGGTGGCGAACAGGAGTAGGGCAGCTTTCATCGTCACGCTCCGTTTCGCGCGGTGGCGATCGCCGCCCGCACCCGCGCCGGGGCGGTGCCGCCGAAGCTGGTCCGGCTGGCGACCGACGCATCGACGCTGAGCACGCCATAGACGCGTTCGTCGATTCGCGCATCGATTGCTTGCAGGTCGGCGAGCGGCAGCGCGTCGAGCGCGACGCCGAGCGTCTCGGCCCGCTTCACCGCGCTGCCGGTGATGTGATGCGCCTCGCGGAACGGGATGCCCGCCTCGCGCACCAGCCAGTCGGCGAGGTCGGTCGCAGTGGCGAAACCGGCTTCGGCGGCGGCGCGCATCCGCGTCGTGCGGAACGTGGCGCTCTCGACCATTCCGGTCATCGCCGCGATCGACAGGCCGAGCAGGTCGTGCGCCTCGAACACCGGCGGCTTATCGTCCTGCATGTCCTTCGAATAGGCGAGCGGCAGGCCTTTCATCGTCACCATCAGCGCGGTCAGGCAGCCGAGGATGCGGCCGCTATGCCCGCGCACCAGTTCGGCGGCATCGGGATTGCGCTTCTGCGGCATGATCGAACTGCCGGTCGACCATTGATCGCTCAAGGAGACGAAGCCGAACGGCTGCGAGGCCCAGAGGATGAATTCCTCCGCCAGGCGGCTGAGGTGCAAGGCGGTCTGCGTCGCCGCGGTGAGATATTCGATCGCGAAGTCGCGGTCGCTGACGCCGTCGAGCGAATTGCGCGTCGGGCCATCGAAGCCGAGCGCGCGGGCGGTGGCGTCGCGGTCGATCGGGAAGCCGGTGCCGGCCAGCGCGGCCGAGCCGAGCGGGCAGAGATTGGCGCGGCTGCGCGCATCGGCAAAGCGGCCCCGGTCGCGTTCGATCATCTCGTGATAGGCCATCAGGTGATGACCGAGCGTCACCGGCTGCGCGCTTTGCAGATGCGTGAAGCCGGGCATCACGCTGTCGGCATGCTCTTCGGCGCGGGCGAGCAAAGCGTACTGGAAACCGGCCAGAGCCGCATCCGCCTGATCGATCGCATCGCGCACCCACAGGCGGAAATCGGTCGCGACCTGATCGTTGCGGCTGCGCGCGGTGTGCAGCCGCCCTGCGACCGGACCGATCAGCGCGGCGAGCTTCGCCTCGGTCTGCATATGGATGTCTTCCAGCGTCAGGTCCTCCGCGACGCCGTTCGCTTCGTAATCGGCGGCGACCTGCTCCAGCCCGGCGGAAATCGCCGCGGCATCCTCCGGCGAGACGATCCCGCTGGCACCGAGCATCGCGACATGCGCTTGCGACCCGGCGATATCCTGGCGCCACAATCGCTTGTCGAATGGGATCGAGGCATTTATCTCGCGCATCACCGCTGCGGGCCCTTCCGCGAAGCGCCCACCCCACATCGTATTGGATGCGTTCATGTCTTTCCGATCGACGATCGTACCGCTCCTGCTGCTCGGCTGTCTCGCGGCGTGCGATAGGCAAGACTCCGGCAACGGGCAAGCTTCCGCCCCCCCATCGAACGCGACCGCCGCCAAGGTCGACCGCAGCCACAAGGGCGAAGCGCCGCCGGCGGTCAGCTTCGTTGCGCCCGATGGCAAGCCGACGAATGTCGCCGCTTTCAAGGGCAAGCCGGTGCTGGTCAATCTGTGGGCGACCTGGTGCGCCCCGTGCATCAAGGAGATGCCGACGCTGGACGCGGTCGCCGGGCGGATGGCCGTGGTGGCGGTGTCGCAGGATCTGGAAGGTGCGGCGAAGGTCGCGCCGTTCATGGCGAAGGCCGGATTGAAGAACATCAAGCCGTATCTCGACACTGCCGTCGCGCTCAGCACGACCTATCAGGCGAGCTTGCCGACCAGCATCCTGTACGATTCGGGCGGCAAGGAAGTGTGGCGCGTGACGGGCGGGATGGACTGGGCCTCGCAACAGGCGACGACGCTGTTGGCGGAGGCGCGCTGAGCTAGGCCTGGCGACCGGCCGATCGGCCGGTCGGCGTTCGAACATCCGGAAGCAGCATTGCGGGAACGTTCGCGGCCGGCACCGGATGCCCGAACAGATAGCCCTGGCCATAGTCGCAGCCCTGTTCGAACAGGTAGCGGGCCTGCGCCTCGGTCTCGACGCCTTCGGCGACGACTTCCATCGCCAGCCGGTGGCCGAGCCCGACGACCGCATCGATGATCGCGGCGTCGCCGGTCGCGCCGGTGCCGCTGTCGAGATTGCTGACGAAGCTGCGATCGATCTTGATCACGTCGACCGGGAATGCCTTGAGGTGGGTGAGCGAGGCATAGCCGGTGCCGAAATCGTCCAGCGCGATCTTCACCCCTTCGCGGCTGAACGTCTCCAGCGCGTGCGCGACGGATTCGGCGTCGCGTCCGACGAACACCGTCTCGGTGACTTCCAGTTCGAGCCGGGAGGTCGGGATGTCGGCCCGGTGCAACCGTTCCAATACGCGCTGCACGAGCGAATCGTGGCGGAATTCCGCCGGCGACAGATTGACCGCGATCCGCCCGAACTCCAGCCCGGCGTCCAGCCAGGTGCGGATATCCGCGGTGATATGTTCCAGCATGCGCTCGTTCAGCGCGACGGCGAGGTCGAGATCTTCGAATGCGGCGGAGATCGTGCCCGGCAATTGCATCCCGAGCCGTGGATGGTGCCAGCGCAGCAACGCCTCGAAACCGCACACCATGTTGCTGCCGAGCCGGACCTTGGGTTGATAGAAGGGTACGATCCGCCCTTCGCGAGCGGAATCCCGCGCGACGCTGATCATCGACGAGCGGCGTTGCAGGTCGGCACGCATTTCCGGGCGGAAGGTCAGCATCGCGCCGCGGCTGCGCGCCTTCGCCGCATATAAGGCGATATCCGCCGCCTTGAGCAGATCCGCCGCGTTGGACCCGTGCAGCGGAAACAGCGAAGCGCCGGCCGTGGCCTGGCAATCGAGGATGCGGCCGTCGTGGGTGAACGGTTCGCGCAGGTTGCGCAGCGCGGCCTGCACCCGCTCGCTAGCCTGATCGGCATCGATCGATTCGATCACCGCGGCGAATTCGTCCCCACCGAGCCGGGCGATCGTGCCGCCCGGGCCGAGCGTTTCGCGCAGCCTGACCGCCAGCGTGCGGAGCAGCGCATCGCCCGCATCGTGGCCGATCGTGTCGTTGGTTTCCTTGAGATGATCGACATCGAACAGGATCAGCGCGAGCGTCGTCGAGTCCCGCGTGGCGTGATCAATCGCCTGTTCCAGCCGGTCGCCGAACGCGGCGCGGTTGGGCAGCCCGGTCATCACGTCGTGTTCGGCGACCCAGCGAACGCGTTCCTCGACCGAGCGTTCCTCGGTCACGTCGCGGATGGTGACGAGCACGCGGTCCAGCCGCCCGGACGGCGCCTCGATCCGCCAGCCGCCGGTCTTCATCCAGCGTTGCTCGCCCGTATCGGCGCGGCGGATGCGCAACGTCGTTTCGAACCGCGTATCGCCCTGTCCGGCATCGACCGCATCGACCAGGGCCTTGAGGAGATGCCGGTCCTCCGGTTCCGCCAGCGCGAGTGCGGTCGCGACCGACGGGGTCGCATCGGCGGGCAGGCCGAGCATCGCCTTGAATTCGTCGGACCAGTCGCGGCGATCCTGCACCACGTCGTAATCCCAGATGCCAAGCCCTGCCGCCTGCGCGGCGAGCCTGAAACGCTGTTCGCTTTCGCGCAACCCGCGCTCGGCGAGCTTGCGGCCGTTCACGTCCTCCAGGGTTCCGTACCAGCGGCGGATCCGGCCGAGTTCGTCGATCCGCGCGGCAGCCCGCGAGCGAAACCAGCGATAGCCGCCGGCCGACGTCTCGATGCGATATTCGATATCGACCGGCGATCCGCAGTGCGTCGCCTCGGTCCAGGCGGCGACCGTCGGGGCGACGTCGTCGGGATGAAGCTTGCGGATCCAGCGATCGCCGAGCGCATCTTCGAGGCTGGCGCCGGTCACGTCCTTCCAGCGCTGGCTGACCATCTCGATGTCGCCATTGGGAGCGGCGGTCCAGTTGATCTGCGCGCTGAGATCCGAAAAGTGCTGCCGATGCTCCTCGCTTTCGCGCAATTCCTGCTCGACCAGGCGGCGTTTGGTGATGTCGGTCGCGACGACCAGCGTCGATACGGTCCGGCCTTCGGCATCGCACACGAACGAGACATGCACGTCGCACCACGTGATCGTGCCATCGGGCTTCACATAGCGCTTTTCGAGCTGGAACGGCGTGGCCCGCGCGTGATGCTCGGCGTGCAGGCTATGGTTGGCGGGAAGATCGTCGGGATGCGTGAAGGCGGACATCGGCAGACCCTGGAGTTCCGCCGCGCTACGCCCGACCAGTTCGCAAAAACAGTCGTTCGCGGTCAGCACGCCCAGCGTCAGGTCGCGGTGCAGGATACCGATCCGCGCGCGGCTGAGCATGTTGTCGAGACCGAGCCGATCGGCACCGGAGGCCAGGCCGAGCGCTTCGCGTGCGATCGACGTGGCGACCAACTCGCACAGCGGCAGCGTTCCCGATGCCCCCGCCAAGCCGTTTTCCGCGCTACGATCCAAACGTCACTCCCCCCGGCACGCCGCCCCAATCCGTTGCGCGAGGTATAGATAGCGAGACTTTTTAAGGAAGCGTAAAACAAACCATTTTGAGTTGATTATAGTGGGACTTGAACAACATGATTGTAGCGATACGAATAGAGATATTTACTTGACCTGGCGTAGAAAGACGTGACGAGACGCTGCATGGACCCGGCGGTGCGCTTGCCCGACAGGAACAGCCCGTCAGCCCGTCAGCCCGTCAGCCCGGTCGGCCCTGATCGGCGCCGGAACGGGGTGCTGCGTCCGGCATCGTCACGCCGCCTGTGCGGATCGCATTATTGCCGCCGACTCCGGCCGGCGCGTGTCGGACGATCGGATTCGAGTACCGCAACCTCGTCCGTAACACCGCCTCACCGCTCTTCCTGCAGGGACGCGACGATGAATACCTTGAGACCGTAGAGTGTCGGGCAATGGAAAATGGATGCGCGAGCACTGCCAGGACCGCATCGTGCTTCACGAGGCGGCGCGATGCACGGTCTCCGGCCGGGGGACGCGAACGACCTCGCGGGCGAGCCAATCCTGATCGACCGCTTTCTGAAAAAGATTGTCGACGCCGAGGACATCGACGTCCACGCCCGGCAGAGACTATTGCAAGCATGACGACTACATCCAGTGTCCTCCAGAATTGTTTGGAATACATTGGGACGTACGTCGATGACTGGCGCGTTTACTCAGGCAGCTCAATCACGACCTGTCGACGCTCTCGAGCGGCATGCCGCTCGGCGGCAGGTCGTTTAGGGGCGCCCTCATGGGCGTTATGCTGGCAGCGGCCAGAGGGTTTTCTGTGGTTCGTATTCCCTAGGTGCATCGCACCAACGAAGCCCATTGCGGTTACGGAAACGATGCGGCTCAACACCGGCTGGTCATCAATCAGAGGCTTGCGATGGCCCCCGGAGAATACGGCGCTATCCGCGCCATGTGCTCGTCGGCAGCAATGCAGGTCGCTTTTCACCGGTATCCTCACGGAGCCTGAATCAGATCGCGCCTCTCAGATCAATTGGTGTGACCCTATGGCCACGCCAGCGGTAACGTCATGTTATATTCGTTCGATCCGGGAAACACTGGTTTAGCGGACCAACAGCAGCATGACGTCTTCGGTCGGTGGTGCCGCAAGGACTGCATCGCGGGTCGTCCGCTGGATGCCGGCCTCCAGCGTGATTTCCGCCAGCGTGAAACCATCCGCGACGATCTGGTCGAGGAACGCCCCCGGATCCTCATACCGCATCCGCGCGAACTCGATGACGATCGTTAGCGGCCGCGCCGCCTTCAGGATACCCGCCATGCCGCGCCAGATCGCCAGTTCGGACGTATCGGCGTCGATCTTGATCAGATCGACATCCAGCAACGTGTCAAAACTGTCCAGCCGACATGTTCGCATCGGTCGAGTTTCGGTTGCGTGATCGGCCGAGACCGGATGACCGGCGGGCAGCAGATGGCCGTTCTTCGGTTCATCGGTCGGCACGACTAGCACAACGTCGGCCTCGTCGTCGGCCAGCGCCTGCTCGTACACCGTGGCGACGTCGTGGAAGCCGTTGATGGCGATGCTCTGCGTCATCCGCCGCGCCAGATCGGCGTTCGGTTCGAACGCATGGACATGGCCGGTCGGACCGACCAGATCCGCCATCAGCAGGGTGAAATAACCGAGGTTGGCACCGACATCGACGACTTTCATGCCGGGCTTGATCAGCGTTGCGAGCAGTTCGGTGAGCCACATCTCCCAATAGCCATCAAGCAACAGATGGCTCGACAGGCCGACGTCGGTCGTATCGACGATCATCTTGTACCGGCCCAGCACCCGGCACAGCGAGCGGTTGTGGCCAAGATAGGCGTTGGCGCAGAGCTGACGGATCACCGCCTCGTTGCGCTGGCGCGACTGAGTCAGCAGATGATTGAGATGGAACAGACGGAGGCCCGCATCGGCGGTCGATTTACGATGAAGGCGAGATACGATACTCGACAGAATGGAAGACTGATTCATGCGGGTCGCCATATGGCACGTCGCGTCATAAGGCGATCATTACCGGGTGGAAAGGTTGAGCCTTGCACCCAAATACGGCAGAATATCGCAATGGTTTCGAAGTGGAAGAAATCGATCGCGGAATCTGACAGGCCACGACTTGTGCGAAATTTTTCTCGCGACCAAGCAGCGCCTGGCCGCGTTCTAGGCTCCGGCTAGCGAGGAACGGCGTGTATTCGATCGCGATGGCACCCGCTACGCCGATGGAGCAATCGCTCTACAGGCTCCCCCCTCTCTTTCCGCCGCATGGCTGCGGAGCTTGAGTACGAGATCATTTTTCAGGCTGAATCGTGGCGTGGATCTCATGCTGCCGACGAGATATCGGTGAAGCGCCCTTTCCCTACTGCGATTTGCTGATATTGCGCGACGACGGACATTATTCCGAACATGCGACTCTCGTAGGCAGGCGTAAATTGGCTAACATTCTTTCCGCCCGTCATGTGTCGGGCGCATTCGATCGATACGTCAATTCAATTTGTGTCAGACTGCGGCGCTTCCTGAAATCTTCTGTGCCGCGCCCGTCTCACCTTTGCGGGCTGGATGCTTGTGTATGACGATGATCTCAGACACTTCGGGCTCGACCGGCGATCGCGGTTTCTGGCGGGGGCTAAAAGTCCAGGGTGATGTCATCGGCGCGCTTTTGATGCGTGAACTGCACACGCGCTACGGGCGAGAAAATGTCGGGTATCTCTGGATTTTCCTGGAACCGATGACCTTGGCGGGGGCGGTAGCCCTGCTACATATTAAAAGCGGATCGTCTCATGAGACGGGCATAGCTCCTATCCCTTTTACGATTCTGGGCTACACACTCTTTATCATGTTCCGTGGCATGGTCACGCGCGCCGAAGGTACGCTGGAAGCGAACATGCCGCTGCTGTATCATCGCCGAGTAACGATCTTTGACATGATGTTCTCACGCGCGTTGTTGGAAGGCGCGAGCACGTTCGTGACATTCCTCGTATTGATCGGTTTCGTCACGATCGTCGGGATGGCATCGCTGCCGGAACGTCCACTGGAACTTTTGATCGGCGTCTTGTTGATGTTCTGGTTCTCGTTTGCGGTGTCTTTGCTGATCTGTGCTTGGACCCACGATAACCGCTTGGTCGCACGGTTCGTACACCCCATCACTTACATTCTGATGCCGCTGTCCGGAGCATTCTACCAGCTAATATGGATACCTGAGCCTTATCGAAGCTGGCTGACATGGTTTCCGATGACAACAATTTTCGAATTACTTCGCTATGGCCAGTTTCGTTCGGCAAGAGACACCTTTGTCGACATTCCGTACATAGTGGGTTGTTGTCTGGTGCTGACATATGCCGGGATGGTCTCAATTCGGGCGACGCGGCGTCGCGTTCACCTCCACTAAGGTATCCTGACTTGAATAACGTCTCTTCAACGGACCAACATGGACGTGGCACAGCCATATTGCGCTGGATGCGTGCGCATCGCAATTGGTGCCTTATCGTACTCGCCCCGACGTTGCTGGTCGCAGTATATTACTTTCTCGTAGCGGCCGATCAGTATGAATCGGAGGCGCATTTCGTCGTCCGGACAGCGGACTCCCAGCCCTCGATGCCCAGCGGCCTCGGCCAAGCGCTGACGATGGTAGGGGGCGCTTCATCCGAACGCGACGCGTTGCTGGTTGCCGATTATCTGAAGTCGCACGATGCGGTTAATTCGTTGCAATCCCGGATCGATTTGACTGATCGCTTCCGGCGTCCCGAGGCCGATGTCATTTCGCGCCTGTGGTTCGCGCATCCGAGCCCAGAACAGCTCGAAAAGTATTTCAACGGCAAGGCCGATGTCGATGTGAGTACCGAAACGGGTATCACCACCTTGAAAGTGCGCAGCTTCCGTCCAGAGGATTCTTACCGGATCGTCCGCGAAATGATCCAGTTGGGCGAGGGGCGGGTGAACACGCTCAACCGTCGTAATTATGCCAATGCCGTCGCCATGTCGAAACGCCAAGTCGATGAAGCCGAGGCCAATCTCGCTCAAGTCCAGGGACAAATCACCCGCTTTCGCCGTGACCAAGGCGATTTCAATCCGCAGGTCACGGGCACCTCACGAACTGGCATGGTTTCGGAATTGCAGGGCCAGTTAGCAGTTGCCCGGGCACAGGAATCGTCGATGGCTGCAGTCCTATCTCCAAACAGCCCGCAGTTGATTGCTACCCGCCAGCGCGTCGCGGCACTCTCGCGTCAAGTCAGCGCGGAGACTGCCAAATTGTCACAGGGGCCGGGCAACGTGGCTGCCGGCATGGGGCAGTATGAGAATATCAAGATACGCCAGGAATTGGCAGGTAAGCGATTCGAGCTTGCGTCGGCGGCGTTCCAGCGCGCGCAGGAAGATGCGCGGCGGCAACAGCTTTATGTCGTTCCTGTGGTCGACGCCAACATGCCGGTTCGCGCCCTGTATCCCCAGCGCATCAAGATCGTTCTGACGGCGTTTCTGGCGCTCGTGCTGATCTATGGCATCGGCTGGTTGATCACTGCAGGCGTTCGCGAACACGCAGCTTGATCCGGGTATTCCGGTCGGTGCGAGCACGCGTCGACCGGTGATCAAGTTCCGGACTCTATTCAATAGGCCACGCGCGACGATGCCCCGGCTAAAGAGGCTCGGGCTACTGGCGTTATGTCGTGACTGTAGATTTTGGGGCATGATCGGTACGCCGCAGCGCACCGATCACGCCATCAGCGCGTTGCGTTCTGGACGGCGATGACTGGCGAGAAAAGCTGGCCCAGCGCTTGGACCAGTTTCAGCGGCTGGTTGGCGGAGGCGTTGGCGATATACACTACGTCCTTGTCCCGCATGGCAAATTGCTGAGCCAGGAAATAGTTTTGTGCGCGCAGCATATCGATCCGGTAGACGATTGGTTTGACCGTTACGGGATCTGCCCCCGCCGGTTTGGGCCGAAGCGATGCCGCCCCGGCAGGCAGGCGGAAGACGAACACCGAGCGGGGATCGGCACGACCATCGTTCGGCCCGCCGGCACGTGCCAGAGCTTCTGCCAGCGTGAGCGTGCGGCTTTCGAAGGGCACCTGCGATATTCGGTCGATCGCCCCAAAGACGGTGAAGGTGCGCGGCTGCCGGATGAGTTCGATCCGATCTCCGCCGAGCAACACCAGATCGTCTGGCGACCCCGATACAATGGAATCGAGTGGTTGCTCCACTGTGCGGCCGTCGCGGGTGAAGCGAACAATCGAATCCTGCGTACCCGTTCCGGTCGCAGTCGACGAACCGCTTTGCGCGGCTCGAGAAATGCCCCCTGTATCCGCGATCACGTCCAGCAGACGCTCGCGCGCCAACGTCAGTGGTACCCGGCGTGGGTTGGTGACCGCGCCCATCACGACCACCGTATTCGCAACGTTCCTGCGAAGCGAAACAATCACCTGCGGGCTTTGCGACTTGCCGCGCAGACCGGCGAGGATCCGCTGCTGAACCTGCGCGAGTGTCAGCCCGGTGACATGGATTGTCCCGACATAGGGGATCGTAATATCGCCGTCGCGGTCGACGGCGATCCCGCCTTGACCCAGCGTCTCGCCGTTCGCGGATGGCGCATCCCCGCCACCCGCCATGCTGGCGCCAGCGATGGTAGCGCGGCCGCCAAACAGCGAAACACCGACTTCGTAGATTTCGACCGACAAGACGTCGCCTGGCCCTAACGTATCGACGAAACCATCGACCGCCAGCGTGGCCAGCGCACCGCTCGGAACATCCACCGTTGACAGCGCCGCGATGTTCCCAGGCGCGATATCGACGATCTGATAGCCGATATCGTTAGACTTGGTCGCATCGCGAGTGATCTGGCTCCCGGTCGGTCCGTTGCGCGGCAACGTTGCACAAGCAGTCATGGTCGTCATCATTAGCAAGGCAAGGCCTGGTCGAACGACCCGCTCCGTGTGCAAAACACGCATTATCTTCACTCCAGTGTCACCAATCGCAGCTGCGGTACAGAGTCGAATGGTTCCGTTCGATCCGGGTGCCTGCGCTTTGCCACGCGCCTAGCGGCTCGCGACCACTTGGTAAAGTTGACGAATGCGTTCGGCAAAAGCGGGTCTCGAAAAGGTCGCCGCCTGGATCGGGCCGTCGTGCGAAAGGCGGTCCCGCAGTGCGCCATCGGTATCGAGCCGACGTATCGCATCGACCATGCCGTCGACGTCGTACGGATCCACCGCGAGCGCGGCATTCCCGGTCACTTCCGGCAGCGCGCCGGTGGTGCTCGACAAGAGCGGGACGCCGGCCGCCAGCGTCTCCAGCGCCGGCAGCCCGAAGCCTTCGTACAGCGCCGGAAACAGGCTGGTCTTGGCGCCGTGCAACAGATCGGTCAGCAGCGCGCGCGGGACATAATCGATACGGCGGATCCGTTCGACCCCGGGCAGTTGTCGGCCATGCGCGCTGCCAAGCAGCTTCAGCTCGCGCTCGGCATGCCAGGCCTCCGCCCCGACAATGACCAGTGGCGTCTCGATATCGGCTTCGAGATACGCCTGGATCACGCGGCCCAAATTCTTCTTGGGTTCGATTGCGCCGAAGAACAGGAAATAGCCCTTCATCTCCAGGTCGAACAGCCGGCGCAAACGTCCTGCCAGTCCAGCCGGATCGCGCAGCTGCGGAATGTCGCTCGACTGATAGCAGTTCGTGACGCGATCGGGATTGGCGCCCAGCAGTTCGATAATATCGTCGCGCGACTTCTCCGACACCGTGACGATATGATCGCCGCGGGTAACGCAGGCGCGCGCGAGCCGGTCGTAATAGCGTTTGTCCTCGAGACTGGCACGCGGCAGCCGCAACGGCACGAGATCGTGCAGCGTGTAGATGTTGCGCGTGCCGGCGATGCGCAGCGGCAATGGATAGGTCCAGTGCATGATCGTCGGCGGGTCGGGCATGCGCAGCGTCATGAAAGTGCCGTAACGGCGGAAATGCCGCGCGCAGACGTCGTAGATCTCGCTCAGATTGAACAGCCGGGCGAACCGCGGCAACCGGTCTCCCGCATCCGCCATGATCGCCCGGCCGGTCACCGGGATCTCGATCAGGTCGTGTGCCAGCGGATGGACCCGCCAGCGCCGCACGCGTTTGCGCCAGGTCAGCCGATTGGAAACATCCGCCCCCAATTGCCCGAAGAACAGCGATTCCCGGAGATCGATATCGGCCTTGCGTGGGATGTTGACGCCGAACACGAGATCGACCGGATAGCCGAGATGGTCGATCGCCGCGGCTAAGTTGCGGCCATAGGTTGCGACGCCGGTACCCTGCGGCAAAGCGAGATTATAGCCATCCAGCCCGATCCGGACGGGCGGTGAAGCATAGTCGGTCATGCCATTCCGTACAGGGATAGCAGGCGCCGTGCATAGGGGCCGAGCGCAAAGTGTCGCGCGCGCTGCCGACCAAGCCGCGACAGTCGATCGCGCAGCGCCGCATCGCCATCGATCGCGAGCAGCCCGGTTTGCAGTGCGGAAAGATCGAGCGGATCTACCAGCATCGCCGCGCCGTCCGCGACTTCTGCCAGCGCTGCGACATCGCCCGCCAGCACTGGCGTTCCCAGCGCCATCGCCTCGGCCACCGGCAGTCCGAAGCCCTCGGCGAGCGATACAAAGACCAGCGCGCGCGCCCCGGCGATCAGCTGCAGCACACGGCCGCGCGGCTGGAGCCCGAGCCGTACCGCGCCGGGCGTCGCCGCGATATGGTCATCGATGCCCGCCGCATCCAGCCCATCGGGCCCCGAGATGACCAGCGGCGTCGTGATCCCGCTGGCGCGATAGGCGTGGAGCAGCCGGTGCAGATTCTTGCGCGCCTCGACCGCGCCGACATAGAGCAGATACCCACCCCGATGGAGGTCGGCGGGCAACGAACCCTCGTCGGCGCCGGCGACATCGATCGCTTGATGGCAGCGCGTCACGGTATCTGCGGGCCAGCCCATCCGAGCGACGATCTGGACGCGCGCCGCCTCCGATACCGTCACGAACTCGGCGTCAGACGCATGAAGCGCATCGAGCAGGCGGCGCAGACGTGGGCCATCAACGGGGCTGGGGATCGCCGGATCAAGCGGCAGCACGTCATGGACCGTGTAGAGGTTGCGCCACCCCGTGATGCGCAGCGGTAGGGGATAAGTCCAGTGCATGATCCCGGGAGGGCCGGGCAGAGCGACCGGCATGGGTCGCCTGTGGATATCAAAAAACACCTGCGCCTCGCGAAAGACGTCGGGTGCAAGAAAACCTCCCTCGCTGACCGTCGCATGGCGGCGCCACGGACGCGCAGCCGCCAGCAGCTTGCCGGTCTGCGAACGGCGAACCGGCGGACCGCCGTCCTTGAGGATCGACGGGCGGACGCCCACGCCCTGAAGGGCGGCGATGAGGGTCACCGTGAATTGCGCAACGCCGGTGCCCGCACCGCCATCCTGCAGCATCCGTCCATCAATGCAGAGCGGTACATCAAACGGCGTGGAAGTCGATGCCATGCAAAACTCGCGTGTCATCAGTAGAGGCAAACCCTGGGCGGCTGCACGCCCATGACGTTTAATGCGCAGCCTGATTATGCATATGAATATCGATTGCCTCGCCAATCGTGTCGTAGAATGTCAGCTGGCCGTCATGTAGGACAGCTCCTTGCTCACAGTACGCTCGCAAGGTATTGGGGTCGTGGCTGATCATCAGCAGCGTTCCTTTCTGGCGCCGATGTTGCAGCGCCTCCTCACACCGCTGACGAAAGCGATCATCCCCAGCCGCGGTGACTTCATCGACGAGATAACAGTCGAAATCGATCGCCAGCGAGATCCCGAAAGCCAGCCGCGCCATCATTCCCGCGGAATAGGCATAAATCGGCTGATAAAAATACGAACCCAATTGCGCAAAATCTTCGACGTAATCGAGAAGTTCCTTGATATCCTTTCCGTATATACGCGCGATAAAGCGGGCATTGTCCGCGCCCGTCAAGCTGGATTGGAAACAGCTGGAGTATCCGATTGGCCAAGAGCACGAAACCGATCGGACGATACGACCGGTGCTTGGAGATTCAACGCCCGATATCAAGCGCATCAATGTGGACTTCCCGGCACCATTTGCGCCACAGATTCCCAAACTACAGCCTGTCCCGATAGTAAACTCGAGGTTTTTAAGAACATCCTTGCGAAATTTTCTTATGTGATAGGACTTCGACACATCTTGAAAATTTATCATTTTTGGTTACCAACTCTGCCAAACAGCATAGATATTTGTTTCGAAACAAAACCGCTTATGGCGCACGGGGCGCCGGATCTTCAGCACCATAACCTGCTTGTTCCCGATCAGCCGTCCCATAGCAGATTGCCGGCCTGACAACACCCTATGCTCGCTGGTCCGTGCCACACAACGCCCCCCGTGACTATGCAGCATCAGCCGTGGAAGATCTGATTAACCACGCCAAGCCTGCTGCACCGGTTGAAGCGATAGTAGATCATCTTGTACGGTCCATGAGTTGAAGGCGCATCGCACCACCGCAAGTGCTGCGGATAAGGATACCGCTCAGCACTCGCCAACCATCCACCCGCGGCACACCGTGCGATGGCGAAGAACACAGCTTGGTCCGCCGCATTTGAACCTAGGACAACAACAGCAGATGATCCGTCGCGACACCTCCTGCCGCACTGAACCAAACCGGCGCCAACCGCGCAGCCATCAATGGGTCCTGAGTCTAGTGAGCCGAGCCCCGACGGCGAACTAACTCCAAGCTCTTCTTCGCCTGCTCGCAGTCCGGCCGAATGCTAAGATAGGCGCTGTACAAAGCGTCGGCTTCTTCCCAGCGCTGGAGGTCGCGCGCGGCGTGCGCATCGACCAACATGCGCACGGCCGTCTGGCTTGTCACCCATGGCTGCACATCAGCATTCAGGCCCGCCTCGGATTGTATGACGATCCCGTAGTCCGCCAGGTCGTTTGCCGCATGCTTATCGCCCAACGCCGCCGCGCGCTTGAAATAGTCGATAGCAACGGAGCGCCGGCCCATCATGCGCATGATATGGCCAAGGTGGGAGAACGGGTCTGCCTGTTGTGGCGCGATATCCGCGGCACGCCGGTAGCTGCGCTCGGCACCCGCCATATTGTCAGCCTCTTTCTGCGCATGCCCGCGCTGGACCCAGATGGGCCAGTCCTTGGGGTTCACCGCAAGATAGTTGGCATAAGCCGCCTCCGCCCGCAGCCAATCGCGAGCGTCCCGCGCAGCATCGCCCGATTTACGCATGTCCCACCCCGGACGACGACGAAACTTGAACATCCGCTTTGAGCTACTCGTCATGCTAAGATTGCCCGATATTGCTTTGCGATGCTGTCCCAGTCAAAATCGCGCAAGGCAATCTCCCGCGCCACCGACGCCGCCTCTTTGGCTGACGCCGAACGCCACTGCCGCGACGCCACGACTTCATTCATGTCGCTTGCGCTTTCGACCGGGATAAACCAACCGTCTTCGGCGACGCCGCGTCGACCGAATGTATTCGCCAGAATGGGAACACCCGCTGCCATGTAATCGAAGAGCTTCAAATTGGTGCCACCGCCGCTCGTTACAGTCTGGATCGCGAAATCGGCGGATTTCAACAAGAGTTGCTTGACGGCGTCATCGACGAAACCGAACCACTTTTCGGTGAATTGGACGCTTGGCCAAGTGTCATCGTAGACATCCGAGATCCGCCCCACGACAAACACCGTGCCGGTAAAGCCGGCTTGGTCCAGCATTTCGCGCGCCATCCTGTAGCTGTCGACATTCGGGCCGTACGCGCTCCCCAGAAAAATGCCGATATCCCCGTCGACAAGCCCGGATTCACGGCGAAAAGCCGCGCAGGCTTCGCTGGATACGCCGTCGTAACCGTTGACCGACACACCGTTGGGCACGACGCGCAACCTTACCGGGTCGACGCCGTATTCATCCACGAATCCCTGACTATCGCTCTCGCCAACGGTCAGTACGATATCGGCCGCTTCCAAGGCATACCGTTCGCATCGCCGGGTTGCAGCCAGCAATTCGTCCGCGAGATCCCGATCCTTGGCTGGCGCAAAGAAGCTCTGTTTCGCCAGTATTTCAACATTGAGCGCTTCGAATACTTTAAGCTGAAGCGGAGTACAGCGCGAAAATATCTCTTTTGCTAGGAAAGGATGGGTGACCACCACGACTTCCGCCCACGCGAGCGCGCGCGTTACCTCGCGCAGGAAGTGCGGACTAAACGTGTAAGCGTCAATGCACAGCACGTCGTGCGGGTACAGGCCGAGCCGTTCGTTGGTCTGAAAGAAGGCCCAACGATCACTGTCGGTTACCATCGTGTCGATGATGTCGAGTGCAGGCTTCAATGTTTCACGCCGTACGGCAGTCTTGCACCGGAGGTCGTACGAGATGACCCGCACCTCGTCGGTTTGCGACATGCGACGATAAATATTCGTCATTCGAATTTCGCCACCATTTTGGGCGGGCGAAATATCAAACGTATTGAATACCGCTACTCGCACTATTCACCACCGTGAAGCGAGACGAGATCGTCCAAAACCGTTTTCGCGGTACGATCCCACGTATAGTGGCGCTGTCGGATTGCCCCACGCTGCGCCAGCGTTTCCCGCAGCGTCTTGTCGGCGGTGAGACGCATCATCGCGTCGGTGATCGCATCGACGTCATACGGGTTTACGAGCATGGCCGCATCGCCAGCAACTTCCGCCATACTTGATCGGTCGGACGCCAGCACAGGGCAACCGGCCTTCATAGACTCTATGATCGGCAATCCGAAGCCTTCGTACACGCTCAGATAGGCAGAAAACAGAGCACCGGAATACAGGCACGCTAGATCGTTCTCGGGCACGTCCGAAATGACTCTGACCGACCGATCAATGTTGCTGTCGTTGATCAAATCAAGGACGCTTTCGAAGTCCCACCCCATTTTTCCGACGATGACCAAATCGGGGCAGTGCGGCATGCGGCGACGTAGGTCGATATACGCCAATAGCAGGCGGAGATGGTTTTTGCGTGGCTCGATCGTAGCCACTGCGATGATGTAGTTTCCACGTGTCAGAGCTAGCGGTGCAAGCACGCGACTGACGGCCGGCGCGGGCTGCGGCGCAAAACCGCCGCTGCTGGCGATCTCTGCCGTCAAAGCCTGCGAAGATTCAACAGGACTATTTAATACGAGATCGTCTCGCGTACTGTTCGATATTGCATAGACGCGATCTGACGCCGCGAAAACGCGCAGATTCTCGTTGAAATTCAACAGCGCGTCGGCGTGGAAATATTGCGGTAGAAGAACGGGAATAAGATCGTAAGCCCAAGCCACGCTGATCAGGCCTGGCAGGATCAGCGGGGTGAAATGATTGGTGAAATAGACAGTGCAGCCGCGGGAACGCAGGTGCGTCGAGAAATCTTCAAGCCGCTTGCGATGTTCCGCTGCAGCGCTTTCTTTCCTGATCTGCCGCACAGCGTCAGCGCCCGCACCAGGCGACAAAGGGTATTCGTCGAGAGCCGTATATTCGACCTCGACCTCTACGCTCTCAGCGGAGTCAGAAAAGAAAGCGATTGGGACGAAACCGGCGCCATCCGTCCATCGCATGCTGCCCGCTTCGTCCACAAAGCCCGCCAGCAGACGCCGATCGTCTCCCCTGATTCGCGCCACAATTCCTTGAGTATCGGAGATCGCAATGCGCTCGATTCGAATCCCCCGGCGGGGCCCTGGACGGCCGTCGCCAATGGGCAAAGCGGAGCTGCTGATGATTGCAAAGCTCTGTACCGGCTTAGGCCCGCGATACGTTGCAACTCCGTCACGCAAGGCGGCCGGCGCGATCTGTCCATCAACAAAAAAGCGAACGTGCGGGTCGTAGACTACGGGCCATATCTCGGGCGCGTCATACGAAACTGTAAGCGGTGCATAGACAATGTCAGGTCGCCAACTAAGGCCGGCAAGCGCCTCTTCCCGGACCGGTCCCTGTCTAGGATCGCAGACCTAAGTGACCTGAAGATCTGGTTGGCGAATCCGCGCAGCGTTCAGGAACCCGATGGACACCTGGTATATGCCGCCCAGGATGCCCTGCTGAAAAGAGCCGCCGTCAAATGCGATGTGCATGGGTCACCAATTTCTCAGGAATGAAATCCTGAATCAACGCGGCCCATTTTGACATTGTGCGCTGTTCAGAAAAGTCGAAGGCACGGGCACTCTGCGCCCGAATGAGATTACGGCGGAGGTCACGATCGCGCGTTATGGCAGCAATATATCCGGCCATCGCTTCGACGTCAGGCTCATCCAACAAGTATCCCGCCGGACCACAGGTTTCCGTAACCGCCGAGGATTTGAGTGCTACAACCGGACACCCGGCCGAGAACCCCTCGACAAGCGGAACCATGAACCCTTCATGCTCGCTCATCGAGACGAAGGCGTCGGCCGAGGCCAACGATGTGCGCAACGCGCCCTGCGGCTGATTAACTTCAAAACTGATCTCATGCTCGACGCCGGTCTCTTCCGACAGGCGCCTCAGCGACCGAAAATACCCTTCGTCCCACACCTTGCCGTGGAGCCGGAGACGGACCGGTCGGCCGAGCAACTTCTTCACAGCCGCCGTGACGCGGATCAAGTTATCGGGGCGCTTGTTAGGAACGAAACACCTGATGAAGACCAAGCTCACTTCGCCTTACAAACGCCGACGAAGAAACGCGTCGTGATCGGATGATCCGTCGGCATAAAATTTGGCGTTGTAAAATACCGGTATGACCGTGGGTGATGGAAATCCAAAACTAACAAGTTCAGAAGCATTATACTGAGAGTCGGCGACGACCGCTTCGAACGCGCCGCTCATTCTGGCAAGATACGCCCGTCCCGCGTCACATGCATTCCCCAACTCGAGTTGACCGAAGTCACGAAAGAAGTGTCCCGAGGGTAATGATAGATTAAGATTTTACGACATGGGAGTGCCAATAGATCGTTAGCATTGCAATCGGAAAAGGAATAAGGCATCAACAGTATGTCGTCACGACTAGGTTTACGCCTGACAAAGTCGTCAAAACCTAGAGTGAATGGCGGCGCACCACCCAAGACGCTCTGATCGCACACAAGAAACGAAGGTATTCCGGCGTGCATCATTGACTTGCGAAGATAGGATAACGAATAGCCGATCGCATCACGCCGAGTGATGGATGGGCTGTAGTAATAGACCTTTACCATCGTATTGCGAACCAACGCGGCCTTGAACACCTGCTGGTGCATTGCCAGTCTTCGCCTCGTGAAGAATGTTCACCTCATCGATCAGAGCGCGTCCCAAGGCCATCATACCGGAAAATTCGCGCATCATAACAACGATCTCTCCGCGCCTGTCGTCTGCCTCCGTTTCCAGAGAGATTGCGCGCTGACTGTCAATCCTCGCGACATCCACAGACAGCGCGTCAAGAAGACCATCTGTTTTTGCAAGGTTACGTTCGATACGCTCGTCTGTAGCCATAAATACAGCTTCACAGTTTACCATAAGGTGCTGAATTGCTCAATTTTCACGCTCATGTCGTCAAGCGCAAGCCGCAACGCGTGCAAATTGTCGGGTTCGGCATCGGTGGTGCGCACCCGAGCAACAGCGGAGGCGCTATCTTCGCTCCAATCGGTTTGTTCGAGGTGATACTGGCGAACGATACGTTTTGCCGCCTGAGCGACGCGATCATCCTCGACGCCCCGCCCGTTATATTCGTCGATGCTCATGCAAGCCACTTTCTAGATGCGTACGGTTTGCTATATGAAGCGGGCGGGGCCAGTCAACCGTGTGATCCGAAGTGCCGTTGGTCGCCATGTGGAGAGGTGCACGGGACGATGCGCCGAATCCGGCATCGAAAGGTTTGCTGCCCCTTGCCCGCGACTCAAACCCTGATGTTATTCAGGTTTGCATTTACACCGTACCCGCATCGTACATCCATTGTAATGTATCGGTGAGGCTGCGCGGCTGCCAATTGGGCAGCGTTTCGCGCAGCAGCGTAGCATCGCCGCCCAGCATTTCGACATCACCCCGGCGGACGAACGCTTGGTTCACCTCGATCTCAATGTGATGGTCGCTGATCGCGGCCAGTCGTTCGAGGATATCGCCGATTGAGGATACCGTCCCGGTCGCGACATTGACCACCGGCGGAACGTCACGCGCCAGCGCCAGCCCGACATAGGCATCCGCGACCGACCGGACGTCGCCGAAATCGCGTTTTACCCAGGTATTGCCCAGTTCGATCACCTCGGCACGCCGGCGGAAGTGATCGACGATCTTGGGGACCAGATACTGCGTGTCCTGACCGACGCCGGTATAGTTGAACGGACGCGTAACGACGATCTCCAGCCGGTCGCGCCACAGCGCCGCGCCATCCTCCATCGTCCGCTTGCTGATCGCATAATGGTTGACCGGATTGGTGGAGGCATCCTCGGTAAGCAATCCTTCGGCATTAGGGCCGTACACTTGCGCGCTCGACGCCAGGATACAGCGTGCGCCGAGCTTCCTGCGGCTGACCGCGTCGAGCAGGTTGAGCGTACCGAGTTGATTGACCGTGTAGAACGACAGCCAGTCGCTCGCGTCGACGAATGCATGACCGGCGAGATGGATGACCCGGTCGAAGTCCAGATCGTCGACGGCCCGATCGACGGCCGCCTGGTCGCGCAGGTCGCACTGCAGCACGACCGGCGTGGCGCCGGCCTGCTCCAGCGCGGCGGACACGAAGCGACCGGTAAAGCCGGTCGCTCCGGTCAGCGCGACCCGCATCAGAACGACCAGCCCGCAGCGTTGCGACGCATGTCGCCTTCCATCATCAGCCGCGCGAGTTCTTCGAGCTGGACCTCGGGCTTCCACCCCAATTCG
>Ga0160428_1000448_pt1 | contig 46640 bp, 43 predicted proteins | sample SolpanmetagenomM_FD_108198 | JGI IMG/M metagenome (GOLD analysis project Ga0160428, IMG submission 108198) | Solar panel surface microbial communities from Lawrence Berkeley National Laboratory, California, USA - M | ecosystem: Engineered > Built environment > Solar panel > Unclassified ... | reverse complement strand
TTGCCGGCCTTCTCCTTGAACTGGGTCATGCGGTTCAGCCAGCCGAGGCGGGCGACGCAGTTGAACACCCAGGCGAGCTCGGCATGCTGCGGGACCTGGCTCTGGTTGAACACGATCGAGCGCTTCGGATCGATTCCGGCGGCGAGGAAGGCGGCCGTGACCTCGCGGATCTGGCCGCGCAGGGCCTCCGGGTCCTGCCAGACGGTGATCGCGTGCAGATCGACCACGCAGTACAGGCACTGCGCGTCGCGGTCCTGCATCTCCACGAAGCGCTTCACCGCCCCGAGATAGTTGCCGAGGTGCAGGTTGCCGGTGGGCTGGACGCCCGAGAAGACCAATTCGGTGAACGCGGCCATCGGCGCCGATCCTGAGCAAGCATAGACCGGGGCTCCGCGCCGTCCGGGCGCGGGGTTACTCGCACCCGTAGGCCGGACCGGTCAAGGCGCGCCGCTTGACCGGCCGGTGCGCCGGACGGGCGCCGGCCGTCGGCAGCACGGGCCTCCCGATCCCATCTCGCCGTCGCTGCGCGCCATCCAAACGGATGATGCCGCGAACCAGCCGATGTTACATTCCGTTTTACTGATTTGATTCGCGGAATTCGGCTGTCTGACCACTGTATTCGCGGGGGATCGATGTCGTCGGCACGCAGACTCCTCACGGCCGTCTGGGCCTGCCTCCCCCTCCTGTCGGTGCCTGCTGCCCGGGCGCAATCCACGCCGCCGATCTCTGTCGATCAGGGCTCCGACTGGGACGACCGCGTGCGGCGGGCCTTCTACCTCCAGAGTCAGGGCTCCGAGCTGATGCCACTCGCGTGGCTGAAAGCCCTGAAGCGGACCGACGGGACGCCGTTCCTCGCGGGAAGCCTGTCGCGCTACGGCTATCTGCCCAATCCCGACAGCCGTGACGATCTGCCCGTCGGATTCACCTTCGCCGGCCCCGCCGGGGGCGAGATCGCCGGGATGACCTGTGCGGCCTGCCATACCCGTCAGATCACGGTCGACGGCAAGGCCTACCGGATCGACGGTGGGCCCGCCATCGCCGACTTCCAGAGCCTCCTGAGCGACCTGGATGTCTCCATGGCCGCGGTCGTCGCGTCGGAGGCGGCATTCCAGCCCTTCGCCCGGACGGTTCTCGGCAAGGCGGCCGAGGACGCGGACGCGGTCCAGAACCTCTCCTTCTTCGTGAAGGCTTGGTACGACCGCTATCACACGCTGATGACGCGGGCCTTGCCCAAGACCCCCTGGGGCCCTGCGCGGCTCGACGCCGTGGGGATGATCTTCAACCGCGTCACGGGCCTGGATATCGGCGTCCCGCCCAACACCATGATCCCGGACAACATCCGCGTCGCTGATGCGCCGACGCGCTATCCCTTCCTCTGGAACGCGCCGCGTCAGGACCGGACCCAGTGGCCGGGTTTCGCGGAGAACGGCAACGACAGTCTCGCCTTGTCGCGGAATCTCGGCGAGGTGCTCGGCGTGTTCGGCCGGTTCCATCCCCGGCCGGACCCGTTCAAGGTCCTGCTCAGATACGATTACCTCAGCGACAACTCGGCGAACTTCAACGGCCTGCGGCTCTTGGAGGACGCGGTTAAGAAGATCGGCCCGCCGCGCTGGCCCTGGACTCTGCAGGCGACGCTGGTTGAGCGGGGCAAGATGATCTTCGAGCGGGGGGAGTCGGAGGGCGGCTGCAAAGGCTGCCATTGGCCGAACCCGGGTGTCCGCTGGCCGGGTGAAGCGGCGACGTGGCACACCCCGGTCAAGGATGTCGGCACCGATTCCCGCGAGCACGGGATCATGCAGTGGCGGGCGAAGAGCGGGGTCCTCACCGGCGCGCAGATCCCCCTTGTGCAGTCGATGCCGCTCAAGGCCGAGAACGAGTGCGCCATCAGCATCCTCGCCAACGCTGTGGCCGGCTCGATCATCCAGAGCTTCAATCCCTTTCTGACCGCAGCGCCGCCGGGGACGGCTCCGCCGCACCTCAACGTGCTCGCGCTGCCGCAGCAACTGCGGTCTCTCGCCAATGCGTTCCCCCGGGCGGGTGATACGAGCTGCACCTCCGGCGTCCCGGCCGGGACCTATCCGTACGAGGCGCGCGTGCTCGAAGGGATCTGGGCGGCCGCGCCCTATCTCCACAACGGGTCCGTGGCGACCCTCGCGGACCTCCTGAAGAAGCCGAACGACCGCCGCCCGTCCTTCAGGATCGGGTCGAACTACGATATCGAGGCCGTCGGCCTCGGCGAGGACCAGACGCAGTTCGACTACACGTTGAACACGACGGATTGCACCGATCGCGATTCCGGCAACAGCCGGTGCGGGCACGATTACGGCACGAATCTCACGCCCGACGAGAAGAGGGCCCTTCTCGAGTATCTGAAGTCACTTTAGGCGCAGCACGTCGGCTCACGGCTCCCGCACGGGCAGCCGCGCGCTCGGGCAGAGGTCGACCAGGACGCAGCGCCCGCAGGCCGGACGCTGATGGTGGCAGACCTGCTGGCCGTGCAGCATCAGGATCTCGTGATTGTCGTAGAGATCCTGCGCGCTCCACGCGGCGGGGAGCTGCGCCCGCAGGATTGGGTGCGAGGGACCGACATCGACCCGCTTGCCGATCAGCCCAAGGCGCTGCGCCACCCGGTGATGATGGCTGTCCACCGGCAGGGCCGGCATCCGCAGGGTGGAGAACGACAGGACCGCCGCGCTGGTCTTCGGGCCGATGCCGGGGATGGCCTGCAGCCACGCCCGCGCGGCCTCGACCTCCATGTCGGCCAGGAAGGCGAGGTCGAGGCTCCCGCAGCGGTCGCGCACGGCCCGGAGCACGTCGCGGATCCGCGGCGCCTTCAACTCCGGCCAGGTCACGCCCGCGATGGCGGCCTCGATCTCCGGCACGTCCGCGTCGATCACCGTGTCCCAGTCGGGGAACCGGGCGCGGAGAGCCTTGAAGGCCCGGCCGGACTCGGCGTTGCGGGTCCGGTGCGACAGGAGCGAGGAGACGAGTTCGCTGACCGGATCGAGACTGTGGAAGTACGGGATCGGGCAGCCGTAGACCGGGCACAACCGCGCGTGGACGGCGAGGGCCTTCTCGGCGAGGGCCGGATCCGTGGCGGCGGGGACCGCCTTGCGGCGGGGACGCGGGACGGTTTCGGTTCTGAAATCGGCGGCGGGCATATCGGGCGAATCCGCCAGCCCGCATCGCTGTTCCTGGCGGCGCGGGGCAGCGGCGATCTGTCCGATCCGGCCGCGTTGGCCTCGCGGTCGGAGGCCGCACGTTCCGCCCTCCCGTCGAAGAGGGGGGAAGAACGAGCCGGCGGTCGCGGCCGGTTCGACGGCGCGGGTTCGGTCCGCGTCGCCGGCCGATCGCCCGGCTCCTACTTCACCAGCGCGTAGATGTTGACGTCGAGGTTGTCGTCGGTGTTGTCCTTGAGGTCGGTCGCGTATTCCTCGACGAACCGGTCCTGCACCACGATGTCCTTGGCATCGAGATAGGCAGTCAGCGTCTCGTAGGTGCTGTCGATCGACTCGTAGGAGCCCTTGTGGGCGAAGCGCAGGGCCTTGCCGGAGGGCGTCGTGCCGAAGCGCAGTCCGTCCGCCTCGGTCGGAGCCGGACTCGGGGCGGCCGCCACCGGCATCATCGCCTCGAACTCGAAGCCGTCATCGTCGGTGCGGGTGAAGACGGCGAGGGGCCGGCCGGCCGGCGCGACCCCGATCTTGGCGAGGTCGGCCTCGATCCGCGCGAAGGCCTGCCTCAGGTTCGGCACGGCCTCCTCCCACTTGGTCTTGCCCGACAGGATCGCGGCCGGCTTGGCCGGCAGCGTGACCTCGTCGACGTCGCCCGGTTCGCCGGGCTTCTCGATCAGAGTCGGCCGCGCGGGCGTCCCGACCGCGGCCTGACCCGCGGGCGGGGGGGCGATCGACTGCTCGGGGGCCGGGGCCGGGCTCTTGCCCGGATCGGCGATCGGGTTCGGCGCCGTCGTCGTGGGCAGCGGGTTGGTCTGCGCCGGCGACGGCGCCGTGGACGGCGGCGGGGCGGCCTGTTGTTGCGCGGCGACTGGATTGCCGGACGCGAGCACGAGTGCAGCCGAGAGGGCGACGAACGGGCGAAGGCGGATCACGTAGGGCGCTCCGGTCGAGGCCAGCGGATGATCGCGCGGGCTCTCGTGGTCTAACCTAGTGGCGAACCGCACGGCCCGCGAGACCACCGCGGACGAGAGCTGCGGGTGCGGCGCATCTGCCACGCCGCAGGCTCCCCTCGCGCGCAGCGGCGGGTTTTGCCATATAGCCGGCCGATCCTTCCAAGCCGCGGGACCGCATGAGCGCACTCGCCCACAGACGCTTCCTGAAGATGCACGGCGCCGGCAACGCGATCGTGGTGCTGGACCTGCGCGGCTCCGCCGAGCGGGTGCGGCCCGCGGAGGCGCGGGCCATCGCGCGGGATCCCGGCTCCGCCTTCGACCAGCTGATGGTCCTGCACGATCCCGTGAGCCCGGGCACGGACGCGTTCATGCGGATCTACAACACCGACGGCTCGGAATCGGGCGCCTGCGGCAACGGCACCCGCTGCGTCGCCTACGCGATGCTCGACGATCCGGCCATGGCCCGCCCGGCCGAGGGCGGGCGGCTCGCCCTGGAGACCGAAGCGGGCGTGCTCGGCGTGCGCCGCGTCTCGGAGCGGGCCTTCACGGTCGATATGGGCCGCCCGCGGCTCGCCTGGGACGAGATCCCCCTGGCGGAGCCGTTCCCCGATACCCGGCGGATCGAGCTGCAGATCGGCCCGATCGACGATCCGACCCTGCACTCGCCGGGCGTCGTGAACATGGGCAACCCGCACGCGGTGTTCTTCGTGGAGCGGGATCCGGACAGCTTCGATCTCGCCCGGATCGGCCCGATGCTGGAGAACCACCCGCTCTTTCCGGAGCGCGCCAACATCTCGGTGGCGCAGGTGACGGGGCGCGAGACCATCACCCTCCGCGTCTGGGAACGGGGCGCCGGGCTGACGCTCGCCTGCGGCACCGCCGCCTGCGCCACCGTGGTGGCCGCCGCGCGGCTGCGGATGATCGGCCGGCAGGCCGCCGTCGCGCTGCCCGGCGGCGAGTTGTTCGTCGAGTGGCGCGCCGACGACCACGTGCTGATGACCGGTCCGGTCGCCCTCGTCGCCGAGGGCACCCTGGCGCCGGAGCTGTTCACCGGCACCGCCTGATGGCGGTCGAGACCCTGACGTTCGGGTGCCGGCTGAACATCGTCGAGTCCGAGGCCCTGCGGGCCCATGCGGCGGCGGATGGGCGGGACCGGGTGGTGGTGAACACCTGCGCGGTGACGGCCGAGGCCGGGCGGCAGGCCCGCAAGGCGATCCGGCGGGTCGCGCGCGAGCGCCCCGGCGCCGAGATCGTCGTCACCGGCTGCGGCGCCGAGGTCGAGACGGCGGCCTACGCGGCCATGCCCGAGGTGGCGCGCCTCGTCGGCAACGCCGAGAAGCTGCGGCCGGAGGGCTGGTCGTCGGCCGCGACCGGGCCGGGCGCCGTGATGGCGGCACGTCGGGCCGATCCGACGCGGATCGGGGCCGTGGCCGGGCACACCCGGGCCTTCGTGCCCGTGCAGAACGGCTGCGACCACCGCTGCACCTTCTGCGTCATCCCGTTCGGCCGCGGCGTCTCCCGCTCGGTGCCGGCTTCCGACGTGATCGCGCAGATCGAGACCCTCGTGGCGCAGGGCGGGCGCGAGGTGGTCCTCACCGGCGTGGACCTCACGGCCTATGGCCGGGATCTCGCCGGGCCGCCCCTGTCTCTCGGCGGCCTCGTGCGGGCGATCCTCCGGGCGGTGCCTGGCCTTCCGCGCCTGCGCCTGTCCTCCATCGATTCCGTCGAGGCCGACGATGCGCTGCTGGCCGCCATCGCCGAGGAGCCGCGGCTGATGCCGCACCTGCACCTGTCCCTCCAGGCGGGCGACGACCTGATCCTGAAGCGCATGAAGCGCCGGCACCTGCGCGCCGACGCGATCCGCTTCTGCGAGATCGTGCGGCGGCTGCGGCCCGACATGGTCTTCGGCGCCGACCTGATCGCGGGTTTCCCGACCGAGACCGAGGCGCAGTTCGGCCGCTCCCTCGACCTCGTGGCGGAATGCGGCCTGACGCACCTGCACGTCTTCCCGTATTCCCCGCGCCCCGGGACGCCCGCCGCACGCATGCCGCCGGTGGCCCCCGAGGCGATCCGCGCGCGGGCGGCGCGCCTGCGCGCAGCCGGCGCCGACGCCCTGCGGCGGCACCTCGACGCGCAGGTCGGCCGACGGCTGACGGTGCTGGCGGAGCGCGGCGGCATCGGGCGGAGCGCGGATTTCACCGCGGTCCGCCTGGCGGGCGCGGTCGCGGCGGGGACGTTCCACGACGTCGGCATCGCCGGCCACGACGGCGCGCGGCTCATCGGCGCCTAGCGCCCCCGGGGGCGACGCGGTTCTCCGGTCCGCGATCCCGGGAAGGGCGCCCCGGAGGCCCGCTTTGCGCTCCGGCAGCTCAAAACGTGGGGCTGGGCCGGCAACGGTCCGGAGCCCCGCCTCCGAGCCACGTCGCCCGCGATTGCGGACCCGGGGAATGCGGGGGCGCCCGGCTCGAGCGCGGTTGTCGATCCGCCGCTCGGGATCCCGTGCGGGTCTCGGGCTTCGCCCCTCGCGTCGCCGCGCGCCGGACGACGCCGAGGCTCACGCCGGCATCGTCGCGACGGCCTGCGCGATGTGCGGCGGCGGCGGCGCCGTCACCGTGATCGCGTCGCGCTTCGGGTAGAGCGGGATCGACAAGGTCCGCGCGTGCAGGTGCAGGGCGCTGCCGCGGGGCGCCCCGCCGTAGATCGCGTCGCCGAGGATCGGCCAGCCGGAGGCGGCGCAGTGGACCCGGAGCTGGTGGGTGCGGCCGGTGACCGGCTTCAGCTCCAGCCAGGTCCGACCGTCGGCGCGGCCGAGCACCCGCCAATGCGTCAGGGACGGGTCGCCCGCCGGATCGGCCTTCATCCACCACGAGCGCGGATCGTCCGAGCGCCGGGCCAGCGGCAGGTCGATCCGGCCGGACTCCTCGGCCGGGCCGCCCGCCACGAGGGCCCAGTAGGTCTTGTCGACGGCGCTGCCGGAGAACAGCTTGCCGAGACGCGCCAGGGCCTTGGCGTGGCGGCCGAGCGCGAGGCAGCCGGAGGTGTCGCGGTCGAGCCGGTGCGCCGCCTCCGGCCGGCGCGGCAGGCCGAAGCGGAGCGCGTCGAGGTGGTCGGTGAGCGTCTCGCCACCGCGCGGGCCGGGATGGACCGGCAAACCCGGCGGCTTGTCGATGACGAGCAGCAGGGCATCGCGGTAGAGGAGGCGCGCGCCTATGTCGAAGGCGTTGGACATCCGGATCGGCTAGAGGGTCGGTGTCGGCGGGGCAAGGTGGGGCGAGGACGCGAAGTCATGGCGAGCGAGGAGAAGCCCGGCTGGTTCGGACGCCTGTTCGGGCGCAAAGGCCAGCCTGCGCCCGAGGACCAGACCGAGGATCAGTCCGAAGACAAGCCCGAGGCCGAACTGCCGCCGGAGGCGGCCTCGCCTTCGGAGGGCGAGCCCGATTTCGCCACCGCCGCGGAGGACGTGGCGCACGTCCCGCTGCCGCCGGAGGATGCCGGGGGGCCCGTCCCGGACGCGATCGAGGGCGCGGATCTGCTGCCCATCCCGGGCGAGCCCGAGCGTCCGCCGACCGGCACCGCCGGCGACGATCCCGCGCACGGCGCCGACCCGGTCGATACCGGGGACGCCAACCGGGAGCCGGTGGTCGAGGCCACGCCCGCCATCGATCCGGAATTCCAGCCCGACACCCAGCCCGATATCCAGCCCATCGACAGCGCCGCGGCCCTCGCCCACGACGCGGGCGCCGGGCCGGACCGCGAGCCGGAGGCCAAGGGCTGGTGGGGCCGTCTCACCTCGGGGATGAAGCGGACCTCGTCGGCCCTGTCCGACCGCGTCACCGGCCTGTTCACCAAGCGCAAGCTCGACGCCACAACCCTCGAGGATCTGGAGGATGCGCTGATCCAGGCCGATTTCGGCCTGGAAACCGCCATGCGGGTCTCGGAAGCCGTCGGCAAGGGCCGCTACGAGAAGGGCATCTCCCCGGACGAGGTGCGGGCGATCCTGGCCGCGGAGGTCGAGCGGGCGCTGGAGCCCGTGGCGGTGCCGCTGTCGATCGACGCCGCCAAGAAGCCGTTCGTGATCCTGACGGTCGGCGTCAACGGCGCCGGCAAGACCACGACGCTCGGCAAGCTCGCCTCGAAGTTGCGGGCGGAGGGGCGCACCGTGATGCTGGCGGCGGGCGATACGTTCCGGGCGGCGGCGATCGACCAGCTCAAGGTCTGGGGCGCGCGCACCGGCACGCCGGTGATCAGCGGCGCGCAGGGTGCCGACGCGGCGGGCCTCGCCTTCGACGCCTTCAAGCAGGCCTCCGCCGCCGGGACCGACGTGCTGCTGATCGACACGGCGGGCCGCCTCCAGAACAAGGCCGGCCTGATGGACGAGCTGGAGAAGATCGTCCGCGTGCTGCGCAAGCAGGATCCCGAGGCGCCGCACGCGACCCTCCTCGTCCTCGACGCCACGGTCGGCCAGAACGCCCTCTCGCAGGTGGAGCTGTTCTCGCAGGCCGCGCCCGTCTCCGGGCTGGTGATGACCAAGCTCGACGGCACCGCCCGGGGCGGCATCCTGGTGGCGCTGGCCGCGAAGTTCGGCCTGCCGGTGCATTTCATCGGCGTCGGCGAGGGGGTGGAGGATCTGGAACCCTTCGCGGCAAGGGACTTCGCCCGGGCGATCGCCGGGCTGGAGAAGGATTAGGCGGCGCGCATCCCGCCGGCCCGGCGGCGGGCCTCTGCGGCGATCTGCGCGCGGGCGTGGTCGACGGGGATACCCCGTGCCACGACCCGGCCGTCGCGCGCGACGCCGTCGTCCGGAACGCGCGGGGCACCGCTGGCGCGGGCCCGATCGGTCTCTGCCGTCGCTGATCCGGCGCCGGCTGCGGGGCGTTCGCCGCGAGGTCGGCCGGGGGCACCCCGATCTCGGCATTCTCCATCACGATGGACATCGCGCGCTCCGCGTTACACACACCCCCGCAAATCCCGTTCGACGCTCCCAGTTTACCGTGAGCGCCGCAGCCGAGCCGACCGAGCGTATGCAGATCGAATCCGTCCCCCCGCAGCGCCACCTGCCGCCCCTCGTGAAGCTGGCGCTGGAACTCGGCCCGCTGGTGCTGTTCTTCCTGGGCAACGCCTATTCCGAGCGCTTCGGTGTGGCACCCGACCAGAAGCTGTTCGTGGCGACCGGCGTGTTCATCGCGGCGACCGTGGTGGCCTTGACGATCCACTACGTGATGGTCCGGCGTTTGCCGATCATGCCCCTGGTGTCCGGCGTGGTGGTGGTGGTGTTCGGCGGCCTCACGCTGGCCCTGCAGGACAAGACCTTCATCATGGTCAAGCCGACCATCGTGAATTCGCTGTTCGGCACCGTACTGCTGGGCGGCCTCCTGTTCGGGCGCTCGCTGCTGTCGGTGGTGCTCGACTCGATGTTCAGCCTCACCGAAGAGGGCTGGCGCAAGCTCACCTTCCGCTGGGGCGTGTTCTTCTTCGTCCTGGCCGCCCTCAACGAGGTCGTGTGGCGGACGCAGACGGAGGATTTCTGGGTCAACTTCAAGGTGTTCGGCATCATGCCGATCACCGTGCTGTTCGCGCTGGCGCAGACGCCGCTCCTCACGCGCTACGAGCGCAAGACCCCGCAGCCGGAGGCGTAGCGCGCCCTGCCGGGGGCGTAGCGGCCCCTGCCGGAGGCTTGGCACCCGGGCCGGAGGCTTGGCCTTCCCTGCCGGGCGCGCCGCGGCTACTGCGCCGCCGCGACCTTCCCGGCGGCGCGGATGCGGGCGAGGACGCTCGCGAAATTCTCCGGCGTGAGGATGCCGACGAGCTTGTCGCGGATCACGCCGTCCGGCCCGATGATGAAGGTTTCGGGCACGCCGTAGACGCCGAAATCGATCGCCGCGCGCCCGCTCGCGTCGGCCCCCACGGCGCTGAACGGCACGCCGTGCCGGGCGAGGAAGCGCTGACCCGCCTCGGGACTCGGTTCCTTGTAGTCGATGCCGACCAGCCGGATGCCGGGCTCCTTCGCCAGCCGCATCAGCATCGGATGCTCCACCTGACAGGGGGCGCACCAGGAGGCGAACACGTTGACCACCGTGATGTGGCCCTTCAGGTCGCCGCTCGACAGGCCTGGAACGGGGGCGCCCGCGGCTGTCAGTCCCGGGACAGCGGGGAGCGCGAAGCTCGGGGCCGGCTTGCCGATCATCGCCGAGGGCAGGGCCGCCGGATCGGCCCCCGAGCGCAGGCGCAGGAACATCACGGCCGCGAGCGCCGCGAAGGCGAGGACGGGCACGATCAGCAGGAGCGATCGGCGGACCGGCGGCGGCGAGTCCGTGGCGTCGTCGAAAGGTGCGTTCATCGCCGCTCCTCCCCGAAGCCCCGCAGGGCGCGGAGCTGCGCCCGCCGGTCGCGCAGGGCGTTGCCGACGAGCGCGATCATCACCAGCGCGCTGAACGCGTAGGCGGCCAGGATGAAGCCGCCGTGGGAGCCCAGATCCATCGCGGCGCTCCTAGACCGGTTGGCCGACCGGCATCGCGGCCGGCGTCGGGGTGATGCGGGGCTGGGTGCGGTCGAGGCGCTCGGCCTCGCGGATCGTCAGCGTCCGCACCCGGCGCCGCATGATCTCGGTGCGCATCGCGTAGAGATGCAGGGTCGACCCGCCGAGGGTCGCGGCGCCGATCATGATCAGCAGCGGGTAGAGCATCGACGGATCGATCGTCGAGCCGCCCATCCGCAGGATCGAGGCCGGCTGGTGGAGGGTGGACCACCAGTTCACCGAGAACTTGATGATCGGCAGGTTCACGGCGCCGACGAGGGTCAGGATTGCCACCGCGCGGGCGGCTCGGTTGGGATCCTCGATGGTCCGCCACAGCGCGATGATGCCGCAGTAGATCAGCAGCAGGATCAGCATCGAGGTCAGCCGCGCATCCCAGACCCAGTAGGTCCCCCACATGGGCTTGCCCCAGAGGGAACCGGTGACGAGGCAGATCAGCGTGAACGCCGCCCCGATCGGCGCCGCGGCCCGTTGGGCGACATCGGCCAGGGGATGGCGCCAGACCAGGGTGCCGATCGCCGAGAGGCTCATGGCTCCGTAGAAGAAGACCCCGAGCCACGCTGCAGGGACATGGATGTACATGATCCGGACGGTCTCGCCCTGCTGGTAGTCGGGCGGGACCGCGAAGAAGGTCAGGTAGAGGCCGATCCCCAGGCCCGCCAGCGACAGGGCGGCGAGCCAGGGCACGAGCGCGCCCGACCACCGCATGAAGTGGCTCGGGTTCGACAGGCGGGTCCAGAGGGAAGGGGTCATCGCGACTGCGGTCTCGGACATCGTGACCGTGGGTCTACCTTAGGGTGCGGTGCAGCAACAATGCGGGCCATGCGCGCGCCCGATCAGGAGCCCGCGAGGACGCGACGCCGCATCCGCAAGGCGGTCCGCCCCTTGCGAAGGGTACGCCGATCGCGCATATAGATACGAACAAAAAGAGAACAAAAGAGCGTCGCCCGAGAAAGCTGTGGACGACGCGGCCCTCTCCCGCCGGAACGAGCCCCGCATGCGAACCGCCGACAAGCAGATCGCCGACATCCTCGTCCGCTACGGCGAACCCTTCGGGGGCAACGTCTGGCGCGTCCAGGGCACGGCCGTGATCTACCACAAGACCCTGGAGCGCATCGCCGCACAGGCGGGGATCGTGTTCGAGCCGCCGACCGTCATCCGCGCCGAGCGCGACGAGGCGGTGATCCTGGTGACCGGTCGCCTGCCCGGCGCGAAGCCCGGGACCGAGCGGGTCGAGTGGTCGATGGGCGAGGCGCTGGTCAACGTGAACTACCGCGTCTCGGGCAAGCAGGCGGCCTACGTCTACGCCATGGCCGAGAAGCGGGGGAAGGACCGGGTCATCCTCAAGCTGATCGAACTGCACGGTCTCGTCTATTCGGAGGAGGAGGCCGACGAGTTCCGGGCGCACCAGCCCGCCGTCCGGGCCGTCGACGAGGATTTCGAGGAGCCCGCCGCCTTCGACGAGGTCACCGAGGCCGAAGGCGATCTCAAGCGCCGCATCGACGAAGCCGAGACGATCAACGCGGTCACCGACCTGATGCTGGACGGCGCCACCCAGGCCATCCTGGCGACGATGCCGTCCGGCACCCGCGACGAGGTCCGTGACTACGCCAAGGCGCGACTCGTCGCGCTCGGCTGGCCGAAGCGCGGCCGCCGCAGCGCGGCCTGATCCCCACAGCACCGCATTCCGCAACCGCAGGAGACCGCCATGCATCGCGCGACGAGCAGCCGCCGCACCCTGAAGGCCCGCCGAGAGGTCCGGCGGAACTGGAGCATCGAGACGCTGTCGTACAGCCCGACCCGGATCGTCCGCCTGGGCTCGGAGAAGGTCGCGATCCTGTTCCCGCCGGTCGAGCCCGGTTCGGCGTGGCAGCTCTACCCCCACCCCGACACGTTCCCGGGGCTCAACTTCGACGGCCTGCCGGAGCCGCTGCGCCCCGAATTCCTCGCCTTCCCGGACCTGCCGGAGGTCGAGCGGTTCCTGGGCATCCGCGAGGAGGAGCCCGCCGCCCTCGCGGCGTGAGGCCTCCCCTCAGGGCGGAGGCCAGGGCGCGCCGGTATGGAGCGCCCGGGCCTCCGGGGTGAATCCGCCGTGGGGGTCGTGCAACACGAGTGGCGGGCACAGGCTCGCCGCCGCGCGGCTGCCCCGGATCGCGGTGATCAGCACGCGGATCGCCGGGGCGTCGGCGCGGGCATGGACCGGCCGGATCGCCAGCCCGCCGTAACGCCCCCTGAGGGCCTCCAGGCAGGCCGGCAGCGCATCGGCCCTGTGGACGAGCCCGAGGCGGCCGCCGGGCCGCAGGATCGCCGTGCAGGCGCGGATCCACGTCTCCAGGCTGCCCTCCGCGAAGGTGTGGGCGGACGCCCGTCCCGGATGGGGCGAGGCGCGGTGCGATTCGGCCGTGAAGTATGGAGGGTTCGTCAGCACCGCATCGAAACTGTCCGGCTGGAGCCCGGCGGCGCGGCGATCCGCCGCCGCTGCGAGAACGTCGGCCACGATGACCGGCGCGTCGATGCCGTTCAGCGCGGCGTTGATCCGGGCCAGCTCGGCCAGGGCGGGATCGCGCTCGATCAGGGTCGGTCGAAGCCCCGGCGTCAGTCCCGCGCAGGCGAGCCCCACGGCACCCGTACCGGCGCCGACGTCGCAGAGCCGATCCTGCGCGCGCAGCGTCATCAGCCGCGCGAGCAGAACTGCATCCGTCCCGGCACGATGCGCCCCCCGGGACGGCTGGTGCAGGCGCAGCAACCCGCCCAGGAAGGCGTCCGGCTCCGTCGTCACGGCTGACGCAGTTCGTGGGCGATCCCGGCATCGCCGAGGAGGCGCCGCGCCTGGGCCTCGTGATCGCGCGGCACGAGAAGCCGCTGTCCGAACGCGCCGATCGAGCCCTCCAGCAGGCTCATGTGACTGTCCGCCACCAGCACCGGGATCTCGGCCGCCTCCAGAATAGAGCGCGCGAACCCGATCAACACGAGATCGTTGGCCCGGATCAACTCGATCATCGCGCGTCCTCGATCATCATCGTGTAGATCGGCGGTTTCGTCGCGGAAGATCCGCGCTGCCGGTATCCCATATCGGCTGGGCGACGATGTTGCGGCGCCGCGGGGCGCGTGCGAAGGGATCGGCGGCCCCGCGACGGGCGACCGCTCTGGAGGTCACGGATTTTGGGTATGGCCCTCTCCATCGAGAACCCGAAGCCTGAGGCCGAGGCGGGGCTGAACGACCTCGTCGCGCTGGTGGCCGACGGCATGGCGCGGGTCAACACCACGATCCTGTCGCGGACCGGATCCGACGTGGCGATGATCCCCGAAGTCGCCAATCACCTGATCGCGTCCGGTGGCAAGCGCCTTCGCCCGATCCTGACCCTCGCCTGTGCCCAGCTCTGTGGCTACGCGGGCGGGGCCGACGGCGACGTCAAGCTCGCCGCCAGCGTCGAGTTCATGCACACCGCCACGCTCCTGCACGACGACGTGGTCGATGAGAGCGACATGCGCCGCGGCCGCGTCGCCGCCCGGATCAAGTGGGGCAACGAGGCTTCGGTTCTGGTAGGCGATTTCCTGCTCGGCCAAGCCTTCCGCATGATGGTGGAGGTCGGCTCGCTGAAAGCCCTCGACATCCTCTCGGCCGCCGCAACGGTGATCGCAGAGGGCGAGGTGATGCAGCTCACCAACGCCAAGAACCTGGAGACCGACGAGGCCGCCTATCTCGCGGTGATCCGCGGCAAGACCGCCGAGCTGTTCGCCGCGGCCTGCGAGGTCGGGCCGGTGCTCGCCGGTCGGCCGGCGGTCGAGCAGGCCGCTGCCCGCGCCTACGGGATGAACCTTGGGATCGCGTTCCAGCTCATCGACGACGTGCTGGATTACGGTGGCACTTCGGCGGAGCTCGGCAAGAACGTCGGCGACGATTTCCGTGAGGGCAAGATCACCCTGCCGATCGTGCTGGCCCATCGACGGGCCAGCGAGGGCGAGCGCGGATTCTGGCGGCGCACCCTTCAGCACGGCGAGATCGGAGAGGACGATTTGGGGACGGCCCTCGACCTGCTACAGCGCCACGGCGCCCTGGAAGAGACGGTCGCCCGCGCCCACTATTACGGCGCCGAGGCGCGTGCCGCCCTCGACATCTTTCCCGATGGTCCGGTGAAGGCAGCGCTCCTCGGGGCGGTGGAGTTCTGCGTAGCGCGGGCGCGCTGAGGCGTATCGCGGCTTCCGCGGCTGCGGTGTCCAACGCGGAAGCTGTCTCGGTCCGAGTACCGCACGCCCGTCATCGCGTGGCCGAAGCCAGCACGTCGGCCAAGACCGGTGCCAATCCGCGCAGTTCCTCCAGATGCGCGGCCGTCAGCGTCCGCAGCAATGCCTCGGCGTGGGGTGTCAGCGACAGCGCGCTCCGACGCCGGTCTTCGGCAACGCGCACCTTGGTCAGCAATCCGCCTTCCACCATCCGGGTGACCAACTCGGCGGCGCTGTGAGGTGCGATGAGCAGTTGCTCGGCGAGCAGCCCTACGGTTGCCGGCGCGCGTCCGGCGTGGCCCGCCAGGGTCAACAGGGCCTGATGCTGCTGCGGCGGCAGGCCGGCGCGCGCCGCCGCGGCCTCGCTGAAGGCCATGAAGCGCCGGAGCCGAAACCGGAAATCCGCCAAGGCCGCGTACTGCTCCCGCGTCAACGCACCCGTCTCCGGTTCGTTGGGCTCGGGCTTATCGATCTCGGGATCGTCTACCGCCATGATCGTCTCCACGAGAGCTATCCGGATGCCTCTATGTGAGCGCCGATCCAGGATCATGCACGTCGCCCTATCGGGCCCTGGTAGAATATATCGGATCACGACATAAATGACAGGTTCTGCTCAGAGAGGAGACCTGGATGGATGGCCGGATCGAGATCGCGCGCGGCGGTGACAGGCCGAGGCGGCGGGCCCTAGGGGATTTCAGCACCGATCGGCGCGTCCTGACCCTGGCCGGCTTGGCGATCATCACCGGAAGCGCCGCCAGCGCCACGGCTTGGGTGCTGCTTACCCTGATCGGGCTCGTAACCAACCTCGTCTGGTATGGGCGTTTCGATGCGAGCCTGACATCGCTGGCCGGTGCTACGCCGGGACCGTGGACGGTCGCGATCCCAGTGGTCGGCGCGCTGATCGTCGGTGCCATGGCGCGCTACGGCTCGGAGAAGATCCGCGGCCACGGGATCCCGGAGGCGATGGAAGCCATCCTGATCGGCGGCAGCCGGATGTCGCCCAAGGTGGCCGTGCTCAAGCCGCTCTCGTCGGCCGTGGCGATCGGCACCGGCGGTCCGTTCGGCGCCGAGGGGCCGATCATCGTCACCGGGGGCGCGGTCGGCTCGCTGTTCGCCCAGTTCTTCCACCTGAGCGCCGCCGAGCGGAAGACCCTGCTGGTGGCGGGTGCCGCCGCCGGCATGACGGCGATTTTCGGGACGCCGGTGGCGGCCGTGCTGCTCGCCGTAGAGGTCCTGCTGTTCGAGTGGCGGCCGCGCAGCCTCGTCCCCGTGACGGTCGGAGCTGTGACGGCAACCTGTTGGCGGCCGCTGCTTTTCGGCGCCGGCCCGCTCTTTCCCTTCGCCGACAATCCGTCACTTCCGTGGTGGGGGCTGCCTGCCTGCGCGGCACTCGGCATCGCCTGCGGGCTGATTTCCGGCCTCCTCACCCGCACGCTCTATGCCCTGGAGGACGGCTTCGGCCGGCTGCCTCTGCACTGGATGTGGTGGCCGGCGCTGGGGGCCGTCGTGGTCGGCCTCGGCGGTCTCGTGGAGCCCCGGGCACTCGGCGTCGGCTACGACGTCATTCACGACCTGCTCTCCGGGCACATGCTGACCGGTGCCGTCGTGATGATCCTCGTCGTGAAGGCGGTGATCTGGCTCGCTGCTCTGTCCTCGGGAACGTCCGGCGGCGTGCTCGCGCCGCTGCTCATCCTCGGCGGCGCGGTGGGGTGGTTGATTGGGCTCCTCCTGCCGGGTGCCCATGGCTTCTGGGCGCTGATCGGTATGGCGGCGATGCTCGGGGGCACGCTGCCAGCTCCGCTGACCGCCGTGGTGTTCGCCGTTGAGATCACCGGCGACGTCGCTGCACTGGCGCCTCTGCTAGCCGCCACCATGGCGGCCTACGCCGTGACCGTGCTGCTCCTCAAGCGCTCGATCCTGACCGAGAAGATCGCCCGGCGTGGCCAGCATGTCACCCGCGAGTACGGGATCGACCCGTACGATCTCGCTCGGGTGGAAGCGGTGATGACCCGGTCGGTCGAGACCCTGAATGCGGGTTCGCCCCTGACCGAGGCGCTCGCAGCCATTGAGACGGGTATCCACCACGCCTATCCAGTCATTGACGACGGCGGTCGTCCCGTAGGGCTGGTCTCGCGCGGCGATGCGCTGGGCTGGGCCCTGGAGGAGCGCGATGGCGACACCGCGGAAGGCAGTCTCGGCGAGCGCGTCTCGGACGCCGATCTCGCTGTGGTCCATCCGGGCGACGTCGTCTCGCACGCGATCGACGTGATGCTCGCCGCCGGGCAGGGCCGCCTGCCGGTCACCGACCCACAGAGCGGCCGGCTGGTCGGGCTACTGACCCGCAAGGATCTGCTTCAGGTTCGCGCCACCGTCGTGCGCGGCGAGGCCGAACGTCATGCGTTCTTCCGCAAGGGCCGGCTCGTTCGCCGGGCGTGATCAGGAGGAAGACGATGGCGCATCGCGGTCCGGATCTGACGTCCCTCCTCGGGGGGCTCGGGCCAGGCGCCTTCTGTCTCTTGGACGGCCCTAATGGGACGGATCTGGCGCTGGTCGTCTCGCGTGAGGGGCGGCGCGAGGTGCTCGTCTTGAATCGGCGTCGCAAGGCTGACGGGGACCTGCCGCTCCTGTCGAACCTTGCCGTCGACGCCGTGGTGGTCCTGTTGGCCGCCTTCGTGGCGCCTAGCGGCGCGGTTGACCCTGCGGCATCCGTTTCCCCCAGGCGCGTCCCAGGCGCGCTCTACCTCACGGCGGCGGGCAACTATCTCTGCGGTCGCGACGAGTTCGGGCGGCTCGCGACCTTCGATGCGGCGAGCGGACTTCACGGCGCGATCAACGCGGAAGGGCTTCCGCAGGCGGTGCGATGGCGCGTGATGGTTCCCCAGGCGGGCGGCGTCGTCACGGTCTACGAGGCCGAGCCCGCCTGAGGGCCGCGGCCCGACATTCAGCGCAGGAAAGTCGGCGCAACCCACCAGTCCGGGTGAGCGGCACGCAGGGCAGCGGCAGCCCTGACGGCACCGCGCCGGTCCGCGAACAGCGCGAAGACCGTCGCGCCGGAACCCGACATTCGCGCGAGCCGGCAGCCCTGTGCACGCAGCGCCGAGAGCGTATCGCCGATCACCGGCGCGACCGTGAGGGCCGGCGCTTCCAGATCGTTGCGGGCCGGGGTGATCGCGGCCACCAGAGCTTCGCCGTCGAGATCCGGGGTGATCGCCGGATGGGCTGCACCGTCGAGATCCTGGCCGGGCACGAGGCCGAGCGCCTTGAACACCGGCGCGGTCGGGACCGGAACGCCGGGATTGACCAGCACCGCCGGCAGGGGTGCGAGGCCGAGAACCGGGCCTATCGCGTCACCGACGCCGCGCATCATCCGGGCTCGCGGGTCCAGGCAGACCGGCACGTCGGCTCCGGTTTCCTGCGCCACCGCGACGATGGCCGCGTGATCGAAGGGAAGTCCGTTGAGGCGGGCGAGCAGGCGTAGGGCCGCGGCGGCGTCGGAGGATCCGCCGCCGATGCCGGCAGCCACGGGCAGGCGCTTCACGAGGTGGAACGCGCCGGTGCGCAGATCCGGCACCTGCGCGGCGAGCCCCCGCGCCGCGCGCAGGACGAGGTTGTCACCCGTTGGGCCGGCCGGGCCGGCCGTCGGGCCGCTGACGGAGAGGCCGAGGGGCGCGCCGGGATCCAGGGTCAGCCGGTCGGCGACGCCCGCGAAGACCACGAGGCTCTCCAACGCGTGATAGCCGTCGCGCGCCCGGCGCCCGAGGATGTGGAGCGTCAGGTTGACCTTGGCGGGGGCGCGGTCTGCGAGGAGGGTCACGGGGGCTCGGACGTAGAAGGGCGGTGTCGAGGCTCTACAGACTCGCGCCTGATAAAAACAGCTCAGCCGAACTCCGCATGCGGTCTGTACGGCAGCGCGTCGCCGACGCGGATCGCCGTCAGGTCCTCGGCGAATTCGACCAACCCTTCGCTCGTCGCGAGGCTCGACAGGGCGCCGCCAGACGCCAGGACGGCGACGGGCCGTCCGGCGTCATCTGGGCTCAGGCACACGCGAAGGTACTCGCGCCGACCCGGACGCTTCTCACAAGCGAAGCCGCTCGGCACGGTGAGTGCGGGTGCGGTGTCCTGCACGCCCGACAGGTGCAGGACGAGCGGCTTCAGCACCGTCAGGGCGGTAACCTAGGCGGTGACCGGATTACCCGGCAGGCCGAAGAAGGCCGTGCCGTCCACCTGTCCCAGCGCCACCGGCCGGCCCGGCTTGATCGCCAGCCGCCAGAAGGTCAGCCCGCTCGAAGCCTCCACGGCGGCGCGGACATGGTCTTCCTCTCCCACCGAGACGCCGCCGGAGGTGACGATCAGGTCGTGCGCCGCGGCAGCTGCCACCACGCGCGCGCAAGGGGGCGGGCGCGTCGCGCCGGATCCCGAGATCAGCAGCCTCGACGCCGAGCCGTTTCGGGAGCGAAGAGCATCGGCCGGTTGACGTCGTGGATGTCGGCGGGGGGGTAGGGGTTGACCCGGGGGGCGTCAGTTCGTCGCCGGTGGTAAACAGTGCTGCCCTCAGTGGGACGCGCAGGCGCAGGTCGGGAAGTCCAAGGGCGGCCGCGAGCGCCAGGTGGCGGACACCGAGCCGGGTGCCGGCCCGGATCGCGATGATGCCGTGCGCGATGTCCTCACCGGCCCGGCGACGGTTGGTGCCGGAGCGAGTTTGGGCGGCAAGGTGACGCTGCCGCCTTCGACCCGCACGGCCTCCTACATGGCCACGGCATCGGCGCCGGGTGCATCGGAGCCCCGGTGAAAATCCGCACCGCGACGCCGGAACACGCCGCCGTTGGCGTTCGGCCCGCCTGGATCCGTCCGGAGAGAGGCAGGTGGGTTGCCCCGCCGTCCGCGCAATCGGCCGCGCGCACGGCGTAGCCGTCCATCACCCCGTTATCGAAGGGTGGCAGATCGAGCGGGGCGACAACGACCTCGGCGAGGACGCGGCCATCCGCCTGCCCGAACGGCACCGTTTCGATGCCGGCGAGCACCGGCAATCGCTTCCGGATGAGCGCCACAGTGTCGGCCCCGCAGAGGTGTGGGCGCCGCGTCGACGCAGTCGGCGCTCAGACGGCCCATGGCGGCGCCGGATTGGGCTGGGGCAGGCGGGTCGGCACGGGCGGCCTCGCAGGCTGTGGAGCGCCGGAGTGCGGCATCGGAGCCGGGCGATGAAGCCCGGCACGTGGCCTCGGCCGGTCGCATCCTCTACACTCTCGCCACCATGTCGCCCGATGCCGCGTTGCCTAGCCTGCGCCATCTGTTCGAGGTGCCGGCGGATGTCAGCTACCTTGACGCGGCGGCGTGGTCGCCGTTGCCGCGGGTTGTCCGCGCCGCCGGAGAAGCGGGCATCCTCGTCAAGAGCCGGCCCTGGGACCATTCCCGCTCGGCGATCCCGGCCCTCGCTGAACGCGCCCGCGCCGCTGCGGCCGGTCTCATCGGAGCCGGCGCGGACGACGTCGCGATCGTCGGCTCGGTCAGTCACGCAATGGCCGTCGCCGCGCACAACATTTATCCGCGTCCCGGCGGTCGTCTCTTGCGGGTGGCCGACGAGTTCCCGTCCCTGCGTTTTGCCTTCGACCGTCTCGCTGTTCGCCATGACCTCGCCGTTGAGGAAGTGGCACGTCCCGGTGACGGCGATTGGACGGCGGCATTGCTGACCGCCATCGACCGTCCGGGTGCCGGTCCGCTTTCACTCGCCACGCTGACGCCCCTTCACTGGACCGACGGAAGCCTGATCGATCTCGACCGCCTTGCACCAGCCGTCCGTGCCGCAGGCGCTGCCCTGGTGATCGACGCGACGCAGGCTGTGGGGGCTCTCCCGGTGGACGTGGCCCGATGGCAACCCGATTTCCTGGCCTTTCCCACCTACAAATGGGCATTGGGACCCTACGGATTCGCCTGTCTGTACGCGGCGCCCCACCGGCAGGACGGCTGCGCCATCGAAGAGAATGTCGGCAACCGTCCGCCGGTCGACGGCGCTCGCCGCTACGACCGGGGCGAACTGAACGATCCCGTCGCCCTCGCCATGGCGGCGACCAGCCTGGAACTGATCGCCGGCTGGAATATGCGATCCGTGGCGGCACGGCTGCGTGAAATGACGGACCGGCTTGCCACGGATGCCGAGCCGCTCGGGCTCCTGGCTGCGGCTCGGGGCCTGCGGGCGCCCCACATCCTGGGACTGCGCTCGTCCGGAGCGTTACCCAACGGTCTCGTGGACAGGCTCGCCCGGAAGCGGGTGTTCGCCAGCGAGCGCTCGTACGCCTTGCGTCTCAGTCCGCATGTCTGGGTCGACGATGACGACATCGCACGCTGCATCGCCGCCCTCCGGGATGTGCTCGGCGGACGTCCCTGAGACACGACGGAAATGCACGGCTGCTAAGCCGGCACGCGTCGGCAAAGTGCGGATGTCGACGCCGGCATCGCGCCTAGATCAGCCGTCGATACCGCCTGCGCGGTGCCCTGAAGAAGGCTTCCTTCGTCAAAATGTCGAGTTTCATAGCGCCTCCGGGCGATTTTCTTCGCGCGCCGGATCACGGCCGTTCCTTTCGCGCGCGGCTGTCCGGCGTCGTTCAGGCCCGTTTTTCCGGGCGTTTCGCCGTGATTCTTTCCGGTGAGCTGATCCAGAGCCTGTTCCACTTCGCGCTCAACATCCACTTGGTACGCGAACTTAATTCTCGCAACTACGGGTTGTTTGCGATCGTCTTCGCGGTGGGCGCTGTCGGGATCACCTACATCCGTGCGCTGGTTGCCGTCCCAGCGACGCTTCACCTCGCACGGAGTCGTGGTCGGCCGGCGGCGACGGGGTACGATGTCATGTTCGGCTCGGGTGCCGTGCTGGTCTCCGGTATCTCGGCGCTCGGCGTCAGCGTGACGCTGGTTCCCGTGATTGGCCTGAGCGCGCTGGCGGCCGGCGCGTTCGTCGGCCTCTATGCGTTCCGCAGCTACCTGCGGATCGTCCTTCTCGCCCGGGGCCGCCCGCGGATCGCCGGACTGAGTGACCTCGTTTACGCCCTCTGCGGCGCCCTGTTCATGGCGCGCGGGTTCAGCGGTGACGGTACCGTGCTGCTCGATCAGGCCTTCTTGGCGATCGCCCTCGCGCATGCAATCGCCATCGCGGCAGCTTTCGGCGCGCTGCGCGAGCGGCTCCGGTTCTCACTCCATGCTCGAGCAAGGGCGCGATACCGGTCGATCTGGCGCACCCTGGCTTGGTCGCTGGCCGGTGTCACCAGCCTGACCGTTCAGGGTCAGGGCCTGACCCTGCTGTTCGGCCTTCTTGCCGGCCCGGCCGCCTACGCGCCGATCGCCGCGACGCTCGTTCTCTATGCGCCGCTGCGCATCCCCACGAGCGCGCTGATGAACATGGTCCTGCCGGAACTCAGCAGTCTACTCGCGAACGGCGAGGTTCCGGCAGCGCGGCGGCTCGTGTTGCGGCACACGGCCCTGATCGGCGGTGCCTGCATCGCCTACGGCGCGATGATGGCGGAAGCCCTGCCCCTGATCGAAGAGATCCTGTTCAAGGGCCGTTTCGCCGGCGAGCCGATGGGCTGGATCGGCCTCGGCGTCTGGGCCGTCGTGACCGCGTCGCTGCTCTACGCGATCCCGCGTACCTATCTTGAAGCCTCGGCCGCCTTTCGGACGATCACCGCCGGTGCTGTGGCGAGCGCCGCACTCGGCTTCGCGATCATGGTCCCGGCGCTGCTGCTGCTGCCCTCGGCCACCGCGCTCCTGGGGCTCCTCGCCTCGGAACTCGCCACCCTCGCATGGTCGCTGGAGGCGTTCCGGAGGACCACGCGCAGTTCGCGCCTGTCCCGGAACGCCGGTGCGGCGTGAGATACGCCGCCCGGCCCTAAGCCGGGGCTTCCGCCGTGGGCGCCACATCTCCGCGCGGCGCCATCCGACCGAAGCGGCGGCGCAGGGCGTGCTGAGCGCGGTCTGCGATGAGCGCCGCGAAGCCCAGGGGCGTCCGCGCACCGATCATCGAGGCCAGCGTCAGGTTCTGCGTGCCGAAGCGCCCCTTGAAGCCCTCATCGCCGCAGAGGAAATCCACGGTGTGAAGCCCCCGGTCGATCGACCACATGATGTAGTCCATCATCAGCACCATCCCGGGTGAGCCGCGCTCCACCGCGGGATCGTAGGTGGTGACGAAGGCCATCATGGCTCCGGCCTGGACGAAGTTGACCGACACCGCCACGACCTCGCCGCCGCACTCGAGTACGAAGACGTGAAGCAGCCCCGCCTCAGCGAGCACCCGCACCATGGCGGGCAGGGCTGGGGAGCCCTCGTCGTAGAATGCGGTGGAGGCAAGCCCGTGGGTGGCGAGCCAAGCCCGCTTGAAGGTGGTCAGTCGCTCGAGCACCGGCGCGACCGGCTCATCCGGGCTGAGAAGGCGGAAGGTGAGCGGACCCCGCTCGCCCATGAATTTTTGGCCGCGGCGATAATTCTGCCGGGTCTTCTTCGATTGCGCGTCGAACCAGGCCTGTCCGCTCTTCCAGGGGCCGCGTACGCGCCAGTTCGCCTCGTCGCGGTGGTTCAGGTGCAAGCGGATCCCGTCGCCCGCGGGATCGAGCAAGGTTTGCGACACGGCTTCCGGCAGCAGCCGGTTGAGGTAGGCGAGATCGAAGCCGCCGTCCCGCCCGGCCTGACGCCACATCCGGCGCAGCAAGCCCCGGTCGGCATCCGGCGCCATAAGCGCGTCCCCGAAATCCGAACAATCCTTGGCGGCCCATTCGAGCACCCGGAAGATCTTCCGGCGCACCGTGGCCAGCGGCATCACCCCGATCAGGGCCTCGCCCCGCCACGCAAGCACGATGGCCAGGGTGCGCCGGTCCCGGTCGGCGGCGCTCGACCACCATGCGGTGATCCAGGCGTGGCTCTGGAAGATGAGGGCGCCGCTGCGCGTCCACAGGTCCGTCCAGGGCTGTTCCACCTCCGCCAGCCGCTCGGGCGTGCGGATCGTCTCGAAGCGCTCGATCATTGCGGTCACGCGCCGGGCCGGGATTCAGCCGAAATGCCGCGCAGGCGCCGCACCTGCCGGCTGATCCGTCGGCCCATCTTCTTCAATGGCAGCACATAGAGGCCCGACAGGGACTGATAATCGGCGACATCCCGATCGACGAGGCCAAATTTAAAGTCCTCGTTCGGATGGGGGACGCACAGCGTCCCGAATATCCTGTCCCAGAACGAGAACAGAAGTCCGAAATTCTTGTCGTAATGCTGCGGCGCCGTGGAATGGTGGAGCTGGTGCCAGTGCGGGCACAGCACGACGTTGTTGAGTGGACCGAACGAAATTTTGAAGTGCGTGTGACGGACGAAATCCATCATCAGAATGTTGCGCATGATGTAGACGTTGATGCCGAACACCGTCAGCTCGACCGGATTGAGAGCGAGCAGGCTCCAAATACCGAAGCAGATCCCCGGGATCACTCCGTCCCAGGCGCGGTTCATGACCTCGTCGAGGGGGTGCACCCGGTCCTTCGTGATGCCGACCATGACCTCCGCGGAGTGGTGCACCTTATGGAGCTCCCACAGGAACGGGAACCGGTGCTGGGCCGTGTGATACAGGTAGTAGGACAGGTCGTAGGCCAGCAGCATCGTGGCGGTGAACACCACGATGGTCCCCGGCCCAGGCGACCCGAAGACCGGGTGGTCGATGCCGAAAAGCGTGCCGAGCAGCCGGTTCGTGGCGTAGCCGACCGCCACCACGAAGGTCACGCCTGCTGGGATGAGCAGGAACGGCATGATCGCCTTGCGGGTGACGTAGAACAACAGGTCGGCGCGCGCCGACGGGTGCGTGATCACCTCAGGCGGGAGCGCGAACTCGAAAAATTCGGCGAACGAGTATCGCTCCGCCGTACGCAGGTACGCGATCAGCGCGCAACCGAGCGCGGTCGCGAACAGCAGGCCAGCGGCGAGCAGGTTCTCGGCCGAAACCTTCTCGGCAATCCGCGAAATGAAGTGAGCGACATCCATGGATACGCGTTCCCCTTGCCGGGACGGGCCTGATCCTCATCGTCGAGGCGCACGCGCCGCCGAGGCGCAATGCGTCTCGGCAGGCGGAAAGATCTCCCAATCGTCCTTCCCGGATCTTAGCGCCGACGGAATTGTCCACCGAAAACTGGCTTCGATCCGCGAGCCGTCGACGTCACTATCGCTTTCGAACGAACCATTCACCCCGTGCCGAATACGTTCACGGATCGCCGGTCGGTTTCAAGTGATGGCGCGCGTCGAACGCTCGACCTTCGGGGTCCCCGGCGGACGTGAGGCCCTTAGGGTCGCGCGCACCATGGCGGCGATGCCGTCCGCCGCCGACGCCTCCGAGAACACGCTCTCGTAGCGCGCCCGCGCGGCCCGGCCGAAATCCCGCCATCGAGACGGATCGGCGACCATGCGTTCGAGGGCCGCCGCGATGGGCTCCGGACCGCCCGGCGGCACGACCCAGCCGGTCTTGCCGTCCTCCACGACCTCCGGCAGACCGCCGATCGCTGTGACCAGGGGTGGCACGCCGTACGACATGGCCTCGATCGCCACCCGGCCCAGGGATTCCGGCTTCTGCGACGGCATGGTCACCACGTCGGCCCACCGATAGAGCGGCGCCGGGTCGGATACGAACGGCTGGAGGCTCACGTGGTCCGACAGGCCCGTCTCGTCGATCCGCGCCGCCAGGCTGCGCTCACGCCCCACGTCCTCGAAGGCGCTGCCGACGATGCGCAGTTCGATCTGGCGGCGCACCGCCTCGGGCAGCGAGGCCAGGGCCTCGACCAGAACGTCCTGGCCCTTGATCCCGCTGATCCGCCCGAGCATCAGCACCCGTAGCGGGCGGCTGCCGTCGTAGGCCGCAGCGTTCGCCTCCAGCGGCCCGGCGATGCCGTTATAGACGACCCGGGCGGTTGCCCGCGCCGGCAGCGCGTAGACCCGTTCCGTGGCGTGCGAGTTGAACACCACGTTGGCGCCGCTCCAGCGAATCAGCGCGCGCAGGACCTTCAGGACCGTGCCCTCCGGAAGCTCGTGGACGTGCACGATGCTGCGTCCTGGGCTGAGGCGTGACGCCAGCAGATAATCCGCCACGACGGTGGTGTTGATGTAGACCAGATCGCTGGCGCGCAGGCGCCGGTACGCGCGCAGCACCGCGAACGGCAGGGCCAGGAGGTCGAGGGTGACGAGGCGTGCCAAGTTCTTCCGCCGCAAGATCCAGAGCGGCTCAACCAGAACGCGGTTCGCGAAGGGCGTCAGCGCTGCCACGATCGGGCCGTTCCGGGGCAGGATGACATCGATCTGCGCGTTCGGCTGGGCGGAACGAAGCGTGCGGACGGTCTCGACGAAGCAACGGTCGGACCCGTAGAGCTCGAAGCCTTGATGCACGCAGGTGATGCGCAGGCACGTATTCAACTCGTCCATTGGGTGCGCAGCCGTCGATACTACGCTGCCAGCGTCAGGTGCGACGCAAGTCGTGCTTAATATCGATTTATCTACCATGGTGATATGTTCTAAAATTGACTCGCAACTTTAAGTTGCAAAATTGATTTCATAGACCGGTTACTTGCGACGACTTACAATAGGATCAGCAAAATGGGAAGGAAGGACGATGCCTGACCGCGCACTCGAAGTGCTTATCCTCGGAACGCGCGGAATTCCGGCAGCACATGGCGGCTTTGAGACTTTCGCGGAGCGCTTGGCCGTTTATCTGGCCGCCCGGGGCTGGCATGTCGGCGTCTATTGCCAGAGCGAGGTTGGGCGCGTGGAGAAACGTATCCGGTCGAGCGACTGGAACGGCATCGAGTTGATCACCGTGGAAATCGGCCTGCGCGGTCCGGCGGCGACGCTCGCCTTCGACGCGTTCTGCGTCCACGACGCGGCGGCAAGGGGCGGCGTGTGCCTCGTGCTCGGCTATAACGGTGCCGCGTTCCTTCCCTACCTGCGGGCTCGCGGCGGACGCATCCTGACCAACATGGACGGGATCGAATGGCGCAGGCCGAAATGGTCGCTGCCCGTCCGGGCGTACTTCTACGTCAGCGAATGGATCGCGGCCTGGTCCTCGCAGCGGCTCGTGGCCGACCATCCGATCATGGCCGACCACCTCGCCCGGCGGCGCCCGCGACGGGCCATCGCGACGATCGCCTACGGCGGAGACCCGCCGCCGGCGGGGCTCGGATCGCCGCCGCTCGGCCTGCAGCCCGACCGTTACCTCGTCTCGATCGCCCGCATCGAGCCGGACAACAACATCCTGACGATCGTCGAGGCGTTCTCGCGGCGTCCCCGGGGCATGCGGCTCGTCGTCCTCGGCACGATGAACGTGGGCAATCCCTATCACCGCGCCGTCGAGGACGCCGCCTCGGACGAGGTCCTGTTCCCGGGTGCCATCTACGAGGCCACTCAGGTGCAGGCTCTGCGGGTGCACGCGCGAGCCTACCTCCATGGCCATACGGTGGGCGGCACGAACCCGTCGCTGGTCGAGGCCCTGTGGGCCGGCAGCGCCGTGATCGCGCACGACAACCCGTTCAACCGCGGCACGGCCGGCGACGGGCAGTTCTACTTCTCGGATGCGAATAGCTGCGCCGCCGTCATCGAACGGGTGCTCGTCGACGCGCCCGCGGTCGCCGCCGCCCGGGAGGCGTCCCGGCGACGCGCCGAGCGCTTCCGCTGGGACGACGTGCTGGCGGCCTACGAGGATGCACTGCGGCAGGTCGGCGGCTATCCGCCGACACGGATACCCGCACGGGACGCCGCCATCCCCGAGGTGGCGCCGGACCGTGCCACGGCCGGAACGGGCTGGTGACGGCCAGCCGCCGGGTGCTGCTGGCGGGTGGACTGGCCGCCGCGGGCGCGCTTGCACGGCCGGCGCGCGCCGCCGCCGAGCCCCTGTCGCTGCGCCGGGGCATCGCCCTCTGGCCGTGGTTCTCGCTCACCACCGAGTTCCCGGCACCGCGCATCGATTACGCGTGGCCGCCATTCCAGGCGGACCGCCCGATTCCCAGCGACGGAGACCTGCGCCGGCTCGCGGGCCTCGGCTTCGACTTCGTCCGGCTGCCCATCGATCCCGGTCCCTTCGTGGCCTTCACGAACAACCGGCGGGCCGAACTCCTCGGCAGCCTGTCGGCCGCAATCGACGCGGTCCTGGCGACCGGGATGCGCGTCCTGCTCAACGTTCAGGCCAATGCGGCAACCCACCACTTCACGCCGGACGCCTTCTACGGCTCAGATCGGGCGCCGCTGTTCTCGCTCTACCGGGATTTCGTGGCCGAACTGGCCCGCCTGTGCGCCCGCAAGGGGAGCGACCGTACGGCGCTGGAGCCCGTTAACGAGCCGCCGCAGGCCTGCGGTGCCGAGGCGTGGAACCGCGTACAGGCCGAACTCCTGGCCGTGGCCCGCGCGGCCGCCCCGTCGCTCACCCTCGTGGCAACCGGCTCCTGCGGCAGCCTCGTCGCTGGGCTCACGGCGCTCGATCCCGCACCCCTCGCGCGTTATGCGCCGCTTCTCTACACCTTCCACTTCTACGAGCCGTACCTGTTCTCCCACCAGGGTGCGCCGTGGCTCACCGAGGAGCCGTTCTACCGGTGGCTCAACGCGGTGCCCTGGCCCGGCTCGGGCGGCAGCCTGCGGGAGACCCTGGCTGCGGTCCGGGCCCGGATGGATTCCGACCGTGCGGTTTCTGGGGCCGAGAAGGCGCGCGACCTCACGATGATCGAAGGGAAGCTGCGGGAATATTTTGAGGCGCAGCCCGGGCCCGCCTATCTGGTTGCCGCGATGGCTCCGGTCTCGACATGGGCCGATCTCTACGGGATCCGGCCCGGGCACGTGCTGGTGGGCGAGTTCGGTGCCCTGCGCACCGACGCCCGCTACACGGCGGCGCGCGCACCCGACCGGGCCGCCTACATCCGTGATGTGCGCGAGGCTGCGGAGCGCGCGGGCTTCGCGTGGTCGTTCTGGAACCTGTTCGACGGCCTCGGCCTGATGGACGAGGCCCATACGGCCGATCCCGCGCTCGTGGCCGCGCTCGGGCTCAGGAGCCGGCGCTGAGCCGTCCTCAGGCCTCCCCGTCGGCCCGGGACCGGGGGAACAGCAGGATGAGCATCAGCGCGAACTTGGCGAGCATCGTCGTCTTGCCGGCCAGCCCCTCGAAGGTGTTGACCAGGATCACGAAGGTCAGGATCGGCAGCCAGACCCCACGGCGGCAGGACCGGGCGATCTCGGTGAGGTAGAGCCCGACGGCCAGCACCAGGACTGCAGTCACGAGAATGCCGTGATAGAGCACGTCGGAGATGATCGAGTTCTCGATGCCCCATTCCAGGCCGTAGATCCGGCGCAGGGTGCTGACTTGGAGCATGTCGGGGCCGAGTAGAAGCTCACGGAATGGGATCGCGTCGAAGATCGCCAGCATGTCGACCCGCGCCTGGGCGCTGCCGCCGTCGGACACGAACCGGCTCAGCAGCGTGTCAAAGAAGCCCGCAGCGGCCAGAACGGCCACGGCGACCGGCAGAATCGTCAGGGCGAAGCACGCGCAGGCGGCCCCAACGAGCGGGACCCGGCCCCCGCGCAGGGTGCGGTTGAGCGCGGCGAGGCCGACGCCGGTACCGAGGACCAGGGTCGTCACGGTGGCGGAGCGACCGCCGAACGTCACCAGGGCCACGAGTTGCAGGGTGATCATGCCGGCGCGCGAGCCAGGCCCGAGCCGGCCGCCGCCCCGGGCGAGGGCCAGGACGTAACAGGCAGTCATCGTGGCGTTGGCGAGCGGATGGCCCTGGAGCGCCGCCGAACGAGTGTCGGTCTCGAACGCCATGCCGTCGAAGCGGAACGGAAAGAAGCGCTGGCCGCTGGCGAGCTCGAAGAGCCCCAGCAGGGCATTTGCCAGCATCACCCCGTGGAATACGGATTCCAGCCGACCCAGGGTCACCGGATCGCGGTCCAGGAGCAGAATCGGCACGAGGCCGGCGAGCACGAACGTGTCGATCGAGCCGGCCAGTCCGGTCCCGCCGCGGGCGGCGATCAGGACGAGGAGCAGCACGCCGCAGACCGCGAGCAACACGCAGGCCGGACGGCGATTAAGAGCCTGCGCCACTGGGATCACCGGGTTTCCGGCGCGCATCAGCGTCCAGCCGACCAGAACCACTGCCAGGTACGTGGCCGGATGGATCTTGGAGGGCGCCGAGCCGCTGATCCCGTCGTAATTGATTCCCAACGCCCAGAGGAGGCCGCCCGAGATCCCGACGAGCACCAGCACCCAGAGGACGTAGGCGAGCGACTCGACCCGCGCGACCGCGCGCGCCAGCCCGCCGGACCGCTGCCGCGTCCCGTAGCGGTAGCCGAGGGCCGGCTGCCGGACGGTTCTCACGCGCTGCGCTTCCGCAGCAGCAGGGAGCCCGAGATCGGCCGACCCAGGGCCTCCGACGTATCGACCAGCTCGATGAGGTCGCGCTGGCGCGTGGCCCCGTTGCAGGCGACCAGCAGCAACCGGTCCGCGGCGGTCGCCAGCGGGCCGAGCCGCAGGTTTTCCGTGAGCACGCCGCCGTCGAGGATCACCAGCTCGAACCGTCCTTTCACGCCGGCGAGGAACCGCGTGATGTTGTCGGGGGTGAGGGCATCGCGGAGGGGCTTCTCCGTGTCGCCGAGGCCGATCCGCCGCGCGCCCGACTTGGTATCGGTCTGGATCACCGCGTTCAGGCTCTGCTCGCCGCGAAGGACATCGAGAAGCCCTCCGGCGCTCGATCCGTCGGAGCGCAGGTCCGCATCGACCAGGAGCACCCGGTCACCGCGGCCGACCGCCACGGAGGCGAGCAGCCGGATCACGGCGCGCCGCTCGGCTTCGTCGGATTCACCCGAGGTCACCAGCAGCGCCAGCGAGGATCCAGCGCTGCTCGAGGTCGCCGCGAGGTGGTCGAGGGTGAAGCTCGCCGCGGCCGCGTTGGCCCCCCGCGGCCGCAGGCCCGGAATGATCGCCACGACCGGCGCGTTCGCGATCCACTCCAGTTGGCGCGGCGACAGCACCGTGGGCGCGAGGTATTCCCGGGTCAGCGCGAGGCCGGCGCCCAGGCCGAGCCCGCCCGCGAGCGCAGCCGCGATCAGGATCAACCGGGGCGGCCAGCTCGGATCCTGCGGGGGGCGGGCCGCGGTGATGATCCGGGCGTTCGAGCTGTCGATGCTGGTCTGCTCCTTGATCTCGCGGGCGCGCACCAGGAAGTTGTTGTAGACCGAACGCGACGCCTCCACCTCGCGCTCCAATTCCCGGAGCTGCACGGACGACTTGGCGGTGGACGCGGATTGCCGCTGAAGTCGCTCGAGCTCGGCCGTCAGGGTCCGCTCGTTCGACTGGGCCCGCTGGTACTCGGTCTCGGCTGCGCCGGCGATGCGGTTCAGCTCGGCGTCGATCAGCCGGCGCACGTCCTGCATCTGCGTGCGCACGGCGGCGATGAAGGGGTGGCGCTCGCCGAGGTTGGTGCGCAGGTCGGCTTCCTTGGCGGCAAGTTCGGCATATTGGCCGCGCAGGCGGTCGATCGCCGCCGACTGAACCGCCTCCGGCATCGCGCCGGACCCGATCGCGTTGCCCCGCGCATCACGAATGCCCTGCAGACGCGCCTTGGCCTCCGCCGTCCGGGCCCGGGCCGCGACGAGCCGGGCGTTCGAATCGGTGAGCTGCTGCTCGTTCACGAGCCGCCCGCTGGAGGTGATCAGTCCGTTCTGTGCCTTGTAATCCTCCAGCTTCTTGTCCGCGAGGCTGACGGCGCCGCGCAACTCGTCGAGGCGCCCGCGCAGATCGCCGGCGGCGCGCTTGGCGGCGTCGGAGCGGGCTTCCGTCTGGTCCACCAGATAGGCGTTGGCGATTGCATTGACGATGCGCGCCGACAGATCGGGATCCGTCGTGGTGACGATCACGTCGATCACGAACACCTTGTCGGCGCGCTTCACAGCGAGCTTGCGGCGCAGCTGGTCGAGCGCCCGGCCGCGCGGATCGGCACGTCGCTCCGGCTGCGGACCGGTGATCATCCCTCGCAGCGCGGCCAAGCCCCGGGCGAGGGCGGTGTCCTGCGGAATCCCGAAGCCCGGCTCCGAATCCAGGCCCACCTGGGCCACGGCACGCCCCAGCACCGCATCCGACTCGATCACCTTCACCTGGCTCTCGACCTGCGCGATGCCGCCGTCCGGGGAGAGCGCACCCGGATTGACGTCGTTGGAGACGACCTGCCGGTCCCGCGGGTCGATCAGGATCTGGCCGGCCGCCGTGTAGAGGGACGGCGTGATGAGCGCGTAGGCCAGAACTGCCAGGCCGAGCAGCAGGGCCGTGCCGAACACGAGTCCCTTGCGCCGCCACAGGATACGCCACAGGTCGCCGACCTCGGCGGTGGTATCCTGCCGGCGTGAGCCGGGCCGTTCGGTGTGCTGTGTCTGCACGGGAGCCAACCACGTCGCGACAGCGATGTTATGGTCCATCTGTGTCACGATCGGTCACCGTCGTCTCGATCTGGATCAGCCGTTGGCGGATCACGATCCACCCTGCAAGAGTCGCGCAGGCACTTGGCAAGCCCTCAAGACTGCGATCGCTCCCAGAAAGCGTGTGGTTTACTGAGAGGATGGTGAATATCCCAACCATGCGGAGCCGCTCTCTGTTGGGTTATGACTCCCGTTACGGTTCGAGGAGTAGATAGGAGCTGAGTTCGTTAACCGACGAAGCACCGCCCCGAGCGGGAGCGCGCATCGATGCATGTGAGAGTTCGACTCGACGGGGCGCGACCGCGTCGTTGGCATGCCGCTCTCCTGCGGCGGATCGCCGGCCTGCCCGGGATCCACGCCGTCAGCATCGACGATGCACCGGCACCGGCGGCTTGGCCCAGCGCGGCGGACCTGCTGTTCAAGCTCGAGGCGCTGGTCCACGGCGTGTCGCCGACGGGCTCGGACGACCTGCCCGTCGCCGAACTCGCCCCATGGCGCCGTGACGACTCCAAGCCGGATCTCGTGCTCGACCTCTGTGGCGACCGTCCCACCGGGGCCGCGACTTGGCAGCTCGCGTTCGATGGACGGCGTGGCGAAGAGGCTCTGCTCGCGAGCCTGCTCGCGGCTGCAGTGCCGCAGGTCGCTCTGGTCGAGGACGGGAGCGTTCTCGCCCAGGGCCGCCTCGGTTCGGACCGGCCGGGGATCGTGCTCGCCAGTTTCGACGACGCGCTGGCCCGCACGGTGACTCTGGTCACGGCGACCCTTCGGCAGCGGCTCACCGGACCCGGTGGCCGGCGCCAGACTGCCGCATGGTGCGACGGGACGGCAGCCCGCGGCCGCGCCCTGACGGTCCCGTCGCTCGGGGCGCGGGCGGCACGCATGCTGGCCGGTGCGCTCATCCACCGCCTGTATCGCATCTGCTACAACGCTCCCCACTGGCGGTGCGGCTGGCGCCCCCTGAACGGACCCGACCTGATCACCCTCGGGCGGCTTCCCGAAGCGACCTGGACCGTCCTGCCGGATGATGGCCGGCGCTTCTACGCCGATCCCTTTCCGATCGCCGTCGACGGCACAACGCACCTCTTCGTCGAGGATTTCCCGCACGCGACCGGCAAGGCGATCATCTCGACGGTTCGATTCGGCCCGGACGGCCCCGAGGGGACGCCCGTTCCGGTCCTGGAGGAGGCCCATCACCTCTCCTATCCGTTCGTGTTCGAGCGCGCGGGCAGCATCTGGATGGTGCCGGAAAGCTCCGCGGCCGGCACGGTCGACCTCTATCGCGCGACGCGCTTCCCCGGAGGCTGGGTCAAGGAGGCCACGCTCCTTGCCGGGGTGGTGGCGAGCGATGCGACGCTGGTCGAGCATGGGGGCCGCTGGTGGATCTTCGCCACCGTCCGCGACGCGGAGCGCGATGCCCCGGCCGGATGGGGGTCCTTCCACGACGCGCTCCACCTCTGGTCCGCGCCCGACTTTCTGGGGCCCTACACACCCCATCCTGCCAATCCCGTGCTCGTCGATCCATCCTTCGCGCGGCCCGCTGGCCGAATCGTCGCGCGCGGCGGACAGCTGATCCGCCCGGTCCAGGATTGCGCCAAGGGGTATGGCCGCGCCCTGGCGCTGGCCCGCATCGACCGCCTCGATCAAGAGAGCTTCGCTCAGTCCATCACCGCCCGCGTCACGACCGGCCCGACGTGGCCCGGCAGCCGCCTCCACACGGTGAATGCCGGCGGCGGGATCGAATGCATCGACGGGTCCGCCCGCGCGCCCCGACTCCGCGTGCCCTCCCGCTTCCGGCGCCCGCCCGCCCGGCCGCCCGAGCCGGTCCCGGGCACCGGGTTCCGGCAGCCGGACTGAGCAGCCCTCCGTCGGCCGGTCGCGCAGGAGCTGGAACCGACGGCGGCGCCATTTTCATTTCGCGCGGCCCTGGCGGGAACGCACTCGGCCCGCTACATGTTGGAGGCGGGGCTGCAGAGTTCGTCAGGAGCACTATCCCCGGGGCCTTATCGACTCCCTCGGGAGCTGTCCCTGGCCTCGTCCCTGGACCTGGCCAACACGGCGCCCACCTACGCTGTAGGTTTCCCGGGATCGATCCTCCAACGGCTCACGTGGCTCCGCACTCCCCTGATCTTCACACCAGCGCCGCTGGCGCCGCGCAAAAGGCGGATCTCCGTCGCGCGGCTCTCGCCGCCCGCGACGCCCTCGATCCGGCCACCCGGCAATCCGCCTCCGCGTCGATCGTGGGCGCGCTCCTGGCGCTGCCGGAACTCGCCGCGGCACAGCTGATCGGTGCCTTCTGGCCGATCCGCAGCGAGGTCGATCCACGTCCCGCCGCCAAGGGGCTGCTCGCCCGGGGCCAGCGGGTGGCTCTGCCGCATGTTACGCCGGATGGTCTCGTCTTCCGGGAATGGCGCGCCGGGGACGCGCTGGTCGCCGGCCGCTTCGGTCTCAGTGAGCCCGACCCGTCGCTTCCGCCCGTCGAGCCGGACGCGCTGATCGTGCCGCTCGCCGCCTTCGACCGATCCGGACAGCGCGTCGGCTACGGCCGCGGCTACTACGACGGCGCGATCAGCCGGTTGTCGCGCACCCACCCCGTCCTCACCGTCGGTATCGGCTTCGCCGCCCAGGAAGTGGCGCAGGTGCCGGCCGAGCCGCACGACCAACCACTCCGCTTCGTGATCACCGAGGCCGGTGTGATCCGCTGCGCCGGAGCGGCCTGACCGATGCGCCTGCTCTTCCTCGGCGACGTCGTGGGGCGTTCGGGCCGGATTGCGGTCTGCGAGCAACTGCCGCGCCTGCGCGAGCGCTGGCGCCTCGACTGCGTGGTCGTCAACGGCGAGAACGCGGCCGGCGGCTTCGGCATCTCCGAGTCGATCTGCGACGAGCTGATCCAGGCCGGCGCCGATGCCGTGACACTCGGCAACCACAGCTTCGACCAGCGCGAGGCTCTGGTGTTCATCGCGCGCCAGCCGCGGCTGGTGCGGCCGGCGAACTATCCGCCCGGAACCCCCGGCCGCGGCGCGACCGTCATCGAGACGCAGGACGGCGCCCGCGTGCTCGTGGTGAACGTGATGGGCCGGGTCTTCCTCGACGCCATGGACGATCCCTTCGCCGCCGTCGAGCGCGAGATCGACGCCTGCCCCCTCGGCGCGGCCGCCGATGCCGTGGTGGTCGACGTCCACGCCGAGGCGACCAGCGAGAAGCAGGCCTTCGGCCATTACCTCGACGGTCGCGCGAGCCTCGTGGTCGGGACCCACACGCACACCCCGACCGCCGACCACCGGATCCTGCCGGGTGGGACCGCTTACATGTCGGATGCGGGCATGTGTGGCGACTACGATTCGGTGATCGGCATGCAGAAGGACGAGCCGATCCGCCGCATGATCCAGAAGACGCCGGGCTCCCGCTGGGAGGTTGCCGGCGGGGAGGGGACCCTCAGCGGTATCGCCGTGGAGCTGGATGCGCGCGGCCTCGCCACGCAGGTCGCCGCGGTCCGTCTCGGGCCGCATCTCGAGGAGAGCCGGCCGCATTTCTGGGACTGACACGCACGCCACCGCAGGGGACGCGGGTTCGGTGGAGGTGCACGCGTCGTCGACGGGGCTGGCCCCGTTTCCGTTCGCAACGCGATGGGGAACGCTTCCACCGTGGCCTGTGCGTGACTTGATCGCGTGCGGGCCCCACCCCACAGTGACCGCGACGGGCGCCGCCGGCGACCCCACCTCGAGATCAGGCTAGAGCGACCGATGGCCGCCCGCGATACCGGCGAAGACAGGAGAGCGCCGCTGGCACGGCCCGGGATCTATCTCGGACGGATGCTGGTCTTTTTGACCCTGGTCGGTTTCCTGGCCTTCATCCTGTTCAAGCAGATCACCCCGGCCTTCCTGGCCAATCCCGGGCTCAACGGCCTCATCCTGGGCGTGCTGCTGATCGCGGTGCTGATCGCGTTCGGACAGGTGATCCGGCTTTACCGCGAAACCACCTACGTCAACGCCGTGGCGCGGGGTGCTCAGGCCAAGCGGCCGCCGGCCCTGCTCGCGCCCATGGCACCGATGATCACCGCCCGCGCCGCCGGGGCGACCCTGCCGGGTACCGCGGGCTATCTCGACACCATCGCGGCGCGCCTCGACGAGGGGCGCGAGATCCTGCGCTACATCGCCGGCATCCTCATCCTGCTCGGCCTCCTCGGCACCTTCTGGGGCCTGATCGACACCCTCTCGGCGGTGGGGGGCGTGATCAAGGGCATGCGCGGCGGCGGCGATGCCGGCGTGATGTTCGACGAGCTGAAATCCGGCTTGGCGGTTCCGTTGTCGGGGATCGGCCTCGCCTTCTCGGCTTCCCTGTTCGGTCTCGCCTCGTCTCTGATCACCGGCTTCCTGGAACTGCAGGCGGGCCAAGCCCATGCCCGGTTCCACAACGAGCTCCAGGATTGGCTGATGTCCGGCGAGACCGTCGCCGGGACGCCGGCCCTGGCGGCCGGGCCGAGCCTCGGGTCCATGGAGTTGAAGGAGGCCGTGGATCGCCTGACCGCCATGGTGGCGGAGGGCGGGAGCAGCCGCGCCGCCACACTGGCCATGACCAACCTCGCCGAGGGCATCCAGGGCCTCGTCCAGCACATGCGGGCCGAGCAGCAGATGATCCGCGACTGGGTCGAGGCGCAGGCGAGCCGCGAGCGCGAGTTGAAACAGGTGCTCGACCGGCTCGGGCGGGAGCGGGTCTAATGGCTTCCAGGGCGGCGCGCTCCCGGCACAGCCTCAACGTCTGGCCCGGCTACGTCGACGCGCTGGCGACGCTGCTGCTGTCCGTCGTGTTCCTCCTGACGGTGTTCGTCGTCGGGCAGTTCTTCCTGTCCCAGGAGCTGACCGGTCGGGACGAGACCTTGGCCAAGCTCAATCGCCAGATCGCGGACCTCACCGATCTGCTGGCTCTGGAGCGTTCGAACCGCCGCAGCCAGGAGGATGAAGCTCGCAACCTTCGCACGACGCTGGCCGGGGTCGAGAGCGAGCGCGATCAGGCCAAGTCCCAGGCCGAGGCCGCCACCGTCAGCCAGGGCGCGGCAGCCCCACTCGACAGGCAACTGGAGGTCGAGCGCGGTGCCACGAAGCGGGCTTTGTCCCAGATCGATCTCCTGAACGAGCAGATCAGCGCCATGCGCCGCCAACTGGCGGCGCTGGAGGATGCGCTGGCCGCCTCCGAGAGCCGTGATCGCGAGTCCCAGGCGCGCATCGCGGAACTCGGCAGCCGTCTGAACGTGGCGCTGGCCCAGAAGGTCCAGGAACTCGCCCGGTACCGCTCGGACTTCTTCGGACGGCTCCGGCAGATCCTCGGCAACCGCTCGGACATCCGCGTGGTCGGCGATCGGTTCGTGCTGCAATCCGAGGTGCTGTTCCCGGGGGGCTCCGCCTCTCTGAAGCCCGAGGCCGGCCCTGAACTCGACCGGATTGCCGGCGCGATCTCCGATCTCGCCAGGGAGATCCCGGCGGATCTGCCCTGGGTGCTGCGGGTCGACGGCCACACCGACGCGCGCCCGATCTACACGCCGCAATTCCCCTCGAACTGGGCGCTCTCGGCCGCCCGCGCCATCGCGGTGGTGCAGTATCTCGCCGGGAAGGGCATCCCGCCGCAGCATCTCCTGGCCGGCGCCTTCGGCGAGTTCCAGCCCCTGGATACCGGTGCCACCGAGGAGGCCTATGGCCGCAACCGGCGGATCGAGATGAAGCTCACGGAACGATAGGCCGAGCCACGGCAGCCCCTCGGCGGATCGCGGCTCCCGAGCTCGAGGCTGCGGATGCTGGAATGGCTTCGAGGTATTCCGGAATGATCGGGATGCTTGGCCTTGAGGTGTGCAGGATCTCACTCTGAGATTACGGTGTCCAGAGCAAATGACGGTCGGGAATAGGCGGGGTTGGTCTGGAAAATCATCCGCGGGCGCGTCGCAAGCTTGAGGGATTGCCCGAGAGGGTTTGGGTTAACCAAGAATTATCTTTGTGAAAGCATGGTGCCGGCGTTCTGAGAGGGATGCGGCCGATGTCAAAATCCAACCACTCCCAGAGCGCCAGGGGCCCGTGGACGCCTGCCGCCGGCCTGGCCGCGCAGCGTGAGCCGGAACGATACGTCGGGTCGCGTGCGGACGCCTCCGAAGACGCGCAGGCGATCGCGGCGGCCATGCGGGTTTTCGAGGAGGGGTTGAGACAGCTGACGGCGTTCGGGCCGGCGGCGGTCCCGGAGCGCAGCACGCGGGAGGACCTGACCGGCCTGCTGGCCTCGATCGCCGAGCAGACGAGCCTGATGGCGCTTCGGGCCTCGATGAAGGCGAGCCGCGCCGACGCGGCCGGACGAGGCTTCGCAGTCGCCGCCGCCGAGGTGCGGAGCTTGGCCGGACAGATGTCGCGTGCGACGGAGACGCTCGTGTCTCAGGTCGGTCTGATCCAGGCTGCCGCGGAGCGGTCGCGGGACGCCACCGCCGCCGGAGAATGCGCGAAAGCCTCCACGACCTGACGCCGTGACGCGGATGCGCGCGGCGCCTGCGGAAAGGCCGCGCGTCAGCCCGCCAGGGCGTCCTTGTAGGCGAACACCCCCGGGGTTCCCCCGGTCATCAGGAAGAGCACCGCCGCACCGCTCGGATAGAGGCCGGCGCGCACGTCGTGGAGCAGGCCCGCGAAGGCCTTGCCGCTGTAGACCGGATCGAGCAGCCGGCCCTCGTGGCGGGCCATCAAGCGGACCGCCTCCAGCATGCCCTCCGTGGGAATGCCGTAGCCGGAGCCGCGGTGGCGCCCGTCGAGGTTGATGTCGTCCGGGGTCACGCGCCGCTCCAACCCCATCAGCGCGAGGGTGGCGTTGGCCTTCTCCAGCACCTCCGCCCGGGCGCGGCTCTCCTCGGCGAGCACCGCGAAGGACTTCGCGAGCCGGGGGTCGAGGTCCATGGCGGCGAGCCCCGCCACCAAGCCGGCATGGGTGCCGGCGCTGCCGTTGGCGGTGATGATCTGCGCGAAATCCAGGCCGAGCGCTTCCGCCTGCGCCAGGATCTCGGCCGCGGCATTCACGTAGCCGAGGCAGCCGGTCGGGCTCGATCCGCCGGACGGAAAGACGTAGACGCCGCGGCCCGTCCCGCGGAGTTCGATCGCCCGCGCCTCGGCGGCAGCCACGGAATCCGCATCTCCAGGCAGTTCATGGACCTTGGCGCCGAACACGTCGTCGAGCAGGCGGTTGCCGTTTCCGGTGTAGTCCGGATCTTCGCGCGGAACGCTCCGGGTCAGGAACAGCTCGCAGGCGAGACCGGCCCGGGCCGCGGCCGCGGCGGTGAGCCGGGCGTGGTTCGACTGGATCGCTCCCACGGTTACCACCGTGTCGGCCCCCTCGGCGCGGGCTGCACCCAGCAGGTATTCCAGCTTGCGGAGCTTGTTGCCGCCGAGCCCGATCCCCGCCACGTCGTCGCGCTTCACGAAGATCCGCACGCCGTTGAGCGCCCCACCGAGGTGGCGCGTCAACCCGTCGAGCGGCTCGATCAGTGTCGGAAGCGTCAGGAGCGGCAGGCGCGGGAAGCGCGTGAGATCGAGGGTCGGCATGCCGACGCTTCTACACCGCGGCCGAGCCCCTGTCCCGGTCTACTCCCCGGCCGGCAGCCGCTCGGCCCGGATACGAGGCTCCTTCCCGCGCGCGGTCTCGTCCAGCGCGTCGGTGAACTGCAGGTTCGCGAGCTGCGCGTAGAGCGCGCCCTGGGCCAGCAGGCTCTCGTGGGTCCCGGTCTCGACGATGCGACCATCGTCAAGGACGAGGATCCGGTCCGCCGCGCGGATCGTGGCGAGGCGGTGGGCGATCACCAGAGTGGTGCGGCCCTGCATCAGCGTGTCGAGGGCGGCCTGCACCGCGCGCTCGGATTCCGCGTCGAGCGCCGAGGTCGCCTCATCGAGCAGCAGGATCGGTGCATCCTTCAGAATGGCGCGGGCGATGGCGATGCGCTGCCGCTGGCCGCCCGACAGCGTCACGCCGCGTTCACCCACCTGGGTCGCGTAACCCTGCGGCAGGGCGGCGATGAAGCCGTGCGCGTTGGCAAGCTCGGCCGCGCGCCGCACCTCCGCCTCGCCGGCGTCGGGGCGCCCGTACCGGATGTTCTCGGTGACGCTGCCGGAGAACACCACCGGGTCCTGCGGAACCAGGGCGATGCGGGCGCGCAGGGCCTCCGGATCGACCTGCGCGATGTCGGCGCCATCCACCCGGATCCGGCCGCCCTGCGGGTCGTAGAAACGCAGCAGCAGCTGGAAGACCGTGGTCTTGCCGGCCCCGGAGGGACCGACGAGGGCGATGCGCTCGCCGGGCGCCGCCGCGAAGGCCAGGCCGTCCAGGGCGGCATGGCCGGGTCGCGTCGGATAGGCGAAGCGCACGGCCTCGAACTCCACGGCGCCGCGTGCGGGCACCGGCAGCGGAAGCGCGGGGGAGGGCGCGCGGATCGCGGGCTCCGTGGCGAGGATCTCGGTGAGCCGCTCCGCGGCCCCGGCCGACATCGCGAGGTCGCCGTACACCTCCGAGAGCTGGCCCAGCGCCCCGGCGCCGAAGACGGCGTAGAGCACGAATTGCGAGAGTTCGCCGCCGCTCATGGAGTGGTTGAGGACGCCCTGCGCCCCGTACCACATCACCCCGACCACCGAGGCGGAGATCAGGAAGATCGCCACGCCGGTCAGCAGGGCCCGCGCCCGGATCGAATCGCGGGCCGCCGCGTAGGCGTCCTCGGACGCCGCGGCGAAGCGGGCCTCCGTCATGGCCGAGCGCCCGAAGGCCTGCATGATCCGCACGGCTCCCACCGCCTCGGCGGCGTAGGCGGACGCATCCGCCAGACGGTCCTGCGCGGCCCTGGAGCGCCGGCGCACGCCCCGGCCCGAGATGATCAGCGGGAACACGATCAGCGGAATCGCCGCCAGCACCATCACGGAGAGGCGGGGGCTCGTGATCACCATCATGGCGGTGGCGCCCACGAACAGGAACAGGTTCCGCAGCAGGATCGAGACCGAGACGCCGAAGGCCGACTTGATCTGCGTCGCGTCGGCCGTGAGACGCGAGACGATCTCCCCCGACTGCGCGCGGTCGAAGAAGGCGGGATCGAGGATCGTCAGACGGGCGAAGACGGCGCTGCGCAGGTCCGCCACCACGCGCTCGCCGAGCGTCACCACCGTGTAGACGCGCGCCGCGCTCGACAGCGCGAAGGCCGCCACCACGCCGAGCAGGGCCAGGAAGTAGGCGTCGATCACCTCCGAGCCGTCGACGGTGAAGCCGTGGTCGATCACGCGGCGCATGGCGATCGGCACGACCAGCGTCGAGGCCGAGGCACAGATGAGGGCGACGAGTCCGGCGGCGATCCGCCCCCGGTAGCGCAGGGCAAAGGGCATCAGCGGCCGAAGCGCGCTCAGCGGGGCTTTGGGCCGACCTTCGGCGGCCTTGGTCTTACGGGCCATCACGCCTCACGTGTCAGTCCCCCCATCCGGTCCGCGGCGCTTGTGACCGGAGAAAGCCTGCGGTATACGCCGCCGCTCATCCGATTGCGTGTGTTCAATGGCCGCGGGCCGCCACCACGGTCGGCTTGGACGTGCCGTTGCCACGAACCAGCGGTTCGGTGCAACCGGTGATATCTTCCGCATTCCGGGCCGGGCGGCGCCTCCTGCGCTTCCCGCCGGCGTGCCAGATCAGGGACCAAAGGTCATGGCGAAGGACGCGGCCGCAAAGGCCAAGGGGACCGAGCACCCCGACTACCACTTCATCAAGGTCGTGATGACCGACGGTACCGAGTACCAGACCCGTTCGACCTATGGGAAAGAGGGCGATACCCTCAACCTCGACATCGACCCGCTGACCCATCCGGCCTGGACCGGCGGTGAGCAGAAGATGCTGGACCGCGGCGGTCGCGTCTCGCGCTTCAACTCGCGGTTCGGCAACCTCGGCAAGCGCTGAGCGATCGAGACAGCGCGCCGCCCCTCGGGACGGCGCGGCCGGAACGGGCGGCCCTCCGGGGCCGCCCGTTTTTCGTTGCGGCACCGTGTGGCGGAGAGGCGCGCCTCCGGGCCGCTCGCTTCCGGGCCGGCGCCCTCAGCCGTCGGCCATCCGGAACGCCATCCGCAGCAGGCCCTGCTGCTGCGCCACCGGGCTCTCCACCGGCGCCGGCGTCGGGCGATCCTCGGTGATCAGCGAATCGAGGTGCAGGATCCGGGTGTGAAGGCGCCTCGCCCGCTGGATCAACTGCTGGAGGCGGACCGGCAGCTGGTTGAAATCCTGCGGCTTCGACGGCTCGGAGCTGCCGAGCTTGACGCGATGCTTCTCTAGGAGCGCCTCCGCCGGGGTCATCTCGCCTTCGGCAACGGCGCGCTGCACGAGCAGCCAGGAGGCGATCTGCATCAGCAGTGTCGTCAGGCGCATGCTCTCGGTCGCGTAGCTCAGCGTCGCGTCGCGGGAAACGAGGCGGGACTCGTCGCGACCTTCGCCGTCGAGGTAGGCGGCCGTCTCTTCGACGAGCGTCATCCCTTCGCGGAACAGCGTCTTGAAGGCGTCCGAGTGGACGTAGGACTTGCCGAAATCGACCCAGTCTCGGTCGTCCCGGAACGTGACATCGAAGCCGTTCATCTGCCTCTCCTGTGCCGTCCGACGGCCCTGTCCGTGCGAAACTGGGACGCTGCGTCCCTGGCTGTCCGACGACGCAGCAATCCTAGCGCCGATCGGCGGCGACATCAGGGTTCATCCTTTTTTAACCTTAATATCGCGCCTGCGGCCAACTTAAGACCGCTGTAGGCGGATGCCACTGCGCCGCGACGAGGCCCCGATAGGGCTGGATTGGCCGCATCGGCCCGTCCTGAGCGGGAGGCACGTCGCGGGGGGATCTCCGCCGCGCTATGGCATCCCTGCCACAGGTCGTGGCGCGCGGCCGTCGCCCAGCGGCCGGATCCCGCTGCCGCGTGCGCTTGCGCACCGCGGTGCCATATTCCGGCCCCTTCGATAGGGAGTCTTAACGGCAGACCGACACCGTGGCGCGGAGACAAGCCGTCCCCGCCACAATCTGACGAACTCCGGACCAGAGCCAGCGACCGATGCGCATGAAGGCACAAAACCGGTTCACCGCCCTGTTGAGCGTCGCCGCCCTCGGCACGCTCGGCTTCGGCGCCGCCGAGGCGCGCGACCAGGGCAATTACGCCCAGGCCGAATGGGCGCAGGACTACGCCTCTCCCGCCGGCATGCAGGTCCAGCGCGAGACCGTTCCGATCCTCTCGCCTCAGACGGTGACGGCGACCGAGCAGATGGTCGATCGCTACAAGGACATCGTCACCCGCGGCGGCTGGCGCGCGGTCTCCGGTGCCGAGCATCTGCGGATCGGCTCACGCGGCCCGGCCGTGGCCGCCGTCCGCCAGCGCCTCATCGTTACGGGCGACCTCGATCAGGCGGCCGGTGGTTCGGGCGTGTACGATTCCTACGTCGCAGCCGGCGTGAAGCGCTTCCAGGCCCGCCACGGCCTGAGCCAGACCGGTACGATGAGCCTCGCCACCCAGCAGGCCATGAACGTGACCGCCGACGTGCGGCTGCGTCAGCTGGAGACCAACGTGGTGCGCCTGCGCTCCTATTCGGGTGATCTCGGCCGCCGCTTCGTCATCACCAACATCCCCGCCGCGCTGGTGGAGACGGTGGAGAACGGTCAGGTCGTCACGCTCCACGCCGCGGGCGTAGGCAAAATCGACCGCCAGTCGCCAATCATGAACACCAAGGCGACGCAGATCAATTTCAACCCGACCTGGACGGTCCCGGCTTCCATCGTGAAGAAGGACCTGATCCCGAAGATGCAGAAGGATCCGAACTACCTCACGGACAACAAGATCCGCATTCTCGGGAACGGCCAGGAGATCTCGCCGAAGTCGGTGAACTGGTTCTCCGACGAGGGCACGCGCTATACCTACCGGCAGGATTCGGGCGCCGACTTCAATTCGATGGGCATCGTGCGCATCAACATCCCGAATCCCTACGGCGTGTTCATGCACGACACGAACACCAAGGGTGTGTTCGGCGACGATTTCCGCTTCATCTCCTCGGGCTGCGTCCGCGTCCAGAACGTGCGCGAGTACATCACTTGGCTCCTCAAGGACACGCCCGGCTGGGGTCGCCAGCAGGTCGAGGAGGCGATCGAGAGCGGCAAGCGCATCGACGCCAACATCGCACAGCCGGTGCCAGTCTACTGGACCTACATCACTGCGTGGTCGACCCCGGACGGCCTCGTGCAGTTCCGGGACGACATCTACAAGCGCGACGGCGTGAACGTGCCGTCGACCATCGGTGCCCCGACTCCCGTCGCGAGCGCCGAGCCTGTGCCGCAGAGCTTCGAGCCCGGCGACGAGGAGTAATTCTCACCGCCGCGTGACGGCGCCGCGCTCCGGTGCAGCGTTCCGAGGCCCGCATCTCCGCCGAGATGCGGGCCTCGCGCGTTGCGGATCGCTTCTGTCATCCGGCCGTCAGACAGATCTGCTTGGCCGCAGGCGACAGCGCGATCGGCTCGCCAGCCGGACGCCGCGTTGCGTTGCGTTGCAGGAGCAGCCCATGTCGCGTGATACCGCATCCGGAGTCGGACGCCTCACCCGGCGGGAGACCGTAGCCGGCCTGGCCGGCCTAGGGCTGGCCCGCGGGGCGCGCGACGGCGGAGGAGGCCGCGGAGGCCACCGGGATCGTCTGGGCGACCGGCCTCGCCGGGGTGGACCGCGTCCCGCTGCCCGGCGTGCTGGTCTCCAACGGGCGCGAGGTCGTGCGCACGGACGCGCAGGGCCGCTACCGCCTGCCGCTGGAGGGGGACGGCGCGATCTTCGTGATCAAGCCGCCGGACTACGCCCTGCCGCGCGACGTCGACAACGTGCCGCGCCACTCCTACGTCCATCAGCCCGGCGGAACGCCGGTCGACCTGGGTCTCCGCTACCGGGGCGTCGCCCCGACCGGACCGCTGCCGGCCTCGATCGACTTCACCCTGACACGGACCGAGGAGCCGACGGAGTTCGACGTCCTCCTGTTCACCGATCCCCAGCCCGAGAGCCGCACCGAGCTCGACCACGTGCGGGATACCGCCGTCGCCCGCGCGATGGCGATCCCGGCGGCGTTCGGCCTGACCACTGGCGACGTTTTGTTCGACGACCTGTCGCTCTACGGCCGGTCCAACCGCATCGTGGGCCAGATCGGCGTGCCCTGGTACAGCCTGCCGGGCCACCACGACCTCAACATGCAGGCCCCGGATGCCCGCTACAGCCGCGAGACCTGGAAGCGGGTGTTCGGGTCGCCGACCTACGCGTTCCAGCAGGGGCGCGCGTGGTTCGTCCTGCTCGACAATGTCGAGTGGCTCGGTCCGCCGGTTCCCCTCGGCGCAAACACCTATCGCGGACGGGTCGGCGAGCGCGGCCTCGCCTTCCTCCGCAACCTCCTGGCCGAGATCCCGCGGGACGCCCTGATCGTGCTCGCCATGCACATCCCGCTCTTCACCGACACGGCGCCGGACGACGCGCGCGGGACGACGACCGACCGGGCCGCGCTCCTCGATCTGCTGGGCGGGCGCAGGGTCCTGAGCCTTGCCGGGCATACCCACACCACCGAGCACCACTATCCGGCCAAGGGCCACCACCACCATGTCCTCACGGCCGTCTCGGGCTCATGGTGGAGCGGCCCGGACACGCGCACCGGCATCCCATCGGCCGACAGCCGCGACGGTACGCCCAACGGCTTCCACGTGCTGTCGATCCGCGGCAACGACTACACCACGCGCTACGTCCCGGCGCAGGGTCAGCCGGACGAGACGATGCGCATCCTGTTCGAGAGCGAGGCGCGCGCCGGCGCGGTGGAGGTGATCCGTCACACCCGGCCCCTGCAGGGCCTGCGGCCGTCGGTCGCCCAGGACGCGCTCGCCGATACGACTGTGGTGGTCAACGTTTTCGACGGCGGTCCACGAACGCACCTCACGCTTCGGATCGGAGGCCGCGCCCCGCAGGCGCTGGCGCGGACTCGTCGCCTGGATCCGTTCGTCGCCGAGCTGTTCCAGCGCTACCCGGAGACCAAGAAGGGCTGGGTCCAGGCAATACCGTCGTCCCACATCTGGACGGCGCGGCTGCCGGACGACCTCGCACCGGGCGTTCATCGCGTCACGGTTGAAGGCGTCGACGAGTACGGCCGCCCGATCCGCGCCAGCGCCGTGCTGGAGGTCGCCGGCGAGCGGGGGCGCGGCTGACGGAACCGGTCGGGCTGCCGGAAGGCGGACACCGTGGCCGCCTTCCGCGAACCCCTCGATGACGTTCGCGCGGACGGCGTCCCGGTCGTCGGATA
>Ga0160428_1000444_pt1 | contig 46780 bp, 33 predicted proteins | sample SolpanmetagenomM_FD_108198 | JGI IMG/M metagenome (GOLD analysis project Ga0160428, IMG submission 108198) | Solar panel surface microbial communities from Lawrence Berkeley National Laboratory, California, USA - M | ecosystem: Engineered > Built environment > Solar panel > Unclassified ... | reverse complement strand
CAAGCCGGGCTGCGACACCATCAAGGTCACCCAGGGCCGCTTTGACAAACGCCTCTAATCTCTTTCTCCTTTTCTCTCCTTTTCCCCTTTTTGCATGAAGCACCTTTTTACCTGCTTGCTGGGCGGCCTGTTGCTGGCTACCCCCACCCTGGCCCAGCGGGTAGCGGCGCCCCCGCCCGCTGACCCTGTCCGCCAAAAGCTTGACGCCATCTTTGTCAACCTCGACCGCAGCCAGGTGCCCACCGGCCGCCTGCTCGAAGCCGCCGTGCCCCTAGCGTACCTGCCGGGCTTCGATGGTGTTCTGCACGACTCGGCCCGCACCGATATCGATGGCTTCCGCCTGCTCTACGCCACGGCCCTAAGCGCCCACCTATACGGCGACGAAACTCTGCCTACGCTGTCCGATTTCAACCAGAGCCTGCAAGCGGCGGCTCCTACCGCCCCGGCGCAAGCTATTCCCGTAGCCGTGCAGTACGTCAGCTACAACTTCCTGCGGCCCGACGCCGAAACGGCCGGCCTCGTCTCCTTGCAAAACGAGCAGCTCCTCGACGTGCCCGACCGCTTGGAAAGCCCCTACCTGCCGGCCGTGCTCTTTGCCGCTGCTCCCGAGCGCAGCTACGCGGCCAGCACCACCGTCTCGCTCGTGCTGCCCCGCAGCCTTTACCTGGCCAGCGGTGCCCGCAACGACTCTCCCACGCCCTACCTCGACCTGGGCGATGGTCAGGGTTACCGGACCGCTACCTGGGACCAGCCCCTGCGCACTACCTACGGCACCGGGGGCACCAAGCGGGTAAAAGTAAAGCTAGTTTATAGTGGCCGAAGCGCGTTTGGCGACGCCATCATGCGCAACGAAATCCGCGAAAGCTGGTTCGACCTCACTGTGCTAACGGGCGCTTCCGGCAGCTACAGCGCTTCGGCCAGCGCAGCCGGCGCTACCTCGGCCCGCTACAACCCCGGCAGCCCCGATACCCCGCTCGACCCGGCGCAGGGGTTCGACTGGACAGTTGACCCCACTGTCGATAATCCCGGCCCTACCGACTATACCCATCATCGTGGCGCTTTGGTCAATGTCCGCTACGGGCAGGGCCATACTAGTGTCGTCAAGCCTTTTATCGTGGTAGAAGGGTACGATACTTCGCTTATAGCACCGCACTTGGTGGGAAATAACAATCAGAACAACAGTATTTACTCATTTTTGATTTCAGCTACAACTCCAGGTTCTTTCGACTTCAACGACGCGCTGCAAACCGCTGGTTACGACCTCATCTACATTGATTTTCGCGATGGGGCGGATGATATCCGGCGCAACGCGTTTCTCTTCGAGCAAGTGGTGCGCCAGGTCAACACCTGGAAGCAAAACGCCGGCAGCACCGAAAAGAACGTCGTGATGGGCGAAAGCATGGGGGGGCTTGTTTCCCGCTACGGCCTGGCCCACCTAGTGCGCAGTGGCTACGACCCCCAAACCCGCCTGCTAGTGCTGCACGACAGCCCCAGCGCGGGGCCAACAGCCCGATGGGCTTGCAGGCCCTCACGCGGCAAACCAATTTCCCGATTGCTCTCACGGCTGGCTTTTTTACGGGTGGCCCCCGGGTACAAACCACCAGCGAGTTTAGCGATAAAGTCAGAGAGGGGTTAGTAGTACTTTCAGCGCCAGCCACCAAGCAGCTCGCCATAAAGAGCGTCACGGATATCACGAGCGGCTACGACGACAACACCTTCATCGATGGCCCTTACAAGGACATGGTGGACTTTTCTGCCACTGGCGGCACCCCGGCAACTTTTCCCACCATCGTGGCCACGAGTGATGGCTCGCAGTGCGGCCGGGCTCAGAATGCAGCAGCTTATCAGGAACTGACGCGCGACGACCACGCCGGAATTTTTGGAGCCTCTTATATAGTGCGGGCCGGTTTTCAGGACGAGGCCGTGGCGAATGCGCTACCCGCTTATGGCCAGCAGAACCGCATTGCCCACTTGCGCGTGTGGTTTACCATCCGGGTGTTGTGGCTACGGCTGGATATTGACCTCCTCAATCGCAACTACACCTCGCCCGCCAACACGCTACCCTACGAAACGCTGCCCGGCGGCACTACCAACCTGCACGACCAGCAAGACCTGACTAAAAATTACGACCACGCCTTTTTGGGTTTCTGGACGGTATTTGCCAACACCAGCCTTTACGACGGGGGCATCTGCTTCGTGCCCAGCTACAGCGCCCTCGATGTGCCCACCGTGACTACTGCCACGGCCTACGCTAAGTACGTCAACGGGATTACCGACAACCCCAGCACGCCCCGCGTGGCGCGCTTCATTGCGCAGGAGCCGGTCAGCAGTTCGCAGCTCAACGCGCCGCATATCCGCTTCACGGCCCGCAACAGCGAGTGGGTATTCAGCCAGATGCAGCAAGACCTGACGAAAGCGGCGCAGGTAGCCTGCTCGGCGGAATGTAGCCCCACTGTCACGTATAGCGTCGCGGGCCCTACCAAGCTGTGCGCGGGAACCAGCGGCACGTACAGCATCACCAATCTGCCGAGCGGAGCGCAGGTGCAGTGGAGTGTATCGCCCAGCGGGCAAGTAACGCCCGGCACGGGCACGGGGGCTAGCTTCACCATCAGCCCCACGGCCAGCTTTGCGGGAGGCTACGTCACGGTAAGCGCGCAAGTCAGCGGGTGCAGCGGCCCCACTACTATCTCGCAGCGCGTGGACCTAGGCCAGGGCTCGTTAGTTATCAACGATGGTCAGCAAGGCAGTAGCTGCGCCGAGCCTGCGGCCACGTTCACCATCACGGCGGGATACGACCCCTATAGCACTTATACCTGGCAAACCAATCAGGGCCGCATCACGGCCGGCCAGGGCAGCAATCAAATTACCGTTTCGGACCTGCCCTACCAAACCTACCAGCTCCAGGTGTCCGTCACGGCTAAGGCTACCTGCCCCGGCGCCCCAGATGCGCAGCAAACCTATGCGCACGACTACTATACTGCCTCTCCCGATGGCACCACGTGCGTTAGCCTGGGGGCCTGGCCGGCCTCCGCACCCACTGCCACGCTCTTCCCCAACCCAGCTAATGAAACGGTAGCGGTGGCCGTAGCCGGCAGCCCGGCGGCCAGCGCCGGCCCGGCGGCGCCCCTACTCGTGCGCCTCTACGACAGCTACGGCCAGTTGCGGCTGGAGCAGGCGGGCGATACCCGGACGGGGATGCACCTCGCCACGGCCACGCTGCCGGCTGGCCTCTACGTAGTGCACATCCTACAAAATGGGACGGTAATAGACCGCCAGCAGCTCCAGATTCGGCGGTAGGTGGCGGGGATAAGGGAAGAAATTGGCGGGGCCGGCAGGCTTTTTTAGGCCCTTGACCTGCCACGTAGCAGGCTATCAGCGCCCGCATACACGGGCATTTACTACACCTTATGCTTGAATCCCGTAAAGCGGGTGGATTTGCCTAAGCTTGTGGCTGGGCAGCCTCGCGCACCGAACTGCACTACTACATGCGCCCCAGCGGGGCCACACTCCGCAAGAGCAAGGCATAGGCTGTGGGTGCCTGCCCAAACAGGACAACGACCTTCGGAAAGACTGTTACGGTCTTTCCGAAGGTCGTTGTCCTGTTTGGGCAGGTTCTAATGACCATAGTCTGCAAGTTGGGTTAGCTCACTCGCGGCTGGCACGCCCACTACCAACGCGACACCCCACTGCCCGTACTTTTCAGGGCGCAGGCACTGCTTGCCTAGCTTAGCCAACTGCGGTAGGCAGCCCCAAGCTTTTAGCTGAACCTGAAAATCTTAGCTCACGCAAAGGCTCTGGATGGGTATCAAAAGCCAGGGACTGCAAAAAAACGCGGGGTGACCTAGGGGGAAACGCGTTGGGAAGTGTACTACCGCCGACGATTGCTACTCCCCGGCAGTCAGGCGGGCAACCCAGCGGCTTGCCCGCCCGCTCCCTGTCTTTTCCCACCCATTTTTCCAAGCATGAGAAAAACCCTACCCCTCCTCCTGGCTGGCTGCCTGGCGCTGGGCACCGCGCACGCCCAAACGGCCGTGCGCTCGGCGCTGATTGACTTCGGCGTCAACGATGGCACCAACGGCAACAGCACGCCCAGCCCCGACGCCAACGGCAGCTATTGGAACAACGTGCTGAACGTGACCGGCGTAGCCGACACGTTTCGGCTGGTTGATAAAACCAACGTGCCCACCGGCATCAAGCTCAAGGTGGGCGCCAACTTCCTCACCAATGGCATTGCCACGGGCGGGCTACTGGCCCCGAGCGCGGCGCTGCTGGGCGAGTTTGCCGTTGCGACGGCCACGCAGGATTATTTCTTTGTGCAGGGCACCGGCGCTACCAGCACGGGTACGCTGCGCATGAGCGGCTTCGACCGCAGCAAGCGCTACGTGTTTCACGTGTTTGGCAGCCGCCAGGCCACGACCGAGACGCGGGTGTCGCAGTTCAAATTCACAGGGGCGACTACCAGCACCATCACCCAAACCACCACGGGCCCTAACGTGGGGGCCAACGCCTACCCCGGCAACAACAACACCATCACCAAGTCGGACACGATTATGGCCGATGGCAACGGCGTTATTCAGCTGGAGCTGAGCAAGGCGTCGGGCTCCTACGCCTACCTCAACCTGATGCGGGTAGACATTTTGCCGGCCCGCGCCACGGCCGCCATCACGGCCTTCCAAAACCCCGGCTTCGAGCTGGGCAACTTTACTTTCTGGACAGCGGTGGGGCGCGGGGCGGCTCCGGTCAACACCATCAGCACCACGACCAAGCACGCGGGCACCTACGCCGCCCAGCTTTCGGGCGGCAGCCTCAGCCTGGAGCAGCAGATTACCTACCTCAGCACCATCGGCACGACGGCCCAGAAACTGAGCGGCTACTTCTACGTGCCGGCCACGGCGGGCCTCCAGGGTAGCCAGTCGGCCCGGCTCGATTTGCTGTACTACAGCAGCACCAACACCCTCCTGGGGCAGTTCAAGTCCGACTCGGTGCGGGCCACCTCGCCCACCGGCACCTGGGTCAAGCTCGAAGCCACCGGCACCATCCCCACCGGCACGGCCTTCGTGAAGGGGGCAGTGGTGTGGCGCAATACCACCGGGGCGGCCGGCAGCTTCTTCTTTGATGACTTGCTGCTCGAAGGCTACGTGGCCCCCATCCCCACTAACCCCTTGAAGCTGGTGTACATGGGCTCGTCGGTACCCTCGGGCACGGGCGCTACCAATGGCTTTGGCTACACCGCCATGTACTCGGCGCTGCTCACCCAGCGCAATAACACCGGCCTCGGCCAGCCGTGGGTGTCGGCCAACATCAGCATCCCCGGCAACAATACCGTGGCCGTCATCAACCGCTACGCCACCGACCTGCTCCCCCAGCACGCCAAGTACGTCGTGTTTGCGCTGGCCCTGGGCAATGAGGGCATCCTGGGCGGCGGCCAGCCCATTTTCGACCAGTTTCGCACCAACATGATTCAGCTCATCCGCCAGGCGCGCGCCGATGGCATGGTGCCGGTGGTTACCAACTCCTACACCCGCAACGACTACACGGCCGTCGAATACGACTTTGTGCGCCGCATGAACCTGCTCCTGCACGGCTGGAACGTGCCCAGCATCAACCTGCTCGGGGCCGTGGACGACGGGGCCGGCAAATGGGTAAACGGCTACTGGTTTGATAGCCTGCACCCCAACGACCTCGGCCACGCCGAGCTGTTTCACACCGTGGTACCCTCGCTTTTCGATGCCCTCAACGCCAACAAAGCCCTGCCCACGCGCCGCGTGAGCACCGGCATTGCCCTGGCCAAAGGCAATGGCGCAGCTACCGGCATCGTGCGTTTCGTGCCCGAAGACGTGGTTCATCCTTTCACCCAGGCCATTCAATTCAAGACTGCCGGGGCGGGCCGCCTGGTCGAAATCCGCGACAGCGCGGGCATCGCGGCGGGCACTATTCAGGTGAACGCGGGCGGCGTCGTGACCTACACCTCGGCCAAGGGCCGCACCATCACGGGCACCGTGCCGGTGGCGAATAACAAGTGGCACAAGCTGGTGCTCACACACTATTACGCACGGGGCTCGACCCTGCTCTACGTCGATAGCGTCCGCGAGGGCACCGTGGCCGAGCGCCTGCGCCCCACCCGCTTCGACCTCGGCGGCAGCACGGCCCCCACGCGGGTACAGTTTCGCGACTGGCTGTTTTACCGCTCGGGCATGAACCAGGATGAGGTGCTGGCGATGGCCGCCGACTCGCTCCTCAAGTCGAGCCTGGAGCTGTACGCACCCCTCGACGGCCGCCGCGTGGTCGCCACCGACTCGCTCCTCAACCTCGCCCAGAGCACCAACACGCTCGCTCGGGTGGCCGGCCCCCTGAGCGAGCGAGCAAGCCTCCGCGCCGCCCAGCTCAGCCTCTACCCCAGCCCCGCCACCCACGAGGTGCACCTCAGCAGCCCGGTAGCACTCGAAAACCAAGTGGTGACGTTCTACGACCTCGCCGGCCGCCAGGTGCTCACCACCCGCGTGCAGGGCGGCCGCCTCGACCTCACGGCTCTCGCCCCCGGCAGCTACCTGGTGGCGATAAAAGTGGATGGCGAGTTGATTTACAAGCGCCTCGTGCGGCAAGCTGAGTAACGCCTGACCGGCACCAGCACCGCCCAGCTGGTTTTCGGCCGCTGCGCGATAGCCCAAAGAAAACGCCTCAGCAACACCGCGTTGGTTTTGCTGAGGCGTTTTCTCTGAGCCTAACTTGACTGGCCTCTTGGCAGAGGCCGCTTGGCCGAAACGGCTTACTTCTTCACCCGGCTTTGCTTGGTGTAGCCCTTGGGCACGCTGAAGGGGAAGTCGAGGCGGCCGCTGCCGACTTCTACCTTCTGGTAGTTAAGGGTGGCCGAAGTGCTTTCGGTGCCGCCCTGCTGGCCGAGCACGTTGGTGGTGAATGCAAAGGGCAGGTCGGCGCCGGTGGGCTTCTGAAACTCGGTGTAGCCCACGGTGAGGCTACGCTGGGCGGCACTCTCGCTCACCTTGAGCTGCTGGAGGCGGCCGGTAGCGATGCTCACGAGTTGCTCCATGACGAGGGGCGCCTGTGGGAAGGTCACGGCCTGGTTGTCGCCCTCGGTTTTGACGACAGGCACCGCGCCCTGGGGGGCCGCCTGGTAGTCGCCGAGCAAGATACCCTGCATCTGCTTGTAGGTCACGGGCACGTTTAGGAGCTGACTCAGGTAGGCGTAGTCGCCGGCAAAATACGTTTTCTGCAAGCGGTTGACGACCCGCACCGAGTCGGGGGTAAGCAGGGCGCGTACCCCCTCAATGCCCAGCAGCGAGCCCGAGAGCCAGATGGCTGAGTCACGCTTGATGCGCAGCGAAAAGTTGGCCGACTGGTCGCTGTCTTTGCGCTTGAAGTGCACCTTGCCGTGGCCGCTGAGGTAGGCAAAGCTGGTGTTGGCGGCCTTCACGCCGGCCGGCGTGACCACGGCCGCCACGGGCGTCGAGGTGCCGGCCGTGAGCGAGCCCGATTTGGTGGAAGCGGCGCGGTGGCAGCCCGCCAGGGCCAGCCCGGCCAGCAAGAGCGCAGATTTATTCATACAGTTTTTGGTCTTTGATTTTACGGTCGAGCAGCGGCGAGGTGCCGGCCCCGGCCTTGCGGGCGCGTTGCCACGCGGCCACGGCGCCGGGGTGGTCGCCGAGTTGCCACAGTACGTCGCCGAAGTGCTCCAGGATGCTAGCATCCTTGGTTGTTTTCAGGGCCTTCTCCAGGTTTTGGCGGGCGCCGGCGTAGTCCTTGAGCTTATAGAGCACCCAGGCGTAGGTGTCGAGGTAGGTGTCGTTGTCAGGGAATTTGGCCACCGTGCGACCGGCCATCTCCTTGGCCTTGTCGAGCTTCTCGCCGCGCAAGCTCAGGTAGTAGCTGTAGTTGTTGAGCACGCCGTAGTTGGTGGGGTCGGCGGCCAGCACGGCATCGTAGGCCGCGTCCGACTTGGCGTAGTCCTTCAATTCCTGGTAGGCGTCGCCGAGTTGGGCATCGAACTGGCTTTGCTGCTCGGCGTTGCCCACGGCCAGGCGGCGGCCGTGCTCCAGGGCCTGCACCGCCTGCTGGGGCTGCTTCTTGAGCAGGTGCCCCACGCCGTTGTAAAACCACAGCGGCGCCTGGTTTGGGAATAATTCTAGGGCCTTGTCGCTATGCACGAGCAGCGAGTCGGGCTGGCTCAGCTCGGCATCAAGCAGCACCACCTGCTGCCAGAGCTGGTACTTCGACTTGTCGTAGCGCAGGGCTTGCAGGTACGTGTTGCGGGCCTCTTTTTTGTGGCCGGTCTGCATCTGCACGTCGCCGGCAATGCTGTAGGCCTTGGCCTCGCGGGGGTGGGTGCGCACGGTTTCGCGGGCCAGGTCGAGGGCCAGCGGCCCCACCTTGGGGTCGGGCAGCTGCTTGAGGTAGCCCACGAGGATGCGCACCGCCTGGTCGATGTCGAGGGCCGGGCTGTCGAAGGCCAGCCGCAGCTGCTTTTCAACTTCCGTAGGCTGGTTTTGCTGGCGGGCCACATCGGCCAGAATCAGGCGGGCCTGGGGGTTATTGGGGTCGAGGCGCAGGGCCTGGTCGGCTACGCGCACGGCATCGGGCAGGCGGTTGTTGGCGGCGTACATCTCGGCCTGGGCCAGCACGTAGCGCGCCTCGCTGGGGTTGGCCGCAATCAGGTTTTCGCCCTCCTTGAGAGCCATCGGCAGGTTGTTCTGGCGCAGGTATATCTGCTGCTTCTTAAAGGCAATTTCGTCGAGGCTGCCAAACTGCGCCTGGGCCTTGTCGAGGGTGGCCAGGGCCTCCGGCAATTTATTCTGGGCCAGGTAGAGGTCGGCGAGCTGAAACAGGTAGTTGCCCGAGTTGGGCACCTCCTTCACCAGGCTGGCGTAGGTGGCGGTGGCGGCTTCGTACTGCTTCTGGCTGGCCTGGGCCTGAGCCAGAAGCAGGTAGTAGTAGGGGTTTTTGGCGTCGAGCTTCACGGCGGCCTCGGCGTAGCCGGTGGCGTCGCGCAGGTTGCCGCTCAGCAAGCTGGCTTCGGCCAGCTTGTAGTTGACGGCCGCGTTGTCGGGCATCAGGGTGTAGGCTTTGAGCAGCCGCTCCAGGGCCTTGGGGTAGTCTTCGAGGATGACGTACTTCACGCCGTCGGTGTAGAGCGCCTCGCTCAGCTCGCGCTCCTTGGGCGAGAGCGGCGGGCGGGCCGCCGCCTTTTTAGCTTCTATTTCGAGGCGCTGGGCCAGCTTCTTACGCTCCTTACGGCTCAGTTTGGCGGGCGGGCGCCCGGCAGCCGTGTCGGCCCGGGCGCCGGGCGCCGGGCCCGTACCCAGGCCCTGCGCCCGCCCCCCCAGGGCCAGCAAACTCAGAACTACTACCCCAACCGCAACCAAACGCATACGCATAAAAAGCAAACCGGAAAGCCTTCCGGCGAATGTACGGGCCTCAACCAAAAGCGGCGCGGCCCCCACCGGGAGCCACGCCGCTTACTAACGCGCATTGCGCCTAAATCATCACACTTGCAAGGCATTAAAATCGCCCACGCTCAGGTCGTTGGGACGGCCGGTGAGGCTGGCGCTGTTGCCAATCATCGAATTCGTAACGTTGGCGTGGCGCACGGTGGCCGCACTCTGCACGATGGAGTTCGACACGCGCGAATCTTCGATGGTGGCGCCGCCGCTCAGCGACACGTGCGGGCCTACGACCGAGTTGGTGACCACGGCGCCGTCGCCGATGTACACCGGCTCTATAATAACCGAATTAGTGATTTTGGCCGAATCCGACACGAGCTTTTCGCCGCGCTCCTTGAGGTATTCGAGGTAGCGCTGGTTGGTGAAGACGGTGGCGTCCTTGTTACCGCAGTCGAGCCACTCAGTTACCTGGCCGGGCACGAAGACCATGCCCTTGTTCTTCATGTTTTCGAGGGCGTTGGTGAGCTGGTACTCGCCCTTGTCCTTGATGTCGTTATCGAGCAGGTATTGCAGCTCGTCGCGCAGGTACTCGCCGTCCTGGAAGTAGTAGATGCCGATGATGGCCAGGTCCGACACGAACGTTTCGGGCTTCTCTACGAAGTCGGTAATCTGGCCTTTGTCGTTGAGCTTCACCACGCCAAACGGCTTGGGGTCGGCCACCTTCTGCACCCAGATGGTGCCGGGCACCGAGCTATCAAGGGTAAAATCGGCCTTGAACAGGGTATCGGCAAAGGCTACTACCACGTTGCCGCTCAGCGAAGGCTTGGCGCACAGGATGGCGTGGGCCGTACCCAGCGGCTCATCCTGGTAGTAAATAGTGCCCTTGGCACCCACCGACTCGGCGATGGCCACCAGGCTCTTCTCCACGGCGGCGCCAAAGCGGCCGATGATGAAGGCCACTTCCTCCACGGGCTCGCCGCACACGCGGGCAATGTCTTCCACGAGGCGTTGCACAATGGGCTTGCCAGCGATGGGAATCAAGGGTTTCGGAACGGTGAGCGTGTGCGGACGCATCCGCTTGCCCATACCGGCCATCGGGACGATAATTTTCATCGACGAAGTTGGGTGGAAAGGTGTTTTCAGAACTGAATAAGTGTCCTACTGATTTTGACTTGAATCGGTTGGGCCGTTCAGCCCCACAAAGATGCGGCCCAACCCCGGCCCACACCGAACGAAGCCCGAATTTTACGCTTGCAGCAGTTCGATGAGCGTGGCCGGGTCCACGTTGCCGCCCGTGAGCACTAGCACGGTGTGCCGGCTGGGCGGCAGCGCGGCGCGGTGGCGCAGCAGGGCGGCCAGCGGCAGGGCGGCGGTGGGCTCTACCACCAGGCGGGCTTCCAGCAGCAGGCGGCGGGCGGCGGCGCGCAGCTCGGCTTCGCTCACAGTCACGATATCGTCGGCGTATTGCCGGAGGTGGGCAAAGGTCAGCTCGCTCACGGCCAGCGTGCGCACGCCGTCGGCCAGGGTGCGGTTGGTGTCGGCGGCGGGCCACTCCACTACCCGGCCGGCCCGTAGCGACGCCTGGGCATCGGCGGCCAGCTCGGGCTCCACGCCGATTATTTTTACGCTGGGCTTCAGCAGCTTGAGGGCCGCTGCCATGCCACCCAGCAGGCCGCCACCGCCCACGGGCGCCAGCACCAGCTCGACGCTGGGCAGGTCTTCGAAGATTTCGAGGCCCACGGTGCCCTGCCCGGCTATTACGTAGGGGTCGTCGAAGGGCGGCACCAGCACGGGCGGCGCGGCGGCACCGGCTAGCAGGCGGGCGGCCACGGCCTCGCGCTTTTCATGGGCCGGGTCGTAGAGCATGACCTCGGCCCCGAGCGCCCGCGTAGCCGCCACCTTCACCTGCGGCGCGTTGGTGGGCATGATGATGGTGGCCTTCAGGCCCAGCTGCCGCGCCGCGTAGGCCACGCCCTGGGCGTGGTTGCCGCTGCTGTAGGCCAGCACCCCCCGCGCCCGCTCGGCGGCGCTGAGGGCCATGAGGCGGTTGCCGGCGCCCCTAATCTTAAATGAGCCAATGGATTGCAGGCTTTCGGGCTTGAGGTACACCTGCTCGGCGCCCAGCTCGGGCAGGGCCAGCGGCAGCAGCGGGGTGCGGCGGGCCAGGCCCAGCAGCCGCTGCCGGGCCTGTTCAATATCGGCCAGCGTGGTGAGTTGCATAGGATGGGGGTGAGGGGGTCAGGAAGGCAAAAGGGCTATCGAGGGAGTAAAAGTAGAGCGCAGAGACTACCGTCATCTTACGCTCCTTTCCTCGCTGGCTGCCCTTGCTCACGCCAGCGCGCCGCTATCTGCTCGCCTCATAACTGCCGGTCCGGCTTCTGCGTTAGGGCAAGGGCGCCTTACTTTTGCACTATGAACTTCTTTTCCGAAATCGAAACCAGCATTCAAGCGCTGTTTGCCGCCATCAACGCAGGCTTTGTACAGGATACCAGCGCAGGCCAGCAGCAGGTCGGCAATTGGTACCAGGCCCTGAGCAGCAGCGACAACCCCGCCGTGCGCCTCGTGGCCAACGAGTTGGACGTGCTCAACGGTCATCTCCAGCGCAACGACGTGGCCGGCATGGGCGACTCGTTTCAGAAGCTAGCCATTCTCACGTCGCAGTCGGCACTGCCCCTGCACTCCTTCGGCGGCGTAGGCGACAAGCTGCGCGAGCTGAGCCAGAAGCTGAACTCGGCCGGCGGCAACCTGCAAATCATTGCCCGCCAGCGCGCCGCCGGCACCGCCCCGGCTCATTAAGTTGAATTATGAGTTATGAAGTAGAAATTATGAATTCCTTGAGCCACTTAGCTTAATTCATAATTTCTACTTCATAACTCATACTTACTTGCCCGTGCTACCGTAGCCCCCGGCGCCGCGCGCGGTTTCCTCCAGGGCTTCGGTGGGCTGCCAGGCGATGGTTTCGTGGCGAGCTACTACGAGCTGGGCAATGCGCTCGCCGTCTTGCACAGTAAATACTTCGTTGGAGAGATTGACGAGCAGCACCCGGATTTCGCCCCGGTAGTCGGCGTCGATGGTGCCGGGGCTGTTGACGATGCCGATGCCGTGCTTGAGCGCCAGCCCGCTGCGGGGGCGCACCTGGGCCTCATAGCCCACGGGTAGGGCAATGCTGAGGCCGGTAGGCACGAGTAGTCTTTCGAGGGGTTGGAGCGGGCGGGGCCCGTCGGGCAGGTCGGCGCGCAGGTCGAGGCCGGCGGCGTGGGCAGTCTGGTATTCAGGCAGCGGGTGCCGCGAAGAATTAATTACGGGAACAATGAGCATATGCCAGGCAGCAAGCTTAACCTGCCGGGTAGCAAAGTTACCTTGAGTTGCTAGGCCAATGGGCACAAAAACGCCCGGCACACGGCCGGGCTTTCGGTAGCTTGCTGGCAGTAAGGCTAAGAAATTACAGCGCCGCCATCTCCTCGCGTACGAAGTCAGCGAGCTGCCGCAGGTACTCGGTGCTGAAGTCGAAGCGAATGCCAGCCGCCGCATACACCTCGCCAATGGGCACGGTGTAGCCCAGGGCCAGCGCCCGCTGGTAGCCCGCCAGCGCCGCGGCGGGGTCCTGCCGGAAATTGCGCCACACGGCAATGGCGCCGAGTTGGGCCATAGCATACTCGATGTAGTAGAACGGCACCTCGTAGAGGTGCAACTGCTTCTGCCACAAGTAGGGCCGGTACTGCTCCAGGCCGCTCCAGCTCACGGTGCGCTGGTTGAAGTTCTGGAAAATCTCGGTCCAGCGCTGGTGACGCTGGGCTTCGGTATGGGCGGGGTTTTCATACACCCAGTGCTGAAACTTGTCGATGGTTGCCACCCACGGAAAGGTTTCGAGCACACTTTCCAGGTGGGTTTTCTTGGCGCGGCGCAGCTCGGTGGGGTCCTGGAAGAACACATCCCAGTGGTCCATGCTCATCAGCTCCATACTCATCGAGGCCAGTTCAGCCACCTCGGACGGTGGGTGTTTATCGGCTGAGAGGGGCAGGCGGCGCGTGAGGAAGGAGTGCACGGCGTGGCCGCCCTCGTGCAGCATCGTCACCACGTCGCGCAATGAAGAGGTGGCATTCATGAAAATGAACGGTACTCCGGTTTCGTCGAGCGGGTAGTTATAGCCGCCGGGCGCCTTGCCCTTGCGGCTTTCCAGGTCGAGGTGGCCCATCTGGCGCATAGTGCGCAGGCAGTCGCCGAGGAAGGGGTCGAGCTGCTGAAAAACCGTGATGGTTTTGTCGAGCAATTCGGCGCCGGTGGCGAAGGGGTGCAACGGTGGCCGGCCGCTGGGGTCCACGTCGAGGTCCCAGGGACGCAGGGCGGGCAGCTTGAGGGCCTGGCGGCGCTCTTCGTCAAACTCGTTGATGAGCGGCACCACCGTGGCCCCGATGGCCGAGTGGAAGTCAAAGCAGTCCTCGGCCGTGTAGTCGAAGCGCCCGAGGGCGGCAAACATGTAGTCGCGAAAATTGGCGAAGCCCGCATTCAGCGCTACCTGGTGGCGCAGCTGCACCAGCTCGGTAAAGAGCAGGTCGAGCGGCTTGCTATCCTGCATGCGGCGGGCCTGAATGGCGCGCCACGCCTGCTCGCGCACGGGGCGGCTCAGGCTTTTGAGGCGGTCGGCAGCGCGGGGCAGGGTCAGTTCCTCGCCGTCGAGCGTCACCATCATGGCGCCCACGGTGGAGCCGTACTGCTGCTGCTTGGTCGAAATCTCGGTTTTGAGCGGAATATTTTCTTCTCGATAAATCTCCGACGCCCGGCGTACCGAGCGCAGAAACACGCCGTAACGCGCCTGGTTCAGCTCGTTGAGGAAGGGGCTGGCCAGCAGCTTTTCGTTGAGGGCGTGGTCGTAGGGCGCGGTGAGAGGCTCCACCTCCTGCACGAAGAATTGAAACGCCTCGGCGCGGCCTTCGTCCTGGGTGTCGCAGGTCATGCGGATGTAGCGCCAGGCCAGGTCCTCGCTCAGTACCGATTCCAGCTCGGAGCGGTCGAGCAGCCAGCGCTCCAGGCCTTCGGCATCGCCCAAGTCGCGGTGCTGAAGCTCCTGAAAAAAGGGCTCCAGTGCGGCCCAGTCGGTCACGCAAAAATCCTCGGGCAAGTAGTGGCGGGGCGGCCGGGCAGTATCGGTAGCCAGCGAAGCAGCGGGCGTAGCAAACTCAGAAAACACCATATGACACAAGTTACGTAAATAATTACCGGCCGCCTGTATAGTTCGCTCGCTACGCCCACAAACTCCCCACCACCTCCTCTTACCGGCTGTTTATCAGCCTATTTCAATTACTACATCCGCCGTAAGCGGGTGTGCTACGCAGGTAAGAATGTAGCCTTTGGCCAGTTCGGCATCCGAGAGACCTTCGCGCTCGTCGAGGTGCACCTTGCCGCTGAGGCACTTGCCCCGGCAGGCCGTGCACACGCCGGCCTGGCACGAATACGGCAGGTCGATGTCCTGGTCCAACGCCGCGTCGAGGATGGTTTGCTTGGCGGGCACCGCAAATACGTAGTCGCTGCCCTCGTACTGCACCGTGACGGTGCGCGCCGTAACGGGGCCATCATTGGCACCGGCCAGCGCGTCGCCGTGGGCATCACCGGCCTCGGCCGAGTCGGCGGCGGCCAGGAAGCTTTCGCGGCGCACGCGGCTGCTGGGCACATTCAGCAGCTCCAGGGCGGCCTGGGCTTCGGTCATCAGGCCTTCGGGGCCGCAGATGTAGTATTCGGCCTGCGGGGCCGGAAACTGGTGGCGTTGCTCCAGGATGCGCAGCAGGGTGGTGCGGTTGAGGCGACCGGTATGCTGGTGCGGGCCGGTGGCGCGCAGCGGCTGGCTATACACGTGCTCTACTTGCAGGCGGCCCCGACTGCTGGCTTCGAGGTCGGCGAGCTGCTGGCGGAAAATAACCGTTTCCTCGTTGCGGTTGCCATAAATGAGTAGCACGTGGCTTTGCGGCTCTTCGGTCACAATGGCTTTTAGCATGCTCATGAGGGGCGTGATGCCCGAGCCGGCCCCGATGAGTACCAGCGAGCGGGCCGCCTTGGGGCTGGGCTGCACCACAAAACTGCCGAGCGGGGGCAGCACTTCGTACTGCTGGCCTACGCGCACGTTATCAAGCAGGTAGTTACTCACCAGGCCACCCGTCACGCGCTTCACCGTCACGGATAGGCGCGGGGCCTCGGCGGGGGTGCTGCTGAGCGAATAGGCACGGCGCTCGGGCCGGCTGCCAGCCGGGCCGCAGGGCACGAGCAAGGTTAGAAACTGGCCGGGCTTGCTGGGCACGGCCTGGCCATCGGGCCGCTGCAAGTGGATGGTAACGGTGTCAGGGGTTTCCTGGGTGAGGGCAACGACGGTGAGCGTCAGGTACGACGACATAGGGTAGCGGTGAGTAAGGCCCCAAATTTACGGCAGGCGCCGCGGGTGAAGTTTGCGTTACGCGTTATTTGCGGTGCGCAGCCAATAACCGGGCGGCGCCCGCTTCGTTTTGCCCATGACCGACCTCTCTGCCCTGCTCGCCCGGCACCGGGCTTCTTTCCAGCCCGTACTGCCGGCCTACCCGCTGGCGGCGCCCGGCGTGGCCCACCTGGACTTCACGGCCGCCAACCCGCTCCTCGCCCACCCCGAGCGCCTGCGCGACACGTTTTTATTTGACGAGTTGGTGCGCGACATGCTGGCCGGGCAGCAGGCCACCGTGGGCATCGGGGGCTACCTCGAAAACCGGGTTATCTACCGCCGCAGCCCGCATTTTGACGCCGCCACCGAGCCGCGCTCGCTGCACCTGGGCACCGATGTGTGGGTGCCCGCCGGCACGGCCGTGGCCGCCCCGCTGCCCGCCGTGGTGCACAGCCTGGCCGATAACAACCACTTCGGCGACTACGGCCCTACCGTCATTTTGCAGCACGAGCTGGCCGGCGTGTCGTTCTTCAGCCTCTATGGCCACCTCACCCGCACCGACCTCGCGGGGCTGGCGCCCGGCCAGGCGCTGGCCGCCGGGCAGGTATTCGCCCACGTGGGCCCGCACCCCGAAAACGGCGACTGGCCACCACACCTGCACTTCCAGCTGATGGCCGACATGCAGGGGCGCTGGGGCGACTTTCCGGGCGTGGCCGCGCCCAGCGAGCAGGACTACTGGGCGGCCCTCTGCCCCGACCCCATGCTGCTGCTTCAGTAAGCAGCAATTTCTTATTCAGGCCAGCGACCGGCTTCAAGCAGCAGCAATCGGCCATCGGCACCGCGCAGCTAGGCGCGCCCCTACCGTGGGCAGCACATTTTCTCAGCAGGCATTTTCAGTTGGAAAGCACGTTTTGCTATACTATCCTCCTCCATTCTGAGTGGGGGGCTAAGAGGTAGTTGCAGCCAGAAACTCCTGCCACTGCTGCCGTAGCTGCGCTTTCTCAGCTTCGGGCAGGAAGCTTGCCTCCAAGGTATTGCTATTCAATTGCCAAAGCTCGTCCCAAGTAAAGCCTTGCTGGGCCAGCAAAAGGTACTCGCTGGTGAGAGTGGTAGAAAACATGGGCGGGTCGTCGGAATTCAGCGTTACCATCACCCCTGCGCGCAGCAGGGCGCGGATGGGGTGGGGCTGGTCGGCGGGCACCACTTTCAGGCAGTAGTTGCTGGTGGGCGACACATCGAGCGGCGTTTGGGTGGCGCGCAGGTGGGCCAGCAGCGCCGGGTCATCGAGGGCCCGCACGCCGTGGCCAATGCGCTCGGCGCCCAGGCTGCGCAGCGCGCCCCACACGCTAGCCGGGCCGTCGGTTTCGCCCGCGTGGGCCACCACGCGCAGCCCAGCGGCGCGGGCGCGGGCAAAGTAATCGGTAAATAATTCGGGGGGAAAGCCCAGTTCGGGGCCACCGATGCTGAAGCCCAGAAACAAGCCATCGCGCTGCTGCCCGGCCAACGCAAATTGCAGCCCGACCTCCGCCGTAGCGGGCTGGCTGCGGTCCAGGTCAACCAGAAAGCGCACCTTGCTACCCGTGGCCGCGGCCCCGGCCCGCGCGCCTTCCTCCAGGGCATCAAGCAGCTGGGTAGCACTCAGGTCCCGCCCCAGGTGCAGCTGCGGACTGAAAAACGCTTCGGAATAGCGGATATTCTGCGCCGCCTGCTGCTGCAAGAAGCGCTCTACCAGTAGCGTGTAGTCGGCGGCAGTGCGCAGGCAGTTGGTAGCCACCCGCCACACCTGGATGAAATGGTCGAAGTCGCGAAACTCGTAGAAGGTCTGCCACTCGGCCAGCGACTGCACGGGCAGCGCCAGCCCGTTGCTATGCGCTATCTGCCAGATTGTTGCCGCGTCGGCGCTGCCTTCGAGGTGCACGTGAATTTCTACTTTGGGCATGGCCCGCAGGCGGGCGCCGAGCGCAGCATCCAGTGGGTGGGAGGCGAATAGCGGCATCATAAATCAGGGAGAGGCAGACAGGGCAGAAGGCGGCTGCGCCCTACTTTTCGCGCTCTATCGTGTAGTTAATCAGCGTTTCGAGCGAATTGCGCGCCTCCGACTCAGGGAATTCGCGCAGGATGGCCAGGGCCTCGTCGCGGTAGCGCTCCATCGTGCGCACGGCGTAGTCGAGGCCGCCCGACTGCTTCACGAAGTCGATGACCTGCTGCACGCGGTCGCGGTGGCCAGCGTTGTTCTTAACGTTGTAGATAACGCGGCGCTTATCCAGCCAGCTGGCCTGCTGCAAGGCGTAGATAAGCGGCAGGGTCATCTTTTTTTCCTTGATGTCGATGCCCACCGGCTTGCCGATTTCGGCCGTGCCGTAGTCGAACAGGTCGTCTTTTATCTGAAACGCCATGCCCACTTTCTCGCCAAAGAGCCGGGCTTTTTCGATGGTCGCCTTGTCGGCGCCGGCCGCCGCCGCGCCCACGGCCGTGCAGGAGGCGATGAGCGAAGCCGTTTTCTGGCGAATAATGTCAAAGTACACGTCCTCCGTGATGTCGAGGCGGCGCGCCTTCTCAATTTGCAGCAGTTCGCCTTCGCTCAACTCCTTCACGGCGTTGCTCACGATTTTGAGCAAATCGAAGTCGTCGTTTTCGAGCGAGAGCAGCAGGCCCCGGCTCAGCAGGTAGTCACCCACCAGCACGGCTATCTTATTCTTCCACAGCGCATTGATGGAGAAGAAGCCGCGACGGTAGTTGCTCTCGTCCACCACGTCGTCGTGCACCAGGGTAGCCGTGTGCAGCAGCTCGATGAGGGCGGCACCCCGAAACACCGCCTCGGGCAGCGGCCCGCCCGGATTGGCGCTGCTGGCGCGGGCCGTCAGAAACACGAACATGGGCCGCACCTGCTTGCCTTTGCGGCGCACGATGTAGCCCATAATCTTATCGAGCAGCAGCACCCGCGTTTGCATCGATTGCCGAAACTTCACTTCAAACTCGGCCATTTCGGCGGCGATTGGAGCCTGTATGCGGTCGAGCGGATTTGCCATGCGGGCGCAATGATACGGCGGCCGGGCCGCACTGCCTACCTTAGCCGCATGCTCCGTACTGTCGAGTTCACGCTTACCGGCCGCGCCCACGGCCGGCCGTTTGCCGCCGATGCCACCTGGCAGCCCACCGGCCAGGCCCAGCCCGTACTCGTGTTCGTGCACGGTTTCAAGGGGTTTAAGGATTGGGGGCACTTTGGGCTGCTGGCCCGGTTTTTTGCCGAACAGGGGTTCGTATTCGTCAAGCTCAACCTCTCGCACAATGGGGTGGTGGTGGGCGGCACCGGCGATTTGGAAGACCTGGAGGCCTTCGGCCACAATAATTTCAGCCTGGAGCTGGACGACCTCGGCCAGCTCCTCGACGCGCTGCACACGCCCGGCGCCACACCCCTGCCCGCCGACGCGCTCGACCTGACGCGCCTCTACCTGGTGGGCCACAGCCGGGGCGGCGCCCTGGTGCTGCTCAAGGCCGCCGAAGACCCGCGCGTGGCGGCCGTAGCCACCTGGGCCGCCGTGGCCAGCCTGCACCCGCGCTGGCCCGCCGAGGTGCTGACTCAGTGGCAGCGCGACGGGGTGCTACACGTGCCCAATGCCCGCACCGGCCAGCAGCTGCCCATGTACTACCAGATTGCCGAAGACTTCTATAAAAATCGCGCCCGCCTCGACCTGCCGGCCCTTTTGCCGGGCTTGCGCCAGCCGGTGCTGCTCCTGCACGGCGACCAAGACGAAACAGTGCCGCTGGCAGCCGTACACCAGTTGCAAGCCGGCCAGCCCACCGCCGAAGTAGTGGTGGTGCCCGGCGCGGGCCACATGTTTGGCGGCGCGCACCCGTGGGCAGGGCCGGCCCTGCCGCCCCAGGCGCAGCTGATTGCCGAGCACACGGCCAGCTTTTTTCAAGCCAAAACGGGTATCAAAAATGAGTAGAGAAGCCACCGCTCGTGCGGCTAATGTAAAGCGCTGATTTCTACTTTATCCTTTTCACTTCTCAAGTGACTACGTCTTACCTACTGCTGGGCAGCAACTTAGGCGACCGGGCCGCCCGCCTGGCGCAGGCGCGGCACGACCTGGCGGCCACGGCGGGCCAGCTCGTGGCCGCCTCAGCCCTCTACGAAACGGCCGCCTGGGGCCTGGAAGACCAGCCGGCGTTTCTCAACCAAGTGCTGGCCGTCGAAACCGAGCTGGCGGCCCCGGCCCTGCTGGCCGCCTGCCTGGCCGCCGAGCAGCAGCAGGGCCGCGAGCGTCAGGTGCGCTGGGCCGCCCGCACGCTCGATGTGGATATTCTGCTTTTTGGCGCGGCCATCATCCATACGCCGGCGCTCACGGTACCGCACGTGGCGCTGCCGGCGCGGCGCTTTGCCTTGGTGCCGCTGGCCGAAGTGGCGCCGCAGCTGGTGCACCCGCAGCTGCACCGCACCGTGGCCGAGTTGCTGGCCGCCTGCCCCGACCCGCTACCGGTGCAGCGCTGGCCCGGCGGGCACTAGCGGCCGGAAAGCCGGCGGAGTCTCCAGGCTGGCGGGGGGCAGCCGGCGCAGGCGGGGCACGTTATTGCCGGTTCTGATGCCCTGGTAGAGCACCAGCGCCGCCAGCAGCACCGGCCCCATGCGCCGGGCCCAGCGCGCTTGCGCCGGCCAGGCCCACAGTAGCAGCAGCAGCACGGGCGGGTAGAGGGCCGTGAGGTAGCGCTCGGCTTCGTAGGTATCGTGGCCAATGCGCCCCAGCCACGCCGCCAGCCCCAGCAATGCGATGGTACTGAGCAGGCTCAGAAATAAGATGCGCATTCCTGCCAAACGCCAAGCGGGGAATGCTACGTCAGGGCATTGCCCCCCGGCTGGCCGGGGCCACAGCGCCAGCAGCAGCAAGCCGAGCACGGCCACCCAGATGCCGGCCGGCACCGCAGGGCGTAGCGCCGCCGGCAGCGGGGCGAGCCAGCGCCCGAGCACGAAGCTGTAATCGGCCAGTAAATGTGAGGGCGGCGGTACGGGCGGCGTCCGAAACGTAATGGGAGCCAGGATGGGAGCCGCTGCCGCGCTCCCACTGCCGAGCTTCCAGAGCAGGAAGCCGCTCGCGGCGCCCACTAGATGCCCCAGCTGAGCCCAGCGGCCCGGGCGCCCCCACTGCCCGGCGCGGGGCCAGGCTAGCCCCACCCCCACCCCAGCCAGCAGAAACAACCCGGCAATGCGCTGAAGCGGCAGCAGGCAGCCCAGCCCCGTAGCCAGTAGCCCCCACCCCCAGCCACCCCGACGCAGCCAACTCAGCAGCGCTAAAAAATAGCCGGCCCACAATAAGTTGAACAACGATTCGGACCAGATAAACTTGCTTACTACCAGCGCGGGGCTGCCCAGCGCCAGCAGCAGCGGCAACGCCCAGACGCGGCGCCCACGTAGCAAGGCCCAGCCACTGGCGCTCCAGGCCAGCAGTGCGCCCAGCAGCGCCAGCCCGTTGAGCCAGCGCACCGGGCCGGGAAATTCTATCACGGCCAGCACGGCCGAAAACAAGGGCGGCCATACCTGGTGCAGCCGGGCATCGGGCACGCGCAGTTGGCCGGTTTGGCGCAGGGCGCGGGCCGCGTACAGGTAGGTGTCGGTATCGGAAGTGCCGGCCAGGCCGGTGCCCGTCACGTAGAGATACAGGCCCAGGGCCAGCAGGCTGGCCAGGGCTACCAGGCCCGCGTAGCGCGCCGGGCGGCTACCCAGTGGCCCGCGCGCGGGCTGCACTGCTAGGCGGCCGAGCTGGCCGTGGCGGCCGGCTCAATCTTCTTCACCAAGCCCTGCAATACCTTACCGGGACCGCACTCCACGAAGTGCGTGGCGCCGTCGCGGGTCATGGCCTGCACGCTCTGCGTCCAGCGCACGGGCGCCGTGAGCTGGGCCAGCAGGTTGGCTTTGATTTCGGCGGGGTCGCTGTGGGGCGCGCCGTCCACGTTCTGATACACCGGGCAGCGGGCGGGGTGAAACGTGGTGCGCTCGATGGCCTCGGCCAGCGCCGCCTGGGCCGACTGCATCAGCGGCGAGTGGAAGGCGCCGCCCACCGGTAGCGGCAGGGCGCGCTTGGCGCCGGCGGCTTTCAGCACTTCGCAGGCTTTGGCAATGCCCGCCGTGGAGCCCGAAATAACGAGCTGGCCGGGGCAGTTATAGTTGGCGGCTACTACCACGTCGCCTTCGGCCATCACCTGCCGGCAGCCCTGCTCCACGGCCTCATCGGCCAGGCCCAGGATGGCGGCCATCGTGCCCGGCTGCTCTTCGCAGGCGGCCTGCATGGCCTGGGCGCGGCGCGCCACCAGGGGCAGCGCATCGGCAAAGGTGAGCACACCGGCCGCCACCAGGGCTGAGAATTCGCCCAGCGAGTGGCCGGCCACCATGCTGGGCTGCCACGCCGGCTGGGCCACAAACTGCGCTACGGAGTGTACAAATACGGCGGGCTGCGTCACGTCGGTGCGGCGCAGGTCGTCTTCGCTGCCCTCAAACATGAGCTTGGTAAGGTTGAAGCCCAGGATGTCGTTGGCCTGGGTGAGCAGGGCGCGGGCGGCCTCGCTTTGCTCGAATAGCTCGCGGGCCATGCCCGGAAACTGCGAGCCCTGGCCCGGGAAGATAACGGCCGGCGCAAGGGCCGCGGTGGGGTGGGAAGGAGTCAAAATAAGAAGTTTAGTGCTGCGCAAAAATGCCCGCCTACCTGGCCGGCCCGGCAAAATAAAGCCAAAAAAGCCGCCCCGGACGGAGCGGCTTTTTTACGCAAGTCGGGCAGGCAGCCTTAGCGCACCAGCTCTACCCAGCCTTTGTAGGTGCGCTTGGTCTTGGCCGCGTCGGCAAACTCGACTTCGGCCAGATAGTAGTAAATGCCCCCCGAGGCCAAGCCGCTGGTCGTGCTTTCGCCTGACACGCCACCGCCGGTCCAGTTGATGTAGGGGTCCTGGTCGCTTTCGTACACCTTAGTGCCCCAGCGGTTGAAAATCTGGATGTGCGTGCGCAACAGCGGGCTGCTCACCTTAGGCCGGAATACCTGGTTGAGCGTGTTGCTGCTGCCCGGTATGAAAATGTTGGGCAGGATGAAGAATACGCAGTCGCTCTGGCAGGCCGAGTTGCTAACGCCGCTGCGCTGGCCATTGGCAGCCACGGCTTGCACCTTGTAGCAGTACGAGGGCCGGGGCTGGTTGCGGTCCACGTAAGTGAGCTGCGTGGTCGAGTCGATGAGCACGTAGGTGCCGCCTTCGGTATCGCTGCGCAAGATGCAGTAGTAGGCCGCGTTGGTCTGGCAGCCGCTGGGCGCGTTGCCGGTGGTCCAACGCAGATTGTTCTGATAAGTCTGGTTGAGCGCCGGGTACGAGGTGAGGCTCGACAGGCTGTCGCAATTCGTCACCTGCAAGCTCAGCACGGGCGTGCACGGCACCGAAAGCAGCGTAGTGCACACCTGCTGGCTCTTGTTGAGCAGGTTGGTTAGGAAACTGTAGCCCGCGTACTGCCCATTGGTTTGCACGTAGTAGCAGTACTGCTGGCCGGCTTGCAGCTTGGGGTCGCGGTCCACGTAGGTGCCGCTAGTGGCACTGGGCGTGAGGGTCGCAATCTGGGTAAACGTGGAAGTGCCGGGGTCCTGGCGGTAGATGCGCGAAGGCTGCTGGCTGTTGTCCCACGGCACTTGGTAGGCCCAGGTCACGGTAATCGCCTTGGCTAGGCCATCAGGCACGAGGCTCGTGCGCACGCTCGTGGCGGTGGGCGACGTCTCGGTTTTCTCCACCGGCGTCGCGCCCGTGCGGTCCGTGTTGAAGAACACGAGCGTGTAAGTGTACTGATTGGCCACCGTGTTCAGGCCCGAATCCACGAACGTGGTATCGGTCAGGTTGGTGATGGTAGCTACCAGCGTGGGCGCGCCTGCCCCAATGCTGCGGCTGAGGCGGTAGCCCGCCGGCGCGCCAAACGTGCCCTGGTCAGCCTTGGGCTGGGTCCACTTCACGGCAATCTGGCCGGTGGTGGCGTTGGTCGTATTCACGTCTACGTTGGTCAGCATGGCCGAGCGGCCATTGAAGCTCACGCAGGTTTCGGCCGAGGCAATGCTGGCCCCGCCCGCCGGCAGCGGAAACGTGGCGTAGATGCGGTAGCAATATGTCTTGCCCCGCGTGAGGCCCTTGCCGCCGTTATCATCCGTAAACGAGGTGGCTGAAGCCGCTACTGCCCCCACCTGCGTATAACCCGCCGAGGCCGGAATGCCCGTTTCGCACGGCCCCGGGTTGAAGTTCGACGGCCCTTCCTTACGGAAAATCAGCAGCTGGCTAGCATTCTGGCAGGTGTAGCTGTTCCAGGTGACCACGCTCACGAGGCCGTTACCGGCGCTGCTGGCGGGCACGCCACGCACATTCTGCGGCGGAGGCCCCACCACGGTAATGCGCACCGTTTTCTCATCAATGAGCACCGGCACGGTAGTATTGGGGGCCGTGTCCTGGGCCTTAAATAGCACGAGATACGGCTCCTTGCCCACCTTGCTGCAATCGGGCGTCCACTCGTAAGTGCCCGTCACGGTAGTGCCCTGGTTATTTTGCTTGAACGTAGCGGCAGGCTGCGAGGGGGCAAATGTGCCGCTGTAGGCAAATAGCGTGACGTTGGAGGTTGGGGGATTGGTGCTCACCCCATCGGTGGCCGATACCGTAAGCGTCACCTTCTGGTTGGCTACCACGCACACATCGGCGGGCACGGTCAGCTTGGGCGGCAGGTTGTTGGTGGCCGACACGATAATCTGCATATCGCGAATCACCTGCCCAATCAGGCGCCGCCCGCCCGCTGAGCGCCGCCACTCTTCCACCAGAAAAGCTACGTTGTAGTAGCCAATGCGGGCCGGCGCATTCCAGGTAATCTGGCCCGTATGCACATCAATATTAAAGATGGCGTTCGCGGTAGGGTCGCCCACCGGCTCGTCGCCCGAAAGGCTCCCCGGGAAAGCCACCTGCTTGGCCCCCGGCACAATCGTCTGGTCGGCCGGAAACCGGAAATTGGTGCAGATAACGTTGAAGGGCGTGTTGCCATTGCTGATGGCCGCCGATACGCCACCCTGTGCCTGCTGGCTCTCCTTGAGCTTGTACGAGAGCGAGTCGCCATCGGCATCATACGCGGTTGGATTGTGCAGAAACACCTGCCCCAAAGCAGCTTTATCAATAGCCGGGGCCAGCAATACCGGCGAGTGGTTGCGCCCCAGCGACGGGTCAATGGTAATACGGGTGCTGATGTAGAACGTCTGATTGACCGAGTTCGACATGTTCACTACGCCATCCACCCGGTTTTCGCCGGCAAAGCTGACCAGGTAGCTGCCCGCACCCGGGAAGTTGTGGTCAAAGTAGAAGTAGTCGATTTCCGTGTCGGCCGTCGAGCCCGCCACGTTGGCCACTTTGGTCATCAGCGGCCGGCCCGAGCCATCACGGTCCGACCCGTTCAGCGCCGTGCCATCGCCGAAGAATATCGTGGTATTGGCCAAGTCCTGCGCCACTGGCGAGTGCACGTCCTTGTAGATAGTCAGCCGGAAGAAAATATGGCTGGGGTTACCCGTAATAGTATCCACCTTCGCCTGAATATCACCAGCGCGCAAGTGCGTGGCCCGGGCGGCTTGCGGCTGAAGCCAGCCCAACGCCAGCAGCAGGAAGGCCAGCAGCCAGGGGCCCCGCGCGTTATTCTCCCCAAAAGATAAAAAAACTCGCATAATCTACCGGTGTTGAAAGACAGCCTGCTACCGCAAAAATTATACCCCGCACCTCACCCCGCCCACCCTCAACCTTTTTTTGCGGCCGTTGGTTGTTCTAAAGTACGCAGCAATCCGGCTAACGGTATTCGGGCCGGATTGATTCAGCCAACCCAGGGGCCGGCTTGAGAGTTGGGTTTAACGTTTCTAAATAACGCTTATGTTACGCCGTGCCTTGGGCTAAGCCCGCGCCCGGCCCTACCTTTGGGCGCTACAAAAAGCTTTATTTTAGGCTGAAATTTCTATGAACTGGTTTACGAAAACCTTCACCAGCAGCATCGGGCGCAAGATTGTCATGTCCCTTACTGGGCTGTTTCTCTGCACGTTCCTGGTGGTGCACCTCATCGGCAACCTCCAGCTTTTTAAACATGACGATGGGGTGGCGTTCAACACGTACTCCCATTTCATGGGCACCAACCCGGTTATCCGCACCATTGAGTGGGGCCTAGTGCTGGGTTTCGGCTTCCACATCTACGAAGCCCTCATGCTGACTATGCGCAACAAGAGCGCCCGCTCGCACGGCTATGCCCAGTGGGAAGCCAAGCAAAACTCGGAGTGGACTTCGCGCAACATGGGTATTCTGGGCTCCATTATCTTGGTGTTTCTGATTGTGCACCTGTATAATTTCTTCTGGCGCGCCCGCTTCGGCACGCTCGACCCGGACATCAACCACAACGACGATTTGTACAAATTGGTGGTGTCTTCTTTCCACCAGTGGTGGTATGTGGTGCTCTACGTGGCCGCGCAGGCTAGCCTGGGCTATCACCTGTGGCACGGCTTCCGCTCGGGCTTCCAGACGCTGGGCCTGAACCACCGCAAATACATGCCGCTGATTAAAAACTTTGGCTACGCTTTCGCTGTCATTGTGTCGGCGGGCTTTGCTTCGATGCCGCTCTACTTCCTCTTGTTTACCAATGAGAAAGGGGCGCTGCTGAGCCATGCCCCGGCCGTGCTGCACCAGCTCACGCTGGCGTTCAACTAAGTTCGTTTTCTGGCAGTTTAGCTCTTCTATATGGTACTGAATTCCAAAGCCCCCGAAGGTCCCCTGGCCGAAAAATGGGACAAGCATAAGTTCAACGTCAAGCTCGTCAATCCCGCTAACAAGCGGAAGTACGACGTGATTGTGGTGGGTACCGGGCTGGCGGGCGCCGCCGCTGCCGCCTCGCTAGCCGAACTGGGCTACAACGTAAAGGCCTTTACCTACCACGACTCGCCGCGCCGGGCTCACTCCATCGCGGCGCAGGGCGGCATTAACGCCGCCAAGAACTACCAGAACGACGGCGACTCGGTATTCCGTTTGTTCTACGACACCATCAAGGGCGGTGACTACCGCGCCCGCGAAGCCAATGTGTACCGCCTCGCTCAGGTATCGGTTAATATTATTGACCAGTGCGTGGCGCAGGGCGTGCCCTTCGCCCGCGAGTACGGCGGGCTGCTGGCCAACCGCTCTTTCGGTGGTGCGCAGGTAAGCCGCACGTTTTACGCCCGCGGCCAGACCGGACAGCAACTGCTGCTGGGTGCCTACTCGGCTCTGAGCCGGCAGGTAGCCTACGGCAAAGTAAAGATGTACACCCGCTCAGAGCTACTTGACGTGGTGGTAGTAGAAGGGCAGGCGCGCGGCATCGTGACGCGTAACCTTATTACCGGCGAAGTGCAGACGCACGCGGCCCATGCCGTAGTGCTGGCCACCGGCGGCTACGGCAACGTGTTCTACCTGAGCACGAACGCTATGTATTGCAACGCCACCGCCGCCTGGCGGGCTCACAAAAAGGGCGCGTACTTCGCCAATCCCTGCTTTACCCAGATTCACCCGACCTGCATCCCGGTATCGGGCGACTACCAGTCGAAGCTGACGCTTATGTCGGAGTCGTTGCGCAACGACGGCCGCGTGTGGGTGCCCGCTACCAAGGAGATTGCCGAGCGCCTGCGCAAAGGCGAAATCACGGCCACGGACATCAAAGAAGAAGACCGCGACTACTTCCTGGAGCGCAAGTACCCCGCTTTTGGTAACCTGGTGCCGCGCGATGTGGCCTCGCGCAATGCCAAGCAGATGTGCGACGAAGGCCGTGGCGTGGGCTCAACCGGCCTGGCCGTGTACCTCGATTTTGCCGATATCATCAAGCGCACCAGCGCCGAAGCAGTGAGCCAGAAGTACGGCAACCTGTTTGAGATGTACGAGAAGATTACTGACGAGAACCCGTACAAGCTGCCAATGCGCATCTACCCAGCGGTGCACTACACGATGGGTGGCCTGTGGGTAGATTATAACCTGCAAACCACTATCCCGGGCCTCTACGCTACGGGGGAATGCAACTTCTCCGACCACGGCGCCAACCGCCTCGGCGCTTCGGCCCTCATGCAGGGGCTGGCCGATGGCTATTTCGTCATCCCATACACTATCGGCGACCAGTTGGCCCAGACACCGCCCAAGCCGGTGACGACCGACCACCCCGCCTTTGCCGAGGCGAAGGCTGGCGTGCAGGCCCGCGTGGAGCAACTACTCGCCATCAAGGGTAACCGTACGCCGGACGAGTTTCATAAAAAGCTCGGCCACCTCATGTGGGAGTATTGCGGCATGGCCCGCAACGCCGAGGGCCTGCGCTTTGCCAAAGCCGAGATTGCCAAGCTGCGCAAGGAGTTCTGGCAGGATGTGAAAGTGGTGGGCACCGGCGAAGAAATGAACCAAGCGCTGGAGAAAGCCAGCCGCGTGGCCGACTTCATCGAGCTTGGTGAGCTGATGGTAGACGATGCCTTAGACCGTAACGAAAGCTGCGGCGGCCACTTTCGCGAGGAGTACGCTACGGAGGATGGGGAGGCCCTGCGCCGCGACGACGAGTACGCCTACGTAGCCGCCTGGGAGTACATGGGTGAGAATCAGCCCGAGCGCCTCAACAAGGAAGAGTTGGTATTCGAAAACGTGAAGCTCACCCAGCGCAGCTACAAGTAAATAATGAGGAATGAAGAATGAAGAATGAAGAATTGACCTCGTCAGCTTTTCAATTCTCCATTCCTCATTCTTAATTCCAAATTAGAATTAAGATGGCCGGCTCCAACCCCAACGCTAAACCCATGAACCTGACGCTGAAAGTTTGGCGCCAGCCCAACCGACAGACGGAAGGAAGTATTGTTGACTATCAGGTGAAAGACATTTCGCCCGATATGTCGTTCCTGGAAATGCTCGATGTGCTCAACGAGGACTTGCTGCATAACGGCCAAGACCCGGTGGCATTTGACCACGACTGCCGCGAGGGCATTTGTGGCTCGTGCGACTTGTTTATCAACGGCCGCTCGCACGGCCCCGAGAAGGGTACCACCACCTGCCAGCTGCACATGCGCAAGTTTTCGGATGGCGACACTATCACCATCGAGCCTTGGCGCGCGAATGCCTTCCCGGTTAATAAAGACCTGAGCGTAGACCGCTCGGCCTTCGACCGCATCATTCAGGCGGGCGGCTACGTGAGCGTGAACACTGGCGGCGCTCCCGATGGCAACGAGATTCCGATTCCTAAGGAGATTTCGGACCGCGCTTTTGAGGCCGCCACTTGCATTGGCTGCGGCGCGTGCGTGGCAGCCTGCAAAAATGCGTCGGCTATGCTCTTCGTATCGGCTAAGGTATCGCAGCTCGCGCTGCTGCCCCAGGGCCAGGTAGAAGCCAGAACCCGCGTCGAAAACATGGTGGCCCAGATGGACATCGAGGGTTTCGGCGCTTGCTCCAACATTGGCTCGTGCGCGGCCGAGTGCCCGGTGGGCATCTCGCTCGAAAATATTGCCATTCTGAACCGTGAGTTCTTATCGGCCAAGGTGACCTCGAATAACCTGGCGTAGATAACCGATTTCTCTAGAAAAGGCGTGACGGTTCTTCCGTTGCGCCTTTTTTAATGGCTCATCTACTGACAGCCGGGTGAGAGATGACTGATGTAGCTTGCTCGTAAAATCGGTTTGCACATCATGTTATTCTTCTTCTGGACTCTGCTAAGCCTGTTGCTCTTCTCGCCTGGCTTCAAAACCGCGCCACGCTTAGTGCTATTGGCGGCGTTGTTGTACGGTCTGAATGACTTGGTAGTAGTGAGCCCAATCTGGTGGGTAAGGCAGTTTGACTTGCAATACAATTGGCTGGGTAAGCTACTGGCTATTCTGCTTTCGTTGAATGTTATTTATGGGCTTCGGTGGGTGAGCCCGCGAGACAGTGGCCTACAATGTCCCCAGCCAGATTCGTGGCGGCTGGTAGGACTAGTGGCATTAGCCGTCGCCGTTCTGCAAGTCATGGGTGGATACCTGACTCGGCACCAAGTGCATCAGCCAAGCGGCGAAGCGCTACTGTATCAGTTCACAATGCCGGGTTTAGCCGAAGAGCTTTTTGAGCGGGGCGTACTGCTGGGATTACTGAGCCACGTTTTTCCGCGCACCATCCCTTTCTTCGGCACGCGCACTAGCTGGGGTGGGCTGGCGGGTGTCGCACTATTTGTGCTGGGGCACGGCTTCAGCTTCGCGCGCCCAGATACGTTCTGGCCGACCGCGCATTTCCCACTGGGACGCATCGCTGATAAGCTGTTATTTGGCACCTTGTTTTTATGGGTACGCGAGCGAAGCAGCTCATGCTGGGCCGCCGTAGGCATGCATAACCTCGCCAATTTCAGCCTTATACTAGGCCAGCTCATCCCCTAGCTCCTGCTGGCGGCTTCTGATTTTAAGCCATTAGCCTACACGCAAAACGCCCCGACAGCTAGGCTATCGGGGCGTCTTTACTACGAGCGAGCTAGCCTATTGGCCAAGCTTCTTCTTTAGGTTCTCGTCGAGCGCTTCCAAAAACTCCTCGGTGTAGAGGTAGTCGCGGCCGTGCTCCACTTTGTTGCCGTGGATGCAGACGGCGAGGTCCTTGGTCATTTTGCCGCTTTCCACGGTTTCGATGCACACCTGCTCCAGCTTGTGGCAGAAGTCGATGAGCTCCTGGTTGCCGTCGAGCTTGCCGCGGAACTCCAGGCCACGCGTCCAGGCGAAGATGCTGGCGATGGGGTTGGTGCTGGTGGGCTTGCCCTTCTGGTGGTCGCGGTAGTGGCGCGTTACGGTACCGTGGGCGGCTTCGGCCTCCATCACGGTGCCGTCGGGCGTTACGAGCGTCGAGGTCATGAGGCCGAGCGAGCCGAAGCCCTGGGCCACGGTGTCGCTCTGTACGTCGCCATCGTAGTTTTTGCAGGCCCACACGAAGTTGCCGTTCCACTTGAGGGCCGAGGCCACCATGTCGTCAATGAGGCGGTGCTCGTAGGTGATGCCGGCTTCCTTGAACTTAGCCGTGTAGTCCTGCTCGTAAATCTCCTGGAAGATGTCCTTAAAGCGGCCATCGTACTTCTTCAGGATGGTATTCTTGGTGCTCAGGTACAACGGCCAGCCCTTCATCAGGGCCTGGTTGAAGCAGGCGTGGGCAAAGCCCCGGATGCTTTCGTCGGTGTTGTACATGGCCAGCGCCACGCCGTCGCCCTTGAAGTTATAGACCTCAAACGACTGCGCCTCACCGCCGTCCTCAGGCTGGAAGCTGATGGTGAGCTTGCCCTTGCCCTTGGTCACGAAGTCGGTAGCGCGGTACTGGTCGCCGAAGGCGTGGCGGCCGATGCAGATGGGGGCCGTCCAGTTAGGCACCAGGCGGGGCACGTTGTTCATCACAATCGGCTCTCGGAATACGGTGCCATCCAAGATGTTACGAATCGTACCGTTCGGCGACTTCCACATTTGCTTCAGGCCAAACTCGGCCACACGCTCCTCATCGGGAGTGATGGTGGCGCACTTGATACCCACGCCGTACTGCTTGATGGCGTTGGCCGAGTCGATGGTCACTTGGTCATTCGTCTGGTCGCGGTACTCGATGCCGAGGTCGTAGTACTTGATGTCGAGGTCGAGGTAGGGCGTGATGAGCTTATCCTTGATGAATTTCCAGATGATGCGGGTCATCTCGTCGCCATCGAGCTCCACTACGGGATTGGCTACTTTAATTTTGGTCATTTCTGCGGTGGGATTAGGTGATGTTCGGGGCCGGCCCCGCCGGCGGGCGGCGAGAGGCACCCAACGTAGGGTTGGCTAACACCGCGCGTTACCGCGTTGTTATTAGCCGCGTCAATATTAAGCACGTTTGCCCGGCCTGTGGCCGGCTAATGGGCTTGCAAACGTTTGCGCTCGTTTTCGGCCCCTAAAAAAAAGTCACTGGCTTTTTTCAGGCTGAAAAACGCCGCTTTTTAAGGCGTCGCCCCCAGCGCGGCGGGCTGAATAAAAATGTGCTTCACATCGGGGTGAGTGGCCTTGATTACGTCGCACAGCTGCCCGATAGTGGCAGTGAGCTGATGGGCCGGCAGCTCAGGAGCAAACTCGACGGGCACTACCACCAATATTTCGTGGGGGCTGAGGTAGGACGAGAGCGGCGCACTGGCGCGCACAATCGATTTCTCGGCCTGCACCAGCTCGGTGATGCCGGCCAGGAGCGACGCCTCAGCGGGCTCGCCTAGCAGCAGGCTTTTGGTTTCGCGCAGTAGCAGGCCGGCCACCACCAGCAGTAGCAGGCCGATGAGCAGCGAGGCCACGCCATCCAGCTCGGGCCGGTGCAGCCAGTGACTGAGAAAAACGCCCAGAAACGCGATGAGCAGCCCCAGTAGGTCGGAGGCATCCTCGAAAAGCACCACAAAAACCGACGGGTCCTTGCTGTCACGAAACGCTTGCCAGAACGGCTGCCCGCCCCGCTGGGCATTGAAGGTGCGCCGCGCTACCAAAAACGACGCCCCATCGAAGCAAAAGGCCAGGGCCAGCACCACGTAGTTCCAGGTGGGGCTGGTGAGCGGCGCGGGGTGGCGCAGGTGCTCGTAGCCCTCGTACAGCGAGAGGCCGCCCCCGATGGCGAAGATGAACACTGCCACCATAAAGGCCCAGAAATACAGCTCGCGCCCGTGCCCGAAGGGCCGCCGCGCGCTGGCCGGCTGCTGGCTGGCCCGCAGCCCCAGCAGCAGCAGCCACTCATTGGCCGTGTCCACGAGCGAGTGAATGCCCTCGGAAAGCATGGCCGAGGAGCCCGTGAACCACGCGGCCACAAACTTGATGACGGCAATGCCCAGGTTGGCCGCCAGGGCAGCCACGATGGCAGTTTTGGATTCGGGCTGGTCGGTTTCGGGCACGGGGCAGGGGGCAAATAATCGGCAGGAGCGGCTTGGCGAGGCCGGGCGGCGGGCCGTAGCCAGGCACTCCGCTAGCCTATCTACGGCATTGAGGTTTTTTCACCCTACGCTCAGCAAAGAACTCAGCCCAAAAAGCTGGGTAGGTAGTCAGAAAGAACGACATCCCTGAGCTTCCTAACTAGCTCCCAAACACAAAAGCGCCCCGGCAGAGGCCAAGACGCTTTTGGAGGTAGGCAGCAGGTTGGGCCTAAGCCTTGGCCGGGCTTTCGGCGGTGGGCGCCGCCAGGCTAACCTTCACTTCTCCAAAACCCACGGCGACCACCACGGCCGGCGCGGCACTAGTCGTTTCGGTAGCGGGGTACTCGGCCAAGGCTACAGCTTGGCCATCGGCGGCGGCGGCCACGATGGCGGCGGGCAGGCCGTGCAGCACCACGCGGTAGGTGGCGTAGGGCGGCTGGTAGGTACCTTCCGTTTGCTGGCTGAGCGTGAGGGCCGTGGCACCGCCCGCCACCGTGAAGCGGCGGGTAGTTTGCTGGCCGGCTTCCTGGTAGGCGTAGCCCTCGCCGCCGTCGTCGTAGAGGACGCTCGTGGCGGTGCCGTTTTTGTAGTACACGTGCAGGGTAAGCTGCTCCACCGCTTTTTCGCCCACGTATTGCATCACCGGCTGCATGGGCACCACGGCCCCGGCCTTGATGAAGAGCGGGATGCGGGTGAGGTCGGCGGCGGCCCACACTTCCTGGCCGCCGGCTTTCAGCTCGTCGTTCCAGTAATAATACCACTCGCCCTTGGGCAGGTACATCCAGCGGCCATCGGCGCCGGCCTGCGTAATGGGACACACGAGCAGGTTGTCGCCGAGCGAAAACTCGGCCATGCGCAGGTAGGTTTCGGGGTCGTTCTGGTCCAGAAACGTGAGCGGGCGCAGCATGGGCGTGCCCTGGGTGGTGTACTGCCAGAAGGCCGTGTACACGTAGGGCAGCAGCATGTAGCGCAGTTCAATGAAGTGCCGCGCCAGGCTCGTATACGGCTCGCCGAAGCTCCAGGGCTCCTGGTCACCGTGGTCGCCGGAACTGTGGGTGCGGAAGAACGGGTGAAACGCGCCCAGCGCTATCCAGCGGCTGTACAGCTCGCCGTCGGGCGTGTCGATAAAGCCGCCGATGTCGGAGCCAATGAAGCTAAACCCGCTGATGCTGAGCCGCTGGCATTGAATATTAGCCAGCCAGAGGTGGTCCCAGCTGGCGATGTTGTCGCCGGTCCAGCCCGACGAGTAGCGCTGGCCGCCCGCGTAGGTGCTGCGCGTGATGGTAAAGGGCCGGTTGGGGTAGCTGAACTGCTTGACGCCGTTGTTGGTAGCCCGGGCCATCTGCATACCGTAGATGTTGTGGGCCTTGCGGTGCGAGCAGGGCTGGCCGTCGTAGTCGAAGCGCACGTCGTCGGGGAAGGTGCCCTTCTCGAACACCGCCGGCTCGTTCATGTCGTTCCACACGCCCTTCACGCCGATATCCTGAATCAGGCCCTTGAACAGGCCGGCCCACCATTCGCGCACCGGCGGCTTGGTGTAGTCGGGAAAGTTGCACATGCCCGGCCACACCGAGCCGCGCATGAGCGGCCCATCGGCGCGGCGGCAGAAGAAATCATTGGCCAGCCCCTGCTGGTACACCGGGTAGCTGGGGTCGATTTTGATGCCGGGGTCGATGATGACCACCGTTTTAAAGCCATCGGCGGCCAACTCGGCCACCATGCGCTTGGGCTCGGGAAAGTGCTGCGGGCTCCAGGTAAAGCACCGGTAGCCATCCATGTAGTCGATGTCCAGGTAAATGGCATCGCACGGAATGCGGCGGTCGCGCAGGCCCTTCGTAATTTCTTTCACGTTGCTTTCCGGGAAGTAGCTCCACTTGCACTGGTGGTAGCCCAGCGTCCAGAGGGGAGGCAGCTCGGGCGGGCCGGTCAGGCGCGTGTATTCCTCGGTCACTTCGAGCAGCGTGGGGCCGTAGATGAAGTAGTAGTTCATCTCGCCGCCATCGGCCCAGAAGCTGGTCACGTCGGCCCGCTCGGCCGCAAAGTCGAAGAAGGCTTTGAAGGTATTATCGAAGAAAATGCCGTGCGCAATGCGCTGCTGGAGCACCTGGAAGAACGGGATGTTCTTGTAAAGCGGGTCCGAGCCCTTCACGTAGCCGTAGGTGTCGGAGCCCCAGTTGAGGAAGCGCTGGCCGCGCAGATTCATGTTGGCGGGCTTGTCGCCGAGGCCGTAGTAGCACACGCCGCTGGGCACGGCGTGGCTCATCTTCACGATGTCGTTGCCGGCATCGTCGTCGTGGTGCCAGTGAAAGCCCTTTTCGTCGGCGCTCAGGATGTTGCCCGAGCGGTCGAGCACGCGGGTGCGCAGCGAGTCCTTCCACACAATGCAGATGAGGCGGCCGGTAGTGAGGCGGTAGTGGTCGGTTTTCTCCCGAAACTCCAAAAAGCTCGGTACGCCGGGCCCCACGGTGCGCTCGGTGGCGGGGTCGGGCACGGCGTAGCTGAAATCGGGCTCGCTGGGCGAGCCCGGCGTGAGGTAACGAAAGCGCAGTATCTTGTCGCTCAGCGCGTAGAGCAGCAGGCGGGTGCCGTTTTCGGTGGTGAAGGTGAAGAGGTGGTCGTCGGTTTGCTCTACGCGCAGCACGGCGCCGGGCACCTGCTCCTGGCGGCTTTGCAGCGCCAGGTCGTTGAGCATGTAGTTATTTTCCTGAACGGAATCGGTTGGCATATAAGTGAAGAGGGGAAGGACAGCGTCAAGAAACCGCACGGCCGGCAGCCCCGCCCGGGGCCGGCAGCGGGCAGGCTTTCAGCCTGCAAGTTACCTTTCAGCACCGGCAAGCTACCGGGCCAAAGTACCAAAAAAGCCCCGCGACCCGCCCGCGTCAGGATTATTTTTTTCCGGCTCCCTCATCAACCTGGGGATGGTAATGCCGTTCTTCGCAGGGTCAACACCCGCCGAATGTCACTGCCCGTCGATTTGCCTGCCCCCCTCGCCGTGCTCGTACTGGCCTGGGATGAGGCCACCCCGGCCGTGCGCGCGCTGGTTGCAGCTACCCAGGCCCCCACGCCCACCGTGCCGGCCATCCTGGTCATGGTGCCGCAGGCGGCCGCCCCCGCCCCTATTCACGCCGCCGTGCCCCCGCCGCTGGCTCCACCCGCCACCGAACTACCGGTTCCGGTTGCCACGCCGCCCGCCGCTTCGTCGGTGAGCCTGCCCCACCCGCTGCCCGCGCCGGTTGCAGGTGCCGCTGATGCGCCGGCCGCCGCGCAGTTTGTGCCAGCGCTAGCGCCGCCAGCCGGCCCAGCGCAGCCGCTGGCTACGGCGGCCACCACTTTGCCGGTGGCGCCGCTGGTTTGGGCGGCGGTGCGGGTGCTGCGGCTTGGCAGCCTCAGCCTGCCGCAGTTGGCCCATTACGCCGGCCAGCCCCTCCCCGCTCCTACCTGGACGGGCCCGGCCGCGCTGCCGGCCGCGCCCTACCTGGGGGCGGCACTGGCAACGGGCCTAGCTGCCAGCAACGGTGCCCGGCCGGCAATCGTCGCGCCGCTACTGAGCCTGCCAGCCCAAACTGCCCAACCTATAGCATTGCCGCCTGAGCAATTCTCGGCAGCTACGCCGCTGCCGCGGGCAGTAGCGGCGCCACCCGCTATTTCTTTCCACGAGCCTGCCGAGCCGCTTGCCCAGGCCGCCGACCTGGAAGCCGACCTGGCACCCAGCGACGCCGACCCGGCACTTTTTGAAACCGCTGGCTTGTCTTCCGAAACGTCCGGTGAAGAATTACTGCTGCCAGAGCCGGACGCCGTAGCCCCCGGCCCAGCCCAGGCTGGCTGGACCGACGCGCTGGCTTCGCTTCAGCAGCCGGCCGCGCAGCCAGCGCTGCGGGAGGAGGCATCGACGCCCGCGCTACTGCCCGAAGAACCCGTGGGGGCCGTGTTGCCGGCATTACAAGCAGCGCCCGCGCACTACCCGGCACCCGACTTAAACTTTCAGATTATTCAGTACGCCCGCTTTGCGGTGCCGGTGGCGCTGGCCGAAGCGCCGTTTGCGGCCATCTACGCGCCGGCCTGGCCCACGTGGCTGGCCGCTCAGGAGCTGCGCCACCGCACGGGCCGGCCGCTGGTGCTGCACGTAGCCGCAGTGGCCGCCGCCGAAGATGAGTCGGTAGAAACCGCCGCCGGCTGGATTGCCGAGCTGCAACGCCAAGCCCTGCACCGCGCCGATTTAATCCTGACCGAAACCCCGGCCCTGGCCCAGCGTTTGCGCCGTGAGCTGGGGCTGGCAGCCGGGCGCGTGCAGGCCATTGCGGCGGCCGATACCGGAGCCATTGCGCACGCGCTGCACGCTGCCCAGGCGCATTCCGCGAAGTAGCGTGCCAGCTTTTGACGCAGGCAAAAACCGGCGGGGTTACTTTTGCAGGTAATGACGGAATTTGAACAGGAATTTGAAGCGGCGCTCGAAGCCGACCCGCGCACCGGCGACGTATTCGTGGTGGCACCCTTCTCGGTAGAGGCGCTGTATGGCACCCGCGACGAACTGCTCGTGCAAACGGCCATCGACGGCTTTCCCTTCCAGGGCGAGCTGCTGCCCATCGGCGAGGGCTACCACGCGCTCGTCATCCCGCGCGAAGTGCGCCGGGCTGTGGGCAAAACCGTGGGCGACCTGCTGCGCGTGGCCCTGCGCAAGGACACGAGCGAGCGCGTAGTGACCATGCCCGAAGACTTGGCCGCCGGCCTCGATGCCAACGCCGCCGCGTTCAAGTTTTTCAAAACCCTGACCAAAACCGAGCAGCGCGCCTACGTGCGCTACCTCAAGGGCTCCAAAACCCCCGAGCTGCGCAGCAAGCGGCTCACCGAAATCGTGTATCGCCTCAGCATCGGGCGCAAGCGCGAGTAGCGCCGGGCCAGCGCGTCAGTCCGCGTGGACGGGCACTGGCCCGGGGGCGGGCTGCGAATTATCGTTGAGCGCCTCCCGGATAAAGCTCTGCTTCAGGTGCTCGTAAAGCGAATGGCGGTCGAGCAGCGTGGCCACACTTTGGGCCAGCAAGCCGCTGATAAGGAGCTGAAAAATAGCCGAGTGGCGGTCCGTCATTTCGAGCACCAAGATGGCGGCCGTGAAGGGCGAACGCACCACGCCGGTCAAAAAGCTCACCATGCTTACCAGAATGAGCAAGTTGCGGTCGGCCACGTCCACGCCCATGAGGCGGGCCACCCCATCGCCCAGGATGGCCCCCGCGCTGAGCGAGGTAGCGAACACGCCTCCCGCGCCGCCGCTGCTGTAGCTGAGTGCCATGCCCACAAACCGCACCGGGAACAAGTACCAGGGTGTGAGGCCATTATTTTGAAACAAGAGGCGGTTGATAATGGGCTTGCCGGTGCCCATGCCTTCGGTGCCGAACGCGTAGGCAATGCCCGCCATCAGCAAGCCGCAGCCCAGCACCCAGCCAGCCTGCGCCGGCAGCGACGCGAAGCGCTTGCGGTAGTTGCCGAGCCAGAGCAGTGTTTTGGCAAATGCGGCGCCCGCGATGCCACACACCACCGCCACCAGAAATACCACCAGCTCGACCCGCCCCGAGGCCGCCACTATCTTGGGGTAGCCCAGGTAGAGGTAGGGGCCTAAAAACGTTTGGGCCGTGAGGCCCGCAATGATAACGGCCGTAAACACGGCCATGCGAAAGCGGGCCATGTGCATCTGGGTCAACTCTTCTACTACAAACACGATGCCGCCCAGCGGGGTATTAAAGGCCGCCGCCAGGCCGGCCGCGCCCCCCGTTACCAACGCAATCTGGCGCGAAAGCTGTGGCCAGCCCGCCGGCTGCAAGCGGTTGATAGCCCGAAAGATGGCGGCCGATACCTGAATGGTAGGCCCCTCGCGCCCGATAACGCCACCGCCCAGCAGCAGCACCACGCTGCTCAATACCTTTACCACGGCTACGCGTAAACTCAGCAGGTAGCCGGTGCGCTGGTGGTGGGCCGGGTTGGAAAGCTCGATGCCCGCCATTACTTGCGGAATGCCGCTGCCCCGGGCGGCGGGCGCCAACTCACGCACTAGCAGCCACGACACCCCAAACGCCGCCGGCGTGAGAATGAAGGCCAGCCAGGGCGTTTGCCGCAGCCAGGTAAAGCTCAACTCCTCGGCCCAGCCAAACATCTTTTCGTAGCCCACCGCTACCAGGCCGGTCAGAATGGACGCCATCCAAAACGGGAAGCTTTGCAGAATAAGCCGCCGCACCCGGTCGGTGTAAAGCGGGCGAATGAGGTAGCGGTCGAGCCAGGAAAGCACCCGCGCGTAGCGGGTTGGTAGTTCGGACATAAGTGCAAAGTGGCGCCTGAAAGCACCCCGCTTTATAAACGCCCGCGGGGCGCCCGCGGCTGGCGCCGAGGCAAATAAATTTAGGGCGACGCCGCTGGCTGGGCTAACTGCTTCTCAGCGTTTCTCTTAACTGAGGGCCAGCACCAGCGCCGTGCGGCTGGGCACGTAGAGCCGCAGGCGCGGCGCCTCGGCAGTGCCGCCCCCGCCGAGCGTATCATAAGCCACCGTTTCATCGAGCCGGTCGAAGCCGCCAAACGCTGGGCGGTCGGAAGTCAGCACCAGGCGGTAGCTACCCACGGCGGGCACCGGAATGCCATAATCAAAAAAGCTTTCGCTCACGCTGAAGCTGAACACGAACACCAAGCCGGCCCGCTCGAAGGCGATTATTTTATTGCCGAAATCAATGTTGAGCAGCCGGGCCGGGCCTTTGGTAAGCAGCTGCTGCTCGCGGGCCAGCCGCAGCATGGCTTGGTCGAAGGCCAGCAGCTGGCTGAAGCGCAGGTCGGGGTTGTCGGCCAGGCTCCACTGGCGGCGGGCAAAGTGGTAGCTCCAGTCGTTGCCGGCGCGCGGGAAGTCTATCCACTCGGGATGGCCAAACTCGTTGCCCATAAAATTGAGGTAAGCCTCGCCGCCCGCGCTCAGCGTGATGAGCCGGATGAGCTTGTGCAGCGCCGTGGCCCTGGCCGCGCCCCCATCGCCGTCCAGGACATGCATATGGCTGTAAATAGCATCGCCATAAAGCCAGTGACTGAGCGTTTTATCACCCACCAAGGCTTGGTCGTGGCTTTCGGCGTAGGCCACGGTTTTTTCGCCCTGGCGGCGGTTCACGAGCTGATGCCACAGCTCGCCGAGGTCCCAGTCTTCATCGCGTTGGTGCTTGAGGGTTTTAATCCAGAAATCGGGCAGGCCCATGCCCAGGCGGTAGTCGAAGCCCACGCCACCTTCGGCAATGGGCCGGCACAGGCCGGGTAGGCCGCTCATGTCCTCGGCAATGAGCAGGGCAGCGGCTTTCAGCTCGCGCACCAGCGTGCTGGCCAGCATGAGGTAAAGCACGGCATCGTCGTCGGCATCGGGACCAAAGTAGCTGTCGTAGCCGCCGAAGGTGTGGCCCTCGCCGTGGTGGTGGTACAGCATGGACGTGACGCCGTCGAAGCGGAAGCCGTCGAAGTGAAATTCCTCCAGCCAGTAGCGCAGGTTGCTGAGCAAGAACTGCTGCACCTCGGGCCGGCCGTAGTCGAAAAGCTTCGAGTCCCAGCCGGGGTGATTGCCGCGCTCCCCCTTGTGAAAGTACAGATTGCCCGAGCCATCGAAATCGGCCAGGCCCTCGGCCTCGTTCTTCACGGCGTGCGAGTGCACGAGGTCGAGCAGCACCACAATGCCCCGCTTATGGGCCTCGTTTACCAGGTATTTCAGGTCTTCAGGCGTGCCAAAGCGCGAGCTAGGCGCGAAGAAATTGGCCACGTGGTAGCCAAACGAGCCGTAGTACGGGTGCTCCAGCACGGCCATGAGCTGCACCGTGTTGTAGCCCTCGGCCTGGATGCGCGGCAGAATGTGGTCGGCAAACTCGCGGTAGGTGCCCACGCGGCCCTCCTCCTGGGCCATACCCACGTGCGCCTCGTAGATGAGCGGCTGGCCCTGAGTGGCGCCCTGCACGCGAAAAGCCTTGTCCGTCCACTCAAACGCCTGCTCGGGCACCCAGAGTTGGGCCGCAAAGTCCTTGGTTTGCTCGTCCTGCACGGCGCGGCGCAGGTAGGCGGGCAGGCGGTCCTTGCCCTGGCCGTGGGCCACGAGGTGCAGCTTATAGCGCGAGCCGGCGGCCGGGCGGCGGCCCTGCTCGTCATCGGCCACGAAGCCTTCCCAGATGCCGGTGGCTTCGTCCTTGTGGAGTGGGTCGGCGGCGCGGTTCCAGAAGTTAAAATCGCCCACCAGGCTCACGGCCTCGGCGCCGGGCGCCCACTCGCGCACCACGTAGCCGCGCCGGCCCGCATCATAGTGCAGCCCCAGCTGCTGATGCGCGGTGGCAAACTCACCGAGCGAGCCGTATTGCTGGGTGATGGCGGCCAGGCGGGCGGCCAGCCGCTGCTGGCGGGCCAGCAGCACGGGTTCGTAGGGCTGGAGCCAGGAGTCTTCCTGAGTAAGTGTCAGCAGGGGGGCGGGAGCAGCGGGCAAAACCTGGTGGGGGGCGGACATAAGCGCGGGTAAAGTTGGCTTTTCAAAGGTAGGCAGCTGCCCGGCCGATGGGCCCGGGTGCCTACTTTGCACCATGCATACGTTTTCCCGCTTTTCTTCGGCCATGCTGCTGCTGGCCGGGCTGGCTGGCCCGGCGCTGGGCCAAAAGGCCGCTAGTCGCCTGGCTGCCAGCCCCCCGGTGGCCGACCAGCTGCCGCCGGCCGCCGCGCCCATCGTGGCCCCGCACGCCCTCGTGGTGTCAGCGCATCCCGAGGCCTCCCGGGTGGGCCGCGACATCATGCAGCGGGGCGGCAATGCGTACGATGCGGCGGTGGCCGTGCAGTTTGCGCTAGCCGTGGTGCTGCCGGTGGCCGGCAACGTGGGCGGCGGCGGCTTTATCGTGTACCGCAACCACGGCGGCACTGATGGTACCCTCGACTTCCGCGAAACGGCTCCCGCTGCCGCCAGCCGCGACATGTACCTCGATGCCAGCGGCAACGTGGTGCCCGGCCGCAGCACCGCCGGCGCGCTGGCCGTGGGCACGCCCGGCACCGTAGCCGGCATGGTGGCCCTGCACCAGAAGCTGGGCCAGCTGCCCTGGGCCCAGCTCGTGGCGCCGGCCGTGCGCCTGGCCAGCCGCGGCGTGGCCCTCACCGAGAAAGAGGCCGCCGGCCTCAACCGCACACAGGCCGATTTTAGCAAGTACAACTCCGGCACGCCACCCGTTTTCGTGCGTACCAACGCCTGGCAACAAGGCGACACGCTCAAGCAGCCCGAGCTGGCCGCCGTCCTGTTGCGCATTCAAACCCAGGGCCGCGCCGGCTTCTACCAGGGCCGCACCGCCGAGCTGCTGCTGGCCGAAATGAAAAAAGGCGGCGGGCTCATCACCCAGCAGGACCTAGACGCTTACCAGCCCAGGTGGCGCGCCGCCCTGCACGGCACCTACCGGGGCTACGACGTGGTCACGATGCCGCCGCCCAGCAGCGGCGGCGTAGCCCTGCTGCAAATTTTGCAGATGCTGGAGCCCAACAGCCTGGCCCGGCTCGGCTACCACACGCCGGCCGCCGTGGCCCTTATCACGGAGGCCGAACGCCGCGCCTACGCCGACCGCGCCACCTACCTCGGCGACCCTGACTTTGGCAAGGTACCCGTGGCTCAGCTCTTGGCGAAAGACTATAACAAGCAGCGCAGCGCCAACATCCGCCCCGACGGCCAGGCCACGCCCAGCGCCAGCCTCACCGCCGGCCCCGGCCTACCGCGCTACGAAAGCGACCAGACCACCCACTACAGTATCGTCGATGCGCAGGGCAACGCCGTGAGCTGCACCACTACCCTCAACGGCGCCTACGGCAGCAAAGTAGTGGTAGCCGGCGCCGGCTTTCTGCTTAATAATGAGATGGATGACTTCAGCGCGAAAGCCGGCGTGCCCAACTCCTACGGCCTCGTGGGCGGCGTGGCCAACGCCATTGCCCCCGGCAAGCGGATGCTCAGCAGCATGACGCCCACCATCCTCGCCAAGGGCGGTAAGCTGGCGCTCGTCACCGGCTCGCCGGGTGGCAGCACCATCATTACCAGCGTCTTGCAAAGCATTTTATCGGTAGTCGATTACGGCGCCAATGCCGAGCAGGCCGTATCGGCCCCGCGCCTGCACCACCAGTGGTTGCCCGACCAGCTCGACGTGGAAGCCGGCGCCCTCACCCCCGCCGCCGAAAAAACATTGCAGGAAAAAGGCTTCAACCCCCAGCCCCGCGCCTCCTGGGGCCGGCTCGACATCATTCGGGTGCTGCCCAATGGCCGCCTCGAAGGCGGCACTGACCCCCGGGGCGACGACGCCGGCGCCGGCATGTAGCGCGCAGCTTCGTGCATTCGTGCGCGAGCGCAGCGAGCAGGCAAAACCGTCACGCCCCGGCCGCGAGATGCTCACGCACGAATACGCAGGCTGGGCGCCACGTTTCGATAACCAAAAAAAGCTGTATCTTTGCACCAGAAATTGGTATTCAATCTGAAAAGAGGGGACGCGCAGTCCCCTCTTTTTTTGCTTTACCCCCCGCTACTATGGCTCAATTTGACCGCCAACGCATTCAGCAGCTGCTTACCGAAGCCCTCGGCGACAGCGGCTTGTATGTAGTTGACCTTACCGTATCCGACTCGGTGATGCCCAAAATCACCGTTACCCTCGATGGCCCCAACGGCCTCGGCATTCAGGAGTGCGCCCAGGTGACGCGCCGCCTCAACCGGGGCATGGAGGAAGCCTACGGCGAAGAGGCTGCCTACTCGCTCGAAGTCACGTCGCCGGGTGCCGACCAGCCCCTCACCGACCCGCGCCAGTACCCGCGCCACATCGGCCGCAGCTTGGCCCTGAAGCTGGCCGATGGCACCGAAAAAACCGGCCCCCTCACCGCCGCCACTCCCGAAGGCATTGAGCTGGAAGAAGTAGTGAAGGTGAAATCTAAAAAAACTACGCTGCCCGCCGTCTTCATTCCTTTCGGGGACATTCGGCAGGCCACGGTTGTTATCTCGTTTAAATAAGCTGCGCGCTGATAGCCCCCGGCTGTCAGCTTTTTTCTACCGCAGCTTTACTTTTTGCATATCTTTAAGTAAGGGAAAAGCTAGCAGCTACCAGCTGCTAGCCAACAGCTTAAATCTTCTCTCTCATGGCTAAAAAAGTAACGCCCAGCCCGCAGGAAGTGGCCGCTGCTGCCGCCGACCTCAACGCCCGGCTGCTCATCGAGAACTTCCAGGAGTTCGCCAAAAGCCGCAACATCGACCGGCCCACGATGATGTCGATTCTGGACGACGTGTTCCGGACCATGATTCGCAAGAAGTTCGAGGACGACTCCAACTTCGACGTGATTGTGAACCCTGACAACGGCGACCTCGAAATCTGGCGCAACCGCGAAATCGTGGACGATGACTCGGAGGATATCTGGGACCTCGACAAGATTCCGCTGGCCGAAGCCCAGAAGATTGAGCCCGATTTCGAGATTGGCGAGTCGGTGGCCGAGCCGATTAAGATTGACGACTTCGGCCGCCGCGCCGTGCTGCTGGCCCGCCAGACGCTCATTCAGCGCGTGAAGGACATGGAGCGCGACAACCTGTACCAGAAGTACAAGGACCTCGTGGGCGAAATCATCACCGGCGAGGTGTACCAGGTGTGGAGCCGCGAGGCGCTCATCCTCGACAAGGACGAGAACGAGTTGGTGCTGCCCAAGAGCGAGCAAATCCCGAAGGACCGCTACCGCAAGGGCGACACCGTGCGCGCCGTAGTGCACCGCGTGGACGTCGTAAACGGCTCGCCGAAAGTGATTTTGAGCCGCGCCGCCCCAGCGTTCTTGGAGCGTTTGTTTGAGCAGGAAGTACCCGAGATTTTCGACGGCCTCATCAGCATCAAAAACGTGGTGCGCGAGCCCGGCGAGCGCGCCAAAGTAGCCGTCGAAAGCTACGACGAGCGTATCGACCCGGTGGGCGCCTGCGTAGGCATGAAGGGCAGCCGCATTCACCCCGTGGTGCGCGAGCTGATGAACGAGAACATCGACATCATCAACTACACCGACAACCTGGAGCTATTCATTTCGCGGGCCTTGTCTCCGGCTAAAGTAGGCTCCATGAAAATCAGTGAACAAACCGGCCGGGTTTCCGTGTTCATGAAGCCTGACCAAGTTAGTCTGGCCATCGGCCGGGGCGGCGCCAACATCAAGCTGGCTTCGCGCCTGGTGGGGATGGAAATCGACGTATTCCGCGAAGCTACCGACTACGAAGAAGACATCGCCCTCGACGAGTTTACCGACGAAATCGAAGGCTGGGTGATTGCCGAGCTGAAGAAAATCGGCCTTGACACCGGCCGCGCTGTGCTGGCCGTGAAAAAGGACGACATCGTGCGCCGCACGGAGTTGGAGGAAGAAACGGTAGACGACGTGTACCGCGTCATCCGCCAGGAATTTGCCGACGACGACAACCTCCCCGACGAAGCCACTTCAGCCCCCGCCGCCGAAACCACTCCGGCTCCCGCCACCGACACCGACAGCGCTCCGGCCGCCCAATGAGGGCCGGGGCCAACCGCCAGGGGGTACGTTATTAAATCAAGCCAGCGGGCTTGATTTATAGCCTGCTGGCCAGATTTAATCTTTACCTTTGCACTCTGAACGTAATCGTTCGCGACTTATTAGAATGGCGGAAGCAACCCCGAAACGGCTACTACAGGCGGCCAAAGACCTGAACATTGGCATCGACCGGGCCGTCGAAGCCCTTTCCCGCAAAGGGATTGCGGTAGAAAACAAGCCCACTACCAAGCTCACCTCCGAGCAGGTGAGCCTGTTGGAAAAAGAATTTGCAGCCTCAGCCCAGGACAAGCAGGAAGCCCAGCGCCACACGCAGGCCCGCCGCCAGAATGAGTTGAACGCGCAGGCCCAGGCCGCCGTGGCCAAGCCCGCCCCGGCCCCCGTAGCCAAGCCGGCCCCGGCCGCTCCGGTAGCGGCGCCCGCGCCAGCAGCCGCCCCCGTGGCCGCTGCCCCAGCCCCCGCGCCGGTAGCAGCCCCGGCTCCCGTACCTGCACCAGCCCCGGTAGCTGTTGCTCCCGCCCCCGTAGCGGCGGCCCCTGCGCCCGCACCCGCTCCAGTTGTGGAAGCACCCAAAACGCCCGGCCTCAAAGTACTGGGTAAGATTGAGTTGGACAGTAAAGGCCGGGTTATTCCGGCGCGAGCGGCTGCCCCTGCTCCGGTAGCTACCACCGCCCCGGCAGCTACTCCGGCTCCGGCGGCGGCACCAGTTGCAGCTCCGGCGGCGGAGGCAAAACCAGCCCCCACCCCTGACTCACAAGCCGCCCCGGTGGCAACTGCACCCGCCGCTACCCCAGCACCCGTTGCGACGGCACCGGTGAGCACCCCTGCCGCCACCGCTCCCACGAATCCGAAGCCGGCAACTCCTACTTACACGCCGGCTCCGAAGCCGGCCCCTGTTGCGGCTCCCGCAGCCGTTGCTCCGGCGGCCACGCCAGCAGCGGCCCCGGTTACACCAGCCGTCGCCGTTCCGGTAGCGGCAGCAGCCGCACCGGCCACCCCCGAGGCACCAGCCGCGGAGGAAGGTACTATCACGGCCAAAGCCGACCAACTGAAAGGCTTAACGGTACTAGGCAAAATCCAGTTGCCGCTTGACTCCAGCCGGCGTGGGCCGGGTGGCCGTGGGCCGCGCCCGGTAGCCTCATCCGACGTTCGCAAGAGCGGCGTGGGCGCTGCTAGTCAGAAGAAGCGTCAGCGCCTCCCCGCTCCCGGCCAGCCCGGTGGTGGCACGGGTGCTGCTACGGGTACCAGCACCGGCCAAGGCGGTGGCTACCAGGGCAACCGCCCGGCGGGTGGCGCCGGCCAGGGCAATCGCCCCGGTGCTCCCGGCCAGAACCGTCCGGGCCAAGGCAACCGCCCCGGCCAGGGCAACAACCGCCCGGCTACGCCGCAAGTGCCGCTCACTGCTGAGCAGAACGACAAGCAGATTCAGGAGCAAATCAAGGCGACGCTCGCCAAGCTAAGCGGTGGCAAAACCAACGCTGCAGCCAACCGCGCCAAATACCGCCGCGACAAGCGGGGGATGGCCGCCGAAGAGCGCGAAGCCCT